>Ga0164313_10000655_pt1 | contig 28630 bp, 21 predicted proteins | sample GuaBasSedimGuay4_FD_113735 | JGI IMG/M metagenome (GOLD analysis project Ga0164313, IMG submission 113735) | Subseafloor sediment microbial communities from Guaymas Basin, Gulf of California, Mexico - Guay4, Core 4569-4, 0-3 cm | ecosystem: Environmental > Aquatic > Marine > Hydrothermal vents... | reverse complement strand
TCATCGCCAATTGCATTATAAATCAGGTAACGGGTATCCAGCGCCAATTCATATTTCGGGTCTTCATCAAGCACAAAATTGCAATCGACCAACGCTTTTTTAAGTTTGCCGAGTTTATATAAGGCATCAGCCCTACCCGATCGGTACATTCTATTTTCCGGATCTAGTTTTACTGCGATATCCAAATCGATTAACGCCTTTCGGGGACTGCCATAATCCAGTACCAAACCTCCCCGGCAGTGGTAAAAAAAAGCTTCTTTTTCGTTGAGTTCGAGAGCTTTATTAAAATCCGCCAAAGCTTTATTTTTTTCTCCGATATAATTATAGGCATTTCCCCTAATACAATACTCCCAACTATAATCGGGGTGTAACTTTATCATAGCAGATGTGCGCTCAATTATTTGCGGATGGGTTTCCGGTTCATTGGCCATTTCTATAACCTTGTTCTCTTTCATGAAAACCCAACATGACGGATTTTTAACATCGGATTTTAATTCCGGAAATCCCTTGCCTTTGATATACAAAATCAGGAATTGATTAAAATCGCTGGCAATCCTTGCACAAGGCGCATCATCATCAAATTCTTTTGCCATAAAAATCGGTGATTCGCGCTCCACTACTTTTTGAGAAAGTTGAAAAAGGATTTCTCCTTGCGGTGTCCGGCAAACCGGAATCATTGGGTAAATACCATCAAAATCTTCGTCTAATCTCCAATTATCGAGTCTGAAAGTCCGGTATTGATCAATCATCTCATCCATGCGATAAAAATAAAAGCTGCTGGCTTTAGGACCGTCGGGCTCAAAATCGGTCATATCCTGATAATAAGACTTCTCATATTCCAAAATCATTCCACCGTTAAAATGGGTTAAAAACATTTTATACATCTTCGACAATTCAAACCCATAGGCTTTTTCGACTGTTTCTATTTTATCAAGCGTAATCCTGGCATTAAAGAAATACCGCTCGGAGTAATCGTAAGAGAGCTCTTCCAGTTTTTCAATATTTGAAAATATGTCAGACATTTATCAGCTTTTAGCTCTTGGCTTTTGGCCTTTAGCTTTTGATTTCTTTTTTTACTAGTGGCCAATAGCCAATTTATCAATTTGGGTGTAGGCGAGGTACATCATCTTCTGCTCGAACAACTGTTTTTCTTCTTCGGGTGATCTTTGGTCTTTTTCTTTCTGTCTTCTTCGTATTGGTTTTGCTGCGGTATTTTGGTTTCGTCTTTTCTTCTTTTTCCCATTGATACAGGTCTGACTTAAAAGTACGGAACCCTCCTTTTAAAATTGATCCGGCACTTTCATCTTCTTCTACAACCTGCGTTCTTCTGTACCTGCGTGACGAAAAGAATAAAAATTTAATGATTTTGTAGATGACATAAATAAATGTGATGAAGACAATCACCGAAAGGGCAATAACCGTAAGGTCGGCCATTAAAAAGCTTAGAAAGCCATAAACCAGAATCCTTACCGGTGCATAAACCCCGTGCATTTTAATGCTTTCGATGCAGATTAAAACAAACAAGCCCACATAAAGTAACACGATGATATTCATATAGTTTACAAAACTACCGGAAGTGAAAAGCGCCGAAATTCCATTTTCCTTTACAAAATCGAATGAAAAATAAGCATAAACCGCCGCCCTACTTTTTAAGGTGGCAAAAAAAACCAAAACAGAAATAAACGATGCTGTTTTCAGTGGCCACCAATTCTTTTTAAAATAGCTTTCGTAAGTCAGTACCAGGGCATAAAAATATTCCGGTATTACCCCTGCCGAAAACGGGATTCGATAGTACCATTCAAATCCCGGGTAATCGGAATTGTTTTTTAGCGAAAAATAATCATCAAGCCTGTCTGCTCCTTTTAATCCATACCTTATTGAAACTGCTAAAAGAAACGCAGAAACGATAAAAACAATTGTTGATATTATAAATCCCATTACCCGATTGTAAGTGTTTTTCTTAATTTAACAAAGGCATAGATGATGATAAACAAAGCGATAAAAGAAATCACCATCAACCCACCGAGCATTCCCGAATAAAAATACAAGACCATTAAAAAAGTCATTAGTAAAGACCTGAACGCCCGGCTTTCCGGTTTATAAAACCGGATGGAAACAGAAGCATTATAAACCAACAACAACAAGAAAATGAAATAAAAAGCATACTTGATGTATTCCCGGTTTATTTCGAATCGAGTCGGTATAAAAGTTATAGTTAAAAACATTAAAATGCCCAGCAAAAAAGACGATATCAATAGCTTTTTGCCATGCACTTCATCTTGTTCAAAATCCTTCCTGGATTTAAACAGGGTTTCTACCAGGTAGAATTTGCTCAGGCCGTAGAAAAGCAATACCAACCATAAAAAAAGGATGGCATAGTGATACCATTCTGTAAACGATAAAATTTCTAAAAAGTCAGTATTAATCATAAGTAAAATTCAAGTGGTTAAACCTGTGAAAACGGTTTCGAAAGCGAACTGAAAAAACAGAATAAATGCCTGATTGAAGCATATTTTTAATTGTAATTCAATTTAGTGATTATCAAGCTAAATAAGGTAATAAATCAATATGATTTTATGATAATAATCACTAATAATTGCTTACTTTTAGTCAGGATTACTTATCTTAATAAGCATCAAGATGACTGTAGAAATAAGCGTTTATCTAATTGTAATAATTATCCTCCTTTTACTAGTTGCTATACTCTTGTTTTTTATTCTTCTGAATATTAAAAAATCAAATAAAAAAACGCCGGATTGGAGTTTAGTTTATCCGGAATTAGCGGGTATGTATGATGGTTTTGATGAAGATTTAAACCCTGCAGCTATGGTGGGTAAGTCACTGGTTTCCGAAACATTGGATAGTATGTTGGAAGAAACCCCGGTGGTTCAAAATGAAAACGAAAAAAAGTTTCAGAATGAAATTTCATCTACTGAACATTCGGGAGAGACCGTTTTATGCACTGCCTATGCACCCAATACTGTAGAAACAGATGAAGAATTTATTATAGCAGCATTTATTTCCAGTCCCAAACAGAAAAAAGAAGTAGAGGAAGCTGCAAATTTAATTGATGAAGAAATCATAAAACGGGCTGAGAAATTTTTAAACCTTCAGATTAGTAATGGAGATAAAATAATATTCAATCTACAGGTTGATGGTTGCGAAATTGATGACCCGGTGCAGGAAGCTGTCTGGCAGGGGGAAATTACATCAGCAGAGTTTGGCGTTAAGGTATTGTCCTGGTTTAAAGGAAAGAAACTAATCGCGAAGCTAACAATTGCAATCAATGGTATTCCGGCCGGCAATATAAAATTCCGTATCAAAGTTCAGAAAGATGCCGCGGTTTTTGAAACAATCGATGCACCGGTTAAAACAACTCGCTACAAAACTGCCTTTATTTCTTATGCCTCACCTGATAGAAACGAAGTGCTGAGAAGAACCCAAATGCTTTCTGCTTCAGGAATCACATTTTTTCAGGATGTAATGAATTTAAAACCCGGTGAACTCTGGGAAAATTCGCTTTACAAAGAAATCGATAATTGTGATGTGTTTTACTTGTTTTGGAGTACTTCGGCAAAAAATTCGAAGTGGGTAAAAGAGGAATACCGGTATGCTCAAAATTTGCAAGCATCCGGAAAAGAGATTGAAATTATCCCCATTCCTATTGAAGGTCCTCCGGTTCCGCTTCCTCCGGATGAATTATCCCATCTGCACTTTAATGATGGGTTTTTGTATTTTATTCAGAAATAGTCATGAAACAATTGCTATTAGTACCCTTCTTGCTTAGAATTAGAATAATATTTTAATGTATATAAAATGGAGATAAAAGATAAATGCTTTGTTGTAATGCCTTTTGGGAAAAAACCTTTTAGCCTGCATTTATTGTGGTTTTCTTCTGAATCTAATTTTGATTTATTTTTTTTATTCAATTTTCAACTATTCAGAAGCCTATATATCACGTCTCACCATCTTTTTCCCAATTCTCCCTAACAAAACCACCATATTCTCAATTGTATCCCTATCGTACCCTTTTATCTTTTTCGAAAGCTTATCATAAGGAATTAAATCAGTGTGGACTTTATTGATATCATCTCTTTCCTTGCCTAATTTCCAACCGCTTAAGATCATGTGACCTACCCAGCGATTGTGCTCCACTTCTGCCAGTATTTCAAATATTTCTGAGTTTTTAACCATGATATACTCTTTTTCAGGTGAATCAAGCGGAACTATTTTGCAACCCAGGGCGCGAACTTTTACATCGAGGTGGTCGGCTTGTTCGCGGTTTTGATTTTTAAAATCGATGCCCAGGTTTTTCCATTCCTTGTGCGAGCCTTTATCAGGGTCTCTTTCTCCCGCCGGGGGTAAATAAAATTCGTGAACCTTTTTTGCGAGCTCATCCATTTTTTCGGAAATAATCGACCGTTTGGTAAACGACTGCTCAATTACATTGAACTTGTTTAGCCTGATATTGGCAATCGAATTCACATCGTACCATTTGCTTAAAATCCCTTCAGGGTTCATTAAGGCCATCACCACATTTATTTGCTCCTCTGAATCGTTTTTAATCAATTTTTTCAAAATATTTGACGACAATGAATCGTTTTCACAAAGCAAATACACGACATCAAAATGCTGTTCGTTTTCTAGTTTGTTAAAAGTGTCGATATCAAATAATTCCAACGGTTCATCTATATTTTCAAATTCTATTAAACCCCGTAGTTCCGGGAAATTCTGAAATAGTTTTTTAACAATAGTGTCCCCTTTATGAAACAGGGTTATCTTAATCTTTTTTCGATTGGCATAATGCCCAATCCGAGCCAGTCTGATCACCATACTTTGTGCCAGTTTTCCCGAACCAAAAACCGCCACACGAACTTGTGGCGAATCAGGTCTTATTCTCTTAAATACATCCGGTGAAAACGCTTTGAACAATACCCTCGACGTTCTTTCATTCATCGAGAAAACCCTGATCTCACAGTTATTATTCGTTTCGTTTTTTTCCAGGTATTTTTCGAAAAACTTCAACTCCATCAACTCACTTAGTTTAATATCATCAGCAACATGGGTAAAAATGGTTTGCTTTTTATCCTTTGCAAATTCAACCAGGTAATTATATACCGATATGGCATTCGAAATGTTGGTTTCATCATCGTCTTCTAAAAAAACAAAATACTTGGCCTTTTGCCCGCCAATATCATGCAGGAATTTTTTGCTTATAATGTCACCCTCAACAATAACCGCCCCCTCCTTTTCAACCTCATCAAGCTTTCGGGCATCCATAATTCCGGCGAGTACAACAACTCTTTCGCCATTTTTTAATAAATCTTTAATTAAAAACCTCGATTTTTCGTTTAATGATGTTACGATAATCCGGTCCTTTTTATAAGAAAGTTGGAAGGACTTGTATTCTCTTTGAACAAAGTAGAGTATAGCCTTGGAAGCTGTGTAAATAACCACTCCGGGAGCCATCCATCGTGCGGTTTCGAGTTGCCAGGGAAGCGGGGATTGAAATCCGGTTGGGAATTTCATTCCAAAAATCCTTATCGATTGAAAAGCAAGGTCGAGGATGTTTCGCTCAACTCCGGCTTGCGTATACATGATATTAAAGCCAACAATTGCCAAAATATAAGCGCTAAGACCAAGCAATAAAACGATCCACCATTCATAGTTGCGTATTTTCATAATTTGATGTTTTTAACCCTTTTAATTCGAATAAAATACCAATATAACTGTGATTTGAGGGCTTTGATAAGAATAATAAATCCTGCCATTTTAGAAAATTATTTCAGCCCTTTAAATTACCAAAAACCACTTGACTGACCAAATCTAAAGGAATGACTTTATGCCCAAATAATTTATAATTATCATTCGCTAATTATCAAATTCAATACTTTTTCTCAATGATGAAATAATTATACGAGCTGTATAATAAATCCCTGATTCTATTGGCATATTGGGTTTTAATTGCTATTTTTATACAGAACAAACAAGGATTATTTTTAATAATCTAAAACCTTGAAAAAGTTGTTTGTACATTCTATTATTTCCTCTTCTTTAATTCAAGGTTCGCCAATCAAATCAAACAAAATAAGCAACTGGAAAACGTGTGCTTATTCTCTTTTATCTTTAATAAGATCACAACAAATCATATTGACAAAAAAAACCTGTCAAGAATATTCAATAAACATAAATAAATCCAAGTGGAGAAAAGAAACCACATTAAAAAACGGGACGATTCCGAAAAGCCTTACGAGTAGGATAATTTAATAATTTTAAAGATGAAGTATTTTTTTTCACTACTCACATTAACAATTTATTCTTTTACGGCATTCTCACAATCAGTTGATGAAAGTGTTCAAGAGGTTGCAAGCAAGAGTTCAGGCACGCCGATATTAGAGATTTTAATGAATATTTTAATTGTTTGCGTTGTTATTTTCATGATTGTACACATGGTTTACGTTTTAGTTAAATCAAGACAATTTGCAAAACAAGATTATAATGTTGATTATTTCAAAGCTTTTCGCCTCGAAAAGGGAATGTCTGCTGAGTCATCGGAACAAGAGAATAAAAAGTCTGTTGAATTATTAGACGAAGCTTTTGAAACATGGACCAATATAGAACCCGATGAGGAAGGCAATGAATTTCGGAAACCAAAAAAAATGAAAGAGATTGTCAGATCCGGTGCAATTTTGCGACAGATAATCGATATAGCCCCAACTGATGAGGATGTTATTAAAACGCTTAATGAATATAAAGAAGTTGTTTGCACAAACGAAGCCCGCTCTTTCGATGGTTCATGGAAGTTAGTTGGCCTTGGAGTTGCGGTTGCAGTTATTTTCTCATTAATGATGATGAGTAATTACAGTGGTTTTTTTGCAGCGTTCTTTTCAATTGGATTAATTTTTTTGATACCTACATTGGTTTATATCGTTTCGAGTTATACACCGCAGTTTTTAATTGAAAAAAGGGCTAATAGAGGTGGCGGAAATGTTTCGACCGGAATAGTTGCAATGGCTTTGGGTGTTTTAGGAGGTGGATATACCATTAGAACTACGTTTTCAGATGGATCGACAGAAGATGATAGCTCCCCTCATTTTATTGCCTTGTTATTAGGTTTTCTTTTGATGGTAATTGTGGCTTTTACGATTGGTATTTGGGCATTTGTTAACTACTTGAGAAATTTTGTGTTGTATTTCTGACATTTAATTCAACTTAGAAAACCACCTGCTTTGCAGGTGGTCATGTTCTGAGGGCTTTGCCTATAATTAGCCTTTGGCCTTTAGCTATTGGTTTTTATCTTCAACAAATGATATCGTGTTAATGATGAAAAACTTTTCCAAAGCTATAATTGAACCGGTTCTTTTTGTAGAAAAGAAGGGAAGCCCGGACAGTTTTTAATAAATTGATATGCGATATTCGATTTTAGAATTTTTTGATATCATGTTAACGAGTAAAAACCCTTTTTAAAGCGATAATCGAACTTATTCTTTTCACAGAAAAGAAAAGAAGCCAATGACTCGTTCTTAAAAAAGTTGTTTGGTCATAGTTTACCAATCCATTCTTTTGCTTTTATATATTCTTCGCTTTTTCTGCCATAGAATTTTCTTCTAAACCGGAGTGAAGCAGAGAAATATTCAGCAGCATCTTGACCTATATTTAAATAATAGTATGTTTTAGCCATGGCAAACCTTGATTTATCAAACTCTTCGGAATTCTCTCCAAAAAGGTTTTTTCTGATCTCCAGGGCTTTTTTGTGTTTTTTTATAGCCTGTTTATATTGAGTATTCCAATAGTAGTCCAGCCCCAGGTCGAAATAAGAATGTGCTACTTTTTCAGACAGCTCCCCAAAACGTTTTCTTAGTATTCTTTGCGCTGCCCGATGATTGCTTATTGCTTCTTTATAATGGTTATCCATAAAATAGCAATCGGCAATTTCTGTAAGCGTTTTTGCTACATCCTGATGTTCTTTACCGTAAACTTTTTTATATATATCCAGTGCCTTAAAAAAATGTTCGAGTGCTTTTTCGTATTCCTTTTTATGATAATATTCAAGCCCGGAATTGTATTCTGTATCTGCTGATTTGGCATGTTTCTTATCAAGAGTTATTTCGTCTATTCCCAATTCCCTACACATTTCAATAAGGTCAGAATCCATAAACATATTATGGCTTTTCATGTATTTTAACGTATCTACCAGCAGATCATATTTATTCAATTTTATATAACTAATAACCAGATCGCGGGTGTATTTGGCTGAGTCGGGATTTCGATCGAATAATTCTTTACTGAATTTTAAGGAATTTTCATAACTATTACGTGCACTTTTAGTATTGTTAAGGATTGTATAAATATCGCCAACACTATTATATAGTACCGATAAATCACGTGTATGCAGATTTGAATCAGTATTTCTATTTTGTAAGTCTATAATAATATTCAATGCGCTTTTATAATTATCAAGCGCACCCTGAAAATCACCTTTAGCCTTATAAATCTCTCCTATATTATTGTGTGAAACAGACAACGCACGAACGGATTCGACTGACTCTGGATTTCGCATTCGCAATTCCTTACCGATTTTCAATGAACTTTCATAATTAGTTAGCGCCAATTCGAAATCGCCAGCGGCATTAAATATATCGCCAATTCGCTCATAAGCAGTATTCAAACCACGGGCATATTTTACTGAATCGGGATGTTGTTTATTTAGTTTTCCGGATATATTTAAAGCCCTTTTATAATTCTTTAAAGCCTTTTTGTTTTCTTTCAGTACGGAATGAATATCTCCTTTTTTAGCATATGAGACGGATAAATCAAAAGCATAATCAACTGAATCTGGATTTCTCTTATACAAATCTTTCGATATATCCAACGCATTTTCAAACTTTTCAAGAGCGTTTTTTATTTCCCCTTGTGCTAAATAAATATCTCCTATTTTTTCGAATGATACCGATAAATCACGGGTGTAAAAATCTGAGTCAGGGCTTCTGTTATGCAGAACTTTAGTCATTTGCAAAGCACTTTCATAATTTTTTAAAGCGTTATGATTATCATCAAAAACTGTATAAATACCACCTATATTTATATATAAAACATACAAATCACGTATACATTCAGCTGAGTCAGGATCTTGTTCAATTAATTCTTTAGCAATACTTAGTGCGTTATTATATTGATTTAAAGCATTTTGGATGTCACCCAAGTCTTTATAAATATCTCCTGCACCGCTTAATGCATTTGATAAATCCCTGGCATATTCGGCTGAATTCGGCTTTTGTTCTGTAAGTTTTTCTGCTACTCTGCATGCACTTTGCAAAATACTTAGCCGTTGATAAAGTGATACATAATCTTCTATATACACATCCAGGTTAAAAACAATATTATTGATTATAAACTTTTTTTCACGTTCAGTTGTGTGGGTCTCTTCAAAAACAGAAATTACCCAATTAGTATTAAGTTCATTCTCCAATAAAATATCCTTTACTGTGTTTGTGTATTTATCTGTTTTATAATTATCCCACCAGTTAGTGCTGTAAATCTTCGCTGCTTTAAATTTGCTCTTACTTTTAAATAAATGCCACAAAATTTCATTTAATCCCAGGGAATCATCTTCCGGTAGTTTCTTTAAATGCCCCGCCAGTTTTTTGTGTAGTATTTGTACTTTCCCATCATCATTGAGTAAGGTGTATTTTAAACTTTCACGTACCTGCAAATGCCTGAAATCCCATAAACCAATTTCGCCCTTGCTAACCAGGTGGCTTCTTAAATACCTGCGGAACGCCGCGAAGTTAAGCGGATCCCATTTCGAATTGCTATAATTATTTATCAGCTCTTCCAAATCGCTTTCGCGCAAACCATTCCGCGAAATTCCAATGTAACTCAGAATAGAATTAACAAATTCATCACCGAATATCCCCGCCCGTTTAAAAACATAATTGTACATGCCGGGTATATCGGAAGGCAGTTTATCGGCAGTAATCAACAGCAATTGAAGTAATTTTTCTTCGGCACTGCCCTTTAGCCCCTTCATTCTCCTAAAATCATCCTCGTCTAAAAGCAAAAATTCATCAATTACCATGGTAAGCCAAAGGGCATTACTGTACGCAAAGGAACCATCGCTTTTTTTCTTATCGAGTAGCTTAGCTATTACCTGTGAATTAAGCTCTTTATGGTATTTGTTGCAAATGATAATAATAATCCCCTCTGCATCAGTTTTGTTTATTGGCTTAAGTTCTTGAATTATTACCCCGTTTCTTTTGGATAAGTTTTCGGTCTCTTCACCAGCATTCGCCGTGAATATAAATTTTGAATTTGCAGGGATTAAGTCAGGTATCCAATTAACAAATTTTGCGTGGTTCGTATTTTCGAACTGGTTAAGCGCATCAACAAGTACTACAACACGTTTGTAAACGGAAACCTGAGAAAGAAGCTTGGAAAATAGCTTTTTTAAGTCTTCAAATTTTAAGTTTTTATTTAATTGTTCGTTTATATCCGCTTGCAGTTCTTCGGCCAATTCTTCAATCCAAAGGGTAAGCATATTGTTAAGACTATTTGAACGCAAGCTGATTCCGGCTGCATGCCCCAAAACAAGTATGTCGTTGTCACTTTTTAACTCCCTGTAAACCTTTGAAAATAACGCGCTTTTACCCCCTCCTGACTCTCCGTTAAGGCACAATCCCCAATTTTCAACCCCTTCTTTGGATCGGGTAAACGTTTTTAACTCATTAATTAAATCCTCCCGACCGCTAAAACTAATTGTTCGCCCTTCAATAAACTCTTCAAAATTTACTCTTTCCTCATCTTGCCATGTTATTGGTCGCTCATCTTTTTCCTCTTTTGTATACTCATCAATTTCTTTCCATAAGCAATCCAGTACTTTTTGTTTAAATTCGTCAAGTCCGGTAACTTTATTATTCTCAGTATCCCACTGAGTTTTATAGGTAAATACCTTGTCTTTTCCAACTTTTTCTTCTATCAGGTTTTTGAAATTTGCAAGTCTTTTCTCTGCAAAATCTTTATCCATGTCTTTTAAAAAAACATCGGCATACTTTGCTTTTTCATCCACCGATATTTTATCGAGCGGTAATGGTTCCCGAAAAAAGAAAAAACTGCGGTCTAATTGCCGATTATTTGCCAGTACGCCATATTCAATTTCCAATGCTGTTACACTCTTATCCTCTATTTCAGAAATAAAGCCTTTTTCTTTTTCAACAATTTTTAATCTTTCTTTAGGTGGGATCCAGCCATAACGGTCGCCAATAATTCCAATAAAAAATGGAAGGCTCCTGTCAATTTCATCAAGACAAACTTTCAGGACTAAGAGTTCTTTTTCTTCCTGTTCTTTTTTATTAGCCGTTTCCACGCCCCACCTCAGGTCGATTGCCTCTATTCTTATCTTGCGTTCAAGTAACCGTTCTTCCAATTCAGGAAATACAAAGTCCCGCAGCACGTCCCGCTCTGCCATCATGTCTGTAAAAGTGCTTGATATAAATATTGGTTGGGTTTTCCAGGTTGTGAACTCAGGTTTTTTCATAAGTCTCTAATTGAAAACCTATTTTTTTTTAATGAAATAGCGATAACGTAATCCTTTTTGCAGAACGAAATAAATGATTTGTACTTCCTTTGAATAAAATACCAATATGACTGTGATTTGAGGGCTTTGATAAGAATAATAAATCCAGCCATTTTTAAAAATTGGTTCAGCCCTTTAAATTACCTAAAACCACCTGACTGACCAAATCAACAAACATGATTAAAATCATTAATATGTGCTGATTTTCAGCATGATAAACATCGTTTTTATGCGTATTTTTAATGTGAATATATCCTCCGCATAAATGACTCAAAATTGTGCAATAAAAATAACCAAAACACTATCTTATGACTCTGGAAACCGATAACATCAACGAACGTGCAACCGAACGTTTACAACAGGTTTATAACCTATGGACAAATATTTTTACTGATGAAAACGGCGATGAAGCCAGAACACCCGGTTCTGAAGAAGAAGCTGTTAAATCGCGTGAAATATTAGACGAAGTAGGCGAATGGGATATTATTGATGTGGATATTTTGGAGTATTACGACCTATTAGATGAAGTGCTGGAAGAATACGAAGACAAAATTGAATACCTGGAATCCCCTAACGGTCGGGCAGACGAATTACTGGATGAAATATATGGCATCTGGACCCGGTCTACCATTGAAGATGATATTGATTACCACAGCCCGGCTAACGAAGATGAAATAGCACGTTCGTGGGTTCTTATAAAAAATATCGAAGAACTTAATATAGATGATGAAGCGGTTAAAGAAAGGCTGAAATCCTATCGTGGAGTGTTGGAAGCAAATGAACCAAGTGATGAATCGGAGGTTGTGGATGATGAGTTTTCAAACGATGACCAATTAGCCTGGGAAAAACTGGAAGAAATCTATGGTTTATGGTCTGATGTAAGCGTTGAAAATGAGCAGGAGTTTCGTAAACCAAACAACAAAAAGGAAATCAGGAAATCGCGAAAATATTTACAGGAGATTAAATCATTGAACGTCACAAACCAGGGTGTATTGAACCGTACCGAAGAACTCAAAGGGGTTATTGATTCAACCGCTGCTGCTATACCCAATTATACTTTCAGGGTTTTAATAACCTGGTTTTTTAGCCTGGCAATAATTTTTGGATTTTTCTACTATCCATCTGCAAATACATTCGAAATGCCTGTTTTTGAGTACAACAAAGACTGGTTTGTGACAAAAAAAGGAGGTTATCTAACGCAGCGCAGTTTTATTTCTGATAAACAAATGCCGGATGTAAAACAAAAGATTTACCTGAAAAAAGGAACGCAATTAAAACCGCTCGGAAGAATGGGAACCTATTGGATACAGGTTGAAGCTCCCAATGGACAGCGAGGGTTTGTGAATTTTAAATTGCTTAAAGGGGCGCACTTTGTAGAAGCGGATAAGGATGCTGTTGTTTTTAATAAAATTGATGAAAAGGAGCTTGATTCGATAGCCCCTGGAACAAAAGCAACTATTTTAAGTTGGGTTGAAAAGAAAAGTCAATTTAATAAGGTCTATATAAAAATTAAACTGGAAGACGGAAGCATTAAATGGGCGAGCGATTACCATTTTAATAATCTTATTTACACGGATTTACCAAGTGTTAATCAGACTTATAATTATCGTACAACTAAAAGCCTAATTCAGAAACACTTAATCGGGGATTCGCTTCCCGTCATAGAAAAATATTATGGTCCGGCTACCTCTGTCATTAAAGCAAATGGGAAGAACCAGGCATTCTATAAACATTTGGTAGTAATCGACAATAAAAAACACCATAAGGGGATTATTGTTAACCTTGATAAAAATAATGTGGCAACAGATATCGAATACATTAACGATGGCGATACCAAATTTTACGACCATTTTCCATTAATGGGTAAAATGTGGGAATTGGAATCATTTAGGTTTAGTAATGAATCATTATACAAGACAAGCGGTAACAGTCTGCGTTTTGAATGGTGGGAAAACTTTAAGGACAAGAACTGGTTTACAACCGTTATAGGCTGGATTGTTTCGTTTATAACAATAATCCTGGGGATATTTCTCCTTTTCTCTATTCCACGCGTTGTTGTTGCTCCTATAACACAGTTTTTTGCATTAACGCGATTTTTAAATAACGGATTGGTAATATTGTTTAACCTGATTATCTATTTCGCAGCAGCATACTTGTTTTTTGTTTATATGGTTGTAACAGCCGAACAATGGTTAGTAATGGCAATCGCATCTGTACTCGTGTTTGCTTTTTGGTCGAAAAGGCATTTTTCCAATATCATGTATAATCGCTGCCCTGCATGCTTAACTATGTATGTGGCACTCAACGAAGGTTCAACCTATACCGGGCGTTCAACAACCGAGACAATGGGCAGGTGGAAAGATTTCAAAAAATCTACTTATTCGGGAAACACAAGAACCGATCATTATGATATAGGCAATAAAATGACAACTGAACATGTCGACCATTATCTGGATCACCGGATGTGTGCCCGTTGTTATTACGAATGGGATGTTGACCGCGATGAATCCGAAGAGTATACCGAGAGATTATGATTAATCATTATTGTTTCATTTAAACATTGCGTTTTTTACCAGCCTGCCGGGGATGTGCTTCCCCTTTTCAAAAATTATTTTCGTAAAATGTAACGCAAACAACGTAGGAATTAGAACGCCTTACAATTATAATTACTAAATAGCCACTCAATTTACTTAACGTAGTGTTAAGCTGTTGCTATTCACGGAATGTTCGGTTTTCTGCAATTTTAATTACTAATTAAAAAACCACTACCATGGAAACACAAACAGCAACACAAGTTACTCCCTCGAAAATTATGCAAATCGGAACGGGATTTATGGCATCGAAAACGTTACTTACTGCCGTTAATATGGAATTATTTACGCAATTGGCAAAAGGTCCATTATCGGGTCTGGACATTAAAATTAAACTAGGTTTACATGAAAGATCTCTCTATGATTTTTTAGATACCCCGGTTGCTTTAGGTTTTCTGAGCCGAAGCGGTATAAAACAAAGTTCTGTTTACAGCAACTCCGAAGATTCCGATTTGTTTTTGGATAAGAATAAACCAAGTTACATTGGCGGATTACTGGAAATGGCGAATAATCGACTTTACCCTTTTTGGAATGATCTTGAAGAAGGGTTGAAAACAGGAAAACCCCAAAATGAAGTTAAAAATAGTGGAGAGGATTTTTTCGGGGAATTATATGCTGATGAGGCAAGGCTCCGGGAATTTATTCATGCAATGGGGGGAGTACAATTGGGAAATTTCATTGCTTTTTCACAGAAATTCGATTTTTCTAATTATTCTACGCATAGCGATATTGGTGGGTCGGGTGGAAACCTATCGATTCATATCGCTAAAAATAATCCACATATGAATTGCATTTCTGTTGACCTTCCTCCTGTTTGTCCGATCGCTGAAGAAAATATTAAAATGATGGGCTTAGAAAGCCAGGTGAGCGCACAAGCCAGAGATTTTTTTAAAGATGAATTTCCAAAATCAGACATTATCACAATGGGAAATATACTTCATGGTTGGGGAACCGAGGATAAAAAAATGTTGATAAAAAAAGCATACGATGCTTTGCCACTAGGTGGAGCATTTGTTGTTATTGAAAACATTATCGATAACGATCGCAGCAAAAATGCCTTTGGTTTAATGATCTCTTTAAATATGATGATTGAAACTCCTGCCGGGTTTGATTTTACTTCTGATGATTTTAATGGCTGGGCTAAAGAGATTGGTTTTAGTGAAACCTCACTTATGCCACTTACAGGACCAGCCAGTGCTATTACAGCAATTAAATGACTACCTGGGAAAAATCATTTAGAGACTCCAATAATAAGTCTGGTTAATTAAATCTTCCTTTTCATCCTCGAAAAAAGCGTGATGTTTTTATCCGTAATAAAGCGCCAGGTTACCCCCGGCCAGGAGGTATAATAATGCAAATTGTTATAAAATTCCGGGGCAATTTCCCTTACTTTTTTTAACCGGCTACCGGGGATGTATGGAAAATCGTGGTGCTCGTTGTGGTAACCAACATTGTAGGTTACCCAATTTAGTGGTCCATAATAAGAATATGTTTCCTGGTCATTATCAAATACATAATGTTCCGAAATAAAATGCCCCGAAGTGGGGTGTAAACCACCGGCCAGAAACAAGGTTAACAGTAAATAAAAGGAACCATACCAACCAGCTAATGGCAATATAATAGCCATTGCAATTAATTGGAAAATTATATTGTAAACCAACCACTTATCAATGGGTATTTTTTTCACAAAAGCAGGACGAAAAGCATAGAAAAAAATCTGTGTAGCATACCATATCGATTTACCGAAAAACCCTTTAAACAGCTTAGCTTCGCCCTTAAGTGGAATATCTGCATCGGCACCATCTTTACCTTGCTCCCAATGATGAAGGGCATGATAATATTTAAACGACATCGCATATGGAAAAACAATAGGGATATTGGCTACAAATGCCAGTATATTATTCGGCCATTTCTTTTTAAAGGCCATATAATGCGTTATTTCATGTATGGCTAAAAACAATGCGTGTTCAATTGTTGCTCCAATAAAATAGGTGATAAGTAAAAATACTCCCCAGGCGTAAAAAGGGTTTTCGAAATAATCGAATACGCGGTATATATTTAAGGCGATCGCCACCTGCACAATCACCAAAAAGGTCGACGAATACTTCATCAACGGATCGATGCCGTATAACTTCGTTATTTCGGGGTGTTTTTTAAGGATTTCCTTTCTTCGCAGTACGTGTGGTTCTTTCTTATCGGACCAATAAAAATCGTTAACTGTTTTTGGTTGCATCATTAATTTTTAGTTAAGCTGTAAAGATAACAATCTGATATTTAATCGAATTTTTAAAATATTAATAACTGAATATTTAATTAATCTAAATAGGTAAATGGTTTTTCAATATATTGTGACTAATATATTAAATCAATATTTTTGAATGTATGATTAAATCGTGTTTTATAATCAATTGCTGCTTTTTAAAACGCTTGGTATCATTTTAGCATTTGTTTTTTCTAATACAAATGTAATTGCACAGGATTTTCCCTCATTCGGACCTGAAATACAGGTAACAATCAGCGGGTTAGCAACAAATTCCATGGAGCCCTTTATATCACCGGATGGCAGTTATCTGTTTTTTAATAACCTTAACGATGGTATAAATACCCGGCTTTATTATGCCGAAAGAGTTAATGATTCAACTTTTACTTTTATTGGGGAATTAAACGGAACAAACCAGGAAAACAATCCACAACTAAATGCAGTAGCCAGTTTGGATACAACGAATAATTTTTATTGGGTTTCATTAAGGGATTATCCTTTAGAGTTTGATAATCTTTTTCATGGGGAATATGAGAATGGTAATGTTACTAACATCGGTAGGCTGCATGGTGATTTTTATATCTATAATCCGGGGTGGATTTTGATGGATCATGGCATCAGTTACGATGGCCAACTATTGTATTTTAATAACGCGCGATTTGAGGATTGTCCCGGACCTTGTGAAACCCGCATTGGAGTTGCACAAAAAGAAAATGATTCAACTTTTACAATGCTGACCAATTCATCTGAAATATTGGCGACGGTTAATAAACCCAATTATAAAAACTATGCTCCTGCAATTACGAGCGATGAACTAGAACTTTACTATACCCGATTTTTAAAAGGTCCGATAACGGCTAATTCGATTGCTGAAATATGTGTTGTAGTCCGGAATTCGCCAACCGATACTTTTTCTGCCCCGGAAGTGCTTTTTTCAGAATTAATTGTAACCGATTTTGTTGAAGCCCCTACCCTTACAACTGACAAACAGATTATGTATTACCATAAGAAGGTAAATGGATTGCACAAAATTATGATGCGATACCGGCAAATAGTTGATGGCGTTGAGGTAAATGAAATCGAAAAACCCGCATTAGTTATTTCTCCCAATCCAATGAATAATAGAACAACCATTACAATCGATCATTCAAATTCTAGAAAATTTTCGATCGTATTGCTTGATAGTTCCGGTAGGATTATCAGAACGTATTCAGCTATCCCGAACAATAAAATCGATATTTACAAAAACAACCTAAGACCGGGATTGTATTTCGTTCAGTTAATGCGGGATAGTAAATCAGTAGCCTCATATAAACTGATTGTAGAATAATCAATAAAGTCTAATAGTCGGTATTTTGTCTTGTAATTTAAGACATAATACGTATATTTGTTTAAATAATTACCATTATGTATAAAATTAATGAAGATAAGAGCAATGTTATTATGGAGCCGCTTCTAGCTACCTATGGGCAAAGTATTGATAATCCTATGATTACGGTCATGATGGCCAACAAAGGAATCCCCTCTTCCACCTTTGATGATGTTTCCTTACTATTTGGTCGGAAAGAACGCCTTGCAGAATTATTAAACGTATCGGTAAAAACCATGCAACGCTACCAGAAAGAAAACAGAAAACTCAATCCTCTAAATAGTGAAATGGTTCTTAAATTTATTGCTTTATTCAAACAAGGATTAATGGTTTTTGGTTTAAAAAAAGCCTTTTTAAACTGGTTGGGAAAGCCGGCCATCGGTTTAGGTAATATGCGTCCGTTCGATCTCTTAAAAACTTCCAATGGTATCGATCTGGTAAAAGATGAATTAATTCGTATCGAATATGGCGATCTCGCTTAACCGGTATGTTGGTTTACAGAATAAGCATGGCCCATAGGGCAAACTCGCTCAGTGCATCAGGCTATCCAGGCCGCTGGAATTCAAAAGGAAAATTTGTTATTTACTCCGCTGCTTCAATTGCCCTGGCCTGTCTTGAAAATGTGGTGCATAGAAGTGGCGAAGGATTAGCGGCGAATTTTAAAGTCATTACCATTCATATCCCCGATAAGCTAAAAATAAAAAAGGTTTCTGTTGATGAATTACCCATTGATTGGCATATGATTGAGAACTGTGTCATTACTCAACGTATGGGAAACCTTTGGTTAGAAAAATCGGAAACCGCCATTCTGAAAATCCCCTCGGCAATAATTCCCCTTGAAACCAATTACCTGATCAATCCATTTCATCCCGATTTTAAAAAAATAAAGATTAAAAATGTTGATGATTTTATTTTTGATCCAAGAATTAAATAACAAATTATTGCCACTTTTTATAAACATCGATTAATTTCTCAGTCGAGCCATCCGCTGTAGTTTCAGCTATATTATTGGCTAATTTTTGCTGAATATCTTTGGCCAAAACTTTCCCCAACTCAACACCCCACTGATCGAACGAAAATACATTCCAGATAATGCCCTGAACAAATATTTTATGCTCGTAGGCTGCAATCAACGCCCCGAGATTAAATGGAGTCAGTTTTTTTAACACAAAAGAATTGGTTGGCCTATTGCCTTCGAATATTTTAAAAGGCAATAGCTTTTCAGCATTTTTGGGTGGATTATTGCCAAAATCTGCCAACACTTCCTCCTTTGTTTTACCACGCATTAAAGCTTCGGTTTGGGCGATAAAGTTTGAAAACAATACTTCGTGCTGATTATTTACATCATTATAACTTTGAGCAGCAGCTATAAAATCGGCCGGGATTAATTTCTTGCCCTGGTGCATCAACTGATAAAAAGCATGTTGCCCGTTAGTGCCGGGTTCACCAAAAACCACCGGACCGGTCTGGTAATTGACATTGTTTCCTGAACGGTCGATATATTTACCGTTGCTCTCCATATCGGTCTGTTGCAAATAAGCCGGAAAGCGATGCAAATACTGGTCGTAAGGCAAAATGGCGAGTGTATCGCAACCATAAAAATTCTGATACCAGATACCTAACAAAGCCATTATCAATGGGATGTTCTTTGCTTTTTCAGTTTTAAAATGAACATCCATCGCATTTGCACCTGCAAGCAACTTTTTAAAATTATCCGGTCCAATGCCAATCATTACCGGCAATCCTATCGCGCTCCATAAACTAAACCTACCACCAACAAAATCCCAAAACTCAAACATATTTTCGGGATTGATACCGAATGCTTTCACAGATGCCACATTCGTACTCATTGCAGCAAAGTGAAGCGCAACCGCCTCTTCCCTACCCGATTTTCCTACAAACCATTGTTTTGCCGTTAGGGCATTCAACATGGTTTCCTGGGTAGTAAACGTTTTTGACGCAATCAGAAATAACGTTTCTTCTTCATTTAACTTTTGTAACACCTGATGAATATGGCTAGGATCGACATTAGAAACAAAGTACAATTCAAGATCTTTGTGTTGTAAAGGTTTTAATGCTTCCGCTACCATTTGCGGTCCGAGGTCGCTACCCCCAATACCGATATTTACAATATTCTTAATCCGCTTGCCCGAATAACCTTTCCACGCCCCATTTCTGATTTTATCTGTAAAAATTGCCATTCGACCTAAGACCTTATGGATTTCAGGAATACTATTTTTTCCATCAAGGATCAGGCTATCAGAAACAGGCCTACGCATAGCGGTATGCAACACCGCCCGGTTTTCGGTAGCATTTATCTTATCTCCCGAAAACATGCTTTCGATGGCTTCACTTACACCACATTCGTCCGCCAATTCAAACAAGGCTTCCATCACTTTTTCATCAATCCGGTTTTTCGAATAATCGAAATAAAGGTCATTCCAACGGATCGAATACTTTTCGCTACGTTGATGATCGGCTTCGAACCATTCGCGCATGTGGGTGTTTTTGGTTTCCTGATAAAGTTCTTCAAGCTTTTTCCATGCGGATGTATTTGTTGGGTTTATTGATTTAAGCACCATTGTTTATCTATTAAATTCTCAAAACGAGATTGAATTATATCTAATTACTTAATAAAGTTTTAGTGGACAAAGTTAAAGTAAATCAGAATTTAGAAGTCAATTTTTTAAATTGATCTGAATCTCTGACCTGATCAAAATCCGGGCTTCTTAACCAATTTAAATCCAGCCCATTTTCAACTGCAATTTGCAAAGACTGAATGGCTGCATTATTGTTATTATTTAATATTTCGATAATGGCCATTTTATAGTAATAGTAATAACTATCCGGATTTAGTTCTACACCAATTTTAATCAATTCAAGCGCATTGTAGAATCTCATTTTCTCAATTTCCCTTTGACTCCATTCAATACTCAACGCCGAAATCATATTGATCAACCTTGCCGCCATTAATTGTTGTGATAATGATTCCTTTGCTTCCATTCGTCTCAATCTTTTAATTCGTAATGACCACCACTGGTGCAGACTGTCGGGAACCGGATTAAGAATTTGCAATTGCAGAGCCGCAAGCCTAATTTCAGAACGATATTCAATTTCTAATGCCCTCGATTTTTCAACAGACCTAAACTCTTTTTTAAAAGTTTTATTTTTTGCCAACAATTGAATGTTTTGCTCGGTTTCGGCAATATCATAAACACCTTTAAAAGTCCTGATTATGCTTTTATATTGATGCATTGTTTCAACTAAATCTCCATTTTTTATTAGTGCATTTGTTTGTTGCTTTCGTTTTGCAAACAGCATTTCAATAAACCCAGAATCGATGGGTTGCAATTCCGATTTCATCGCTTCTAACTCAATCCATTCAACCGCATCGAGTATTTTTTCAGAAGGGGGCCAACGATGTCCGCCTTCAAAAATTCGCAAACTATTAGATAAACCTAAACTTGTCATGAAATCTTCCATATCCAACATTTCCAAATAGTTCATATCCCTATTCCCAACCAGACCAATATAAACGAAATCGTGGTTGTTAGTGGGATGAAATTCTGGATTAGACGATAAGGCTGCGCCACATCCAATAACACCTGCAAGTGAATTGTTTAAAACCGTAATACTTAAAGCTACACGGGAACCACCGGAAAACCCAGAAAAATAGATGCGCTTATTGTCAATATTAAATCGCGAATACACATCATCAGTAAATATTTCAACGATCTTGTAATTATCCATAAACAGGCCATTTCTGGAGTCATTTGAGCTGGCGATGATATACCCATATTTCTCAGCGGCCAATGCAAAAACATTTGCGGGCAATGCTCCTCGTGCAACAGGTTCCAGAATAAAAATAACAGGCCACTTTAAAGAATCATGATAATTTGATGGCAAATACAAAGCATAGCTGTAAGACTGATTATCAATACAGATAACTGAATCCAACACTTTTCCTTTTTCTATTTTCTCAATTGGAATTTGGGCGATTATTCCTCCGCTCCCAAAAAATAAAAAGGAAAACCAGAATGGAAATAAAATAAAGATAAAATTAAGCTTCATACAATCCGGTATGTTTAACTGATTTTAAATCAATAATAACCCTTTTTAAGGCTTAACAGAATTCTATTTTATAAACGGAAAAATCAGATGATATTCGACAACAAAATCCCAATCATTTCTTTTTTAGATATTCCTGATGCCATAGCCATATCGGGATAAATACTCAATTCGGTCATACCGGGAACGGTGTTTATTTCAATAATTTTAAACCCCGATTTGGTAAGGATAAAATCTACCCGAGCCATTGCTCTGCAATCCAGTAGCCTGAATGCCTCTACAGCTAAATCCTGGCAAGATTTGTAAAGTTTTTTGTCGATTGGGGCGGGCGTTATTTCATCTACTAAATCGGTATTGTATTTTGATTCGTAATCGAAGAATTCATTCTTACTTACAATTTCAGTAACGGCAATTGCCCGGATTTGGTCACCCTGCTGCAAAACGCCACATGTAAATTCCCGCCCATTCATAAAAGCTTCAATAATCACCTCATCGCTTTCCTTAAATGCTGTTTCGATTGCTGAACTTAAATCAAACGCTTTTACAACCTTGGAAATACCCAACGAAGAACCTCCAAAATTGGGTTTTACAAAACATGGAAGACCTACGCTTTTAAGAATAAAATGTTTGTTGACTTTCTGACCTTTTCGCAACAATACAGAATCAGCAACAGGAAGATTCCCGGATTTAAGCATTTGTACAGTCGAGAATTTATTAAAGGTCATGGCCATGCTAAATGGTGCCCCGGTTGTGCAGGGAATACCTACCAATTCGAAATAACTTTGCAGTACGCCATTTTCCCCCGGATCGCCATGCAAAGCCATAAACACCGCATCGAAATTGATATTCTTGTCATCAATGCGAATTGAAAAGTCATTTTTATCAACAGCGATACTCTTCTCGTCCCGATGGCTATCGTGATCACCTTTATAGAACCAGCCTTTTTTAGAAATATCGATTAAATATGGATGATAGGTTTCACGATCGATATTGTTCATCACCATTTGGGCGCTTTGTCTTGAAATCACATCCTCACCTGAGAATCCACCGGTAACAACAGCTATGTTTTTCATTTGTTGAATCTTTATTTTTTAACCGCAAAGTTCGCCAAGAACCTCTAAAAGATTTTGCTTATTAGTTTCGGTCTTGTTGACTTATTCAAAGAATCCTTTTTTAATCATAGGAAAATTAATACATCAATTCAGACAGTATTGGGAACACTTAATTATTTATTCACATCAAACATTTAATGTCACCCCTTCCTTACCCAACAATTTTACGGCTGCTTCGCGGTCGGTCGGAAAGGTTAATTGAGCCACATCGAATTTATTTAACGGAACCCATTCAAACCGTTCCCCTTTATCAGGGTTCGCGCTTTTGCGTTGCCCGACAATAATTTTATCGAATTCGTTGGAATTTACCAGGAAATAAATAGCGATAACCTGATCTTGCGGATAAAATGATGAAAGTTGAACAGATTCGGTTGCATGAAATAAAAATCCCGGAGTAACTTCAATATTTAATTCTTCTTTAAACTCCCTGATTAGGCATTCATGAGTGCTTTCACCCCACTCCAGCCCACCACCGGGGAATTTGGTAAATTCCCGGTTACGATAATTTTCGTGTGACAACAATATTTTTCCTTTGAAAACGACAATTCCGTAAACCCGGATATTGAATCTTTTGTTTTTCATTTGTTGATCTCATCTTTCAATAATAGGCTTCGACTCCGCTCAGCCTGACACATGAAATTAATTTATCTGACAAAGGTGTTAATTTAATTTCGGATTATTTTCAAAAGGGAGATTGCGTACAATGCTTTGTCCCCCTGAGCGGAGTCGAAGGGTCGTATAATTCAAAAGTTTGTTGGGTTTTATATTAAACAAACTATTTCGTTTTTTACTATTCACTTTCAACTTTTAAAGCCCTGCACATTTCCCGTTTCCCTGGCGGTCCGGGTATTTTTTCCACTTTAAAACCGGCAGTTTTCATCGCTCTGCGAACAGAACCTTTTACACTGTAGGTAACCAAAGTACCACCGGTTTTTAACGCACCATACATTTTTCCGAAAATTTCATCGCTCCATAGCTCAGGTTGAGTATCAGGACCAAAGGCATCAAAATAGATCAAGTCAAATTCCTCATCAGGTTGATAACCCTCAAACATACTTTTTACCTTTTTTAACCTAAACTGCTGACTGATATGAATTAAGGTTTCCCAAGGTGCGTCATGAATAGTGAAAAATAGTTGCTTTTCAAATTCATTTTTTCCCCAATTGGGATAGTTTATTTCTTTGACAAGCTCAGGTTTTACAGGATAAGCTTCAACTCCGGTATAATTAATACTAACTTGATGTTCTTCCGCTTTAATGGCGCTTAACCAGGCATTTAATCCGGTTCCAAATCCCATTTCCAAAATATGTATTTCCTTTTTATCTTTAAAAAGCGGAAGCAAACCTGCAGCAATAAATACATGCATCGATTCCTGAATAGCACCGTGTTTCGAATGATAAGTTTCATTCAATTCCTCATGATAAAATGAAGTTGACCCGTCAGCGGTTTGTATTATCTTTATCGCCATTATTCAGGTAAAATTATTCATTTTATGACGAAACGTAAAAAAAGAATCGGCGTTTTAATTGCCTTAACTCTGGCAGTTCTTTATTTTATTGGTCCACAGGTAGATAAACCCAATTTTTCGCAGACCATGCCGGTAATCCGGATGAATTTAACACAAATGGAGGATTCATTGAATCAGAGTGAAGCCTATACAACCAATCTAAAGCCCGGTAATCAGGCCCGGATTATTTGGGCAGATTCCCTTAATAAAGTAAAAACACCTGTTGCGGTTGTTTATTTGCATGGCTTTACGGCTTCACCCGAAGAAGGGAATCCCGTTCACCGGATGTTTGCCAAAAAGTTCGGTTGCAATTTATACCTGGCACGTTTAAAATACCACGGGCGTAGCGGTGAAAACCAATTGCAGTTTATGACTGCCGACGGTCTTTACGAAGACGCCAAACAAGCGATTGCCATTGGGAAAAAACTGGGTGATGAAGTCATTGTCATGTCAACATCGACCGGGGGCACACTCGCAATTTATTATGCATCGACCCATCACGATTTAAAAGCCCTGATAAACTATTCGCCGAATATTCGGATAAAACAAAAAGTATCGTATTTACTCGATAAATCCTGGGGTTTTCAACTGGCACGTTTTGCCTATGGCGGAAAATACAAGATTGATGAATGTGATGAATACGACGAGAAATACTGGAACTGCAAAACCCGGCTCGAAGCTATTATCGAATTGCAGGCTTTGGTCGATAATGCGATGACCAAAAATACTTTTGAAAGGGTGTCAACTCCTAGTTTTACCGGAGGTTACTACAAAGACAAGAAGCATCAGGATCCTACGGTTTCTACAAAAGCGATTAAATGGATGCATGAAAACCTGGGAACAGTAGAAAATATGAAACGACTCATTGCTTTTCCGGATGCCGGAACCCACGTAATTGCCAACGGTATAAAATCGGGTGCGTGGCAACAGGTTTTATATGAAACCGAAAAGTTTGCCACAGAAATCTTGGGAATGGATAGTTTAAAAACAAATCCATGATATGTTATTCATGAAAAAAATATAATCCTAACACATTGGATCATAAATCACCAAAATCAATGCTCCGGCTTTAGAATAAAACGGTCCATGTTCTTCGTGTGGTCTGAAAATCTGGTAAGATCCCTTTTCATAAACCTCTCCATCGCTTTCATATTCACCATCCACCACAAAATGCTGCTCGGTGGTTAAATGTGAATGCGGAGCCTGAAAATACTCTTTGGGCAATTTGAGAAGCATGGTTTTTCCACTTTCATCATCCCTGAGTACACTTCTGAGTGTACCGTCGAAGTAACCTTCCGCATCTTCCCAATGCGCGGTTTTGTACAAATTTTTGATTGCTTCCATAATTATTGATTTTAAATGGACACTTAGCCTGTATTATTCATAATCTTCACTTTATGAAACTCATCTTAAATTTACACAATAATTCTCAATTTGTTGATGACAAACATCACAAAAGAAATCCTTATGAATTTTTGAATTTTTATGCAAGTGGGGTTATTACATCTCAATACTAAATTTAGACTCAATGGGCTTGGGAATGGTATCTGAAGGTTCGTCAAGCATTTCCCTAATATCTATTTCGATACCCCGCGCCATGGTTGTAATCGGCACATCGTTTGCCGTACCTTCAAAAGGGTTGTCCCCTGTCCTGCCAATCCGTTCCATGGTATGGAAAACCCATAATACAACCACAGAAAAAGGAATTGAAAGCCAAACGAAATGATTACCAATATAGGGATAGTTTTCAACTAATTTTCTGCCAATCGTGTCGAATTCATGCATCACACCAAAAGGGACCATCAGTAAAAAAATCCATAGAAAATAATAATTCAAAGTGGCAAATTGTCTGGGATATGGGAAGTTTTTAATCCGCTCCGATTTTCCCTGCAAATTGTACAATTCGACCAATATGTTTTCCATTTCCATGTGTCTGAAATCCTCTATTAATCCCCTTTTTCTAAGCGCTTTCAGCTGTTTCGACTGCAAAGAAATAGCATGGGTAGCTTTATTTGTTTTGCTTAATAGATAATCGAATTCCTTTTTTGATATATAGGGCTCTAACTCTTCCTCAAGTGTAAGTCTATGTTCCTTTACACTAATTATCTCTTTCCATTTTTTATGGGATTTATGAAAGCGGAAATGCTCCCAGGGTTTAGGTGCCCGCATTGCATATCGTAAAGCAGTTATCCAGGCAATATGCCTATAAACCAAGTCCTTTTTAATTTGTTTAATTTCTTCAGGCAAAGCATTTTCATCAGCAAAATCATTGCTTATATAATCGTTTACCAAAAGTGCCCAGGAGCGGGATGTGTTTACAATACCTCCCCAAATTTTTCGGGCTTCCCAAATTCTATCGTAAGCAGCATTATTTTGAAAACCCACTACAAAAGCAACAGCAGTACCCACTAAAGCAATGGGTAACCAAGGCAAATGAAGCCATTTTAAGTCAAAAACCTCATATAATAATACCGGGATTAATGCCAATATTAAAAACCTTAATGTGTCATACTTTGTCCATTTTATCATTTCTAATGGCGTGTATTTTATTTTTGTGTACATGTTTAAAGTATATTAATTCTACTTGTTCCAAGCCCTGAGTTATTTATAACTCACGCATTTCGCATTTTAACAAATGTAATTAAATCTATTAGCTGACACTCTTTTAAATACAGTGTATTAATGGCAAAAGCAAATGTGTTATTAAGTTTAATCTTCAAAATCTGGTATGAATATTGTGTTGTTCTAATCCAACAATAAAACCAAATAAGATATGAAAATAGCAGCTACAATTTTAGTGATGTTTCTATGGTTAGCCATTGGAAACTTACACGCCCAAAATACTACAACTGTTGAAGCCTTAAGCGAAGATATTAGTAACAATCTCGATCTTGAATTGGTTGCTACCCTTTTCGGGGAAGCCAAAACCCTGGAGGACTTTGAAAAGAGCCTGAACGACCCCGGAACCCGGATTTCTAACCTTGATTTGAATGAAGATGACGAGGTTGATTATTTAAGGGTGATAGCCAAATCTGAGAATAATGCACATTTGATTACCATACAAGCTGTTCTTGGATTTGACCAATATCAGGATGTTGCGACAATAGATGTTGTAAAAAACAGCATTGGCGAAGCGCAGGTTCAGGTTGTTGGCGATGAATATTTATATGGTGCCAATCATAATTTCGATGTGTTTTTTCAATACCCTCCGGGTATAATCGATTTTCTCTGGAGTACAATATTCCGGTCGTGGCATTCACCTTACAGTTACGATTATTATCCCTCCTACTACCAAACCTGTTCCCCATTCCCCACTTACGTTTATATTCAAAACATCAACATTTATATCAATAATTATAATGTTTACCAGTATACAACAGTCCGCAATAGCGAAACTTGCAAAGAGATGCAATACCTGTCTCGGCGTAACGATTATGAAATTAAATATCCGGATAGGTCATTCGCATTGCGGAATGAAAACACGAAGAAAAAAGCAGATTTAAATAGGCAAAAAACATGGGCCAAAATTGAAAAACCTAAAGAAACCAACACAAAAATAGCGACCGGGAAAAAGGTTCAAAAGGAATGGAAAACAGCATCAGAATTGGCGGGTAGGAAAAGTAAAGTCAATGATAAAAAAGTGTCTGTTTCAACAGGGAAAACAATGATTAAACCAACAGCGAAAACATCATATAATACTATAACCTCAAATAGAAGCGCTAATCAATCCGTTAAAAAAAGCACATCGAATAAATCGTCCGTCTATAAATCAAAAAGCAGTACCCCTCAATCAATTAACAAAAAACCAAAGAAATCGGATTTCGGAAAAGCAGTACTCAATTCAATGGTTAAGAGTGTAGCAAAAACTACCGCTTCAAACACCAGGGCATCAAAATCAACAAGTAATAATAGAACAAGCAAAACTTACAAATCAAATACTAACACAAGGCCTGCAGTTACAAATAGAACATCGTGTAAACCGAGACCGGCAAGTAGTAAATCAAGCAAAACTTATAAATCAAGTAGTAAAAGTTCGGGTAATTCAATTAAGAAATCAACGAATAAAAACTAATAATGGTGTTTTAACCTATTGTATTAATAAAATCAAACCCCAGAGAAATCTTTAGCTTTTATTAATCAAATTAGCGTTG
>Ga0164313_10000654_pt1 | contig 28637 bp, 28 predicted proteins | sample GuaBasSedimGuay4_FD_113735 | JGI IMG/M metagenome (GOLD analysis project Ga0164313, IMG submission 113735) | Subseafloor sediment microbial communities from Guaymas Basin, Gulf of California, Mexico - Guay4, Core 4569-4, 0-3 cm | ecosystem: Environmental > Aquatic > Marine > Hydrothermal vents... | reverse complement strand
TGGCGGTGACTTCTTCATCCTTAACACCCAGTTGTTCAATTACGATTTTCTGAACGCGTTCTTCAATACTGCTCATTTTTAAATGATTCCTTAAAGTTTTGACACAGAGACGGTATTTTAATGAATCTCACTCAACAGTGCCAGTTTATTACTATTCACCACCGTACGTGACAATAGAGCTTGTCATGTTAATAAATTGTTATGATGGTTTGGGTCAAAAACCATTTACCCCATGTACATGCCACCATTTACATGGATAGTTTGCCCGGTAATGTACGCAGCGGCAGGTGAAGCCAAAAAGCCGACCGTTTCTGCAATATCTGCAGTTTCACCCAGGCGCTTGAGTGGAATATCGTTCAACATACCCTCTCGTTGACCTTCGCTTAACTCACGCGTCATATCCGTATCAATAAAGCCTGGTGCGACCACATTCACGGTAATTCCCCTCGAACCAACCTCACGTGCGAGTGAACGGGAGAAGCCCATCATTCCGGCCTTGGCTGCCGCATAGTTAGCCTGACCAGCATTACCCATTGAGCCAATCACTGATGCAATGCTGATAATGCGGCCCATGCGCGCCTTCATCATGCCCCTCAAGCAGGCTTTGGATAGCCGGTAAACTGAACGTAAATTGGTATCAAGCACCGTATCCCAGTCATCTTCGCTCATACGCATCAACAACTGGTCGCGCGTCACGCCGGCATTGTTTACGAGAATCGTAGGGGCTGAAGCCTGAGCCGCAATCTCTGCGACTGCGGTGGCGATGCCATCGGTATCATTGACGTTAAGCGCAAGACCCGTCAGGCCTTTCACATTACGACCGCTGATCGCACTTGCCCCGCTCTGTGTTGTAGCGGTACCAAAAACACGTGCACCATTGGCGGCCAGCAAATCAGCGATAGCTGCACCAATTCCACGGCTTGCGCCGGTGACCAGGGCAACCTGGCCCTGTAATTTATTACTCATTATTTTCCTCCAACTGCATGGCGTCCTCTATTACGGCACGTCCGGTCAGGGCAAACACCGTTGATGGCTTCGAAATCCGACGATTCAAACCAGCGAGCACTTTGCCCGGGCCACATTCAACAAAGCGGCTTACACCTGAGTTCAGCAGGGACCGGATAGTTTCTGTCCAGCGAACCGGCTGCCATAGTTGTCGCGCCAGTGCTTCCCTTACCTGCTCCGCATCGGCATATGATCTCACATCCGCATTCTGAATCACCGGTAGATCACCATCTGAAAATCGCACATTCAGCAGCAATGCCTGTAGCTTTGCTGCTGCCGGTTTCATTAACAGACAATGCGAAGGCACGCTGACCGGTAAAGGCAGCACCCGCCTTGCACCCGCTTGTCTGGCCAACCCGCCAACAGTCTCAACTGCGGCAGTGTTTCCGGAAATCACAATCTGTCCGGGCGCATTATAATTTGCACAGGAAACGACTTCGCCATCCGCAACCTGGGTGCAAATATCTCTCAATACCTGATCTTCCAGACCCAGAACGGCGGCCATGGCCCCGGTTCCGGCAGGAGTGGCCTGCTGCATCAGGCGCCCGCGTTCAGCAACGATGGTCACAGCATCACCGAATGGCATAACCCCTGCTGCGACCAGTGCAGAATATTCGCCGAGACTATGGCCGGCAAAATAGTCAGGCTGCGCACCACCGAGGGCCTGCCATATACGCCAGGTAGCAATTCCGGACACCAGCATAGCCGGCTGGGTTACTTCGGTTCTGTTAAGCGCCTCTGCCGGACCGTCCGCAACCACGTCCCAGAGGTCGTAACCCAGCGAGGCAGAAGCTTCTTCAAATGTTGCCTGAACCTGGTGGAAATCACTTGCCAGTACAGACATCATTCCCACGGACTGGGAACCCTGTCCCGGGAATAAAAATGCAGTTTTTGTCATATTTTTTTCCAATTATTTGATTCGCCATTAAGCTGCAATCAATATTTGATCAGCGCGGAAGCCCAGGTGAATCCACCTCCGAATGCTTCCAGAAGCAAAAGCTCACCGCGTTTGATCTTGCCGGAACGCACGGCCTCGTCCAGAGCGAGTGGCACTGATGCAGCTGAGGTATTTCCATGTTTGTCCACGGTCACGATCACCTGGTCCATGGTCATGTTCAGTTTTTTAGCGGTGGCAGAAATAATCCTGTAATTGGCCTGGTGCGGAATCAGCCAGTCCAGATCTGATTTTTCCAAATTGTTGTGTTCCAGCGTCTCATCAACGATGCGCCCCAATGTGCGCACAGCTACCTTGAATACCTCATTACCTTTCATTCTGATATACACACCACCACGAGGTTCTGCTTTGAACCCTGTGCTCACTCCCACGTCAACGCGAAGCAAATCACTATGCCTGCCGGCCGCATGTATATGTGTTGACAAAATACCGGGCTCATCGGTGGTCTCAAGCACCACTGCGCCCGCACCATCACCGAACAGAACCGCGGTGCCGCGGTCATTCCAGTCGGTCATTGCGGTCAGCTTATCCACACCGATCACCAGTGCTTTTTTAACATCACCACAACGAATAAATTTGTCTGCAACCGACAGCGCGTACATGAAACCGGAGCAGGCAGCATTAACATCCATTGCACCACAATCCGGTAAGCCCAACCGGGCCTGTAACAGACAGGCTGTACTTGGGAACACCAGATCAGGCGTAGTGGTACCCACCACCACCAAACCGATTTCTTCTGGATTTACGCCGGCTGCTTTCATTGCCCTTTGTGCTGCAACCTCTGCCATATCGCTGCTGGTTTCATCTTCATGCGCGACGCGTCGTTCACCGATACCGGTGCGTTCACGTATCCACTGGTCAGACGTATCGAGGATTTTTTCAAGATCAGCATTGGTAACAATTTTTTCCGGTAAATAGCTGCCCGTGCCCACAATTTTTGAATACTTCATATGTCTGCCTCGATGGAATAATCCTGGACCATTGATTCGATTAACCGCGGAACCTGCCGCCGTGCTTCTTCTATTGCCTCTGCTAAAGCATGCCCCATCGCATTACGATCAGCGTTACCGTGGCTCTTCACCACCACTTCGCGCAATCCCAGTAACGGTGCACCATTGTGTTTGGATGGTTCAAACCTTGCCAATACCTTTTGCAGAGAAGGCCGTGCCAGTGCACCACCAATTTTCGCCCGAATGCCCGAACGCAGGGCCAGGTCAAGGTGGCGGAAAAACATTTTTGACAGCCCTTCACCTGATTTTAAAATCAGGTTACCGGTAAATCCATCGCAAACGGCCACATCTGCCTTACCCGCAAAAATGTCATGGCCTTCAATAAAACCGATATAGTTGATCGGCAACTCCTTCAACATGAGGTGGGCTTCTTTGACCACCGCATCCCCCTTACTGTCTTCATGTCCTACATTCAGTAGTGCCACTGTCGGTTGAGCGCTGCCATCAACCGGGCTGGCCACGCTACCCATAATAGCGAATTGAACCAACTGGTAGGCGCTGACATTCAGATTTGCACCCAGATCCAACAGGCTGGTGTGACCGCTGGCTGATGGAATCCGCGACATCAACGCGGGGCGTTCAATACCAGGCAGCATGCCCAGCAATTTGACCCCAAGTGCCAGCATTGCAGCCGTGCTGCCGGCACTGACACATGCCTGTGCCCGCCCACTAGCGACCTGCTCCATGGCAAGCCACAAACTGCTGCCTTTACCTCGCCGCAGTGCCTCTACCGGTCGGGCATCGGATGCCAGGGCATGACTGGCTTCGACGATTGTGAGGCGATCTGAAGATGCATGCCTTCCAAGCAAGGGCTGAATTTCCTTTGCCATGCCACACAGAAGGATTTCAACGTCTGCCTGGGATGCCAGGATGTCCAGCGCGGCCGGAACCGTAACAGCGGAACCGTAGTCGCCCCCGTGTACATCCAGTGCAAGGGTGGTTCTGTCAAAGGTTGTTGGCACTTGAGTCAAACCGGTCCGGAAACAAAACCGCCGGCACTGGGCCGGCGGTCGGTGCCCGTGACAGGGCGTTATTTATTCTTCGTCGTCGAATTCAACAACGGGGGTATCAATAACTTTACGACCCTTGTAGTAACCTTCAGGGGTTATATTGTGGCGCAGGTGCGTTTCACCTGTAGTTGGATCCACAGACAGCGTAGGTGCTTTCAGTGAATCGTGTGACCGGCGCATGCCGCGACGTGATGGGGTTTTTCGGCTCTTTTGTACAGCCATGATCATTTACTCCTAAATAAAAAAAATATCAATTCCAAAAAACATAGTTCCCGGGCAGTTCAATTCCCGCGAACTCTAATTCTGTTCGTCCCGTTCCAACATTCCCTGTAAAGCAGCAAAGGGGTTCTTTTTACCCTTTTGTTCAGGCGGTGAGTTCACAGGCACCTCCCCGCCGGTTGAATACTCAACCTTCTCCATACCCGGTTTGCGCGGTATTTGCGGTAAACCGAGCAGAAGTTCCTCTTCTACCAGGCTCGCAACCGCTAGCCGGCCATGTTCTGATTTAACCGGCTCGTAACTCTCCGGCAAATCTTTCTGCTCATGGTCATGCTCTATTACAACCAGTTCGCTACGGCGTTTCACCAGTTCGTCATAAACCTCAAGGCTGGCCTGGCAAATCAACGGTAACGCAGCTTCAACCTGTAAATCCACGATCACCCGCTTATCAATATCGCGCCTGAACGCCGCAACGAATGTAGCCTCACCGTCTGCTGAAACCAGCAACGGTGCGAGACGCTTCATACGTGTCAACGGAACCGTGCCCCCGAAAACCCGTTTGCCTTCAGCTGCTCGTTCCGGTGAAATCCAGTCTGGATATTCCCGCGACATAACCCCACAATATAATGATGCAAATATAATGATGCAGTGCACTAACCAACCTAACCGGTAATTTTACTACAAAAATGAACAATGTAACACCACCCAGAAGACTGATTCTTGCCTCAACCAGTAAATATCGAAAAATGCTGCTGGAAAGACTCGCGCTATCCTTTGACTGCGAATCGCCCAAAACAGATGAATCAGCAGGTATTAACGAAGCACCAGCGGACCTGGTTAGTCGTTTGGCAACGCAAAAAGCCCTTGTTGTCGCCAATCACAACCCTTCGGCTATCGTGATTGGCTCTGACCAGTTGGCTGTTTTCGAAGAGCAGATTGTCGGCAAACCCGGCGATCACGAGCTCGCGCTACAACAACTGATGTCTTTTAGCGGGCAAAAAATCAACTTCCTGACAGCTGTTACAGTATTTTGCCGCGAAATTGGCTTTTACGAACAATACACTGATTCGACACAGGTATGTTTCAGAGTACTGCAGCAGGATGAAGTCGAACGTTACCTGCTGCAGGAAAAACCCTATGATTGTGCCGGTGCGTTCAAAGCTGAAGGTCTCGGCATCGTGCTTTTTGAAAGCATCGAATCCAATGACCCTACCGCACTGATTGGCCTTCCCCTGATCCAGACCGCAGCAATGCTCCGCAAAGCAGGCCTGTCAGTCCCGTAATATCCGTCATTTGTTGTTCCTGAGCACTTGCAAGCGATGTTTTCGCCCTTATGTTTTCATTACCGTTAACACACCGGAATCCTGATGAATAACAGATCACTCGATCAAGAGACAGACCAGCAAGGGAGCTATAAGCACTGGAAGCTTTCAACAGACATCGACAAAGTTTTGTGGCTGACCATCGACCGTGATGGCGAGAATGTCAACAGCCTGTCGCTTGAGGTTCTCAGCGAGTTGGAAAATATAGTTGATGGATTGGAAACCAGCGCACCTGCGGGACTGGTGTTGCAATCCGGCAAACCCGGCTCATTTATCGTCGGTGCCGATGTGCGTGAATTTGACGGCTATGACGATGCAGATAAGGCCAGCGACGGAATCAGCCGCGTGCATCGCCTGTTTAGCCGGATTGAAGCATTGCCCTTTCCAACCGTGGTAACAATTGACGGCTACTGTCTTGGTGGCGGACTGGAACTGGCCCTTACGTTCGATTACCGAATCGCCAGCGATGTAGACCATACACGGTTGGGGTTTCCGGAAATTCAACTGGGTATCTATCCAGGTTTCGGTGGCAGTGCGCGCAGCATTCAACAGGCTGGCGCTTCCAACGCCATGTCGATCATACTCAGCAGCCGTAACCTGCGTGCCAGGGCAGCAAGGGGTATGGGGTTTGTCGATGAACTGGTCGGCCCGCACGGCTCACTCAGATGGGCTGCGCGCAGAGCGATCAGGCAGGGCCGTAAAAGCCGTAAACCAGGGCAACTGACCCGCTTGCAAAATTTTGCTCCGGTGCGCACACAGCTTGCACGCATCATGCGCAAAAAGGTCGCCGCAAGAGCCAACCCCAAACATTACCCTGCCCCCTTTGAACTGATTGAAGCCTGGGAAAAGTACGGTGACGACCCGCAACGTATGCTGGCAGAAGAATCCATACGCGTCGGCAAGTTGATCACGGGTCCGACCTCCAGGAATCTGCGCCGCGTATTTTTCCTGATGGAGCGTCTCAAGGCAATTGGCAAGAAGACCGACATCAAGGTTCGCCGTGTACATGTCATCGGCGCCGGTGTCATGGGTGGTGACATCGCTGCATGGTGCGTACTCCAGGGATTTGAAGTTACCTTGCAGGATCGTGAACTCAAGTACATCAAACCGGCCCTGAAACGGGCGAAAACCCTGTTCAGCAAAAAGCTTCGGGATCGCAACAAAATTGCAGGTGCCGTTAGTCGATTGGTACCTGATGTCGAAGGCAAAGGCGTCAGTAAGGCCGATGTCATCATTGAAGCCATCTTTGAAAACCTCGATGCCAAACGTGAGTTGTTTGCAGGCATTGAGCCGCGTATGAAGGCTGACGCCATACTGGCTACCAACACCTCAGCCATACCGTTGGCAGATATTTCTTCGGCCCTCAAAGACCCCGGTCGCCTGGTCGGAATACACTTTTTCAATCCCGTGGCTAAAATGCCGCTGGTTGAAGTTGTGTATGACAAACAGACTGATCCGGAACAAATCACCAGGGCTTCGGCATTTTGCGGTGCGATCAATCGCTTCCCACTGCCGGTCAAGAGCACGCCGGGCTTCCTGGTCAACCGGGTCTTGTCCGGTTACATGGCAAAAGCCATGAACATGCATATCGAACGAGAGATTCCGATCGAAATACTGGATAAAGCAGCCACCTCATTTGGTATGCCAATGGGACCGGTTGAACTGGCTGACACGGTGGGGCTGGATGTCTGTATGAGTGTCGTGACCCTGCTGGGTGGAGAATCCACCAGGAAAGAAGCTGAATTACTGAAAGAAAAAGTGGATGCCGGCAAACTGGGCAAGAAATCAGGCCAGGGCTTCTACACCTGGGAAAAAGGCAAACCACAAAAAGACAGTACTGATACTGAGCGCTATTCATTGGAGGATATCGCGCACTCGTTGCTGCAACCATATTTTGACGCATGTGAGGCAGCCCTGGCCGAAGGGATTGTAGAGGATGCTGACGTTCTTGATGCCGGCATGATATTCGGTACGGGATTCGCCCCGTTCCGTGGCGGGCCTTTGCACTACTTGAAACAACAGGAACAAAACCATGACTGAGTCAATGCGAAGAGTTGCCATTATCGGCGGCAGCCGGATCCCTTTCTGTCGTTCAAATACAATCTATGCTGACAAAAGCAACCTGGATATGCTGGCTGCGGCAATCGATGGTGTGGTTGACAGGTTTGACCTCGCCGGAGAACAAATTGATGAGGTGATGGCCGGTGCAGTCATGACACATTCCCGGGATTTTAACCTGGCACGTGAAGCTGTGCTTTCCAGCAAGCTGTCCCCTTTGACGCCGGGAATAACATTGCAACAGGCTTGCGGCACCAGTCTGCAAGCTGCATTGACGCTTGGCGCCAAGATTGCAACCGGGCAAATTGATTGCGGAATTGCAGCCGGTACAGACACCACATCGGACGCACCGATCGTCTTTGGAAGTAAATTCTCCAGGCGCATGATCAACCTGAGCCAGGCGCGGGACATGAAACAACGCATGGCAGCCCTGAAAGGCTTCGGCCCGTCCGAGCTCAAACCGGTCTCACCTACCAATGGCGAAATGCGTACCGGTCTGTCCATGGGCCAGCACTGCGAACGGATGGCGCGTGAGTGGGAAATTCCCCGGGAAGACCAGGATCAATTGGCCTATGACAGTCATATGAAAGCAGCCGCAGCCTATGACTCCGGCTTTTTTGACGAACTGGTAACGCCCTGGGGTGGCGTCAGTCGCGACAACAACCTGCGCGCTGACAGCACGTTGGAAAAACTCGCAACTTTACGTACAGCATTCGACCGTGGTCCCGACGCCACGCTTACGGCCGCAAACAGCACACCGCTGACTGATGGCTCCGCTGCAGTGCTGTTATGCTCGGAAGAGTGGGCCAAAGAACACAATCTGCCAGTACAGGCCTTTCTCATTACCGGCCGCTCCGCTGCGGTTGACTTTGTCAACGATGAAGGCCTGTTAATGGCACCGACAGTTGCCGTCGCAGAGATGCTGCAGAGAACCGGTCTTGGCTTACAGGATTTTGATTTCTATGAAATTCATGAAGCCTTTGCCGCCCAGGTGCTTTGCACTTTAAAGGCATGGGAATCGGAGAAGTATTGCAGTGAGCGTCTCGGTCTGAAAGAGCCATTGGGCAGCATTGACAGGGATAAACTAAATGTTAATGGCAGCAGTTTAGCTGTAGGGCACCCGTTTGCCGCAACCGGTGCACGTATAGTGGCCAATTTATCACAGCTATTAGCTGAAAAAGGTTCCGGCCGCGGGTTGATTTCAGTTTGTACGGCAGGTGGAATGGGGGTTTGCGCAATCCTGGAACGCCCCTGACCGAAAGCACAGTCATCCCCGCGAAAGCGGGGATGACTTTGCTAAAACTGAACGGCGGGGTATGCGGGATCAGGCATCCTGCTTTTTTTTCAGCTCAGGTATATCAATACCTGCGGCCTCAGCGGTATTTTGCATTAAGGTCGCCCTGGTCATAGGGCCAACCCCACCGGGAACAGGCGATATCCACGATGCTTTTTCCGCCGCCCGGTTGTAATCGATATCGCCTACCAATTTGCCGGTATCCAGCCTGTTAATACCAACATCAACAACCACCGTACCATCAGCAATCCAGTCAGAATCAACAACCCCCCGCTTCCCGACTGCAATAATCAGAATGTCGGCATGCCTGACATAAAACTCGAGATTTTCAGTGAAACGATGACAGGTCGTTACAGTTGCTCCCTGGTACAGCAGTTCCAGACCCATAGGACGCCCTACAATATTGGATGCACCCACCACAACGCAGTGTCGCCCTTTGGCATCGATACCGTAGTAATTCAACAGCGTCATTATTCCACGTGGCGTACAGGGTCTCAGGCCCGGTTGACGGAGAGCCAGCCGGCCTACATTAAAGGCGTGGAACCCATCCACATCTTTATGCACATTGATTGCATTAGTGATCGCCACTTCATCAATATGCGATGGTAATGGCAGTTGGACCAGCAACCCCTGGATATCATCATCATGGTTAAGCCGGTCGACCAATTGCAGAAGTTCTGAGTGTGTGGTTTCAGCAGGCAGGTCAAAGTCCCTGGCTTCTATCCCTGCCCGTTCACAATCCTTACGTTTGGCCCGCACATAGATAGAAGATGCTGGATCTTCACCAACCAGCACAACCGCCAGGCCGGGTCGGTGACCACCGTTCCGGACATGTGTTTCGATCGCGTCATGTACCGAGTTCAGCACGGCTGAGCTGACCTCTAAACCGTCCAGAATCGTTGCTTTTATGGGCTTTTTATTTTCGTTCATGATGTTTAAGACACTTTAAAAGTTGGGCCATTGTAACGGATAGTAAGCAACGCTGCCGTCAATACGCTATGCTATTCGCGTCAATCAAAGCGGGGCTATAAATGAATATTCATGAATATGTATTCATGTCGATAGACAATGCACCTATGCCATTGAGGAATTATTCAGGACAGCCCATTCTGTTCGTCAATACAGCCTCGAATTGTGAATTCACACCACAATATCAAGCACTGGAACATGTCTGGAAGGACTACCAGCAAAGTGGCCTTATCGTGATAGGCATGCCCTGTAATGATTTTGGCAACCAGGAGCCTGGAACAGAGGAAGATATCGCCGAATTTTGCAGAACTGAATACAATGTCACCTTTTTAATGACAGGGAAATATAATGTGATGGGTCTTTCCGCCCACCCGTTATTCACCACCATTCGCGAAGAGTTTGGTGACGATGCAACACCATGCTGGAATTTTTATAAATACCTGTTCAACCGCAGCGGACAGATGGTAGATTTCTGGCCTTCAAAAGTACGTCCGGATGATCAGGCCATCACTCACCAGATTGAGTGCAACCTGCAATCCTGGATCTTGTGAAGTCAGGGGAGGCTCTGCACGGAGCGACCTGCCCGCGTCAAACCCAAAATAGAATACAAACAATTGCACAGTCATCCTCGCGAAAGCGGGGATCTCCGTATGACTACCATGATCTATAGAAATACTTTTTTGAATACTACGATAGCGTGATGAGGTCCCCGCTTTCGCGGGGATGACTGTGCTCTCAATGATAGCTATTTCTTGCGTTTAGTAAATTTTTTCAAGCGCTTGCGCTTGGCCATTTGTCTCGCAGTGAGTTTATTTTTCTTGTCCTTAAAAGGGTTGCTGCCGCTTCTGAATTCTATGAACAATGGTGTGCCACGCAACTTGTAATGCCGGATAAATACATTTTCAAGATAGCGCTTATAGGATGCGGGAATGGCGTCGGTGCGATTGCCGTGAATGATAATTCTTGGCGGCAGGTTGCCACCGGCATGTGCGAACCGCAAGCGTGAACTGCGACCCTGACTCATAGGTGGTTGATGTGCTTCCCAGGCTTTTTGCAAGACCCTGGTTAGCTCCGGTGTTGACATTTCAATGGTTGCGCTGCGCCAGGATTCCTCAACCGCTTTGATCAACTCCTTGAGTCCTGAACCATGCAGCGCGGACAAGCGGATCTGCCGCGCCCAGGTGACATACTGCAAACGCCGGTCCATCCCCGAAAGCACCTGCTTGCGGTCGTACTCCTCCAGGCCATCCCATTTATTCAGTGCGATCACCAGAGCTCTTCCCCGTTGCAGGATATGCCCCAGCAAAGTCGTGTCCTGATCTGTAAGTCCTTCGCTTGCATCCAGCATCAACACCACGACATGCGCACGGTCAATGGCCTGCAATGCCTTGATTACACTGAACTTCTCAACAACCTCGGTCACCCTGGAACGCCGCCTGACGCCGGCTGTATCGATCAACTCGTATTTGACACCCTTACGCTCCATGAAAGTACTGATACTGTCACGGGTTGTGCCCGGCTGATCAAACGCCATTACCCGCTCTTCACCGAGCAGGCGATTGACGAGTGTAGATTTACCTACATTGGGCCGCCCAACGATGGCAAGGCGCAGACGGTCTTCATCTTCCTCGACATCTCCGGCATCCTGAGCAATTGGCGGCAACAAAGTGATGGCCTCTTCCATCAGGGAAGTCACACCTACTCGATGTGATGCAGCCACCGGCAAAGCCCGCCCCATCCCCATGGCTGCAAAATCTGCGAGCGCTATATCAGGGTCTGTGCCATCGGTTTTATTGCCCACCAGCACGACCGGCCGGTTGTGCTGACGCAATAACTGGCTGATTTCTTCATCTTCATGGGTCAATCCATCTCTGGCACTGACCACAAAGAACACCAGGTGACATTCTTCGATGGCCTGATGGACCTGCCGGGCCGTCAGGTAATCGATACCTTCGGCCTTGCCCACCAAACCACCTGTATCAATCAGCACACAAGGAGTATCACCCACATCACTGATACCGTATTGCCGGTCACGGGTAACGCCCGGCATATCGACGACCAACGCATCACGGGTACGCGTCAGGGCATTGAATAACGTTGATTTACCGACATTTGGCCTGCCAACAATGGCAATAATGGGCAGCATAATTCAAGACACCTCAACTAGTTGAGAGCAGCACCTGCACGATAGGCGACTAACTCGCCCTTCCTGGTCATGACATACAAGGTGTTCCCGACCACCAGCGGCGGACCGGCGAACCCTTTGCCGCCAACCTTGGCTCTGGCTGCAAAGTTACCATCTGATATATTGACCCAGTGCAGATAGCCGTCATTATCACCCACGACGACAAAACTGCCGTATATGGATGGGCGGGTAAGGCCCCTGTGGAACAATTGATTGTTTTTCCAGAATTCGGTACCGTTGCGCCGGTCAACCAGCCACAGGTTTCCATCACGGTCACTCACTGCCAGGTTGACACGATCCACCGCGACACCAGAGGCCGACGAAATATCTTTAAACCAAAGCAAGCGGCCAGAATCGGCAGCTAAAGAAGCGAGGCGGTTTTTATAACTTGAGACCAACAGATCCGAAGCAATGAACACCAATTGCCCATCGATGTCAGAAAGGCGCTCCAACTCTGTGCGGCCTTCGGTTGTCACCAGGTTCTGTTCCCACATCAGGGTACCGTTATCCTGGCGCAATGCTACTACCTGGCCGCCATCGTAACCAATAAATGCCACTCCAGCCCGCAGTAATGGCGGTGCATTACCGCGCAATGATAGCAGCGGCACACTGTGATCATAAATCCAGACCCGCCGGCCGGTATCCGCGTCCAGGCCAAACACACGTCCGTCAATGCAGCGCACGACGACGATACCATCAGATTCAAGCGGTGCAGCCAGCACTTCGGAAGTGACGGTGGCAGACCATAACTGGGTGCCACTATTCGCATCAAAAGCATACACCTCGCCGTCCTGCGTGCCCATCATCAACAGCTCACCCGATATACCGGGCCCGCCTGTGAACGGCAGCTTGGTTTTGATTTCCCAGCGCTTATTCCCGTTGTTGGCATCAATAGCCATCAACAGTCCTTTGTAATCCGCTGCGTACAGGGTTCCGGACGAGTGTGTCGGCCACAATTGCCGGCCAGCTTTATCCAGTCCACTACCAACGCCGGTAGACCATACTTTGCCTACTTTCAGCGTTGGCTCAAACTCTACCAGCTCGGCAGGTGCATCGGGATCGTCATCGTCACCCCAGCTTTTTATCCAACTGCAGCCGTTGAGCAATAAAAGTGCTGCCAACGCGGGGAAAAGCCATTTCCTCACTTTTCACCGCCGTCAACATCCGCACCCAGCGCTTCTACTTTCATGGTAAGAAATTGCCGATTGCCTGCGCCGTCCTCAAGCAATTCCAGCGAGGTCTGGTAGCTCTCAATCGCCTGCTCTGTTGCGCCATTAGCAAGATGGATATCGCCACGGATTTCTGCAAACTGTGCCTCGAAACCTGTTTCTGACGGGGCTCCATCAAGCAATGCCAGCGCAGCTGCAGTATCACCCTGGCTTAGCCTGACCCGCGCCAGCCGTTCCCGTGCAATCACTTTAACCGGATCCGGTTGAGCGTTTTCCATTGCGTGATTCAAAGCCTGTGCGGTCAAATCGATCTGCCCGGCATTCAACCTGGCTTTAGCCATCATCAAAGATGCCATGGCTGTATAGGCCGATTTCGGGTATTCAGATTTCAAAACTTCGTAATTGGGTACCGCAGCATCCATATTATTGAGTTCCAGGTGACCAGACAGGACCTGGTATTCGGCCGATGCCTGCTGACGCTCACCGGTTTCCCATTGCTGCCATTGCTTGAAGCCAAACATCAGGCCAAACGCAAGTACCAGGCCCATGACAATGGCGCTTCCATTTTCCCGTAGCCAGGTTTTTACACGTTCACCCTGCTCGTGGGTATCATACATATCAGACATTAAATATCTTCCATCAATTTATAATTAGCCGGTATCAAAACCGGAGATAAGCCTATATGGAGTCGATGTAGCTTCGAATCCAGTCCAGAATTTTATTGCGGCTCAAAGTCAGCTGCGCTTCATCGCTGCGCAGAAATTTGACTGTCACCTGCCCCTTCTCAATTTCATGTTCACCCAGAACCAGTGCCAGATCCGCTCCGCTTCGATCAGCACGCTTAAACTGGGCTTTAAAACTGCCGCCATTCAAGTTGTTGACCAAACGCAAGCCCGGGCAACCGGCGCGCAAATCATACGCGAGTTTCAATGCAGATTCAGTACTGGATTCACCTACTGCAACCAGGTACGCGTGTCTGCGGGGTGTAGCAATAGCACTTTTTTGCCGAAGCAGTTCAACCAGACGCTCTTTACCCATGGCAAAACCGATCCCGGGCCAGGGCTTTCCTCCCTGGATTTCAACCAGGTTATCGTAACGGCCACCTGCACAAACTGTACCCTGTGCACCCAATTCGTCAGTAATCCATTCGAATACCGTGTGACAATAATAATCCAGGCCTCGCACCAGTCGCGGGTTCTCATGGTATTCAATTCCCAAAAGGTCCAGGTACGCTTTCAACTGCTGGTAATGATTACGTGATTCTTCACCGAGTTGATCGATTAACAGTGGCGCATCTTTCAGCAATGCCTGAACCTGAGGATTCTTGCTGTCCAGCACGCGCAAGGGATTACGCTCCACACGTTCATTGGTTTCATCATCGAGGTCAGATTGATGAGTTCTTAAAAAAGATTGCAGGAGCTTTCTGTACACAACCCGCTCATCTGAATTGCCCAGGGAGTTGATTTCCAGTCGCAAGTTTTTTAAACCGAGCCGGTTCCATAGCTGGGTACCGAGTGCCAGAATCTCAGCGTCCGCATCGGCGCCGGGAGCACCGAACAACTCTGCACCAATCTGGTGAAACTGCCGGCTACGGCCTTTTTGAGGGCGCTCATAACGAAACATGGGGCCTGCGTACCACAACCGTTTGACCGGCCCGTACAACAATCCGTTTTGCAATACAGCGCGCACTACGCCGGCGGTGCCTTCCGGCCGCAGACTCAAGGATTCATTGTTACGGTCATCAAAACTGTACATTTCCTTGGAAACAACATCTGTGGCCGATCCAATTGCGCGTGTAAACACCTCTGTTTTTTCCAAAACCGGAACCCGGATTTCTTCATAGCTAGTGGCAGCAAAAGTTTGCTGCGCAGCCTCTTCCAGTGCATGCCAGTAGTGCATATCTTCCGGCAGGATGTCATTCATCCCACGGATAGAGCGAATGGGAGTCGTCATTTCAGTTGTCGTCAGTCTTCTTTGCTTCGGCCTGAAGCTGTTGCGGCCAATTCATCTGCGCAACATCATCACTGATGAACGGGGTCATATCCACCGGCTCACCATTTGCGGATAACCTCACGGCCGAGGCGCGCCCGATCAATATCCTGAAAGGTGTCTTGCCTTGATAGCTCTTTTTGCTACCGCCACGTAACAAATCCATTTCCAGTTCCCGGCCATCGGCATCACTTATTTCTATCCAGCTGTCAGCCGAAACACTGACTTGCAGGCGTGCTTCACCTTCCGGCAGTGGTGCCTTTGATGCGGCCGCCCATGCCGGGGTGGCGGCATCTGCACCCTTCCTCTGCCCTTCGTGCAAGGTATCCAGCGAGGCAATAGACGCATGAACAGGACCTGTTAATGGCTGCCCGGGCTGTGCAACCGTATCGCTGGCATGCGTGGTGTCGGACTGCTTGCCAGGCAGTCTTGAGCCATTCTGTGCCAGGCGTACCGCCTCGTGGGTAAATTGCCACGCCAGCGTACCGATCAGTAATGATGCCAGCACATAACTGCTCGCACGTAACCAATTATCAACCGGGTTGCGCTTTGGCGGCCTGGAAAAAACTGTGCGTAATGTTTCTTCCTCCGCTGCGGGGGGGGCGATCAGTTTCTGTATTTCGTCTTCCGGAATCTCCAGGTAACTGGCATAAGATTGTATATACCCATTCCTGTACACCGCAGCGATGTGCCCGGCATCATCTTCTTCAATCTTCCTGAGCAGGGCTTCATCCAGCTTGATGGCCCTGGCCACAGTCGCGAGACTGAGCTTGCGTGACTTGCGTGTCCGCTTCAGGAACTCACCCGCTTCCATCGGAATTAATTCTTGCTGATGAATCATGGCTTTATTATTCTCCGGGCTTCTTCGGCCTCTGCTGATTCAGGAAACTGAGAATTCAACATGGACAAGTATTGTCGTGCAGTCTTGCCGTCCCGCATGGCAGTTTCAATCTCGTAGCCCAGCATCAGGCTTGCTGCCGTTTGCGGCGCAACCGCTTCGTAGCGTTGTAAAAATGCCCGCGAACCCATGTTGTTGTTTTGCCGGTAGTTCAGATTGGCCATCAACAGCAGGGCATCGGGGAACCTGGGGTCGTATTTTAGTGCACGACGCAGGTAGTTGTCAGCATCTGCCAACATGTCACTATTCATTGCACAGGAACCGGCATTTGCAAGGGCGGCCGCCGGGGATCTGTAAAATGGGTCATCCAGCGCTTTTAACAGGTGAGAAATGCCTTCCTGTTCTTTTCCTGTTTTGCACAGGTATACACCATAATTGTTGTTAACATCGCCATTGGTGGGATCTGCCTGAGCTGCTTTTTGATAGTGCTTGCCAGCAAGCTGTGTTTCGCCGAGCCGTTCATACAGCACGGCCAGCACGGTATGGCCCGACGCATATGTCGGGTCATCTTTGACTGCCTTTTTTAACTTGCCCAGGGCCACTTCAAGCTGGCCCCGGTTCATGTACTCAAGTCCCAGTTGAGTATTGGATTCTGCAGCCCTGCGGGCATTGGTTTTTGTATCGGGATCAGATGGCTGGCTGGATGAGCAACCACTCAGAAATATCAAGCTCAGGAGTATCCCGGCCAATAGCGTGTTGATAATTTTCTTATTCATGGGCCGGCCTCCGCCAACTGCATTTTAATTCTTTCACTTCTGCGCGTACGATCCTGTACTTTTCCCACTAGTTGCCCGCAAGCAGCGTCAATATCCTCACCACGGGTCTTTCTGACAGTCGCAATCAGCTTGCCCCGCATCACGATTTCCTTGAACTCTTCAATTCGCTCAGCACTTGAACACCGATAGCTGGTTCCCGGAAATGGGTTGAATGGTATCAGATTAAGCTTGCTGGGTACGGTTCTGAGTAATTTAACCAGTTTGCGTGCGTGTTCAGGATGATCGTTGACACCATCGATCAAAGTGTATTCAAAGGTCACTGAGCGCTTGTGTTTATCCGAAACGTAATCCCTGCAAGCCTGCATCAACTCCGCGATCGGGTACTTGCGATTCAGCGGTACCAGTTCGGTACGAAGGTCATCAACGGGCGCGTGCAGTGATACGGCCAGGGCCACATCAAGCGTTTCACGCAAGCGGTATATAGCAGGCACCAGGCCCGCTGTACTTAAGGTGACCCGCTTGGCCGCGAAACCAAAACCAAGGTCATTTCGCATCAATGACATGGCTGGCACGACCGCATCAAAATTCAGCAACGGTTCGCCCATCCCCATCATCACAACATTGGTAATCCGGCGCTGGCCATTGCGTTCATGGCCAAGAGCCTGAGCCGCCAGCCATACCTGGCCAATAATCTCACTGCAGGTCAGGTTGCGGGCAAACCCTTGCGCCCCGGTTGAGCAAAACGAACAATTGAGTGCACAACCAACCTGGGAAGAGACACACAATGTGCCCCGTTTTGGCTCAGGAATATACACTGTTTCAACGGCATTTCCGCCATGAAAGCCAATCAACCATTTCACCGTTCCATCGTTTGAGCGCTGCTCGCGTATGATCTCCGGCAAACGTATCTCTGCAATTTCGCTCAGTTTTTGGCGCAGGGCAACACCCAGGTCCGTCATGGCACTGAGGTCGGTTTCGCCCTGGTGAAAAATCCACTTCAGTACCTGCTGGGCCCGAAATGGCTTTTCTCCAATAGATTCAAAAAAACCACGTAAACCTGCTTCATCAAAATCAAGAAGGTTTACGCGGCTTTTATCGGCACTCATTGAGAAAGCCTTATGCACCAAAGAAATAAGCGATTTCCGTGGCGGCTGTTTCCGGGCCATCTGAACCATGTACGGCATTGGCTTCAATACTTTCAGCAAAATCGGCTCGAATCGTGCCCGCTTCTGCTTCTGCCGGGTTGGTCGCACCCATTAACTGCCGGTTCATTGCGATCGCACTCTCGCCTTCCAATGCCTGGATCATGACGGGACCTGAAGTCATGAACTCAACCAGGTCATTAAAAAACGGCCGTTCCCGGTGTACAGCATAAAAACCTTCCGCTTCTGAGCGACTCAGGTGCTGCATTTTTGCAGCCACTATTTTCAAGCCCGCCTTTTCAAAACGGCTGTAAATTTTCCCGATCACGTTTTTTGCAACCGCGTCAGGCTTTATAATTGATAATGTACGTTCAACAGACACTTAAGAACTCCTGGTAAATTAATGATATTTATAAAATTTAAATATCCAAATCATGAAAAACAAAAAGGGTGTATTTAACCGGTAATTTTAAGCCGAGAACAGTTTTCTTGCAATCCTGTTATTAAAGGATACGGCAGGTTGAGTTGAGCTTGTCTTGACCCTGCCTGCAGGGCAACTTTATTATTACCCGTTACCAGCGAACTGACATGATCCGCATGGCGGATAAATGCTGTACCTAAATTAAAGGCGATAATAATGACAGCTCTTTTTCTGGCCATACTCGTATTATCACTGCTGCTACTGGCCTATTACCGGATCCCGTTGCTGATCTCCATCGCGATATTGGCGGGGCTGACATTCGCCTTTACCGAGTTGAGGCATTTTTATGAGATTCCAGGCTGGTTCCGCTGGACCTTCGGCATCATGACCGTCAGCCTGGCCGGGTTTGCTGTCAAACCGTTGCGCCGGCTATTGATCAGTAATCGCTTGTTCAGCGTTTACCGCAAAGTTATGCCGAAACTTTCCAGCACCGAACGGGAAGCCCTGGAAGCCGGCACAGTCTGGTGGGATGCAGAATTGTTCAGCGGCAAGCCCCGCTGGCGGAAATTGTTACGACAACCTGCCCCTTCGCTGACTGAAAAGGAACAGGAATTCATCAACGGCCCGGTTGAAGAGCTGTGCCTGATGCTCAACGATTGGGAAATCAGCAACGAATTGAAAGACCTGCCAGCGCCCGTGTGGCAGTTTATCCGCAACAATGGCTTCTTCGGCATGATCATCCCCACAAAATATGGTGGTCTGGAGTTTTCCGCACAAGCTAATTCAGCCGTGGTGATGAAGTTGGCCAGCGCCAACCTGACTGCTGCCGTGACCGTGATGGTACCCAATTCTCTCGGCCCCGGCGAACTGCTGATGCATTATGGAACGGATGAACAAAGGGAGTATTATCTGCCTCGTCTGGCCAGTGGCCAGGAAATCCCCTGTTTCGCATTAACTTCACCACTGGCCGGGTCAGATGCCGGCGCCATGCCAGATCGCGGAATCGTCTGTATGGGCGAGTTTGAAGGTGAGCAAGTCCTCGGCCTGAAGCTTACCTGGGACAAACGATATATCACACTGGCACCGGTCGCTACCCTGCTTGGCCTGGCATTCCGCGCCCTTGATCCGGAGGGCTTGCTCGGTGACGAACAGGATCTGGGTATTACCTGTGCATTGATACCTGCTAAAACTCCCGGTGTTGAAATTGGCAACCGGCATATGCCAGTCGGGGCCGTATTTATGAACGGCACCACCCGCGGCAAGGATGTTTTTATTCCGATGGAATGGTTGATTGGCGGCCAGGAGCGTATTGGCCAGGGCTGGCGTATGCTGATGCAGAGCCTCGCCGCGGGAAGGGCCATTTCCCTGCCTTCGCTCGGTGTTGCTGGCGGCAAGGCCGCTGCTATGCTGACCGGTGCGTACGCCAGAATCCGGACCCAGTTTGACGTACCCATTGGCTATTTTGGTGGTATTGAAGAGCCTTTGTGCAGGATTGGTGCCCGCACCTATCGTATGGATTCGGCACGCAAACTGACACTGATAGCACTCGACAAAGGCGAGAAGCCCGGTGTGCTCTCAGCCATTAACAAATACGAACAAACCGAAAGCAACCGTCAATGCATTCTGGATGCCATGGATGTACACGGCGGTAAAGGTATCATTCAGGGGCCCAATAATTACCTGGCCCATGCCTACCAGGCTCTGCCAATCTCTATCACCGTAGAAGGTGCCAATATACTCACCCGTTCAATGATCATTTTTGGGCAGGGGGTCATCCGCGCTCATCCCTGCCTGTTGAAAGAAATGACAGCGGTCACCGGTATCGCCAATAGCCAGGCACGGCGTAATTTCGATAATGCCTTGTTTGAACACATCGGTTTTATCTCGAGCAACCTGGTACGAAGCCTGTTATTAGGTCTGACCGGTAGCAGAATGACACCTGCACCCGTTCGTGGCCCACACGCTGGCTGGTATCGTAAATTGACCCGCTTTAGTGCAGCATTCGCATTTACATCCGACGCTGTACTCGTGTTGCTCGGCGGCAAGTTCAAATTCAAGGAAAAACTCTCTGGCAGGCTGGCAGATGTGCTGATACACCTGTACCTGGCCAGTGCCATGTTAAAACGATTTGAGGATGACGGCCGTCCACAAGCTGATCTGCCGTTAATTACCTGGGGCATGGAAGACAGCCTGTACAAAATCCAGCAGAGCTTGCTGGGTGTGTTCAGAAACCTTCCGGTTCCGGTGCTGGGACGGTTGGCACGCTGGTTGGTATTTCCTTTCGGACTACCCTGCAAAGGCCCGACAGATGTCACGGTAAAGGCAGTCGCTCGTTTACTGCTCGAAGAAAGTGAAGCCCGCGACCGCTTGACTGACGGTATTTATATATCTGATAAAGACGACGCAACCGGATGGGTACACAAGGCATTTCACCTGGTGCTTGAAGCTGCGCCTGCCGAACGTGCGATCAAGAACGCACTTAAAGTATCGGTTAACTTTGAAAACTATGAAGGCCTGGTCAAACGTGCAACCGAAAGCGGAGTGATTACTGAAGAACAGGCGACCATGGTCCGTCTTGCCCAGCAAGCCAGTGCCAGGGTAATCGCTGTTGATGAATTCCCCTATGAACGTGCCAGCGTCATACCTGACTCTGCAAATTCAGAAAGTCCAGCTTCACCAGGGGAACAAGAAATTGAACCAGGGCAGAAACAAGAGCCGTGAAACGAAATTCAAATACTAAGAAACTTGCAAATATCCTGTTCGGCAGCCATGCCATCAGCGTAACCCAGATCAATTAATTCACCACAGTAAGCTGCCTCAAACAGCAGGTAACTGGCCATACGCCAATCCCTGCCCCAGGCACCCAGGGTACGTAGTAATATCTGCACGCTGCGTGGTATTTCATGTACATGCGCCTGGGTAACATCGCGTAAATCCTTGCTGGGTTTAATCACCAGGCTTTCAATATTAATCAAACCCGTTCGCGCACGTTTGTCTTCCGGTACCAGTTGCAGGGTGTTGTTGATGCGCTCCATCCGTGCCAGGTCCGCATTGAGGGTATCCATGAAAATGGTATCCATCAGATAACCTGCAATTTCACCGCCTGATGGGTATTCGGCCGGACTCCTGGGTGGCAGGTCAGGTTTTTCATCGCGGGTACCAATCACCAAAATCCGGTTTGCTCCGAGGTGAATTGCCGGGCTCAGCGGGGCTACAAGACGCATTCCCCCATCACCAAAATACTCGTTGCCAATCCGTTCAGCAGGAAAAATCAACGGTAATGCAGACGAAGCCAGCAAATGACCAATTTCCAATATTGCTGCCTGGCCCCTGCGGCGAGGCCTTTCCCAGCCGTTGATCCCGGCTTGCGCCTGGTAATAGCTGGTTGCACTGGCACTGGTATAACCCGAGGCCGTTATTGCCACACCACGTAGTGCGCCCTGCTCCACTGCAGTCTGAATGCCATCGAGCTGTAATGTCTGCTGCAGAAACCGGCGCAGGGGTTCATTATCCAGAAACGCCTTCGGGTTTGCTGCAATCAAACCACCGGACAACAATGTCAGGGCAAAACGCATACCGGATTTCAATACTGTCCATGCATCGGTATGGTAGACACGTTGGCACTGCATGCTGCGCCAGAAGCGTTCCAGCCTTGCAACTCCAACGGAATACTCATGTGCATGGCTGGCGATAACCGCAGCATTGATAGCGCCGGCAGAGGTGCCACAAATAACTGGAAACGGATTCTTGCCACGTTTGCCCTGCAATTCATGAATCGCCTTCAATACACCCACCTGGTAAGCACCACGCGCACCGCCCCCGGGTAAAATCAAGGCTGTACATAAAGGTGTTGTATTTTGCATGGCAGGCTTACTTTTGATTGGCGTATGGTTGATGCAATTATCACATGGAAGGAGCACCAGTATATGCGTTGTACCATCCTCAACCAAGTAACCCTGCCTTGGCAATATCGGCTAATGCTATACTGAAGGTGAATCCACGGACCCGGATTAACACAGAAGGGAATCAATCTTGCAAAACGCACAATACACACCTTGCGGAGACAGTATCGGAGCTCTGAAAAATGACTGATATCTCCTTGCAGCAACCTGCCACAGCCAACAGTAGCAAGGAACGCCTGCTGCAGGCTGTAGACAGCGTCAATAATATTCTCATGGGCAAGGAACAGCAGGTAAAGCTTGCTTTCAGTTGCCTTCTGGCACGTGGCCACTTGCTGATTGAAGATTTGCCCGGTGTGGGCAAGACCACCCTGGCACATGCGCTGGCAACCGTTATCGGTGCGAGTTATCAACGGATTCAGTTTACCAGCGACCTGTTACCAGCCGATATCCTCGGTATTTCAATTTACCGGCGCGATCAGGAAAAGTTTGAATTCCATCCCGGGCCGATTTTTTCCGGTCTGGTTTTGGCTGATGAAATCAATCGGGCCACCCCGAAAGCACAAAGCGCGTTGCTGGAGGCCATGGCAGAAGGCCAGGTGACCATCGAAGGTGAAACCCATTTACTGCCAAAGCCCTTTTTTGTAATTGCTACTCAGAACCCGCTGGATCTGGCAGGGACATTTCCCCTGCCCGACTCCCAGCTTGACCGCTTTCTGTTGAGTATTTCACTGGGATTTCCTGACCCGGAAGTGGAGCGCAAACTTCTGCTTGCCCAGGACCGTGCATCATTGTTGCAGGACACCCAACCGTCATTACATCCGGAAGATATTGTGCAACTCAATCTGGACTGTCAAAAGATTCACGTTAGTGACGCGCTGCTGGATTACATCCAGGCGCTACTGGCCGCGAGCAGAAACAATCGTTGGTTTGAGACAGGGCTGTCACCAAGAGCGGGGATAGCATTGCTGCAATGTTGTAAAGCCTTTGCGTTTCTTGAAGGTCGGGATTTTGCCATCCCAGAAGATGTCAAAGCTGTTTTTCCAGCGCTTGCAGGCCACCGGATGACAGTCCCGCATGGCATGCAGGATTCAGTTAAAGAACAAATTTACAGCCTGCTAAACCAGGTTGCGATTCCCTGAGGTCTGGTGTCAACGCTGGCCCAGGCGCAGAAACACATGTCATTCTTGAGCAGCATCACCTACCGCATCAAGCAGCGTGTCCGGGCCAAACGTGGTCCTTTTACACCTCCATTCGAGCTGGAATACCGGCATATTTTTGTGTTGCCAACCCGGTTTGGCCTGGGTTTCGGTTTTATGCTGCTGTTTATGGCGCTGGGCGGGCTCAATTTCAACAACAATATGGCCCTGATACTGGTATTTCTATTGGCGACCATTGCGCAAATGACAACCCTGATCGCTTACCGCAACCTGATTGGGCTAAAGGTTGACAGCGTTTTCGCAGAACCTGTTTTTTGCGGTGAATCCATACATTTTAGAGTTTTTATCAGCAATGGTGGCGAACGTCAGCGTTTTGCAATCCAGGCTGGTTTTTCTGACCCCCAGGACTGCCGGGATTTCGGTCTTCACGGTAGCGAAGTCATGCAACTTACCCAGGCTGCCATTAAACGCGGATGGCAGGACATGCCTTCATTCAGACTGGAAACACGATTCCCGCTGGGACTGTTCAAAGCCTGGTCATGGATATTTCCAGACACCCGCTGCCTGATATACCCGGCACCCGCCAGAAATGCACCGCCATTGCCTGATACCGGGCGCGGCGACTCCGGACTCGCCTGCAAAGGCGAAGGTGACGAGATTCACGGACTACGCAAATACCAGCCAGGTGATTCCATGCAACGGGTTGCCTGGCGGGCAAGCGCACGACATGACGAACTTTACAGTCTTGAAATGGAATCACCCAGGGAAGAGGCCTGCAAGATGGAGTGGGATGACCTGTCTTACACCGACATTGAAACCAGGCTATCCATAATGACCGCCTGGATTATCGCCGCAGACCGAAGGCAACTTGTTTACAGCATGAGTATTCCCGGAACACAGGTTGCCGCAGGCAGCGGTGACAGTCACCGTGCAAGATGCCTTGAATTACTAGCCTTGTACCAAACATGAAAAAGGCCAGAATCAATTCACTTGACCGTCTCTGTGTTTTGTGGCTCATTACAACATTATGCATCGCCATATTCCCCCAATTGGTCAGCATGCCGGCACATCTTGTACCTGTCACATTGTTGCCTATCGTCTGGCGTCTGCTCGCTGAATTCCGTCACTGGAAACCCTTGCCTCTGCTTTTGCGTGTTACCGCGACAGCGATTGCTGTCACGGCCCTGATCCTCACATTTGGCGGACTGATGGGCCGTAGCGTGGCAGTCACTCTGCTTGTACTGATGTTGTCATTGAAACTGTTTGAAACTTTCAGTATTCGAGATGCACGCATAGTTACAAGCCTGAGTCTGTTCCTGTGTGCAACACAGTTTCTGTTTTCCCAGGGGATTCCGATGATTTTTTATATCATCGCCTGCCTGCTCAGTTCGTTGATTTCACTCATCTATTTACAGCGGCGCGAAGCATTTGACGGACTGCGAAAAGCACCGGACACGGGGCGTAACCTGTTTACCGAACTGGGCTTCGGGGCTCGTTTAATATTATTGGCTTTACCAGTCGGGCTTGCCTTGTTTATGCTCTTCCCACGTTGGGGCAGCCCATTGTGGGGCGTGCCCGAAAATGCGCTTGACGCTCGTTCGGGCCTTTCGGACTCAATGGCGCCAGGAAGTATTCAGAGCCTTTTTATGGATGACTCCCCCGCATTTCGCGCATCATTTGAAACCGGATTACCCATCCGCAGCGACCTGTACTGGCGCGGCCCGGTATTCTGGGATTTTAATGGCCGCAGCTGGAAATCCAGTTACCTGAGCCAGAACTTGCGGGCTGAAAACAAACCCGACCTGAACCACGCACTACTCCGTTATGAAGTACAAATGGAACCTACTGAGCAACGCTGGTTATTTGCGCTGGACTACCCGGCCCTGGTACCACAAGGTACTCACCTGAGCATGGACTACCAGCTGATTGCAAAGCGCCCGATCACCCAGCTTCACACGTATACAATGGCGTCCGACCCGCGCTTCACTGACAGCCCGAAACTCAAACAAACCATGCGCCAGTCAGCCCTCGAGTTACCGACTGGTTTCAACCCCAGGACTGCTGAAATGATTGCAGAGTGGCGTGCCGAAGCTACAAGCGATAGCAGTATCGTCCAGCGTGCGCTCACCTACTTCAATCAACAGGAGTTTCATTACACGCTTAACCCGCCTTTGCTCAGCCGGCATACGGTAGATGAATTCCTGTTTGATACCCGACAGGGATTTTGTGAGCATTACGCATCGGCGTTCACCATCATGATGCGGATGGCCGGTATTCCCGCACGTATCGTCACCGGATACCAGGGAGGCTATTACAGCGATCTTGGTTCTTATGTACTGGTCAGGCAATCCGATGCCCATGCATGGTCGGAGGTCTGGATCACGGGTTCGGGATGGACACGCATCGACCCTACTGCAGCCGTTGCACCTGAACGGGTGGAACAGGGTGCAATCAACTCACTGTCACAACGCCGGCATATGCTGGATTTTGCATGGCTGAGGAATGCGAGAAACACCTTCGATCTGCTGCAGCGGGGCTGGAACAACTGGGTGGTTGCGTTCGACTCGGCAAGACAATCCCGGCTATTTACCGGTTTTGGTTGGGGGTTTTTTGATTCCGCCAAGCTCGTGCTCGCCATGATTGCCGCCCTGGCGGTCGCGGTCGCAATCAGTTTCCTGTTGCTGCCATTGTTATTGAGGCTCCAGCATGCGCGCAAGCAGGATCCTTTATTGCGCCTGTGGCAAAAGTTCTGCAAGAAGCTGGATAAGGCCGGCTTTACACCAATGCCGTCTATGGGCCCAAGGGAACTCGCGGCGATGGCTTGTGGTCAATTAGAGTATGCTGATCAGAGAATTAACCGGATTACAGAGCTTTACATACTGTGCCGTTATTCGCCACATGATTGTAAGCTGTCGGAACTGACCGAACTGATCAGGGATTTTCATCCGCACCATGCGACATAGTATGATTGCATACAACAGGCAAATGATATTGGGCATCGGAGCATCCTCATGAACCGCTTTCACCGTACAATTCTGCTGACCTTTCTAAGCGGGTTGCTAATGTCCGCCTGCACGACTGTCCCGGAACAACTCAAGGGCGATTATTCCCCCCTTGAGCCACAAAACACACGCGAGAAGGACCTGCAAACCCCCATACGTTGGGGTGGTGTCATTCTGGAAACCCGCCCCGAAGTCGACCACACCTGTTTTGAGATACTCGCCAGGCATCTGGAGAAATCCATGCGACCTGCTGACACGGACAAAACCGATGGGCGATTTATAGCCTGCAAAGCTGGTTTTTACGACCCGGAAGTTTTCGAGAAAAATCGTGAGGTCACGGTCACCGGCAAGGTGATCTTCATTGACGTACGCAAGGTGGGTGAATTTGACTACAATTTTCCAGTCGTTGACATCGAGTTTATGAGCCTTTGGCCAGAGCGTCTGAACCGCATGTACTACAATCACTGGGGAGCGTATTCACCCTATTACTGGCATTACCCGCATTATGGATTCCGGTACCGTTACCCTTACTGGTGATTGGAAACCTATGACAGGATTTAATGGCTTCCCAAAAGACTTTTTCAAGTTCTTTAAAGATCTTAAAAACAATAATAATCGCGAGTGGTTTGCCGGCAACAAGCCCCGATACTATGAATCTGTCGTTAACCCGATGGGGGAATTCATTGTTGCCATGGCACCGCATCTGCAACGTATTTCACCGCATTACATTGCCAACCCCAGGGCTCATGGCGGTTCCATGTTTCGCATTTACCGGGATACGCGTTTCTCGAAGGACAAAACACCGTATAAAACCCATGCTGCCTGTCATTTCCGGCACGAAGCTGGCCGCGACGCCCATGCGCCCGGGTTCTATGCTCACTTTGAAACAGACGGTATCCATTTTGGCGGTGGAATCTGGCTTCCACCCTCAAAGCAACTTGGACTAATCCGGGAATTTATTGCGGATAATCCATCCGCGTGGGAACAATTGACGAAATCTGCGGCTATCAAGAAAGCCGGTGGCATTCGGGGAGACTCTCTGAAACGTGCGCCGAGAGGTTACGATCCTGAAGCACGGCATATTGAAGACCTCAAGCGCAAAAGCTTTTACCTGATGATCGAAGCCAATGCCGAGCTCGCACACAGCCCTGAACTTGTCACCGAAACCGCCAAAGCCTTCCGGACCGCAGCAAAACTCAACCATTTTGTGACTGATGCGCTGGAGTTGCCTTTTTAGCTGCACGAACTGAAGTTTTATTGGTTAAGACGGTATTTTCCGTTTAGAATTCTTTGGGTTTGAGGGGCTCTGATGTGGCTTGTAGGAGCGGCGTCTCGCCGCGATCTTTTTAACCTGGTACAAGACTCAATCAATCGCGGCGAGACGCCGCTCCTACAAGAATCCAGGGCAGTTCAGTCCTACTTAATCCAAAAAAATTCGCTAGACTGGGGTTTTTGATTATCGGAGTATTGCGATGAAATATCTTCATACCATGGTGCGTGTTACCGACCTCGAAAAATCGCTGGATTTTTATTGTAATAAGCTCGGCCTGAAGGAGGTTGGCCGCAAGGAAGTTTCTGCCGGACGCTTCACGCTGGTTTTCCTGGCAGCCCCGGGCGATGAATCAGCCCAGGTTGAGCTCACCTGGAACTGGGATCAGGAGGAATACACTGCCGGCCGCAATTTTGGCCACCTCGCTTATGCGGTAGACAATATCTACCAAACTTGCCAAAAATTGATGGATGCGGGTGTCACCATTAACCGACCCCCACGCGATGGTCACATGGCTTTTATCCGTTCGCCTGATGGCATTTCAATTGAGTTGTTACAAAAAGGTGTTGCCCTCGCTGTAGGTGAACCCTGGGGTTCCATGGAGAATGAAGGCATTTGGTAATTGCCCGGGCTTGAATAAATTTATAATACTGTATATATTTATGGGGTATCCCCTTAGCTCCTAAAGTAGTAATTTAACTAACTTTTTCCTCAACACCTGTTATTTCTTTATACGTCACTGGAGCAGTTACTACAGCCTGTTGTAGTAAGCGATAAAATAGCAAGCCTCGTGACTTTGACGATCTACGATTAAAACGAAAAACGAACTCATCCAGATAATAATCCAACTGCTTTGGTTGTATTGCCCCATGATGGGTGCCAAGTATCCAGCGTTGAAGTAATGTTGCAATTCTATGTACCCCCGGCATGGACTCATGAGCAGG
>Ga0164313_10000653_pt1 | contig 28642 bp, 17 predicted proteins | sample GuaBasSedimGuay4_FD_113735 | JGI IMG/M metagenome (GOLD analysis project Ga0164313, IMG submission 113735) | Subseafloor sediment microbial communities from Guaymas Basin, Gulf of California, Mexico - Guay4, Core 4569-4, 0-3 cm | ecosystem: Environmental > Aquatic > Marine > Hydrothermal vents... | reverse complement strand
TGACGACATGGCGGCAGCAAGTTGTCATTTGATGGGACTGTCAGCGCAAAGTTATTGGTCCGCGGTCTCAGACCATTGCTCACACGTTAACGTGGGCTGCGGGACTGATGTCAGTATTGCCGGACTGGCGGAACTGATCGCCGGGATCGCCGGCTTCGAAGGAAGTATCGGTTACGATCCGGAAATGCCTGATGGCACACCGCGCAAATTACTGGATGTCAGCCGCCTGGAAGCACTGGGTTGGCGGGCCCAGATTAGGCTGGAGCAGGGCGTCCGCCAGACCTGTGACTGGATGGTTGAGCACTGGAATGAATTAAATGAGTAATTCGCTTCAAGACCAGTTAAAGGCCCTGGGCCTGGCCAAACCCAAACCAAAGCCCAAGCCGAAAAAAATAAAGCAAGAGTTTTCACTGGGAAAGGCGTATGCGCTAAAAAAACAGGATGAGCAGAAGCAGGCTGACCATGCGCGCAAGAAAAAACTGGCTGAGGATCGTCAACGCCGGCAGTTAAATAATGAAATCCGAAAAATCGTCCAGGCCCACCGATTGAACCGGGACGATGCTGAAATTGGCAGGAACTTCATGTTCAGGGGCCGGATCCGTAAAATTCATGTCACGCCTGAACAATTGAAGGCGCTGAATGCCGGAGAACTCGGTATTGCATACCTTTCAGGGGGATATCATTTGCTCACCAATGAGCACGCAGAGGCTGTGCGTCAGCTTTCAGGGGAACATGTTGCCGATCTCAGCACTGAAACCGAGGACGACGGTGATCACCCGGTGCCCGACGGTCTTGACTGGTAATCAATAAAATGTTGCGCGACACGCCTGGAATATTTCTGATTATGTTTACTACGTAATACATTCAAATCGTTCATTTAATTGGACAATAAGAGTAAAAGGACTATAGTTATTGAAAGGTAGAAGGGGGATGTAAGCGAAATGCACGTCGCAGAGACTGATCCACAATTGACTGAGCATGAAGAGTGGGAACCACCTCATCTGGTCATACGCCAGGATTTAGACTATGCACAACGCATCAAAGTAAGGGGCAAGTTTCTTTTCCAGGATGACGAAAAATTCTGGGTCAAGGGCGTCACTTACGGCACGTTCAGGCCAGGTGAAAATGGCGAACAGTTTCCATCACAGGACTTGGTGCATTCAGACTTTGAGGCCATGGCATCCGCCGGCATCAACACCGTCAGAACCTATTTGCCGCCTCCTTCGTGGTTGTTAGACCTCGCGCAGGAGAACGGCTTGCGCGTTATGGTCGGTCTGGCGTGGGAACAACATGTCACCTTTCTCGACGACAGAAGGCTGCTAAAGACAATAGAGGAACGCGTTCGAGATGGAATACGGTCCTGCCGGCAACACCCCGCGATTCTTTGTTATTCCGTGGGGAACGAAATCCCGGGGTCCATCGTTCGCTGGCACGGCCGTTCCAAGATCGAAAAGTTCATTCATCGCCTCTACAAGATTACCAAGCAGGAAGATCCAGAAGCTCTGGTCACCTACGTCAATTACCCTACAACCGAATACCTGCAGTTACAGTTTTTGGATATCTGTTGTTTCAACGTATATCTCGAAAAAGAGGAGGTTTTGAAAAGCTACCTGGCGCGACTTCAGAACCTCGCGGGAGGTAAGCCGCTGTTAATGACAGAGATTGGTTTCGATAGCCGATGCAAAGGTGAACAGGAGCAAGCGGAGCAACTGCAGTGGCAGATACGTACAGCGTTTGCGGAAGGCTGCGCCGGAACCTGCGTTTTTGCCTGGACGGACGAGTGGCACCGAGGTGGATTTGCAATCGAAGACTGGGATTTCGGACTTTGCTCCAGGGAAAGGAAGCCAAAACCTGCCTTACAAGCAGTCATGAAAGCCTATGAACACATTCCGTTTCCATCGGATTCTAACTGGCCAAGAATTTCGGTTGTAGTGTGTAGCTACAACGGAGCCAGCACCATTCGGGATACGCTGGAGAGTCTGCGGGCACTGGACTATTCCGACTATGAAGTGATCGTGATCAATGATGGTTCAACCGATGAGACCGCCAACATCATTGGTGATTACGATGTCATTTCGATCAGCACAGAAAATCGTGGCCTGAGTAATGCCCGCAATACCGGTTGGCAGGCGGCCACCGGCGATATAGTTGCCTATATTGATGATGACGCCTATCCGGACCCACACTGGCTGCAGTTCCTGGCGTCCACTTACCTGACCACCGACTATGCCGCAGTCGGTGGTTCGAGTCCGGCTCCGCCGGGTGACGGCCTCATCGCTGATTGCGTAGCCAATGCGCCTGGCCGGCCTGTTCATGTCCTGTTGACGGACACAGAGGCAGAGCACATCCCGGGCTGCAATATGTCGTTCAAGCGGTACGTGCTTGAGGCCATCGGCGGATTTGACCCGCGTTTTCGGGTCGCCGGCGACGATGTTGACGCCTGCTGGAAGATCCAGGAACAGGGATGGAAGATCGGCTATCATGCCGGCGCCCTGAACTGGCATCACTGTCGCAACTCACTGAAAGCATATTGGCGGCAACAACTGGGTTACGGAAGGGCGGAGTCGCTACTGGAAGAAAAGTGGCCTGAAAAGTACAACTCGGTTGGTCACTTGACCTGGCGGGGCCGGCTATACGGAAAGGGAATTGCCGAATCACTACCTGGAGGTCGCTGGCGCATTTATCACGGCCAGTGGGGATCCGCACCATTCCAGTCAATCTATGAGCCTGCGAAGGGCGTGTTTTCGGTCCTGCCGGCAATGCCGGAATGGTATTTAGTTGTTGGCCTGTTAGCCAGTCTTTCCTTACTTGGGATTGCCTGGCAACCATTGCTGTGGGTCGTGCCCTTGCTTGTACTGTCGATCATCTTGCCGGTGACGCTGGCCGTAGTTAGTGCCTCCAAAGCTGAATTTCCAACTCATTGGCCGAAACTTTGGCAAAGGGTAAAGCTTCGTGGGCTTTTATCTCTGCTGTACCTGACTCAGCCTCAAGTTCGCCTGCTGGGGCGTCTCCGTCATGGCTTAACGCCATGGCGCAGGAAAGTTGGGAAGGGGAAATCAGTAATTGGTAAATCCAGGCGTTCATTTAAATTATGGTCTCAAACGTGGCGTTCACCTGATGAATGGATTCGAAAGCTGGAGAATATCCTCAGGGCAGATGGCACATCAGTAATTTTGGGTGGTAATTTTGATTCGTGGGATCTGGAGGTCAGAGGAGGGCTGCTCGGACGCGCACGCATCCTGATGGCTCAGGAAGAACACGGTGGGGGTAGCCAGCAAGTACGTATTCTGGTGCGTTCTTCCATTTCAACCTGGTCCATGGGTTTCGCCCTTCTTTTCATGGCTTTGGGAATGTTGGCTTGGTTTGACGGTGAGTATGTTGTTGGTAGTGTTCTGGCCGGGATGGCTGCGCTTATTGTCCTGAGATCGCGTAATGAAGCAGTGAGTGCGATCGTTGCATTCCGGTCAGCGATTCAGGTTCTTGGTGAAGAGATTCAGAGTGGCGCTTAGATCACAGACCAGCGTCACGGATGTTTTTAGCGGATAGGAATCCAACCGTGCATTACGTTGGTAAAGTCTTTCCATACCTGAAGCCTTACAAGTGGCTCGCTATCGTCACCCTGCTTTCAGTGATTCTGGTTGCGCTTGCGAGCCTGTTGGCCCCCTGGCCGATGAAGGTGCTTGTTGACAGTGTCCTGGGCGATTATCCATTGCCTGCTATCCTGGATTTCAAAAGCCTGACGAATAATCGCTATCTGCTTATGGTAGTGGTAGTAACGTCGGGTTTTCTTGTTGTGCTTTTGCAGAATGCACTAAACGTTCTAAGAGAATATGTGAACACAAAGCTCAAACTGAGAATCACTTTGGATTTTCGTGGCGATTTGTTTCAGCATGCTCAACGGTTGTCGTTGGCCTATCACGACAGTCATTACTCCGGAAAACTCGTATACCTCCTTAACAACCAGGCAGATGCTGTGGCGGGGCTCTTGATGACGGTTCCGGTTCTTGCTCAAAGCGTTCTGACGTTCATTGGCATGTTCTGGATATTGGTCATGATTGACTCGCAACTTGCGCTGGCCGCACTGGTTGTATTGCCCTTTCTCATGTACTCGGTTGGATCATATGCTTCTCGAATCCAGGCGCCGTTACATAATGTAAAAGACATGGAAAGCCAGACGCTTTCAATGATTCAGGAAGCAATGTCAATGTTGCGTGTCGTTGTTGCGTTTGGGCGAGAAAACTACGAATGGCGAAGATTTCGTGAACAAGGGGAAAGAGCACTCAATGCACGCGTCGAGGTCACGATTCGACAAACTCTTTTTGATCTGACTATCAATTTGATCACGGCGCTGGGTATGGCCATTGTCGTTGGTCTTGGTGCCGCGCACATTATGCGTGGCATACTCACAGTGGGTGAGTTACTGGTTGTCATCGCCTATCTTTCATCCGTATATCAATCGCTTGGAATGATTTCCACGACTATTGGTTCGTTGCAAGATCAGTTGGTGAGTCTACAGCGGGCATTCCAATTGCTGGAAACCAAACCCGACGTCCGAAATACACAAAATGCCGTACCTTTGATGAGCGTTTCAGGTGGAGTGGTTTTTGACAAGGTTACTTTTTCGTACGGAGACAGAATTAAGGCCTTGCGCGAAATCTCATTTCAGATCCAGCCGGGTGAATACTTGGCTGTTGTCGGCCCGACCGGTGCGGGGAAAACCACACTGGTCAGCATGATCCCGCGATTTTACGATCCGCAACGGGGACGCATCCTGATTGACGGGTGCGATATTCGTTCTTTCACTTTGAATTCACTGCGTCATCAAATAGGTATCGTTGGGCAGGAACCGTTACTGTTCGTGGGTACGATTGCAGACAACATTCGTTACGGGAAACCGGATGCTTCGGAAATAGAGGTGATCAATGCCGCCAAAGCGGCCAATGTACATGACTTCATCAAGCAACTGCCTGAAAAGTATGACACAAGGGTTGGTGAGCGTGGCGCCGGATTATCCGGCGGTGAGCGCCAGCGTATCTCGGTTGCTCGCGCATTTCTGAAAAGCGCGCCGATTTTAATTCTCGATGAACCTACCGCATTCGTGGATGTGAAGACCGAGTCACTCGTCCTGGAAGCGCTTTCGCGATTACGGCAAGGGCTAACGACTATCATGATTTCCCACCGCATTGCGACGATTCGTGACGCCGATAGAATCCTGGTACTGAATGATGGGCGCATCGTCGAGACGGGTAATCATGCTGAACTTGTAGCTGGTGATGGCCTTTACAGTCAACTAAACCGCATCCAGTCGAAGCAGGGATCATAGTCAGATGAGTACATGTTTCCCGGCAGACATGGTACTAAAGCCTGAATCGCGTTGGCCGCTCAAGCTGCCAAAATTGACGGTGGAGGAAATATTGCAACACCCGTTGACTGCTGCGACCACTGGCTGTGTCAGGCAGGGGAATCGGGTAAGCATAGTGGTGGTCACCTTCAACAATCTCGTGTTCAACCGACTTTGCCTGGAGAGTGTGTTGGCAAATACGATGGCACAGAGCTATGAATTGGTCGTAGTGGACAATGGTTCGCAAGACGGTACTGTTGAATACCTATCGGAACTGGCGCAATTGAATACACATGTGCGTGTTCTTCTGAATGACAAAAATGAGGGTTTTGCAGTTGCCAGCAACCAGGGTTTGGTGGCAGCAAGCGGTGAGATACTGTTACTGCTCAACAACGATACGATCGTACCTCATCACTGGCTGACTCGTCTGCTCAAAGGTCTTGAAGATCCGGATGTCGGGATGGTTGGTCCGGTTACCAACCGTTGCGGTAACGAGGCCCAAATTGACGTTCCTTATTCAACTTATGGTGAGTATCTTCAGTTTGCAGAGGAGCGCGCCCGGCTTCACCAGGGCGAGGCCCCTGAAATCCGGATGCTGACAATGTTCTGCGTTGCATTTCGGCGAGAGGTTTTAGAGCAGATTGGCCCGCTTGATGAACGTTTTGCTATCGGGCTTTTTGAAGATGAAGACTATTCCATGCGGCTTCGAAGTGCTGGTTACAAATTACGGTGCCTGGAGGATGTATTGGTACATCACTTCGGCCAGGCAACGATCGGAAAATTGGCTGTGACCGGCGATTACGGGAAACTTTTCCGCAGTAACCGCAGAAAGTTCGAAGAGAAATGGAAACGGACATGGCATCCTCATGGCAGAAGGCCTAATCATCACTATCGGGATCTCGTTTCCAGGATTCGATTGATTATTGAATCAACACTGCCAGAAGATTCAACGGTGCTGGTTGTCAGCAAGGGTGATGAGGATCTGTTGACTGTCAGCGGTCGTAATGCATGGCATTTCCCCCAGGATGAGCAAGGTTTGTACGCTGGGCATTACCCGGAAACCAGCGCCGAGGCAATAAAGCATTTGGAACAGCTGAAGAACGAAGGAGCGAAGTTCCTTGTGCTCCCGGCATCCATGTTTTGGTGGCTTCAATATTATTCCGAATTTGCGAAACATCTGGCCCTTGATTACCGGTGCATTCAGCATGCTGACACATGTTTCATTTATCAACTGACCGAACTGGGCGCCACCGAAGAGAATCATCAGCTTCGCCTGTGCCGAAAGACCAAGGGTATCGAGCGTTTAAACAGGCGACTCGTTACTGTAGTCATCCCGGTTTTCGATGACTATGAGGAAGTCGAGCAATGCCTGGAATGGCTATTGCGGAATGAACGGCATCCGCACCAATTGCTGTTGGTTGATGACTCCAGCACGGACCCCCGCATCGCGGCCTTGCTTGAGCGTTGTGCTGATCAAAACAAACATGTCGCATTTGCTGTCACCGATCACAGACAGGGTATTGTCGCTGGGCTCAATATCGGATTAAAGTTCGCGCCGGGCGATGTCGTAATTTTTCATCCCGGCAGCAGCATGTCACGTCATTGGCTTGAAAAGATGAGTGCCTGCGCGTACAGCCAGGACGTTGTGGCGACGGTATCGCCGATGCCCGGAAGCACTTTGCCTGGCGTTTCATCAGGCGGAATGGGAAAATGCATATTGATCACACGCGCTGCGCTTCGCCGGGTGGGACTTCTTGATCACCGCCAGTTTTCAGATAGCACCGCAGCCCTAACGGATTTTTGCCGGCGTGCCACTGCCAGAAACTTTGTTCATCTGACTGATGATACGACCAGTCTGCTATCAACGCGCCAGGCTGCGCCAGTCGTCAGCCAAAGGGTTGGTGACACCTTCGAGCGGCCTTGTTTGTTGGCATTGGTTCATTCCGGTAGCGGAGGCGCCCAATTTGCAACTGAGGACTTGTTGACAGCCTTAACCGATTCTTATCACTGCTTATTGCTCAATACGGCCAGAAGTGATTGGTCACTTTATGAGGTTCTGGAAGGCAACCTCAAGTTATGCCGTCGCTATGCATTTCCCCAGCCCTGGAGATTGGATTCAGCTCTGGGATACGCTCGATTAGGAGTTCTGGAAGACATATGTGAGTCATTTGAAGTTAACGTGGTCAATATTCATCACCTGCTTGGCAGTGGTCCTGAAGTTATTGAATTGTTCAAGGGGTTGAAAATACCGGTCATTTTTTCTTTTCATGATTTTTATTCCCTGTGTCCTACAGCACACTTGATTGACAACAATCGAAAACATTGTGGAGGAACCTGCACCGAGGGCGCGGGCGAGTGCCCGGTTAACCAGGAGTTTTTTCAGGGGAAGGGTCTCGCATTGAAACATCACTACGTTCACGAGCACCGTGATCGAATGGATTCGGCATTAGCGCAATGTGCTGCCTTCACTGCTCCTTCCTTCACAGTCAGGAATCTGTTGGTCAAATCTCTGCGCTCTGTTGTGCCCTCGGATTTTCACGTCATTCACCACGGCAGCAATCTGACGAGGGTGCAGTTGGCAACGGAACCTGGCGGCGGGCAAGCTGCAAAGCTGATTTGTATGGGAAACCTGGATGAATCAAAAGGGCTAAAGTTCATAGAGGAACTTATGGCATTAAACGCAAGGCGGAGCCGTCCTTTTGAATTTCACTTCATCGGCGCCAGGCAACGTAATTTCCGTCCCGAAGAGCTTGGCGGAATCCATCATGGGCCTTACAAGCGTAGTGAATATCTGCAACAGATTGAAAAAATTCGCCCTTCGTTCTCCTTGCTCGCCTCCATCTGCGCAGAAACATTTTCCTTTACCTTAAGTGAGTCCTGGGCAGCAGGTGTCCCGGTCATTGCATCTGATCTTGGTGCTCTGAAAGAGCGGATCGAGGAGAATGGTGGGGGCTGGCTTTTTAAAGCAGAAAATGCAAAATCTTTTTTTGACTGCATGCTAACGGTTCTCGATACTCCGGGCGCCTGGAACCATGCTGTCGCAGAGATAGGGCGGATTCCCCTGTTTTCCCTTGAGCAAGAGGCTGACCATTATAAGCGCCTGTTTAGTAGCCTTCTTGTAGATCAGTCGCAGATTTTGCAAAGGGATTGACCCAGGTGAGGTGATCAAATGCCCGGCAAAATAGTCATTGCGGCTTCACTGGCTCAAAAACCCTTGCAGGGTGGACATGCCTGGGTCTTGCTACAGTATTTGCTCGGCTTTAGAAAGTTGGGTTGGGACGTCCTTTTCCTGGATGCTCTGGAACCGGGTATGTGTTTCGATCAGAAGCTGAATCCATGTTCACTCGAACAGTCGCTGAACCTGAAGGCTTTTCTCCGGGTGATGACTGCATTTGATCTGCAGGATGTGTTTTCTTTGTTCTTTGACAACGGCAAGAGATGCATCGGAAAAAGCAGGCGCCAGGTATTGAATCACGTGAAAGGCTCTGAAGTATTCATCAACATCATGGGATTTTTCTGTGACGAGGAGGTATTGGAACAGGCTCGAAAACGGGTTTTTCTGGACATCGATCCTGGCTTTGGACAAATGTGGGAAGCGTTGGGGCTCGCACACATCTTTCATGGATACGATTATCACATCACTATAGGTGAGAATATCGGGATGCCGGACTGTGGCATCCCAAGCTGCGGGCTCGAGTGGATAACGACACCCCAGCCGGTGGTGCTTGACTACTGGCCGCCGGTCTTTTTCGAAGAAAATACAAAAATGACCAGTGTCGCCAGTTGGCGGGGTGCTTACGGACCGGTTGAATTCCAGGGAAAATCCTACGGCTTGCGCGCTCATGAGTTTCGTAAGTTTGCTTCACTACCAAGTGCAACCGGCCAGGAATTCCAAATTGCCTTGAGTATCCATCCGGATGACAAAAAGGATATTCATCTCCTCAGGAGCCATGGATGGCAGGTAGTGGATCCACTGAAGTATGCCGGAGATGCCTGGACTTATCGAACCTACATTCAAGAATCCGCCTCGGAATTCATGACCGCAAAAAACATGTACGTGGATACGAAAAGCGGTTGGTTCAGCGATCGAAGTATCTGTTATTTAAGTAGCGGTAAACCGGTGCTGGCACAGGACACGGGACTGGGATCGCTGTTTCCGACAGGTGAAGGCTTACTACTCTTTGAGACCCTGGATGAGGCAATCGATGGCGTCGAAGAATTGCGGAGCAATTACAAAAGGCATGCCGTGGCGGCTCGATCCATAGCAGAACAGTACTTTGATTCCAACAAGGTACTGAGCAGGCTTCTCGGAAAACTGGGCGTCTCCTGATGTTCGAGCCAGGCAGGTGAGTAGGATGAAAACAGCAATAGTCGCTGGAGTTGTCGCCAACAAATACCTGAATGGCGGGGCGGTCTGGACCAGGCTCAATTGGGCGTTGGGAGTGAAGAAACTGGGTTTCGATGTGTTCTTTCTGGAACAAATTGACCGGGAAAGCTGTGTGGATGAAAACGGCTCAGCTACTGAGTTTGAAAATTGCGTGAATTTGAAATACTTCCGGAAGATCATGCGCGAATTCGGCTTGGAGGATTCATCGGCACTGGTCTATGAAAATGGCCAGAAGGTGGATGGGATGTCCAGTAAGGAACTGGTTGAATTGCTTAGCAGTGCAGACCTGGTCTTTAACATCACGGGGAACCTGAAATTACCGTCACTGGCGGGGTGTGGTGGCTGCAGGATTTATATTGACCTTGATCCCGGGTTTACCCAGTACTGGTACCAGGCTGGCCTCCTGGGTGAGCAATTCAAAAATCACGATATCTACTTCACGATTGGTGAAGCCATAGGAACGCCCAACTGCTCTATTCCGACCGGGGATATACATTGGCAAACGACTCGTCAACCAGTTGTTCTGGACCAGTGGCCCGTCTCTGACCGTGGCGCCCCTGAGCGATTTACCACGGTGGCAGGTTGGAGGGATACATACGGGCCATTGGAATATGAGGGACAGATCCTGGGGCTGAAAGTCCACGAGTTCCGCAAGTTTATCAAGTTGCCTGAACTCGTTTCGCAAGTTTGCGAGATTGCATTGGATATTCACCCGGACGATAGAAAGGATCTCGAACTGTTGCACCAGTACGGCTGGGAAATCAAAGACCCCAGGAATCTCGTCCCTGGTCCTGATAGTTTCCGTAAATACGTACAGGGATCCGGGGCTGAGTTTTCCGTCGCCAAGGAGATCTATATAAAAACCAACAGCGGATGGTTCAGCGATCGCACTGTCAGATACCTGGCATCGGGGAAGCCCGCCCTCGTTCAGGACACAGGATTTTCCAGGGTGTATCCGGTTGGCGAAGGTCTTTTGACGTTCAGAAACCTCGAAGAAGCAATTGCCGGGGCAAACAGTATTTCCCGGGAATACGTTCAGCACTGCCAGGCGGCTCGATTGCTCGCGGAGGAATGGTTCGATTCGGATAAGGTACTGGGTGTCTTGGTGGAACAGGTAGGAGTATTGCCGTGAAGGGAGATCATTATGCCGAAGCTTAAGATTCTTCTGAGCGGCATGATTGCCGGGATTCCCAGGCAGGGCGGGGCAAGCTGGGCTGTGCTGCAGTACCTCCTGGGATTGCACCAACTAGGTCACGAAGTACATTTGCTGGAGCCGATGAGTTCCAAAGCAATACAACCGGCTGGCGCCTCTTTTTTGGACTCGTCAAATGCGACCTATTTTCGACAGGTAACCGGGTCCTTTGACCTGGAGCGAACAGCTACTCTGCTCAATACTGATACGCAAGAGTCAATAGGTATGTCATATGCGGAACTAAGCCAGTTCGCTGAAAGCTGTGATCTCTTGATTAATATTTCAGGGTTGTTGCGGGACCGGGCGCTGACCTCAATAATTCCCATGCGCGTGTACCTTGATTTAGATCCGGCCTTCACGCAATTGTGGCACTCGGTTCAAAACGTGGATGTTGGGTTTGGCGGGCACAATCACTTCGTGACTATCGGCTTGTCTGTCGGGATACCGGGATGCCTCATGCCCACTTGCGATTTGCCCTGGATTACCACGCTGCAGCCGATAGTGCTATCGCACTGGCCTGTGGCGCAACGTATGACTCATGATGGGTTGACGACCATTGCTAACTGGCGCGGTTACGGTTCAATCGAGAGTGAGGGCAAGTTTTATGGCCAAAAAGCACATTCTCTCAGACCGTTTTTCTCCTTGCCTGCTCAGACTGCAGAGCGCTTCATCCTGGCGCTGTCGATTCATCCCGATGAGCGCAACGATTTGGAAAAATTTAAAAACAATGACTGGCAACTCATCGATCCGTTGTCTGTGGCGGACTCACCGGCGAGTTTTCGACGATTCGTGCAGGGATCAAAAGCTGAATTTGGGTTTGCCAAGAGCGGGTATGTCATTTCACGATGTGGCTGGTTCAGCGATCGAAGTATCTGTTACCTGGCTTCCGGGCGCCCGGTGATAGCGCAGGAAACCGGCTTTAGTGATTTTCTTCCTGTCGGTGATGGATTATTTGCTTTTGAAACAGAGAGCGATGTAATGGAAAGCATCGAAAGTTTGAACCGCAGCTATGCCCATCATTGTAAATCTGCACGAAAATTGGCAGAAGAGTATTTCGACTCCTCGAAAGTATTGAACCACCTGCTTGGTGGCATTGGTGCAATTTAGTGGCAAGTGACCAGTATCAAAGTCTGTCAGTTGCAAGTGATGCACAACTGCGGGATGCGTTGGAGAGATCGCTGTTCAATTACTACAATGCTCCCCTGAAAATAGTTCAATTGGAGCGTGACATCTCTGAATACAGCTCCAGTTTTACCATTGAAGAACTCAAGGTCAAGTTGGAAAATGGCCTGGTGTTGTCGCTCATGTTCAAGGACTTGAGCAGTCGGGCATTGCTTGACGAAGCACGTCGAACAAAACCGGATTTTCTTTTTGACCCGAAGCGGGAAATTGAGGTTTACCAGTCCATACTCTCGCAATCTGAAGTCGGCTGTGCATCCTATTATGGTTCGGTAGTTAATGAGAGGGACGAGCAGTTCTGGTTGTTTCTGGAAAAAGTACCGGGCATAGAGCTATACCAGGTGGGCGAGTTTGACGTTTGGCTGGAAGTAGCTAAATGGCTGGCAAATTTTCATAAAAGTTATAAGGGACGGATAGAAAGCCTGGCCACTGAGATTCCCCTTCTCCGCTATGACCGGGATTTTCACCAAATCTGGCCGGACCGTGTGCGTTCCGTTTTGCAGGCGAGACAGGCAGCAACAGCAAGTCAAATCGATATTCTGGTCCGCGGCTATCGTCGTGTCATCGAGCAGCTATTGCAACTTCCTCCCACACTTTTGCATGGTGATTTTTATCCCTCGAATGTGATGGTGCAGAGCAAAAAGAGAGGACTGCGCATCTGTGCGGTGGATTGGGAAATGGCAGGTGCCGGGCCCGGAATAATCGATTTGGCTGCCTTGGTCAGTGGCGGGTGGACTGAGAGGCAGGAAGCCGATTTGATTCTCACCTACATGAATACCATTTCTCCAGAACCTGGCAGTAGTTCGGAAAGGGAGAAATTTATTGAGGATGTGGCTTGCGGGCAACTCCACCTGGCCATGCAATGGCTGGGTTGGTCAGCGAGTTGGTCACCGCCTGAAGATCACAAACAGAATTGGCTTCAAATTGCTCTGGGTATTATTGAACGGTTTGGTTGGTAGATTGCGGGGAACTTACTCTGCGTGCAAAGCCTTGATTGGATCCAGTCTCGCTGCTTTCCTGGCTGGGTACCAACCAAACACGATTCCGGTGATCAGGCAGATGCTGACCGAAAGAATGATGGCGGTCAGTGACCAGGCTACTGGCCAATTGGCGAATTGCTGAATTGCAAAGGCCAGAAATAAGCCGAAGAAGATTCCTATGACTGCGCCGATGCCGGCCACAGTGGCGGATTCGAGCAGAAACTGTTCCTGGATGTCGATCTGTCTCGCTCCTATGGCTCGTAGCAGGCCAATTTCCCTGGTTCGTTCCAGCACGGTGGCCAACATGATGTTCATGATTCCAATACCGCCGACCAGTAGCGAGATGCCGGCTATGGCGGACATCACGATGGTAAAGATTTTCTGGGTCGCCTGCTGCTGCTTGAGTAGCGCTGCAGGGATGACCAGTTCGTAGTCATTTTGTTCACCGTGCCGCCGCGCCAGCAGATAGTCGACGGTGCGGGCGGAACGTTGCGGATCAGCTTTATCGCTCAGTCGCAGACGGATCGCATCGAGTTCGCTTTCCAGCGATTCGAAGTACAGTCGTTTATCCGCTGTTGCCAGTGGAATGAATACCCGGTTGCGGTCTCCACCGATACGCACGCCCTGGAAATCATCCTTACTAAGGTCGCGGTCGCTTAACACGCCGATGACTTTCACCCACAAGTGGTTGACCTTAAGTGTCTGACCAACCGCCTCCTGGTTGGGAAACAGGCTTGTTGCCACCTGGGCGCCCAGCACGGCCACCTGGGCAAAACGGTCTTCATCTTCCTGGTCGATCTGTCGCCCACTTGCCACTTCGAGGTTGGACAAACTGAAATAGGCCGGGGACACTGCCAATACCTGTGCATTTGAAGAGTCATAGAGGCTGAACAGGTTCCAGATCTTGATCTTTTTTTCCGCACTTACCATCTCGACGGTGGGCAGCGTTTCCTGGATAGCTCGTTCATCGCTGTAGGAGAGTCCAATGCTGTGTTCGCGGACTTCCTTGAGAGTCTCCTGGTCCAGTTCCCGGGATTGAATCAGGAGATTGTCTACACCCATGGACTCAATCAGGCGAAGGGACTCTTGCTTCGCCCCCTCGCTGATACTGAGCATGGCAATGACAGCGCCAACGCCGAACACCATGCCCAAGAGAGTAAGGAAAGTACGAAGTTTGTGCTGGCGCAGTTGCTCCAGGGCGTGTAACAGCCCATCCGAACCGATTCTTCCCAGCAGGCTCACAGTTCCCACTCACGTGGGGGGTAAAGGGCGATTTCGTCACCCGGTTCCAGGCCGTCGGTGATTTGTGAGCGATTTGCGCCGCGGATACCGAGTGTCACTTTCCGTTTTTCGAGGGCGCTTCCATTGAGGGCCAGAACCCAATCTTCGCCATTATCCTGGAACAACGCCTGGTTGGGGATCGCAATGGCTTTATCGGCCTGGAAGATGTGAATTTCGGCTTTCACCTGCGCACCGGGCGTAATCCACTGTGGGTCGGCCTGATCAAGCCCGACAATAACCTTAAAGTACTTGACCGGATTGTCTTGTTCAATTGGTGCAGCGGTGGCGCTTACGCTAATCACGCTTCCGGTGAGGGGGCGGTCAGGGTAGGCGTCGATGGTCAAGCTGACCTCCTGCCCCTGACTCAGGCCGATGGCCTCGGTTTCCTGCACCAGCAACTCAGCCTGCATACTATTCAGATTGGGGATGCTGGCAATCTTGTTTCCCGGAAAAACGGTGGTGCCCACATCCACTTGCAAGCCCCACCAGTTCTTTTCATATACTATAAAGCCATCGTGGGGGGCGCGAACTTCCGAATGGTCCAGCAATCGCTGGTGTTGCTCACTCTCCGATTCCCGGGTGGCCCGAAGTGCGTCGAGTACCTCGATTTCAGCGCTTTGACGGTCGCTATAGGTGACCTTTTTTCCTTCCAGGTGTTTGGAACGGTACTCGAGCAAGTCCCGGTCACGGGTTGCGTCGATGATTTCAAAGCGGGAATAGGCCATGGTGTCATCGATTGCGAACTGCTTGGCCATGATTTTTTCGATATCGATGATATTCATCTCGCCTCCGAGTTCGGACAGAAGCCGTTCCAGTTCGCGCTCCTTGGTCAGCACCTGCAGGTCTACTTTGGTCAGTTCAATACCGGTCTCCAATGCGCCGCGTTCAGCATCCGAGACATCGAAACGCGCTACGATGTCGCCCTGTTTGATGGCGCCGTAATTAGGCGCCAGCCAGGAGATCGTGCGTGGGCTCCTGCTGCCGGGCGGCGGCATAATGGAGGTGGATTCTGTTGCGCGTAACTCACCCTCGGCCAGCAGCGAAATGACGAAGCTGTCTTTGCTGATCCGCAGTGTTTCGACCTGTTCGCCGGCCTGGGGGCTGCAAGCTGTCAGCAACAGCAGCGTACAAGCTGTATATACCAGTTTCATGAGTCTTGTTCCGCAGTTGGAGTGACCTGGATTTCGGCGTTTACACTCATACCTGGCCGCATCAGTTTGGGGTACGGGTCAAGCAGGGTAACCGTGGCATCAAACACTTTGGCCGGCTGGCTAATGGATTTGCTGTGCATAACCGAGGCCAGTTCGGTAATTTCGCCATGGAATACCTGGTCTGGCGCAGCGTCCATCGTGAAACTGACCGGCTGGCCGATAGCCACGCGGGCCGAATCGCGTTCCGGGATTTCCAGCCGCAACTCCAGCTGCGACAGATCTGGAAATTCGACCACGCGCCGCCCGCCCCAGACATTGTCGCCCACTGCCAATTTGTTGCCGTGCCGGTCCAACGAATGAATCACTACGCCATGGGTTGGAGCGTTGATCTTCATCGCTTCGATCGATCCCTGTAATTCATCGATCTCCGCCTGCAGGACAGAGATCTCCCGCTCCAGGATGTTTGACTCCGTGGCCAGGATTGTGGCTTCTTTCTCGACTTCGGCTATCCGTAACGCCTGGGTCAGTTTCGCCTGCTTCAGCAGTAATTGAATTTTACGAAAGTCACGGCTAGCCAACAGATTTTCCGGAATGTCTGCCTTTAGCGCGGCTTTATCCACATCTGCCCGGGACTCTTCCACCAACAATCTGAGTTCAGCCAGGCGCTCGCGCGTCAGGATTTCCTGTTTCTGCGACTCTTTTTCCTTCTCGTTAAGGGAATTCCTCTTTTTGAGAATCCTGGTTTTCAGCTCTTGTGTGTCGAAACGCACCACTGCCTGACCTTTTTCGACGCGGGTGCCGTCAGGCGCCATAAAGGAAATGGTGTACTGCCAGATATTTGAAACAGTTGGTGATCCAAAATTATGGGAATTGGCCGAGTGAACCTCCCCGGTAACCTTGACCATTTGTGAACGGTCTTCCCTGGCCCCAGTCACCTTCCCGGGACTCATATCGCAAGCCGTCAAGCCAAAAATTATGGCAAGAGTTGTAACACTGCGGAACGAGCAGTTGGACTTTATCATCAATGGAACTCCACCAGGGCGCTCATGCCTGGCAGCAGACCCGGTATTTGCTCTGAATCGAAGCTGACTGTCCCCTCGAAATAAGCGGCCGTACCCCATTCTGCCCGCTTCGTGGCGCTATCGGAAATGGATTTCAGCCTGCCCAGCCTGGGTTTTTCAGGCAAGGCGTCGAGCGTGATAGTGACGGGCGCTCCCGCTTTGATATGAGGGCGGTCGACGCCGTTTATCCAAACACGGATCGCCAGGTCGGAAGTATCAGCCACTTCGGCAATCTTATAAGTGGTCCTAACCGAGTCGCCTTCCTGGAACTTGGCGCGTGTCCAGGGGTGGTTGCCGTGTATGACGTAACCTCTTTGCGTGGCTTCAACTGACAGCCGCTCGAGCATTTCCTGCCACCAGGCTTCCGTCAACTCCGCTTTTTGCAGGTCTAGACCTGCTTGTTGTTGCCTGGCCTGCAGGCTTAGCTGCTTTTCCGCAAGTTGTTTCATTGCGTCTTTGAGAGCATTGGAAGCGCGCTCAGCCGCAAGCTGGTTTTCTGAGTATTCCAGCCCACCAATCAGCCCTTTGGGGATTTCCGCCTCCATCGTGGCAAGTTCCAGGGATACTTTGGCCTGTTCAACAGCAAAACTGTCCTGGGTGAGTTCCTTTTCCAGTTTCGCAAGATCCCGGTTGGTCAGGGCTTCCTGCGCTCGTCGTTGTTCGCGTTGCTGCTCCAGTTCACGCATGGTGTCTGTCCCGTCGAATGCCACGACCACGTCACCGGCTTGCACTTCCTGGCCTTCGGGAACCATCATGCTGATATTGGCGCGCCAGCGGGTGGTATGAGGAACGAAAATGTCCTGAGCCGTGCGTGAGAACACCTCGCCGGTCAACAACGGCGAATAATCACGTGCTGCCAGGCCAGCTGAAAACATACCGCACAAGCATACAATGATGATGTCTTTAAGTGACGCCATCTGCACTTGAAATCCGTCCGTCCTGCATAATTATTTGGCGGGTAGCGAAGTCAGCAATATCCGGTTCGTGTGTCACCATCACTATTGTCTGTCCATCGTGATTCAACTCCCATAACAGGCGCATGATGGCGTCGGAGGTTTTACTATCGAGATTGCCGGTTGGTTCATCTGCAAGTACCACTCGCGGTTCGTTGATCAATGCCCTGGCGATGGCCACGCGCTGGCGTTGCCCGCCCGACAGTTCATTGGGTTTGTGATTGGCACGGTCTGCAAGATCAACCCGCTGCAGCAAACTTATAGCACGGGCATGGTCTGCCTCCCCCAGTCCGTCTTGGTGATAACGCCGTGGTAATAATATATTTTCCAGGGCGGTCTTTCTGGGTAGCAGATGAAAGCTCTGAAAGATGAACCCCATGCAGCGGTTTCGGACCATGGAGAGAGAATCGTCGTCCATTGCGCTGACTTCCGTCTGATCCAGGTAATAAGAACCCTTATCGGGCCGGTCCATGCAGCCCAGCATATTAAGCAATGTCGATTTGCCCGAACCGGAACGTCCCATTACCGCGACGAATTCGCCTGGGCCAATATCCAGGTCGACGTGATCCAGGGCGCGGATAGTGTGCCCGCCCACCTCGTAGGTTCTGCAAATTTGTTTGAGAGAAATCATACCCCTTGCAGGCTTGCCTATCATTCCATGTCATTGCAACGTATTACAATCTAGCACTTGTAATCAGTAGATGGAAAGCAGGGATGGTTCAGCATTTACTGCTATTGAGACCAGTGCTCAAGTGAACCTGTGAGAAGATACCAATATCGTACAGACAAGCGTATAGCGCGAGCCAACCTTCGTACCCGTTATTGTCTGGTAATTACGGTTGTGCTGCCTTGTACACTTTCATTGCGGCGTCGCAACTCTGCTTTGTCAGGTAGCAGGGATTGCCAATATTTCCACGGGCATTGATGCTGTGGATTTCCTTGCCATCCTTCTGCTTGGTCACTGCCAGCAGCTTGTCCGGTCTGAATGCCTCCACCAGGTATACACAAGTTTCCCAGTTGGAGTTTTCGGGCAGGTCGACAACCACGATGCTTTCTTCACCGTAGCGGCAGTTGGCGTATTCCAGGAATATCGTTTCACCGGCTTTGTATTCGCAGGCAATCGCTGATCCCGCGCTTGCTGCCAATACACTTGCGAGTGTGATTATTAAGGCTTTCCTTTTCATTTCCGTGCCTCCACTAACACAAATATATTCAAGCACATAAATGCGTAAAACCGAATGATATGCGTCAAATGGTGGGCTTATTAATTGATATTCATTCGTGCAGATTGGCGGGTAGCAGAATCCGTATTTCCTGCATGCTGCACTCCTTGCGCCTGGAGTAGTCTTCCAGTTGGTCTGCCAGCACCGGGCCGAGCACGAAATACTCGGCCTGCGGATGCGCGAAGTAATAGCCGCAGACTGATGCTGCGGGAAGCATGGCGAAACCACTGGTCAGTTCCATTTCGGCATTACCCGGGGCGTCCAGCAAGCGGAAGATTTTTTCCTTCTCGCTGTGGTCGGGGCAGGCCGGATAACCCGGTGCGGGCCTGATGCTGAGGTAGCTTTCCCGGATCAAATCATTGTTTGTCAGCGATTCATCTGTTGCGTAGCCCCAGAACTCTTTCCGTACGCGCTGATGTAAATGTTCGGCGAAGGCCTCGGCCAGCCGGTCAGCCAGTGCTTTGAGCAAAATCGACCGGTAGTCATCATGCACTGCCTCAAATTCCGCCAGTTTCTTTTCGATGCCAAGACCGGCGGTGACTGCGAACAGGCCGGCGTAATCTTGCTGGCCGCTGTCAGCAGGGGCTATGTAGTCAGACAGGCAGCGGTTGAAGCGGCCTTGCGCCTTTGGCCTTTGCTGCCTCAGGAACAGAAGTTTTTCTTTAATGTCGTCGCGGGACTCATCTTCATACAGCAGTATGTCGTCTCCATCCGATGCGGCGGGGTAGACGCCAAATACGGCCCGCGCACGCAGCCATTTCTCCGTGATAATCGATTCGAGCATCTCGCGGGCATCGGTATAAAGGCTGGTAGCGGCTTCTCCCACCACAGGGTCTTCCAGTATTGCCGGAAAGCGGCCGGCCAGTTCCCAGGTCTGGAAGAAGGGTGTCCAGTCGATGTAGTCGACCAGGCTTTCCAACGGGTAGTCTTCCAGCACATGCAGTCCGGGCTGATTGGGACGTTTCAGCGCTGAATTATCCCAATCAATTTTCAGCCGGTTGGCACGGGCCAACTCGATCGCGACCGGTGGTTTCCGGCGGCTGCCTTTGGCACGCCGTTCGCGCATGATCCGGTATTCTTCGGTAGTTTTTTCCTGCAACGCCTGGCGGCTTTGGGCGCTGATCAACTGGCGGGCAACGCCGACCGCGCGCGAGGCGTCCTTGACCCAGAAAACACCGTTGTCGTACTCCGGCTCAATCCGCAGGGCGGTGTGCACCGGCGAGGTCGTGGCGCCCCCGATCATCAAAGGCAGTTCAAGGCCTTGCCGCTTCATTTCGGCAGCTACTACCCGCATTTCTTCCAGCGACGGGGTGATCAGGCCGGACAGGCCGATGATGTCAGCCTTTTCCTTCAGCGCGGTGGAGATGACAGTCTCGCCCGGGACCATGACACCGAGGTCGGTGACTTCAAAGTTGTTGCAACTCAAGACGACGCCCACGATGTTCTTGCCAATGTCGTGCACGTCGCCTTTGACCGTCGCCATCAGGATATGCCCCTGGCTGCGGCTTGAATCGCCACTGAGCCTCTTTTCTTCCTCGATGTGAGGTACCAGCACGGCCACTGCCTGTTTCATTACCCGGGCGCTCTTGACCACCTGGGGAAGGAACATCTTGCCCTCACCGAACAGGTCGCCCACCACGTTCATGCCGTCCATCAGTGGACCCTCGATGACATCCAGAGCGCGCGTGGATGCCCGTCGCATCTGCTCAGTGTCTTCTTCGATGTGGCTGTTGATTCCTTTGACCAGGGCATGAACCAGGCGGTCATGAATGGGCAGCGACCGCCACTGTTCATCGGCAGCTTCCTTGCGCGCGCCGCCCTGGAACTCCTGGGCCAGTTCCAGCAGGAAATCGGTGGCATCATCAGTTCGATTCAGAACTATATTTTCCACTGCGGTGCGCAGCCTGGGATCAATTTCGTCATAAATTTCCAATTGGCCGGCATTGACGATTGCCATATCCAGGCCAGCGCGAATCGCGTGGTAGAGGAATACCGAATGAATCGCTTCGCGGATCCGGTCCTGGCCGCGAAAGGAAAAAGAGATGTTGCTGAGTCCGCCGGAAATCAGGGCGCCGGGACATGCTTGCTTGATTTGCCGGGTCGCCTCGATGAAATCGACGCCGTAGTTGTTGTGTTCCGCTATGCCGGTTCCGATGGCAAATATATTGGGGTCAAAAATGATGTCTTCGGGCGGGAAACCAACCTCTTCAGTCAATATCTTCCACGCCCGGGAACAGATGGAAACCCGGCGTTCCAGGGAATCCGCCTGGCCCTTTTCGTCAAACGCCATTACGATCACCGCGGCGCCATAGCGTAGCGCCATCCGTGCCTGCTCGCGGAACTTTTCCTCACCCTCCTTCATGCTAATTGAATTGACCACACCTTTGCCCTGGAGACATTGCAGGCCAGCTTCCAGAACTTCCCAGCGGGATGAGTCGATCATCACCGGAACGCGGGCGATGTCAGGCTCGGATGCGATCAGCTTGAGGAAATGGGTCATGGCTGCTGGCCCGTCCAGCAAGCCCTCATCCATGTTTACATCGATGATCTGTGCGCCGTTTTCCACTTGCTGGCGCGCTACGTCCAGTGCTGCGGCGTAGTCGTCCTGCTGGATCAGTCGGCGGAAAATGGCGGAGCCGGTTACGTTGGTGCGCTCGCCAATGTTCAGGAAATTCAGTTCGGGTGTGATGGTCAACGGTTCGAGACCGGACAGGCGGCACCAGGCGGCCTGCTGCGGAATGCTGCGGGGTGCTATGCCCCGGACCGCGGTGGCAATGGCTTCAATGTGCGCGGGCGTTGTGCCGCAACAGCCGCCGACGATGTTCAGCAATCCTTCTTCAGCGAACTCTCCCAGAATGTGCGACATATTTCCTGGAGTGTCATCGTATTCCCCCAGTTCATTAGGCAGTCCGGCATTGGGATACAGGCTGACCGGACAGTCCGCCACGCGGGCCAGATCCTGGATCCAGGGCCTGATCTCGGCGGCGCCAAGGGCGCAGTTCAGCCCCACTGCGAATGGCTTCGCGTGCCTGATGGAATACCAGAACGCCTCCACGGTCTGCCCGGAAAGTGTTCTGCCACTGGCATCCACGATCGTGCCCGAGATGACCAGAGGAAGCCGGTAGCCCAATTTATCAAACGTATTGGCGATTCCGAACAACGCAGCTTTGCAGTTCAGGGTGTCAAATACGGTTTCAACTACCAGCAGGTCCGCGCCACCCTCGATCAACCCCAACGCCGCCTCGGCGTAGGCGTCCCTGAGTTGCGCAAAGCTGATGTTCCGAAATTCGGGCCGGTTCACATCCGGCGACAGGGAGGCGGTGCGGTTGGTGGGCCCCAGAGACCCCATCACAAAGCGCGCATCATCCGGGTGGCTGGCCAAGTACTCATCCACGGCCTGACGTGCAATCCGTGCGCTCTCGCGGTTCATTTCATGGACCAGGTCCTGGGTACCGTAATCCGCCTGCGAAATCGAAGTCGCATTGAAGGTATTGGTTCCCAGGATATCCGCACCCGCCGCAAGGAAATCGCGGTGAATGTCCAGGATGACGTCAGGCCGGGTCAGGCTGAGCAGGTCGTTGTTGCCCTTCAAGGCGCTTTGATGCCCGGCAAACCGGTCTCCGCGGAAATCATCCTCTTGCAGATTCTTTTCCTGGATCATCGTTCCCATGGCGCCATCGAAAACGATAATCCGTTCGGCCAGCAGGCCTTCCAGTTGCCTGACCTTGCCGGGATCCTGGTAGGGCGTTGTAATCATGACTTGATGGCCGACAGTGACAATACGGAAAAGTTGGGCGTGCGTTTTTCGATGGCGGACACCGTACAGGTTCTTACCCGCAAGCCTGCTTCGGCACAGAAAGTTTCTAAAGCCGTCGTGGTGAAACCGAGGTTGACATGATTGTAAGGCTCCACAGCCTTGGCATGCTGATGTGATTGCAGGGTCACCGCCAGCAGTTTGCCGCCCGGTTTGAGTACCCGCGCCGCTTCCCGAAATACCTGTGCAGGCTCTTTCGTGTAGGTCAGGGCATGCATCAGCAGAACGGTGTCGAAGGCCACATCATCTACCGGCAGCGAATGCATGTCGCCGAGTTCGAAGGTGACATGTTTAAACGGTTGCAACCTGCGCCGGCCGGCTTCCACCACGCGCTCGCTGATGTCCAGACAGACGATGCTTTTCGCTGTCGGGGCGAGCAACTCCGCCAGAACACCGTCACCTGATGCGATATCGAGCACGTCGCCCGGGTCCAGCAGGTGAACCAGGCCGCGGGCGGTCGCTTCCCAGGTTCTGCCTGGTGAATAATGCCGCTCCATGTCACCGGCCACGCTGTCCGCCCAGGTGCCAACTCCTTTCCGCTTGTTCAGGATTTGCGGGGTTCTCTCCCGGTCCTGTTGGAGCAGTGGGTCAGTGGTATTCTCCCTGAGAAATTGCCAGAGTTCGTCCAGGCTTGAATCAGAGATTCCCGTGGCGATCCGGTAATAAACAAACACACCGTCCTTACGATCGCTCACCAGTCCGGCGTCTTTCAGCTTGGCCAGGTGGGTGGATACGCGTGGCTGGGCCAACTGGGTGATTCCAGCCAGTTCCGCTACACTCATCTCCTCCCGGTCAAGCAACAGCAGAAGCCTGAGCCGGGTTGGGTCGGCCAGGAGGCGGCAGTGGTGGGACGCCAGGTGCAGATCCATGACGCTTTTTTCAGGTGCGCTCATATATATCTTTGTATCTTGATTTAAAGATATAACGAAGGGTATCGGTTGAGCACAGAAAGGTCAATTAGAGAATTATTTCCATATCATCGCTATAATTCTGATCGCAGGCGACGCACCGCCACCCCAGCAGGACAGCCAGGACCATGAACATTGATAAGGTAAAGCAAAAAGCAGCCCTGACCGAACAGGTCATCGTCAATCTGAACAAGCGATTGATCGCCGGCAAGGCGAAGATGGCGGCTCGTTACGCGGAGTTGTGCTTCCGCCGCGTCCCGATCGATGACCTTGCTTCAGAAGCACCGCAGACGCTTGCGGCCATCGTGATCGGGCAGCTTGATTTTCTGAAAAAGCGGAAGCGCGGAGAAATGCTGATTCGCGTGTTCAATCCCGGTATGGATACCGACGGTTGGGATTCCCCCCACACGATTATTGAACTGGTCAACGACGACATGCCGTTCCTGGTGGATACGGCTGCCATGGCTTTGTCTGAAATGGACCTTGGCATTCACCTGATCATGCACCCGGTCATTGGTGTGAGCCGGGACGACTCCAGCCGATTGACTGCGGTTCACTCCAAGAAGGACCGAAAGGGAAATCCAGAGTCCGTTATACAAATCCAGGTAGATCGGCGCACCGCCAGTGAGGACCTGGACGCGATCAAGACTCACCTGGAGACTGCTTTTCGGGACGTGCACCGGGCCGTTGCAGACTGGCGGAGCATGGAAGCCAGAGCTGCCGAAACGGCTCAGGACCTGGCGCAGTGGGCCCCCGGGGTGGACGAAATCATGCTGGATGAATGCCAGGCCTTTCTGAACTGGCTGCTGGACGACCACTTCATATTCCTGGGCGTCAGAGATTACAAGGTAGCCAGGCGCAAAAACGCTTACGAGCTGAAATTGATCAAAGGGTCCGGCCTGGGAATCCTCCAGGAAACATCGGAAACGGTTACTTCACGCCCACTTTCCAGCCTGGCTGACGCGGCCCGGAAAAGCCAGCGGCTGCCACTGATCATCACCAAAACCAATGCGCGGTCCACGGTACATCGTCGCGGCTACCTCGATTACATCGGTGTATTGCGCTTTGATAAGCGCGGGAGGACCATCGGGGAGCGCCGGTTTCTGGGTCTGTTTACCTCCGCAGCCTACAACCTCAATGCCATGGATACACCCCTGGTCCGCGTGCGTGCGATGAAGGTGCTGGCCAATCTGGGCCTGATGGAGGGCAGCCACGCCTGGAAGTCGATGATTCATACCCTGGAGACTCTGCCGCGTGACGAGTTGTACCAGTCCAACTCAAAGGAGTTGCAGGAAACGGCGCTGGGTGTACTGAACCTGCAAGAGCGGCAATGCGTCAGGCTGTTCATTCGGCGTGAACGTTTCGGGCGCTTTTATTCCTGCCTGGTTTTCATTCCAAGGGAGCACTTCAACACCCCCAACAGGGAAGAGATACAGGATATTCTGAAGCGGGCCCTGAAAGGGGCGCGGCTTAATTACAGTGTGCACGTTTCCGAATCAAGGCTGGCGCGCCTGAAAGTCATTGTGCGCCCCCGTCCCGGCGCTGAGATCAGTTTCGATGTCGGCGCGCTGGAAAAGAAAATCGTGGATGCAGTCCGGTCCTGGACCGACGAACTCCGCGCCATCCTGATCGAGAAGCATGGCGAGGAAGCCGGGTTGAAGGCGGCAAGCCGCTTTGAGCGGGCGTTTCCCGAAGCATACAAAGAGGATATATCACCCTGGGTTGCAGCGTTTGACGTCGAGAATGCCGCTGCGGTGGACCGGGGCGAGGATTTGAGGATGAGCCTGTACCGCCCCAGGAAGCCTGGCGGAGGGATCATCCGGCTCAAGATTTTTCGCAAGGATAAATCGATCCCACTTTCGGATGTCCTGCCGATGCTGGAAAACCTCGGTTTACATATCGTCAATGAGCGGCCCTATGAGCTGAGGACGCCGGAGAACGGGCGGATCTGGATCCAGGATTTCGACATGATCCCCGCTGTTGACCGGGAGTTGGACCTGGACGTCATACGCGATCTTTTCCAGGAAGCGTTCGAGCGGACCTTGCGTGGCGAGGCGGACAGTGACGGTTTCAACCGCCTGGTCATCGCTTCCCAGATGAACTGGCGACAGGTCATGGTACTCAGGGCTTACTGCAAGTACCTGCTGCAGACGGGCATACCGTTTTCCATGACCTACATGGCGGAAACGCTGGCCGGGCATCCTGGGGTTGCCCGCCTGCTGGTCGAGTTGTTCGAGGCGCTGTTCGACCCGGCCAGGGACGATGGGTCAGATTATCGTAATGAGCTGGCGAGCAAGCGCCTGGGCCGCAGGTTCGAAATTCTGCTTGCAGGTAAGCTGGACCGGGACCCCGTGCTGATCGAGTACATCTCGGAAATGGTTACCGCCAGGGGCCAAAACCGTGAAGCACAGGTCACCGCAATAAAGCGGGCATTCAGGCGGGCGTTGGAAAGTGTTACGAGCCTGGATGAAGATCGCATGTTGTTTGCTTTCTACGAAGTCATCAGGGCAACATTACGGACCAACTATTTTCAGCCTGATGCAGAGAGCTGCGCGAAAGAGTACATCAGCTTCAAACTGGACTCCAAAGCCCTGCCGGAGTTGCCCCGGCCCAGGCCGTTTCGTGAGATATGGGTCTATTCTCCGCGTGTTGAGGGAATTCACCTGCGTGGCGGCAAAATTGCCCGGGGTGGTTTGCGCTGGTCCGACCGCCGGGAAGATTTCAGGACCGAAGTGTTGGGCCTGATGAAGGCCCAGAGTGTGAAAAACACGATGATCGTGCCGGTTGGCGCCAAGGGCGGATTCGTTGTGAAACGCATGCCGGAGGAGGGTGGCCGGGATGCAGTAATGGCTGAAGTCATAGATTGTTACTCTATATTTATCAATGGATTATTAGATATAACAGATAATCTGGATAAAGATGATGTTATGCCTCCCGAAAACGTTGTCAGGCGTGATGAGGACGATCCTTACCTGGTGGTGGCGGCTGACAAGGGAACGGCAACCTTCTCTGATACGGCCAATGGAATTGCTGATCAGCATGGCTTCTGGATGGGCGATGCATTCGCTTCCGGTGGTTCGGTAGGGTACGACCACAAGGGAATGGGAATCACAGCCCGGGGCGCCTGGGAAGGCGTCAAGCGGCATTTCCAGGAAATTGGAACCGATATTCAGCGCGAGGCGTTTACCGTCGTGGGTATCGGTGACATGAGCGGAGACGTATTTGGCAACGGCATGTTGCTGTCAAAGCAGATTCACCTGAAGGCGGCATTCAATCACCTGCACATTTTCCTCGATCCCAATCCGGATGCCAAAAGCAGTTTCCAGGAGCGGCGGAGACTGTTCCGCCTAAGCCGTTCGAGTTGGACTGATTACAAGGCGGACCTGATTTCACGCGGAGGCGGTGTATTTTCACGCCAGGACAAGACGATTCCCCTCAGTCCCGAAATCAGGGACTGGTTGAACATTGAAGAGAAACAACTCGCACCCAACGCCCTGATCCGCGAATTGTTGAAAGCGCCGTTTGACCTGCTCTGGAACGGCGGGATCGGCACCTACGTCAAAGCGTCCACCGAGACCCACGCCGATGTGGGTGACCTGGCAAACAACGTTCTGCGGGTGAATGGAAATGAGCTGCGTTGCAAGGCGGTCGGGGAGGGCGGAAACCTCGGAGTCACGCAACTGGGCCGGATCGAATTTGCGCAGGCCGGGGGTCTGATCAATACCGATTTCATAGATAATTCAGCGGGCGTCGATACATCGGATCACGAAGTGAATATCAAGATTCTTCTGAACCTTGCCATTCGCGCAGGCCAACTCGACTTTGAACAACGCAACAGCCTGCTTGCTGAAATGACCGATGAAGTCGCTGCACTGGTATTGCGCAGCAACTACCTGCAAACGCAGGCCATATCGATGATGGTGAGGTTTTCCGTGCCAAGGTTGGGCGCCAAGCGGCATTTTATCAACGTATTGGAAGATGAAGGATTGCTGGACCGTGACCTTGAGTTCTTGCCGGACGATGAGGTGCTTGCAGAGCGCAGGGACCGGGGCGAGGGTATGGTCAGGCCCGAACTGGCAGTGCTGCTTTCCTATAGTAAAATCACGCTATACCAGCAATTGCTGGATTCAGATGTACCGGAGGACGATTATCTTTCAGACGAATTGATCCGTTACTTCCCGGTTCCACTGCAGGAACGGTACAGCAAGCTCATGCCGGAACACCGCTTGAAGCGGGAAATTGTGGCAACCCAGGTGACCAACAGCCTGGTGAACCGGATGGGCGCGTCGTTCACGCTTCGCATGTGCGAGGATACCGGCTCATCACCGGCCGAAGTCGCACGGGCATACACCATAGCGCGTGAAGTGTTCGATGCGCGTAATTTCTGGCTGAAAATAGAGTCGCTGGACAACAAGGTCAGCAGTGATCTGCAAATTTCGGCCATGCTCAGTATGTGGAGGCTGTTACGCCAGGCCACGCGCTGGTTGTTAAACCTGAAGGGACGGAAGCTCGATATTCGCCTGATGGTGGAACGCCTGGCTCCAGGCCTCAAGGTGCTTGAGAAATCCATTGGCAGCACCATGACAGTAGAGGAAAATGAAGAGTTGAAGAGGCAGGTTCAGTTCTACAGGGAGGGAGGGTTTTCCCGCAAGCTGGCTGAACATACGGTACTGCTGGAGCGCCTGTTTCCGACCCTGGACGTTGTTGAGACAGCCGCCAGGCGCAAGACCGATGTGGACCGGGTCGCCCGGGTGTTCTTCGGTCTGGGTGATGCGCTGGATCTGAAATGGTTGAGAAAACAGGTGGAGTCGCTGGAGGTCGTGGGACAGTGGCATGCCATTTCGCGGGCCAATTTACGTGATGAATTGTTTTCTACGCACAACCACCTGGTTGAGCGGGTGTTGCAGAGTGACGGCAGGAAGAAGCATCCGGTGGCAGCATGGATGGAAACCAACCAGGAAACGCTCAAGCCGGTGAAAGACATGCTGAACAAGATGAAAAAGAGTGCCGAAATGGACTACCCGACAGTCTCAGTGGCGGTTCGCGCCCTGGAGCGCCTGGTAGGGGAAACAACGCCATGAGCCCCGATCGAAAAATTCACTTTGTAGCCAGTCAGATTGATGAAGCTGACGCAGCGATGAGTGCGCTGCAAGAGCGCTACGGGCAGTGCGA
>Ga0164313_10000652_pt1 | contig 28658 bp, 23 predicted proteins | sample GuaBasSedimGuay4_FD_113735 | JGI IMG/M metagenome (GOLD analysis project Ga0164313, IMG submission 113735) | Subseafloor sediment microbial communities from Guaymas Basin, Gulf of California, Mexico - Guay4, Core 4569-4, 0-3 cm | ecosystem: Environmental > Aquatic > Marine > Hydrothermal vents... | reverse complement strand
ACTTTCCACTTTCCACTTTCCACTTTCAAAGACGGCGTACAGCCTCTTTGAACTGGCGGCCGCGGTCTTCAAAATTTTCAAACAGATCGAAGCTTGCACAGGCTGGGGATAAGAGTACAGTCTCTCCATCCCTGGCCAGGTAGTATGCAGCCTTAACAGCTTCATCCATGCTATTCGATTCAACTATCGACTCCACCCTTCCTTCAAATGCCTTAATCACCCTTTCGTTATCCTTACCCAGGCAGACGATGGCTTTTACCTTATTCTCCACCAGGTTATTTAGTTCACCGTAGTCGTTTCCCTTGTCCACGCCACCAACAATCCAGACCGTACTTCCTTTCACACTTTCCAGGGCATACCAGGTGGAGTTTACATTGGTGGCCTTGGAATCGTTAATGAAATTGATTCCGTGCACCTTGGTTACAGTTTCCAGGCGGTGTTCCACCCCCTGGAAATCCATGAGGGCCTCGCGGATCACATCGTTTCGAATCTTAAGCACATTCCCCGCAATACCGGCTGCCATACTGTTGTAGGTATTATGCCTGCCTTTAAGAGACAGTTCCTGCACAGACATGGAGAAATCCACATCGTCAAACTCAATGTGCAGATCCAGTTCATTCTCCACCCAGGCCACATCTTTCTCCTTTTTCTGATAGGCAAAAGGAAGTTGCTCTGCCCTGGAGACAATTTTCTCAAGCTCTTTTATGGTAATTTCATCGTCGGAGCAAAAAACAAAGTATTCATCTTCAGTTAGGTTCTGGGTTACCCTGAATTTCGAATCCACATAATTCTGGAAATTATAATCGTACCGGTCCAGGTGATCGGGAGTAATGTTCAACATAATGGCAATATCGGCCTTAAACTCAAACATGCCATCCAGCTGGAAGCTGCTTAGCTCAAGTACAAAATAGTCGTAGGATTCGGTGGCTACCTGGTAAGCAAAACTATGTCCCAGGTTCCCTGCAATTCCCACATTCATTCCGGCCTTACGCATCATATGGTGTATAAGGGAGGTGGTGGTGGTCTTGCCATTACTGCCAGTTATGCAGATTTTCTTGGCCCTGGTATACCTTCCTGCGAACTCTATTTCGGAGATAATCCTGATCCCCTTCTTCCTCAATAGTTTTATGATCGGAGTACTTTCGGGGATGCCCGGACTCTTAATTACTTCAGTGGCGTTTATGATCAATCGTTCGGTATGTCCGCCAGATTCATAAATGATGTGATGCTCATCCAGCATGTCGCGATAAAAGGGTTTGATCTTACCGGCATCGGAAACAAATACATCAAATCCTTTAGACCTGGCCAATATGGCAGCTCCTGTTCCACTCTCTCCAGCTCCGAGGATGACAATACGTTCTCTGTTTTCCATAGGGTTCGTTTAATTACAATTATCTGATCTTCAAGGTTACAATGGTTATCACCGCCAGCATAATTCCCACAATCCAGAACCTGGTTACGATTTTTGGTTCAGGGAATCCTTTTTTCTGGTAGTGGTGGTGAATGGGAGACATCAGGAATATCCTCCTGCCCTCTCCGTATTTTCTTTTGGTTCGTTTAAAATTGCTTACCTGGAGGATGACCGAAACGCTTTCCAGCAGGTAGATGCCACACAGAATGGGAATCAACAGTTCCTTTCTGATGATCACAGCAAACACCGCTATGATCCCACCCAGGGCAAGGCTGCCGGTATCTCCCATAAAGACCTGGGCCGGGTATGAATTATACCATAAGAACCCAATGGTGGCCCCGGTGAATGCGCCCGCAAATACAACAAGCTCACCCGCATAGGGTATATGCATAATATTTAGATAGTTAGAGAAGATAGCGTTGCCCGAAAGCCAGGCCAGTATGCCCAGTGTAACACCTATGATTGCCGCAGTACCGGTGGCCAAACCATCCAGTCCGTCGGTAAGGTTAGCCCCATTGGACACAGCGGTCACTATGAAAATTACAGCCAGTACAAAGATGATCCACACCAGGTGATCGGCGTACTTGCCCGAAAACCATACCAACCAGGAGTAATCAAACTCATTGTTCTTTACAAAGGGGATGGTGGTGAGAGGTCGCTTGTGTTCCTGCATCACATAGAGGTTCCCTCCATCATCCACCTGCATCTCTTCGGTCCTGTATTCCTGAAAATTCTCCTCGGTGATGGAGATGCGTTCTCGTATCTTCACATCTTCACTCAGGTAGAGTGTGAGTCCCACAATGAGTCCCAGCCCAATTTGTCCGAATATCTTAAACTTCCCTCTTAAGCCCTCTTTATTCTTCCTGAACACTTTGATGTAGTCATCCACAAATCCAATAAATCCAAGCCATACAGTGGCCACCAGCATGAGGATAATGTATATGTTGGATAAGTTGGCGAATAACAGTACAGGTATGACGATTGAGGCCAGTATAATTACTCCACCCATGGTGGGTGTTCCCTGCTTCTGAGACTGTCCTTCCAGTCCCAGGTCCCGTATGGATTCCCCAATCTGCTTGCGGCGTAGCATCTCTATGATCTGCTTGCCAAAGATCATAGAGATTACCAGGGAGGTGATCACAGCGAAGGCCGCCCGGGAAGAGAGGTACTGAAACATCCCGGCTCCCGGAAAATCAAACTGATTCAGATATGTAAAGAGATGATATATCATTTATGCACCTTTTAGCGACTGTTTCAGTAAACTCATATCATCGAAAGCCACTTTCTTCCCAGCAATTTCCTGCGTTTTCTCATGGCCCTTTCCTGCCACAAGGATGATATCTTTCTTCTTAGCAATAATACAGGCTGTGCGGATGGCCTCCTCCCGGCTTGCAATGCGCATGGTTCTCTCTTTGAGGCCAGCCGGAATCCCCTCCATCATATCGTCCAGTATGGACTCCGGATCCTCATCCCTGGGATTATCCGAAGTAAGTATCAGTTTATGGCTTGCCTCTGCTCCTATACGGGCCATCTGGGGCCGTTTCCCCCTGTCCCTGTTTCCTCCAGCTCCCACAACCGTGATAATTTCACCTCCAGATACATTGACCTCCTCTATGGTATCAAGTACATTCTTAAGGGCATCGGGCGTATGTGCATAATCGACAATCCCGGTGATTCCCTTTTCAGAATGAAATGCTTCAAACCTGCCAGGGACCGGACTTACCTGACTCATTACCCTGAGGATATCATCTGAGTGGTGCCCCAGTAGTTTGGAAACAGCATATACGCAGAGCAGGTTTGCAGCGTTGAATCGTCCCGGCAACTTGATCCAGACCTCATTACCATCAATGACCATCGACGATCCTTCCAGGTGCATTTCTACGAGCTTTCCCCTGAACTCACAAAGCGATCTGAGTCCATAGAGGTGAGGTTCTGCATGGCAGTTTTGGAGCATCACCTTTCCATTCTTATCGTCGCAGTTCACCAGAGCAAAAGCATTAGTGGGCAGGTGATCAAAAAACCGCTTCTTTGCTTCCAGATAGGCTTTAAAATCTTTATGATAATCGAGGTGATCACGGGTCAGGTTAGTGAATACGCCCCCGTTGAATTCAAGTCCTTCTGTGCGATCCTGGTCTATGGCATGTGAAGAGACCTCCATAAAGCAATACTCACAACCGGCATCGACCATCCTTCTCAAATAATCGTTTATCTGAATGGGATCGGGGGTGGTATGTGTGGCAGGAAGTGACTCTTTCCCCATCAGTACCTGTATGGTGGAGAGCAAACCCGCTTTGAATCCCATGAGCATTTGGATCTCGTGGAGCAGAGTGGCTATGGTTGTTTTTCCATTGGTGCCGGTAATCCCAACCAGTTGCAGTTCCCTGGAGGGATGGCCGTAAAAGGTGGAGGCCATCAATGCAAGTGCCCTGCGTGAATCTGAAACATATATCCTGCTTACTGAGTGCTCCTCAGGGGTCGGTTTCTCCTGAGAAACCACCGCCACCGCACCCGATAAGATGGCCTTTTCAATAAACCGGTGACCATCTGCCTTTGTGCCCCTGATGGCCACAAAAAGATCACCCTCACGAACATCCCTGGAGTCGAAAGTGATCCGGGCAATATCCAGGTTTTCATCACCGTATAAACCGGTAATCTCCAATCCTTCTATGATCCTTTTAAGCTTCAATTATCCTTCCTTTATGCTCATGTTCAATCTTATGGAAGTGCCTTTTTGCACCTGACTTCCAGGCGTGATCGATTGATCTCTTATTGTTCCTCTTCCATCTACCAAAACCTTCAATCCCTTGCTCTCCAACAGAAAAAGGGCATCCTTTAATCCCATATCTACCACATTGGGAACCAGCTCAAAAGAGATGGCCCTGGAAGAGAGGGCCACTCCCATGGGGGTGCTTTTCGTAGACACCCACTTGCTGCTCTGCTCCTCCTTAACCAGAGGGAGTGCCAGGTAATTGAAAGCAGCTTCAAGGGCTTCACTACTGCCGCTCTTGGAATAGGGGGCCAGCACCTGCTCATTGGTGAGTATAACCGGGCTATCGTGCATCTCAAATTCACGGACGTAAATTCGGTCGGTAATTTCTCTGAAAATTGGCCCGGCCACCAGGTTCCCATAGTAAATCTGTTTCGAATTGGCATTCACGACTACGATACAGGAGTACTTAGGATTGTCGGCTGGGAAGTATCCAACAAAAGAGGCCATATAGAGCGCTTCTGTATATCCCTCCTTATTCAGAGCCAACTGGGCTGTCCCTGTTTTTCCGGCAATTTTGTAGTTACTGTTGGCCAGGTTCTTGGCAGTACCGCTCTCCACCACACCTTCCAGCATGCTCCTTATCTCAGCCAGGGTCTCACGGGAGCAGATGTGATTATTTAATACCTCAGTGTCAAAATGCTCAACAACTTTCCCATGGGCACGTGTCTCCTCAACAAAAATGGGTTTTACCATTTTTCCATCGTTGGCAACAGCATTGTAGAACGCAAGTATTTGCAGGGGAGTCATTCTTACTTCGTAACCGATGGCCATCCATGGCAATGAAACTCCAGACCAGAGCTCGCTATCGGTATATTTAATATCGGGATCACCCTCTCCCTTGATTTTAATACCAAGTTTCCGGTTTAATCCCATTTCATAGAGCCGGTTCACAAACTGTTCGGGTTTCTCCTTATAACTCTCATTGACAATCTTGGAGATTCCCACATTGGATGAAGCTTCAAAGGCACGTTGCACAGTGATCTCACCCATCCCCTTGCCTCCACTGTCCTCCATCTTCTGACCATAATAGTAGATCTTTCCATCACCCACATCCACAATATCCTCCGGTTGAACATGACCATCCTCAAGCAAAGCGATCATTGAGGCCAGCTTAAAGGTGGAGCCTGGTTCGGTACTTTCACCTATGGCAAAATTGTATTCCTCCGCATATTCTCCCTCCTCATTCATGGCCAGGTTGGCGATGGCCCTTACCTTTCCACTCTCTACCTCCATCACTACCACGGTTCCATGATCGGCACCATGCCTTAAGAGTTGGTTATGTAGTGCGTTTTCAGCCACATCCTGCAAATCCACATCGATGGTTGTGACCACATCGTAACCATCGTTAGGTTCTATTTCATTGGCATCGTTGATGGGCATCCAAACATCACCCCGGATCTTCCGCATGAGCCTGTATCCCTCAACTCCCTTTAACTCTTTATCATAAGCCCCCTCAATTCCGACCACGGAATTCAGGTTTCCACTCATGGTGTAGCCCACTGTTCGAGCAGCAAGCATTCCATAGGGCCTGACCCGCTTATTCTGTTGAACATAGATGACTCCGGCCTTATACTTCCCCAGTTTATAGATGGGAAATTGCTTCACCATCTGAAGCTGCGTGTAGGTCACATTTCGCTTTACCAGGAAGTAACGATTCCCGTTTTCCCTGGCCCTCACCAGATCTCTTTTGTAGGTGGACCAGTGTCTGTCCTGGAATAGATTTGACAGTGCTTTTGAAAGTTCATCCACACCCGAATCAAAAATTTCGCGGGTAAAGGACTCGGATAGAAAATCCATGCGAATCTCATAATATGGAACCGATACCGCCAGAAGACGACCGTCTGAAGAGTAGATATTCCCACGGTTGGGCTCAATCACCTTGTGCCGAATGGTGCTATTCTCCTCCATGCCCCATTTATCCTGTTCAAATACCTGAAGGTGAAGGGCCTTCCCCACAATAAGCAATCCCATAAGAAGTATGCCCAGGTAAACCAGGGAGGAGCGTATCAATATGTCGCGTTTAAGAGACATGCTACTCTTCGTTATAAATCAATTGATTAGGGGGCTCCAGGTTCTCCTCAAGTCCAAGGTTATACCGGTTTACCAGTCGAACTACCTCCGACTGCCTGCTGATTCTTACCAGGTCGGCGGAGATGGATATGGATTTGGCCCGCATCTCCTTTACATCGCTCTGCAACCTGTTTAGCTGAATCACCGTCTTCTCAGCGTGATTACGGTTTGCAATGGAGAAAAATGCAATCAACACCAGCAGAAGGATAAACCGGGACTGTTTAAGCACCGATTTCCGGGTCAGCACGTTTCCGTCCAGCAGGTCGCGAAATGACAAACTCTTCTCCTTCTCCTCAATGGAGGGATCGAATTCTATATTTTTCTTCTCTCTTGCCATCACTACATACGTTCTGCTATCCTTAATTTGGCACTCCTGGCTCTGTTATTCAATTCTATCTCTTCGGGTGGCGGGGTAATCACATTTCTGTTTATCAGCTTCCAGGGTGACTGAACATTTCCATAAAAATCTTTCTGAATATCTCCTTCCAGGTTCCCCGATCGCATGTAATTTTTCACCATCCGGTCCTCAATGGAGTGATAGGTGATTACCACCAGTCTCCCCCCATTCATCAGACAGTCTGTTGTCTGGATCAACAACTCCTGCAGTGCCTCCATCTCACGGTTCACTTCAATTCGCAAAGCCTGGTAAACCCGCGCCAGGAATTTGCTGGGCTGACCTTTGGGGATAAATCTCAACAATGCATTCTCAAGGTCGACTGTGGTCTCCAGCTTTGCTTCCTCTCTTCTCCGGATAATGGCATTGGCCAGTGCCGATGCATTTTTCAACTCCCCATAGCTCCTGAAAATCCTTACCAGCTCTTCATAGGTGTAACTATTCAATACCAGCATAGCCGACTTCTCGCTGCGCATATCCATGCGCATATCAAGCAATGCATCTGATTTGAATGAAAAACCCCTTTCCGGACGGTCGATTTGGTGTGAAGAGATACCCAGATCGGCAAGTATTCCATCCACACTGTCGATGGAATAGTATCTCAGGTAATTTTTTAAATATCTGAAGTTAGCGCCGACAAAGATAATCCGCTTATCATCCGGAACGTTGGCTTCGGCATCCTGATCCTGGTCAAAAGCTATTAGCCTTCCATTTTTTCCCAACTTTTTTAGAACTTCGAGAGAGTGCCCCCCCCCTCCAAAGGTCAAATCCACATAACAGCCCTTTGGTTTTATATCTAGTCCGTTTACGCTTTCATGCAATAATACTGGCTTATGGTAGCCCATTATATATCTGGTTCATCAAAAGACCCCCCTAATATTTTTTCAGCCATTGCAGCAAAATCGTCATCTGTCTCGCTTACGCTGCCATACCGGTCAGAGGACCATATTTCAATTTTCCCTGACTGCCCTGCCAGCACAACCTCATTCTCAATCTTCGCATAATCGAGCAATCGCTTGGGAATTAACATCCTGTTGTTTGCATCAAGAGAGACCTCTGCAGTACCCGAAAAAAACATCCTTAAAAATCGAGCATGCTCCTTGTTGTAAGGATTGGTTCTGGCCTTGATCATCCTGTTTTGCCTGTCCCACTCTTCCATGGGGTACAAAATGAGACAGTTTTCAAACACATCCCGCTTCAATACAAAACCATCCTGCACAGCCTCCTTGCTCTGCCTTTTTAAAGCAGCTGGAAAGGAGAGTCGTCCCTTTGAATCAAGCTTTACAGTATAGTCTCCTATGAATGTTGTCATAACGATTTTGCGGGTTTGCTCGTAAAAATAGAACTTTTTCACCACTTTGTACCATTTCACCCCACTTTTTCCCACTTTGTTAATAACTTTTGTGCAACCCACGGGAATCCTGATACCCATAGTGTTCGCCTGTTTTTTTTTAATACTTTTGTATTTGTTCATGCTTAATGAATCTTCAGAATTAGACACTCATGGATGAAGCCACCCATAAAAAAAACTTTAAACCCATCAATATCAGAGACTTATTCATGGATAAGAGTCCGTCTCTGGCACGTTGGATCCCTGGTTTCGTTTACCGGTTCCTCTCCCGGATCCTGAGGATTGATTTTATGAACGATCCCATCCTCTATCATCATGGTTATAAGAAAAATGTGGATTTTGCCCGGGCCTCCATTGAGGCTTTGAATGTTACCCTGGATGTGAAAGGAAGGGAGAACCTGCCCCAGGGAGGACGATACATTTTCGTGGCCAATCACCCCCTGGGAGGATTTGACGGCATGCTGATTATCAGTGAGCTTTCAAAAACCTACCCTCACCTTAAAGTGCTTGTAAATGATTTACTTACCAAGGTGGATAACATGGAGGGGATGTTTATACCCATCAATAAACATGGAGCACAAGCCAAAGAGAATGTGAGGCGGATCAACACTATTTTTGAGTCAGATGAACAGGTAATGACCTTCCCCGCCGGCCTGGTATCCCGTCGCAGAAAAGGAGTAATCAGAGATCCCGAATGGCAAAAAAGCATTATCACCAAATCCAAACAAACCAAGCGGGATGTGGTTCCCATACATGTAACCGGCAGATGTTCCAACTTCTTTTACAACCTGGCCAATGTGAGAAGATTACTGGGTATCAAAACAAATATTGAAATGTTTTTCCTGCCCAATGAATCCTACAAACACCGCAATAAGCATTTTGTAATTACATTTGGTAAGCCGATCCCCTACAAGACATTTGACTCGCGATTCGATCTAAAAGAGTGGGCCGCACATTTACAGGCCTATACCTATTCGCTTGCAGAGAATAACACCCTCTCATTCAGTTTCATCCACAAATAAATCTGTCAGCCATGCCCATGAAAGATATCATACCACCTGTCCCCCTTGAAGCCCTAATGGCTGAGTTAACAGCCGAAACATTTATCCGTAAAACAAACAAGGCAGGAAATAAGATATTCATCGTTAATGCGGAGAATGCGCCCAACACCCTGCGTGAAATTGGTCGATTGAGGGAGCTTTCATTCCGCAATGCCGGAGGTGGCACCGGATTGGAGTGTGACCTGGATGAATATGACACAGGGGAAGACTCCTACCAGCAATTAGTTGTTTGGGACCCCGATGAACAGACCATTCTGGGTGGCTACCGGTTCCATATTTGTGAATCCAATAAATGCTACAGAGATGGGCAAATACGCCTTGCCACTGCCAAGCTATTTACCTTTTCTGATGTTTTTATCAGTGATTACCTGCCACATATGATCGAGCTGGGGCGTTCATTTGTTCAGCCAAAATACCAATCAACTACACTCAGGAGAAAAGGGATCTATGCACTTGATAACCTCTGGGACGGACTCGGATCACTTGTTCTGGACTACCCCAACAAAAAATACATGTTTGGAAAAGTAACCATGTACCTTCATTACCACCAGATGGCCAGAGACCTGATCCTCTTCTTCCTGAATAAGCACTTCCCCGACAGAGAGGAGCTCGTCGTACCCAAAGAGCCTCTAAAGATGGCAACCGACAGGGCAAAACTTACGGCCATTCTGACAGGTCGGAATTATGAGGAGGATTATAAGATTCTATCCAGAGAGGTAAGGGCATGCGGAGAAAATATCCCGCCACTGATCAATGCATATATGAACCTGTCGCCCTCCATGAAAACCTTTGGTACTGTGTTAAATAAGACTTTTGGGGATGTGGAGGAGACGGGAATTATGATCACTGTAGATGACCTCTACAAAGCAAAGGCAGAGCGTCATGTATTGAACTACGTCCCAAAACAGTTGCAGAAGATCAAAAGCATCCGAAGAAGGGATTTGAAAATTCAGAAACTGTTCAAAAGGTTCAAATTTTACAGACGAAGCTGATCGCTCCTGCTGATCCGTTGGATTTAATACGCACGTGTATGAATCCCATGGATATAGTTCAGGAATGATGTACTTACCACCTTATTTCCTCCCGGTGTTGGATAGTCGCCAGTGAAATACCAATCGCCCAGATCATCCGGCACGGCTTTATGAAGGTTCTCAATTCCCTGGTAGACAATCTTCACTTCGGCCTTCACGCTTTTATCGGTAAGCATCTCTGAAATCTTTTCACTGATCTGTTCAGGCGTAAAAGGCTTATAGATATCGGTTACATAGTTTACATACTCCTCCTTGGGAAGATCCTTCTGCATGTTGCACTTCTTATACACCTCGTTAATCACATGCTCCATTTCATTCTCCTTAAGAAGCTCAATGGCAGCCTGGAAAGCGGTAAAATCACTCAATTTCGCCATATCAATTCCATAGCAATCGGGGTACCTGATCTGTGGAGAGGATGAGACCACTACGATCCGTTTGGGCCCCAGCCTGTCGAGTATCTTGATGATACTCTGTTTAAGCGTGGTCCCCCTTACAATGCTGTCATCGATTATAACCAGATTGTCCACTCCGGGCCGAATGGTCCCATAGGTAATGTCATATACATGGCTCACCATGTCTTTTCGCCCCTTATCTTGTGAAATAAAGGTACGTAGCTTCATATCTTTTATGGCTACCTTCTCGATCCTGGCACGTTGGGTCATTATCTTAAGCACCTCATCCTGACTGCAGCTTCCATTAAATGCTTTAAGTTCTTCCCATTTCTTCTGGACCATGTATTCCTCCACCCCTTTTACCATGCCATAAAAAGCCGATTCGGCCGTATTGGGAATAAAGGAGAAGACCGTATCCTCTACCTCATAATCGATGGCCTTAAGAATTTCGGGGACCAGCAACTCACCCAGTTTCTTTCGTTCCCTGTATATCTCCCTGTCGCTTCCTCTTGAGAAATATATTCTTTCAAATGAACAGGATTTTTTTTCCTCCGGTTCACGTATTCGTTGGATGGATAATTCGCCACTCTTTTTCACCACCAGTGCATGGCCAGGGGGTAACTCTTTGACCTCCTCAAAGTCCACATGCATGGCAGTCTGAATGGCCGGACGCTCTGAGGTAACAATTACCACCTCTTCATCGTGATAATAAAATGCAGGTCTGATCCCCCAGGGATCGCGCATGGCAAAAACGTCTCCGTGACCCATCATCCCCGCTACGGCGTACCCACCGTCCCAACGTTTGTTGGCTCCTTCAAGGACTTTTGTGATATCCAGGCTTCTACCTATCTTATTAGTAATATCAACATTGGAATACCCCTGGGTTTTGAATTTGTCAAATAACCGCTGGTTTTCGTTGTCGAGGAAATGACCCACTTTTTCCAGCATGGTTACTGTATCGGAATATTCTTTGGGATACTGCCCCAACTCTACCAATATATCAAATAACTCATCCACATTGGTGAGGTTAAAATTACCGGCCATCACCAGGCTCCTGGTCCTCCAGTTATTTTGTCTCATTACCGGATGCAGATTGGCGATGTTGTTGGATCCAAATGTACCATACCGAAGGTGACCCAGGTAGGCCTCTGCAACAAATGGCAGGTTCGCCTTTGCCCAGCTGGCATCATTAAAGGCACTGGCATTGATTTTTTCAGCCTCTTCATACTTGCTGTAAACCCTTCTAAATATCTCATTGATGGCAGTGTCCCCGGATTCCCGCTGCCGGTTGAAATACTTTTTTCCAGGGGGGGTGTCCATTTTTAAACTCACCACTCCTGCTCCGTCCTGGCCCCTGTTGTGTTGCTTCTCCATTAACAGGTAGAGCTTTTCAAGCCCATACCTCCACGTTCCATAAGATAACTGATAATGTTCCAGCGGCTTAAGCAGCCTGATCAGCGCTATACCACATTTGTGTTTTACTTCATCGGTCATAAGTCAGATCTGCTAATCAGCACTGGTTTCGTTAATATAATCAGGTACGATTATGGGGTTCGGAAATTTCTTCTTAATCTCGTCATACAATTTAAGCACCTCACTTTTAGTCCTGCAATCGCCCACATAGACCTTAAAATAGGGTTCATCATATTTATAATAAGCATCTATGCCTGGAAAGTCAGAGAGGAATCTGGCCCTCATCTGCTGCTGTGCCTCTTTGGCTCCCAATCCACTTTCAGAGAAGATTCTAATGCGGTATCCTGGAATTCCGATTATTTTGCTGTTCTGGGTAATCAGTTTATAATAGTTTGCTACAAGCAGACTGTCCACCTCAATATATACCTTAGTGTCCTCTTCATCATTAGTCAAAACCTGAAGAATATCTCCCTGCGAACCAGAATCCTGCCGTGATTGTCCAAATACAATCAGGGGAAAGAGCATCATACAAAGGATAGAGAAAGAAAATCTTGTCATCTGGAAATTTTGTGGCAAAATTAATCAAAATTGCCTTCTCTCTGCCATTGAAATGATAAATTGATTACTTTCACTTTATGCAGAAGGAACAGCGGAGCAAACGCAGGCGCATGGAGGTGATTACGGGGCTGATTATCATCCTCGTAGGCTTTAGTTTTGTAATTGCCATGCTCCTGAATTTTGATATAGGAAGTCCATATTCCACCCTTTTGGATGACCTCTCCTACCTGTCCGATCACTCCCTAAATCAAAAGATCAGCGCATGGGCGTGGCTCACAACTTCCTTGATTACAGTTATTTCAATTCCTTGTTACCTGGTGGTTTTTCACAGGAAGCTTAAGTTTCTTCACTATATAAACGGCCTCTTTATGCTTGGTGCAGCAGGCGGGGCACTTATGATGGGACTGGTTGGCCTGGAATTGAACCTGATTCTGGCTCAGGACCTGGTGGATGGAATAGAACAAACCAATGAACTGATGAGGATCGGTATACTTCAGCACTTTAAAGAAGAGAAGTTCTATACCAGTATTTGGGGCACTTGTGCTGCTCTTTTTGCTTTTGGTCTGAGTATGACCAAGTTCAAGATCCCGAAGTTCCCGATGGTTTCGACTATCTTCCTGATGATTTCGGGACCCGCATTAATATTCTTCAACTGGTATAATCCCGAACACATCCTCAAAACAGCCGCTATGGCAGGTATTATGCTTGGGCTTATGGTATTCTGTGTAAAATTAATAAACAAAGGGATGTAAATCCTTAAGAATGCTGTTATTCCAATGCCTCGGAGACCTCATCTGTAACATTCAGATTGTGTGATACAGCCTGCACGTCATCATCATCTTCAAACTCCTCTACAATTTTCATAATCTGAATCGCCTGCTCGGTGGTTAGGTCCAATGCATCATTAGGTATTCTCTGAAGTTCAGCACTCTCAGGCTCAAGGCCCATCTCCTGTAACTTTAGCTGCACATTGTGAAAGTCTTCCATGGGTGTGGTAATCATAAAGGTTCCCTCCTCCAGTTCAATCTCTTCCACGCCTGCATCGATGAGTTCCAACTCAAACTCCTCAGGGTCCAGGTCTCCCTGGGAAAGGCTGATCACTCCCTTGCGATCAAACATAAAGCTTAGCGATCCATTGGTTCCCAGGTTTCCACCCCGCTTGTTGAATATGGCCCGTACATTACTGACTGTCCTGTTCCGGTTGTCTGTGAGACTATCCACAAATACACCTACTCCATGTGGGAGCATTCCTTCAAAGGTGAGTTCTAAAAAAGAGGAATTATCCCGGTCGGCCTTACTTATAGCCCGCTGGATGGTATCCTTGGGCATATTCATTCCTTTGGCGTTTTGAACTGCCGCCCGAAGGCGCGGATTGGTTTCGGTATCGCTGCCCCCTTCAGAGGCCGCAACTGTAATTTCCTTAATGATTTTAGTAAAGAGTTTTCCCCTTTTTGCATCATTGGCGCCTTTCTTGCGCTTGATGGTCGACCATTTGCTGTGTCCTGACATAGTTCTTTTGCAATATTTACTGCAAAATTAGCAAAATGCGGGGTTTCTTAAAAGTCTTTAACGCCTGATCACCTGAACACCCCCAAAAACCACATCAATCTTGATGTCGATGGATGCCGAATCGGCTGACCAGGAGTCGCTTTCATAAACGGTTGTACCGAAAACGGCCGTATTTCCATCGGGCAGTTCAGCTCCGGCAAACACAGCATCCGCCTTGATACGGACTGGTTTGTCGCGCGGAATAATGATCTGTGTCCCTCCGAAAACAGTACTCACCTTTACATGATAGTTGCCTTTACTCAAATCTACATTGGTGAAGTCATAAACTCCCTTTGCAAAAAGTACGGTGTACTCTTTTCCCGCTTCAGGGTTGTCATAGACCCTTTCAGTAAATATGGTATCCTCGGGTTCAAAATGATGGGAAGGGATCAAAAATCTCCCGAAAAGCACCTTGATACCCAGGAGAACGAGAAATATTCCCACCACAACCTTAAACACAGGGAAATCCACATTGAAAACCACTTTAATTATTAGTGCGATACCAAGAATCAGCAAGAATGCGCCCCAAAATAAACCTGCTCCCATTTTCATAGTTTTAAATTTGTAAATATTTCGTCCATTTTTTCTATTACAATGATAAGGAGGTGGCCCTCTCTATAAAACAACAAATCGGCAAACGTACACCAATTGTCGGTGAATGGTCTTTTTTCTACCTTTGCTTCCCATGGAATTCAGGAAATTATATATTGAAACCTATGGCTGTCAGATGAATGTGGTTGACAGCGAGATAGTAGTCGCCATTCTTCAGCAAAATAATTATCAACTGACTGAAGATATGGATGAAGCAGACCTGGTGCTGGTGAATACCTGTTCCATAAGGGACAATGCCGAACAGCGTGTCCGCTCCCGGCTCAATGAGTTCAAGAGCCTGAAGAAAAGAAACAGAGAGGTCTCGGTAGGGATTATCGGGTGTATGGCTGAAAGGCTTAAGGAGAAATTGCTTGAGGAGGAACAGCTGGTGGACCTGGTTGTTGGCCCCGATGCCTATCGTGAACTTCCATCCCTCCTGCAAGAGGTTGAGGGTGGGCAGAAAGGCATTAATACCATTTTATCGCTGGAAGAAACCTACGGTGATATCCGTCCGGTTAGAATGGACCGGAATCATGTGACCTCCTTTGTCTCCATCATGAGGGGTTGCAACAATTTTTGCGCCTATTGTGTGGTCCCCGGTACAAGAGGCCGTGAGCGGAGCCGTGATCCTGAAACCATAATAAGGGAAACCACCGAACTTTATCAAAAAGGGTACCGTGAAGTTACCCTGCTGGGGCAGAACGTTAATTCGTACCGGTGGGAACAGAACGGGGAACTAAACTTTGAGAATTTATTAGAGAGGGTGGCTAAAATCGATCCGGACCTTAGGGTCAGATTCGCCACATCTCATCCAAAAGACATGTCAGATAGCCTGTTAAAGACAATGGCCACTCATCCCAACATTTGCAGGTCCATACATCTTCCGGTGCAATCGGGCAGCACTTCTGTACTTAAAAGGATGAAGCGTAAATACACCCGCGAGCACTATATGAACAGGATCGAGTCTATTAAAAAACAGCTTCCCGGAGCCTCAATTTCCACAGATATCATTGCAGGATTTTGTGGTGAAACAGAGGAGGAACACGAAGAGACCCTTAGCCTTATGGAGTGGGCGGGATACGATTTTTCCTATATGTTTAAATACAGCGAACGTCCCGACACATTTGCTGCACTCAGGTACAGCAACGATGTGAGCGAAGAGACCAAAACCCGCCGGTTGAATGAGATCATTGAGCTGCAAATGAAGCTTTCTCTTGAAAGCAAACAACGTGATGTGGGACATACCTATGAGGTGCTGGTGGAGGGAACCTCAAAAAAATCCAAGGATGAACTTTTTGGCCGAACCTCTCAAAATAAGGTGGTGGTTTTTCCTAAAGGAGAATTGAAACCGGGTGATTATGTGAACGTTAGAGTCGATAACTGTACCTCCGCCACCCTGATCGGGAGACCAGTTGGAGCCTGAAGACAACCCGTTTGACGGACCACTCAATCAAGAACCAGAAGGATCTTCTCTTCAGTATTCTGGCAGGCGCAGAAAATTAATTGCCCCTCCAGTTGCAGAAGCATTATCAGCTCCTTCACATCATCGGAGACATTGCAAAGTTTGAATTCACTCCCATACTGGTTGGCATGGGCTGTAATTTCCTGTAATACTTTAAATCCAGCGGTATCGATAAACCTGATGCCTTCCAGGTCAAATACCACATTTGTTCCAGGCTCTTCAACGAGCTCCTGAAGTTGTTGTTTTACCAATCCCGAAAAGAGGGTGTTCAGCTTGTTTACCTGAAACAGTTCTACTCTGAACTGGTTGTCTTCTTTCGCAATCTTAAGCATATCTATGGGTCACTAAAATCAGCTTACAAAGTAAAGGGTATCAAATTCACCCGACCTTAAATCGGTGTTAAGTTATCCACAATAAATCGTGAATTAATACTAACTTTTGCGATTCATTTTAATTTCAATTCTTTCTAAATAAACTATTGCAATGAAAGGGACATTGATCACCTCTTTATTCCTCCTGATAATGATGAATAGCGCTTTTGCGCAGGAGTCGAAAGCGGTAATTAACCAGGAAGGGAAATCCTTTGCTTCACTTAAGCATAGCTGGACTGCTCAATGGATTACCCATCCGTCTGAATCCACACTGGACTATGGGGTATTTTTGTTCAGGAACAGTTTTGGGCTGGAGAACCCTCCGTCCGAATTCATAATTCATGTCTCTGCAGATAACCGATACAGGCTCTATGTAAATGGTCAATATGTTGCCTTTGGGCCAGCCATTGGAGATATTAATCACTATCGCTATGAAACCATTGATATCGCCAGCTACCTGAACAAAGGAGAAAATGTAATTGCCGCTGAAGTTTTTAATTTCGGAGAATACCGGCGTGCAGCTCAGCAAACTTTTCAGACTGCATTTATTATTCAGGCCCATGAATCCACAGGCATCAGCCAGGATATTAATACAGGCAGCGGTGGCTGGAAAGTGATAAAGAACAACGCTTACAGCCAAATTCCTTTCACCAGCGACTCTTTGGGAGCATACTATTGTGCAGGTCCCGGTGAATCCATCGATGCGGCCAGCTATCCCTGGGAATGGAACTCGATGGATTTCGATGATTCAAAATGGTTGGACCCAAAACCCGGAACAGTAGAGTTTGCCGTTGGACGAGGCTTCCTCTACGGAAGTACCTGGTTCCTGGTCCCCCGGCAAATCCCTATGCTGAAAGAGGTACCTGAACGTTTCTCAAAGATCGTTCGGCTCACAAACCTGGATACCATTCAGCCCTTTATCAGGGATGCTGTGACCGCCACTATTCCAGCCCGTACAACTGCAACAATTTTACTCGATAACAGGATCCATACCATCGGATACCCTGAGCTGATTATAAGCAAAGGGAACGAAGCTCAAATAAAAATTACTTATGCCGAGGCCCTGTTCCTTGATGGGAGCGATCTTGCCAGGTCCACAGCTGATCATCTTGATCCGGGCGACAGGAAAGGGAACAGGAACATCATTGATGGGAAGGAGATCATGGGATATTATGACCGGATCACGGCCGACGGCGGGAATATGCGCAAATACAAGCCTTTGTCGCTAAAAACCTTCAGGTATGTTCAGCTTGATATTGAAACCCGGGATGAAGCGCTTGTAATCAATGACTACTACAATGTGAACACCACCTATCCTTTCGATGAAAAAGCCTCATTTGAAAGTGCTGACCCTCAGCTGAACAAGATCTGGGATGCGGCCTGGCGTACCATCGAGAATTCATCCGGGGAGAATTTTTTTGATCCCTATTATGAACAGCTTAACTACATTGGCGACGCAAGAATTGAGGCCATGGTCTCCATCTACGTATCAGGAGATGACCGGTTGATGCGAAAGTCCATCCAGCAATTCGACGACTCCAGGCTTCCCAATGGACTAACACAAAGCCGTTACCCGTCCTACATTGTCCAGGTAATCCCCACATACTCATTGCTCTGGATTGGAATGATGCATGACTATCTGATGTACAGAGATGACCCGGAATTTATCCGGCAGTTCCTTCCTGGTATCAATACAGTACTTGGATGGTTCGAAGACAGAATCGACTCCACAGGTATGATCACAGGTTTGGAATGGTGGAATTTTACTGACTGGGCCCGGGGTTTTGCCAACGGGATCCCCCCGGGGGCTGACAACGGGTACTCGGCCAATGTGGCTCTGCAATTGGTATACGCCCTTCAGAATGCTGCGGACATTTTCGGATATTTTGGAGATACCGCAAAGGCAGAAAAATACTCACTTCTGAATGCATCCATCCGTCAGGCAACCAGGAAGAATTGTTTTAATTCAGCATCCGGACTCATCGCCGAAACCCCGGATAAACAGATTTACTCTCAGCACACCAACATCTGGGCCATACTAACCAATACAATCCCGGAAGACAAGCAGGGGGAACTGATGGAAAAAATCCTGGTCGAAGAACAGCTGATTCAAACCACCATGTATTTCAAGTTCTACCTGTTCCGGGCACTTCAAAAAACCGGACTTGGAGACAGATATCTGGAGATGCTGGGTCCCTGGAATCGAATGTTAGACAAAGGCATGACCACCTTTGGAGAAAAGGACCTCAATCCCCGCTCCGAATGCCACGGCTGGAGCGCAAGCCCATGTTTCGACCTGCTGCATACAGTGGCCGGGATAACCCCGGGATCTCCAGGATTTGAAACGGTAATGATCCAGCCCAATCCAGGAAAACTAAAGTCGATGGAGGTGAATTTCCCGCATCCGAAGGGCAACATACACCTTTCGCTCCAAAGAAAAGGAGAGAACGGGTTTGAGGGCGAGATTTTATTGCCAGCAACGCTGACTGGCACCTTCCACTGGGAAGATATCAAAATGGAGTTGAAGGAAGGCGAGAATAAGATTGATTTCTAAGAATAACTCACTCTCTGTCAAGATCAGGGATCAACAGCCTCTCTCCGTTTTTAAGCGCAGATTGATGGGCTATTATACCGGGTGCGGTCATAGCAATTCCCTCATACACATCAATCAGAGGTGCACGATCCTCTATCAATGCCATAATAAATTCATTGGTCAGATACCCGTGTGATCCGCCATGGCCACCCAGATTCATTCCTTCCGGTAAAGCCGGACGGTTATCCGGATATTCGATTTCATTCCGGTCACCTATACCTTCATATTTTGCCTGAATGCCTTTCCCTATATGCAAGACATTCTTGTCAAATCTTCCAAGCTCTCCGAACAGGCGTCCGGTTTCTCCATGGGCTCCTTCCGCACCCCAAAAAATATTTATCCTTGACATCCCCCCTTCACTTGTCTCAAACAGTGCCGTTTCATTGGAAAATGGATTGTTATAACTATTGTTACTATACCTTGGGGCATCACCTCGAAAACCAAGGCATGAGACACTTGTATATCGTTTTCCCGTAACACCCACATAATAGGCTGTGGCATGCGTGGGATAAAGCATTGGAGGAAGCGCATTCCTCCACTGATTATACCCCCAGGCCGTGTCAACATGCGGGTGATAATATTCCCCTTCTGAATAGACAATTTTTCCAAACATTCCTTTCTCATAAATACTCCTGGCGTTGTACAGTTCTGAATGATACATGCTTGTTTCAGCCATCATTACCTTCAACCCGGTTTTTTCCTTCCACTCTCTTACTAAATAGAGATCTTCCATTGTCATGGACATTGGAACAGCCGTAATGCAATGTTTCCCGTGCTTCAAAACCTCAACAATATGTCGTCCATGACTTGGTGCATCAGTAAACACGCCAACTGCATCCAGTTTATCATCCTTCACAAGCTCCTCCAGTGAATTATAACTTTTACCACATTGATACACCTCCATCAATGTGTTCTTTCTCTCCTCCTGCAAGTCACTCACAGCTTCTACAATGCAATTGGGGTGCTGATGCCAGAAGAAACTTGCACCAAATCCACCTCCAACAATACCAATTCGGATTTTTCTGTCCGATGTTTGTTTCCATGGTTCAATGTGGCTATTTGATCCAATAGATAGATTATTTCCACTTCTTCCCGAAGCAGTCAGGCCTGTAACTGCAACTCCAACGGTACTGGCAGTTAGTTTATTCAGGAAAATCCGGCGGGATAGATAATCTTTTCTTTTCATTTTAGTCAGGTTTTTTACCGAAGATAGGTTTTCTTATACCATTCCATGTATTCCAGCAGTTTCTCCCTGTAATCCTCCAGACCCAGCAACTCCTCGTCATAAATAAGGTAACTCATATCTGCCCGGCGAAAAGCAAAGTGCCGGGCACGGTCCTGCCGGTGAAAAAATTCCTTTTCGTCGGTGGAGAATCCCTTGGGAAGTCTTGTTTTTTCCCATACAGCTACCAATTCCTCATATACCTGTTGTCTCTCCAAAAGGTTTGTTTCAATAATGCCAATGGCATTTCCCAGAGCATTGTAGGCTGCATGGTGATTTAAGAACCGCTGGTTGTGGGCTTGCTTAATGGCTCTTTCGAGCTCTGATAAGCACAGGTAGGTATTACAGGTATGGCTTACCAGATCTGCAATGGTGGTAAACAGTTCCAGGTCATAACTGTTCTTAACACCGACTTCCTGGTTGGCCCGGATAATTTCACTGGCACGCTCCATCTGTTTGATCTGTTCACGCGATTCCTCGATTTTTGCTGCATACTCCCGGTTCCAGTATTCATCATATTCCAGGTTATCGCCACGGGGCAGGACAGGAAGATGGGTCTTGCCGATATCACCGTAGTGCCATACCCTCCGCTCAAATGATTTATAGTAGTAGTATCCTGCCTTATTCAGCAATAGGTATAACTCTCTCATATCGCTGGATTGCTCTCCGTAATAGTTCAGAAAGAATTTATCGGAGAACTCTTCCAGTGTAGGATTACTTCCGCTCCATGACCACTCTGCAGAATTAATAAAACTCATCATCCACATCTGGTTATGAAGACCCGCATCATCCCATGACGTGTTGATCATCCCTGTGAATTCGCCTGAAATTGCAGCCGTGGCAACCTCATTATAGGATCTTAGAAGGCAGTTATCAACCTCTTTCTCATCATTGCCCTCTCCCCTTAACCTGTAAAAGTAAGGCAGAAACAGAGTTTCTACACCCGGATTGGGATCGTAAATAAATAATTCATAACCTGCCTTTTTAATTTCACTGGCATGTTCGAAATGTTCACGACTCCAGTCAGTGACCGCCATTCCAACAGGTGGATTCAAAGCTTCCCCCGGGATATATTCAGCACTCCAGGCCATAACAGTCCGACCCTCTTTTATAAGTGGTTTGGCACTGCGTGTGATAAACCTGGTCATCAAAGCATGTTTGCCATCTTTTTCCATTTCAGCCTTGCAGCCACACTCAATACCCTTGCCTAATTCGTAGGACTCATCTGTACCAATATGGATGTATTTGGAGCCAGGAGTAGCTTTAATTGCATCCTGCCAGAGGTCATTCAGTAATTCATACGTACCCTCCTTCTGTGGGCAAAACTCCCAGTTGGATGCAGGAACCTCCCGAAGATGGTTGTACTGGGGCCATTTTAATATATAACTCACATGGCCCAACCCCTGCACCAATGGTACCAGCTGCACATGGTACTTCCTGGCATACCTGGTGAGCTCCTGCATCTCCTCCATGGTGAAGGCGCCCGGGGCACCAATCTCGGGATGGCTTGGATAGGCAAATTTGTCCTCCCATTCCCACACCAGCATATTGATCTTATACCTGGCAAGATCACGGATAAAACTCTCCACATAGGCTCGCTTGTCCTGGTGGTGCTTTGTATCATAATGACAGGCTCGCTCGGGAATATCCGGCCAGTCGGTGATCTCCATACCGGGAACAAATGCGCCCTCATTCCCTTTCTTAATGATTTGAAGCAGTGTCTGGGTTCCGTAAAACAGTCCGGTTTCTCCTTTTGCTCTGATGATCAATTGGTCAGCTTCCACATTCAGTTGGTATCCCTGCAGGGACTTCTTCTCCGGCAGGCTGGTGACTTTTTCAGAAACCTCTTTGTGTGTCAGTATTATTGATTTGCCGAAAGGAGAATCGGCAATAACAGTGCTTACTCCCCACTCTTTCTTAAGCTGTGCGGCCAGTATTGCCGCTGTGAATTTGTCATTCTCTGTTGCACTCTTGTCCAGCACAATAGAGAGTTCCGAACCAAGCAGAAAATCCTCACCATCAAGGGTTATTTCCTGCGGATAAGGAATGAGATAGATGCCTTCATTGAAGAGTGCTGTTGTGGTCTCGGTTTTTGGAGTTGCACATGAAGCCAGTAAAAACAAGAAGGCTAATTTGATGAAATGATCCATGATCTGTTTTTTTATTTATTGTTAACCACATTGAGCTTTTCTGTAACAAGTATTGTCACAGCTTCAGTGGCAATGGGGAAGACTTTCCTTAAATCAATCTCAGTTTCATTTTCTAATTTTGCTTTCAGTGTTTTCATGAAAATATTCTTGATTTCTGTAGCCAGATTAATTTTACAAACACCCGCTGCAATGGCTTTTGTAAGTGTGGTATGTGGTACTCCACTGCCCCCATGTAATACAAGGGCTGCATTGGTAACTTCCCGGATTCGGGCCAGTCGTTCAAGGTCCAGCCGGGGTTCCTTTTTATAAAATCCATGGGATGTACCAATGGCAACAGCCAGGGCATCCACCCCTGTCTCATTTACAAACCGGCTGGCCTCTTCCGGCATTGTAAAGCCCTCCTTTTCTGTCGATTGTCCAAGTTTTGCCACATAGCCAAGTTCTGCCTCAACACAAGCATCATATTTACTGGCTAAGGCAACAACCTTCTTGGTGGTACTTATGTTATCCCGGAACGGTTTTTCGCTTGCATCAATCATAATTGAATCAAAGCCTGCATCCAGGCATTTTGCGGCTAAATCGTAGGAATCGCCATGATCCAAATGTATCCACGCCTTCACTCCATGATAGTTAATTGCAGTTTTTGCCATTTGAAAGGCCATGGGTAAACCCATATATTCGATAGAGCTCCGGGTAAGCTGCAGGATGATTGGGCTGTTAGACTGAACTGCGGCCTGAAGTACTCCTTCCAGCGTCTCAAAATTGTAAAAATTGGTTGCCAGAAGTGCAGCGGAGGTATTCCGGAGTTCTTTATACTTATCCTGTAATCTCATCTGTATTAGGTTTAAGTTCAGCCAACTTACGCCAGGCATTCCCGAAACTTATCACCTGGATAACCCACAGACCCGGGAATAAATCCCGGCAATAATCCGGATATAATCAAAGACGATTTCCTTCGGATCATTTGCCAGTTTACCATCCAATACCTTATGAAACTGATAAGGCATAAATTGGCTTAACAAAGATAATGGAATCTGGTTTTTTCTCAGATTTTTAAACAATCTATCTTTAGCTTGACTTACCGATTCATCAGGCCAGTAATATCTGGATCTGTCAGAAAGGCTGTATTTACGTTTAAAGAATTTCTGATGTTCTGTTCCGGTATAATATTTCCTCCAATGCTCTGGTTTATCCCTCATTGCTTTGTCGAGGGTCTTCTTTAAATTTGAGAGGTCCTGACTCTTTTCACCCATCATCTCCGCTTCTATGGCTTCCAGTGCGTATAAGGCCTCCCTGTATGCGAAAGTTAACCATGGGCCCACCTTGAGAATGCAAAAAGAGTCTTCTACCAGTTTCTTTAAATTGTCTTCACTCTGGTAATCTGTTGAATGAGCTTCATAGACCAATTTATCATACCTGTGAATTTTTTGGCTAAGACTCCTGGCCAGATCCCGGTTATACTGAAACACCCTGTCATCTCCAAATTCCACACCCGGCTGCACCACAACAGCCACCACACGCTCCCAGGCATCGGCAAGTCCTTCATCAATAAAAGTTTGCCGGGTAATATCAATGGTCCGGGCTGCATCTTCCGGTTTTGTCGGGTGGATAACATCCTCCTCCTTTTGAGCTCCACCAGGCACAGGAACCTCGCTCCCAATGACATATAGAGGTGGGGCAGGGTTTGGACAATATTTTTTCCATGTATCTTCAGCTACCCGGCACAAAATAGCAGCTCTTGATGCAACAATTTCATTACTGAGAGGCTTCCCCCGGTCGCCCGGATCATCAGCACAAAACATGCTTGTATCGAGGTGTATTTTCTGAAAACCTGCTTTGATATACTCCTTAATCAGTACCTCCGACTTAATCATGGCCTCTGCAGATGGAAGTCCCTGCCATTTATTCGGACCCAGATGATCTCCTCCAAGTAAGATCATTTCTCTGGGAAACCCGACTTTTTTGGCAATGGCATATACGAAACCTGCAAAGTCAGCCGGTTTCATTCCGGTATAACCTCCGTATTGATCGACCTGATTGGATGTAGATTCAATTAACAGGATGGATTCATCCTCTTTCGCCTGTAAAAAGCAGGCCTCCAACACATCCTCATTTGAGGAGCAGACCGAAAAAATCCCTTCTGCTCCAATCTTCCGGTTGTTAGCTATTATTTCAAGGAAAGTATCTCTTGCATTTCTCACCATTTTGCCACAAAGAATCCTAAATATGGGCTAATAAATTGTAACACCTTGAACTACCCTTGAAATTGATCCTCCCTTGGATGGAGAGTCGGGTTCCAGACCTAATTCCAATGATTTATAAAACCCAATAATCTGAGCCGGAAGAATGTAACAAACCATCATCACATCTTCCGCTTCAATTAATTCACATTCTGGAAAGCTGATAGCAAAATCCGTATTTAACACTTCTGCATCTAAATTGTATCCAATGGCAATACTTTTAGCTCCCGTCGGAGATTCATTAATAGATCTGATCAAATCAAGCTCATACCGTTGCACATGAGAATTAACGGAGATCAAGTAAGCAATCATCGTAGATTCATCTACTACAGCTCTCGGGCCATGCCGAAATCCCAAAAATGAATCATAGGTGCAAATTACTTTGCCATCGGAAAGTTCCTGTACTTTCAAATGGGATTCATGGGCAATACCGAAAAGAGGCCCGGAACCTAAAAAGACAGCTCTTTTAAAATCCAGAGCAGCAATGGATTTTAGTTTTGAAAGATGATCTTTTATAATGAAATTACCACATTTATTCAGGCTCTTCATTATCGGTAACATATCTTCAATTCTATGAAGATTTAGCATCAATAAACCGGCCAGCAGCATTGACGAAAAGGAACTGGTCATAGCAAGTGATTTGTCATTAGTTCCTTCCGGCAATACAAACACATAAGCATTTTCACTGTGTGTTTTTATCGCCAATTCTCCATTCACATTGCAGGTAATGATTAGTTGATAAAGATCATCACACTGGTCCGCTGCCATTTTGACTGTTGCCAGGCTCTCCGGGCTATCACCAGATCTCGCAAAAGAAATAAGCAGAGTCGGTTTTGATTGTATAAAATAATCCTCCGGATGGGTAATGATATCAGTTGTTGCGATGCTCTTTGTGCTCACCTTTAATCTTCTCTGAAATGGTCCCACCAGTGCCTCACCAATGAAAGCAGAAGTTCCGGCACCTGCTAAAATTACACAAGGATTGTTCTTTCGAAGTGCCTTTTCCATGAATTTTGATAATGGATCCTTCTCATCACGAACCTTTTCATAAGTTTTCAGCCACATTTCAGGCTGGCTGGATATCTCCTTTGCTGTATTATATCCCCCATTTCGTTCAAGCTCCCTGGTAGGGATATTCAGGTATTTCATGAAGGCTTATATTTTGTGTAATACAAATATACATATATTTTTCACTTACTTACTGTATTATACTTTCTATATTTCGTTTTGTTATGTTTAATAACTTATTACAAATATAGTTACTAATTAAAACATTTTGTATGTTATGTTTCAGTTTGACAACTTGAGCTTTCTAACGAACATTTTCAGGGTTCTTCCCAACTGAAATCATAGTTTCGGCTTGGACAAGTCTGCCATCAGGTGAAATCCCGGTTACTTTCACTGTAAAATAACCTACTACATCTCCAGTAAAAAACTGAATCGTATTTTCTCCGGAAGCTCCAATAGTAAAATCTGGCTCCCAACAAATCAAATACCTGAAGTCAGGAATCCTGCCAGGGGTATCAGGTAACGTATAATCTTGTGAATTATATTTCATTTCACGCCTTGAAGCCAGGGGATATATAAGCCTGGTCATATTGGAAGATAATGGAACAGTGCTAAAGTCGGCTTCTTTTGTATGCAGATCAATTATGCCCCCAAAGCTTAAATCACGATAATAATAGACTTCCGCAACTATTGCTATATTATCAATTTCACTAACAGGGATGCGTGCAATTTCATTATAATCAGAATAAAGGACCCCATCAATGAATACTCCGGGGCTCTCTTTGTAACCAGTAGCGCTTACAGGGTCCACCACCTTGATATCAACTTTCCCTCTGCTCTGTATAAACTTGACATTGGGTACCAATTCATAGAAATATTCTGGTAAAGAATCCAGTAAAATATAGTCATCCAACTTAAGTAAACGGCTGTAATGCGTATAAAAACTGGTGCTGTCTACCTTATTCCTTTCAGGTAGCCTGCCCTTAGAAAAATTCGATTGATTAAATTTCTGCTGTAACTGGAAATGAAAAAACCTCTTTTCCAGGAAAGAAATGGTGTTGTCATGCAGGCAAAGTTCCTGTTGCAGAGGGGGATTTTTGAACCCGTTCCAGTAAGGCTCTTCCATCTTTATTATTGCATCATGTTCCGGTAAAGTAAATACCAGATCCATCTCCCCTTCCTGTGGTTTCAAAAGGAAATGAAAGTTTCCTTCACTATCTGAAAGCGTGCTGCTTATTCTGGTTCCCGGGCCTGGTTCCGATAAAATAACCCTGCCTTCCTTCATGGCATTCCCGGAAGCATCTTCCAGCCTCCCAGTCAGCCTGATTCCCTTGAAGTCGGGCAGATATTTCATCTCCTTCATCTCTTTTGCTGGATGCCTCTCCAACATTTTGGATTGTTCACTGCAAAGAGAAGGTTCTGTACGGCATACCGATACGGAAAACAATCCATCTGCTACCTGTCCCTCATCCTCATCCTGTCTCAATTTTACTTTGATTGAAACTTTTTCCCGTATGGCATATTGCTTCTTATCAGGGAGAAGCATTAAACCGGAACTGGAATGATCATTGGCTCCCAGAAAGGAAAGATCATTCCGGTGGTGGTCACAGGTGTCAGAAATCTGTGTCAGACCCTGATCCGGATTTACAATCAAAATGTTTTTCCTGCTAAAGGACTCTTCTCCAAAATTTTTCAGCCAATTTGTATAGGTCAGGACCGTGTAAATCCCTGAACTCAAATCATCAGGCAAAACAAACTCGCCTCCTCCTGTTCCGTGCTCCAGCAATATTTTCTTTCTTAAAATGGAGGCATTCCGGTCACTTACCAGCTCAATAAAAGCTAACCGGCTCAGTTCCAGATTAGGAAAAAGGGGACTGGTACAATATATTTTAAATCCCACCACTTCACCCGGGAAGAGGCAGGTTTTACTAAGATGCACCATTATCTCTTCTGCCGGATAATTGAGTTCTGGCTGACTGGCAATTACCTGTCCACATATGGTATGGCAAAAGAAGATTATTGCAATCAGAGTTACTGTTTTTTTCATATTACTTCCAATAATCAGGTTTCAAATTGGTACCCCGGATCCTGCAGTCGGTGCAATATACATTGAGGCTATATACATTGGTATTTCCGCTGTCGTAGGTCCCGTATAAAAAAACTTTCTGATACCTGGGTATATCGGTATGCCAGCCACAATCTTCATATGCTGTACCTTCAGCAATATGATGTTCAACGGGATCTATAAATATTCTTTTCGTTTTAACTGCAGAAGCCATAAAATATCCCAGCGCCTCCTCCGATCCGTCACAACATTGAATATTTCCGAAGATCTGGGCCGGGCTCTTTTCATAAATCCCTCCGGTTTCCTTGTTGGATTCACGCAACAACCTGAAGAAATTGTACAACTCTCCACTTATCAAATACTGCTTCACCATGATACTGTATTGAATATTCAGCCTGTCGTCGGGGGGACCTATTGATTGCAGGACAAAATCCTTAATTTCATTGGAAGGACTTTCTACCGTTGATTTTATCAGTATGGATCCGGAGGATTCGGTAACCCAGCAATGCTTTTTTTCAAATTCGATATCAATGGTTTCCATGCTGGGAGGGGGAGCAGATTCTCCGCTACCATGCCCAACCATTACATATCCCGGCATTTCAAACTCCCATGTCTCCTCAAACTCCCATTTGAAATAGGTATTGTCATCTCCCGTAGCCCTGGCATCCACCAGGATATTAAGCCAGTTCTCCTCATAGGGAATTTCCTGGTCAAAATGAGTACGGTTGACCTCTTCGTAGTGCACCGTGTCAATTTGTGGTACTTCCCGCATCAGTTCAGGAGAAGATTCGTACTGTTTTCCCTCCGCGGTAGAGATTAACAGGGTATAGGTAAACCCCGGAGTGCCTTTCAAATCTTTTTCTTCAGTTTCATACCACCCTGCCCTGTTCTCAATGAGCAGATAGCTGTTTCCCCTGTCATCCATAATTTGCACCAATGCCCCTGTAACCGGCTTGT
>Ga0164313_10000650_pt1 | contig 28692 bp, 24 predicted proteins | sample GuaBasSedimGuay4_FD_113735 | JGI IMG/M metagenome (GOLD analysis project Ga0164313, IMG submission 113735) | Subseafloor sediment microbial communities from Guaymas Basin, Gulf of California, Mexico - Guay4, Core 4569-4, 0-3 cm | ecosystem: Environmental > Aquatic > Marine > Hydrothermal vents... | reverse complement strand
CGTGTTGATCGGCATGGACGATGCGGTGGCGGAGGCACTCGGCCAGGCCCACTTCGGGGCGTTCATGGGCAAGGGCCCGAAGGTCGGGAAGTGAGTTAGCCCGGTTGTCTCACAAACTTCAGAAGGGTGCAGAGCAAGGCGTGGTCCGCGTTCTGCATGGGCGCGCACTCGAGTGCGTAACCATGCGGGTTACGGGCCGCAACGCAGCTATCCGCCCTTGTGGTGTTTGAGGTGTGGCCCGAACCCGCTCACCGACAGACTGTACCTGGGCCTGACAATCCATCATGTTCTGCTTCACCTTCTTACAACTGTTCGGGCCACACCGGTGAGGCTTCCGGGTTAGAATTCGCCCAGGCGAAGACAGGCGGCTTCCTGGCTCCCGGTCGTCTTTTCCAGGACGGGAACCGTCTTTGTGCATCCGTCGTTGGCATGCTGGCATCTCGGATGAAAACTGCATCCCGTCGGGGGATTCAAAGGCGATGGAGGATCCCCTGGCAGCACGATCCGTTTTCTCGAGTGTTCGATCTCGGGGTCGGGAACGGGAATCGCACTGACCAGTGCCCGAGTATAAGGGTGCTGCGGGTTTTCGATGACGCTCGTGGCTTCGCCGATCTCAACCACTTTCCCCAGATACATGACTGCGATTCGATCGGAGATGTGCTTCACCACCGACAGATCGTGGGCGATGAAGATCATGCTCAGGTTCATCTCGCGGGTGAGTTCGGAAAGAAGATTCAGGATCTGTGCCTGGATGGAGACATCGAGCGCCGAAACCGGCTCGTCGGCAATGATAAGGGACGGCTTCAGAGCCAGGGCCCGGGCCACCGCGATTCGCTGGCGCTGCCCGCCGGAGAATTCGTGCGGGTAACAGCGCATGTACCGGGGCGCCAACCCGACCGTCTCCATCAACTGGACAACTTCCCGGGTCGCCTCGCTCCGGGTGCAACGACCGTGGGCGATCATCGGTTCAGCCAGGGTGTCGAAGACGGTCATGCGTGGATTGAGCGAAGCGTAGGGATCCTGGAAAATCATCTGCAATCCGGTCCGCGCCTCCCTCAATTCCCGACTGGAGAACGATCCGAGGTTCCTTCCCTCGAGGATGACGGTTCCCGAAGTGGTCGGCACCAACTGCAGGATGGTGCGGGCCAGGGTCGACTTGCCGCATCCGGACTCGCCGACCAGCCCGAGGACTTCTCCCCGGCGGACCTTGAGCGAGACGCCGTCGACGGCTTTGACCGTGCCCGATTGACGCTTCATGATGAAGCCCCGGTAGACCGGGAAATGGGTTTTCAGGTCCTCAAGTTCGAGGATGTTTTCCGGAGCGGTGGTCTGGGCGGGTTCCGTCATGGGTGGGGGAGGGTCAGGTCAGAATCTCGCCCGCCTGCGTACGGAGACAGCTGGAACTGTGGCCGTCAGTCACTGTCTTGAGCAAGATCGGCTCGGTATGGCACCTTTCCACCGCTTCGGTGCAGCGCGGGGCAAAGGGACAACCTCTGATGTCCCTGGAAAGATCCGGGGGCATTCCTGGTATGGTGAAAAGCTCGGAGCCCTTCGGTTGGAGCGACGGAATCGATTGCTGCAGGGCCTTGGTGTATGGATGTTTCGGGTGTTTATAGACACCCTCGGTTTCGGCGGTTTCCATGATGCGCCCGGCGTACATCACCTGGACCCGGTCGCAGAGTCCGGCCACCACCCCGAGATCGTGGGTGATGAAGATCACCGCCGTCCCGAGTTCGTGCTGCAGGCGCTTGATCAATTCCAGGATCTGCGCCTGGACGGTGACGTCGAGGGCCGTGGTCGGTTCGTCCGCGATCAGCAGCTCGGGCTTGGTGATCAGGGCCATCGCTATCATGACGCGTTGGCGCATCCCTCCGGAAAATTCATGGGGGTAGAAGTGTATCCGCTTGGCCGCGTCCTGGATGCCGACTTCGTTGAGCGCGTCGATGGCCAATCCGAGCGCCCAGTCCTTGGTCGCATCGGAATTATGGGTCATCAGAGGCTCGATCAGCTGGTCCGAGATTCGCAGGTATGGATTCAGGGACGTCATGGGGTCCTGGAAAATCATGGAGATGCGATCACCACGGATCTTTCTCAAGACTGGGGTCGGACACGACAGGAGATCGATCCCGTCAAAAATTGCGCGGCCGCTCTCGATGCGCCCTGGAGGTTGGGGGATCAGGCCCATCATCGAATAGCAGGTGACGGACTTGCCCGACCCCGATTCACCGACGATCCCGAGCGTCTCACCCTTGTCCACCGAGAAGGAAACGCCATCCACTGCCTTGACCACGCCGTTTCGGGTATGGAAGTAGGTTCGAAGATCTTCGACGTTGAGCAGGGGCATGACTCGGGATGCTGCCATGGTGGGGCGCGCCAGCTCTCGGGCAACCCTTTTTCTGACAGGGTCATTCCTTGCAATCATGCATGTTAATGCGTGATGGATGATGTCGGCAGCAAGCCGCCTCGGTACAAGGTTTGACCCGAATGGCACTGAGTTAAGCACCGGTCTGGGGATTTTCGACGAAGAACAGCCGACGGGGTCATTGCTCATTATCTTGCATGCCAATGCGAGATATGTGCTTTGACCCCCTCGAAGCCAAGATGACCATAATTCATCCTGACCTCGCCTTAACATGGCCATTCAGCCCCGACCCCTTCGAACAGCAAAGGACCCCCGACGTCGACCAACCCCCTTAACTTGGGACCATCCGGCTCAGATGCCTTTCGATCGCCTTCATCACCGACGACGGGCGAATACCCGAAACGGGCGACCCTCCGGTGATACGGCATCCGGGCGGCAGCAGGATCCGGCAGGCTGCATTGAAAACCGGACCGGTTTGGATCGGGTTACCGGGCCCGTAGAGGCCGATGACCGGGACGCCCTGCGCATTGGCCAGGTGCAGGCCTGCGGATTCGGTGGCGATGACCAGGTCGCAGATTGCCAGAGAGCCGGCCAGTTCTTCCAGGCTTGTCTTTCCCGCCAGATCAGTGAACCGGTTTTCATCCAGCCGATCCACGACCGTCTTGATCGATGCCCGGTCGTGGGCCGATCCCAACAGGAGAACATGGAGGTCGGCATGGGTGCGGACCAGGAACTCAGCCAATGTTTTCCAGTTTTCAATCGACCAGCGCCCTCCCGGTTCACCGTCCGTGCTGCAGAGCAGGCCGATGACTCGTCCCGGTCCGGACGATCGGCAGGCGGACGGAAGCGCCGTGGCCACCTTGATCGGCGAATAATCCGGATCCGCTCTCATCCCAAAGTGGGCGAGAAACTTCTGCAGGAACCGGGTTTCGCGCAGGGTGCGCTCATCCAGGGTTTCCGGCACCTTCCAGATGTCGGTCAACAGAGGACGGTCCTGCCCGGATCGGGCAAAACCAAAACGATGGTCACACCCGATCAACCAGGCTTCGAGATCGGAACGTGCCGTGTCGGTCAAAGTGAGAAAAACGTCCGGATACTTCAGTTGCAGGTCAACCAGCAGACGAACGTTTACTCCGTGTTCTGACAGGGGGATCTCCGATTCGAAAAGACCGCTCGGACGCAGCAGGTTAAGAAGCGGTCTCCTGCCGAGCACGGTGATGGCCCCATCCGGTCTGGACTGCCTGAGTGCCCGCAGCACCGGAATTGCTCTCAATGTCCGGGCGAGATCGTCGGGCAGGCGAATCCACAGCCTCCGATTCCGGGGCAGATCCTGATCGGGAAGGACGGCGACCTCTTTGCGGTTGAGATGGAAGGCCTGCCTGGGAAGGTTGTCGGTATCCCAGCGATCCTGCACCCATGGCCAACTGCCGCAGGCGCTGTCGCTGGATCGGATGAGGTTTTCCAGCCACCTGTTCAGCCCGATGGTGACCGCGACGGCATCCGCATCGGACTCGATCAATCGAATTCGAACGGCATAGTGCCAGAAACTGATCCTCTCGGTATAGAGACCGACCAGTTGCGCATCGAACCGCTCAACCAGGAGACCGGGTAATTCCGAAACGGTGGTCAGACGGTTCAGAAGAGTCGTTCGGATTCCACGGGTGGAGTGCTTCTGGTCAAAGAGGATGCCGTAGGCACCGTTCCTTTGGAGAATGGACAGCCCCTCGACGAACCCATCATCGTGCCTGAGGATTCGAACTCCGAATCGCTCCCGGCCGCGCCGAAGCCAGCATTCCAGTTTACCGTTTGCGATTCGCTTGTAGGGGATGGCCAGCCGGCCCTCAAGATGTTGGCAGGCCAGTGGGAGGACCGTGGCCAGTTCCCAGGCTCCGATCTGCGGTATGGCCAGCACGGTCGGCGTGCGGTCGCTGAAGATTTCACCCAGCTTCTCGCGGGCCGCCTCGCTCAGATGCATCATCACGGAGAGGCGTCGGACGGAAAGAAATGGCAGGGCAATGGCAAGAAACCGATTCTCAACCCTCTGTCGGCAGGATGTTATCGCCGTGCGGGCGTGCCACTCCCGCGGCATTTCGGGAAAAGCATGATGCAGATTGGCCAGCATCCTGAGGCGACGACCGGGCGATCCGTAGTACAGGCACCTGGCGAATACCGACGACAGAATGGCAGGCACGAATCTGGGTCCTCGTGCCACGATCCAGCCCGCGATCCTGACCAGTAACGTCACCGGGCGAACTGGTTTGTGGGGGCTTCCCCTTTGGGTCTCGAACAAATACGCGAGCCGGTCATGTGAGAACAGAGAGTGCGGACTCGACCGCGAGATTGGAAAGCTTTTTCAGGCACCCGGAGGGTCGGTTAGGGGTTGCTCGCTTTACTATGGGCCCCCCGTCGATCTGAATGCGCTTGCCCGGTGGCGCCGCAGGTCCTCAAAGTGGCGGCTTGACTTGGATGGCATTAATGTAAGCACCGTTTGGACACGACTCGAACAGAGATGGACGACAGGGTCATTGCTCACAATCTTGCATGCTGATGCGAGATTGGCTTATGTCGGCAGCAAGCTGCCTCGGTAGTGCTTTGACCCCCTCGAAGCCTTTCAAGACCAACCTGACATGATAGATCCCAAGACACTGCGGGAAAACCCGGAAAACATCCGACGGGCGATCACCGACAAACGGAACGATTGCGATCTCGATGCCGTTCTGAAGGCCGATGCCGATTGGCGGGCCAAACTGATCGAGGTCGAGCAGTTGAGGTCCGCCCGGAAAACCGCCAATACGGAAATGGCTCAATTGACGAAGGGGTCGCCCGAGTTCATGGCCAAGGTGAAGGATCTCAAGGCGACCTCGGCCCGGATGAAGGCCGAGGAATCGGTATTGAAGGATCTTGAAGCCGGTGCCCGCGAGGCCGTGCTCACCGTGCCCAATATCGCCCATGAATCGGTTCCGGTGGCCCCGGATCCTTCGGGCAACCAGGTTGTTTTTACCTGGGGCGAAGCCGGACCGGCGCCGGCTCACGCGGTTCCTCATGACGAGATCCCCTGGTTCAGTCGCATCGTCGATTTCGACCGCGGCAGCAAAGTGACCGGAGCCGGTTTCCCATTCTTTGTCGGGCCGGGTGCCCGCCTTGTCCGGGCGTTGGTGCAGTTCTTTCTCAACGAGGCGGGCGATGCCGGCTATGAAGAGGTCAGCACGCCGCTCTTCGTCAACGCGGACAGTGCGACCGCGACCGGCGCATTGCCGGACAAGGAGGGGCAGATGTACCAGACGGTTGAAGACAGTCTCTACGCCATCCCCACGGCTGAAGTCCCGCTGACCAATTTTTTCCGCGACGAGATTCTCGATGCCTCCAGCCTTCCGGTATATCGATGTGCCTATTCGCCCTGTTTCCGACGCGAGGCGGGCAGTTATGGCAAGGACGTGCGCGGGCTCAACCGGGTGCACCAGTTCGACAAGGTGGAACTGGTGAAATGGGTGCACCCCTCGTCGAGTTACGAAGAACTGGAAAAACTGCGGCGCAACTCGGAGCAATTGCTTCAGAAGCTCGGACTGCCCTACCGGGTCCTGCTCATGTGTACCGGGGATCTCGGATTCACCCAGAGCAAGAAGTATGATCTTGAGGTCTGGTCAATCGGGCAGCAACGCTGGCTCGAAGTATCGAGCTGCAGTAATTTCGAAGCCTTCCAGGCCCGTCGGGCCGGGATCCGCTACCGATCCGAAGAAACGGGTCGGCCCGAGTATGTTCACACTCTCAACGGATCGGCCCTGGCCATTCCAAGGACGTTTGTTGCCATCCTTGAGAACAACCTCCAGCCCAACGGGCGGGTCAGTATTCCCGAGGTTTTGAGACCCTGGTTCGGGGCCGACGAAATCGGGTTCGACGACTGATCCGGGTCGAGTCCCGCCATGGATCAGATCGATTGGGAAGACTGTGAGAACCGCGTCGCTCAGCTGGTTTCCCGTTCTGAACTGGATCCGCGGGCCATGGCCTTCCTTGAAACCCTGCCGTCGGGAACTCCGGTGGGTGTCGCCTGTTCAGGCGGTGCTGATTCGGTCCTGCTGACCCTGGTGCTGCAATCGCGGGTCGAATCCGACCTGAAGTGGGTTCTTCTCCATTTTGATCATGGTCTGCGTGGTCGTGAGTCGGCTGAGGATGCCCGATTCGTTTCTCGATTGGCGGGCGGTTTGGCTCTTTCCTGCCACTGCCAGAGATGGAAGACCCCGGGGGATCCGACGGAACAGACGATGCGGCACGCGCGTTTTTCCTTTCTCCACCAGGCCCTTCAGAAAATGGGTGGATCCGTTCTCTGCCTGGGGCATCAGGCCGACGATGTGGTGGAGTCCATGTTGATGCGCATCGCCCGGGGAAGCGGAGCGGCGGGATTGTCGGCGCCTCGTCCCTGCCAGAAGGCTTTCGGGGGAATCACCCATCTTCGTCCACTGCTGCGAATGGACCGGCTCCGGATCCGCTCGATCCTGTCCGATGCCCATGCCCCCTGGCGGGAAGATATCTCCAATGAAGGGTGTCGATTTCTCAGGAATCGGCTGAGGAACAGTGTCGTTCCCGCGTGGAAAGAGGTCGAAAACCGCGACCTGGTGTCGGGTGCCCTGCTTGCTCGGGATCGATTGGAAGATGATGACGAGGCACTGGAGATCTGGCTGTCGGACCTGGTGGGAGCCGATGACCGGGCGGGTGCCGAACTGGATCTGAAAATCCTGGAAGGACGCCCACGGGCCCTGGTTCGACGTGCCATCGACCGGTGGGCCCGGCAGCTGCCCGGGCTTTCCGGAATCAGCCGGGCCTGGGTCGAGGCGTTGGTTGATCTTTTCCAGGGTGCCGCATCCAACTGTGTCAGTGCCGGGCGAGGGGGGGAGGTGACCCTGGGCGACGGCGTGTTTCGTTTTCGAAAAATTGATGAAAGTGCGGCGGGATGGCCCGATCTGAACCTGCCACTCGGGTCCACCGTCGTGCTGCCGGATGGTTCCTGGGTTCGGGCGCGCAGGACGACGCTTGAGGCGAGGGAACGAAATGAGATCCTGAGCGGGAATCCCGATCCATCGAACGAAGCGTGGATCAACGTTCCTGAAGGCGGGCCTGCCGGCCTGCTGGTCCGGTCGTGGCGGCCCGGCGATCGCTATCGACCCCTGGGAGCCGCCGGAACGGTCAAGATAGGGGATCAGTTCACGAACCGGAAGATTCCGGTGGAACGCAGGCGGATTTTGCCTGTCTTCTGCCTCGACGATGGGCATCCTGTCTGGTGCCCTGAATTGCCACCGGCGGAAGAGGTGAGACTTAATGAAGAGTCGATCCACGCCGTTCAATTGACTTATTGCTGGTCAACCGCCACTTTTCACTTGTAAAAAGGTACTTTTTTTCATGTCCGACCCAAAGCAAAGAGGTAATCGCAAACCACTTAAGAACGCACCACCGGAGCGGTTTCAACCGAGGATGCTCCTTATCTGGGTGGCTATTTTCGCGGCTATTGTGGCGATTTGGTTCTTCAACCCGGGCGCATCCAGCAATGCCGAGAGTCTGAAGATACACCAGGTGGTCGAGGCGGCGGAAGCCGGTGATATCTCCGAAGGCGTCATCAAATCTGATTCCTCCGGGGGGAAGGATTGGGCCGTCTTGACCGGCAAGGTTCGGAATGTCAGCGGGTCTGGTGCCCAGACCATTCCCTTTCGAGCCGAAGGACGCCTGACCGACGAGAACTTTGCCCGTCTCCAGGGCACCGGTGCCTTCGCCGAACAGCGGGCCAATACCCTGTTCACCCAGCTGCTCTTCAGCCTGTTGCCCTTCATTATCATCATCGGCCTGCTCTACTTTCTCTTCGTCAGGCAATTGCGAATGGCGGGCCGCGGGGCTCTCAATTTCGGGAAAAGCAAGGCCAAGTTGCTCCAGCGCGACCGTGAACGGCTCACTTTCAATGACGTCGCCGGTTGCGACGAAGCCAAGGAAGAGGTCAGTGAAGTGATCGAATTTCTCAGGGACCCGAAGAAGTTCCAGAAGATCGGGGGAAGGATTCCCAAGGGAATTCTGATGGTCGGCCCCCCGGGCACCGGAAAAACGCTTCTGGCCAAGTCGGTCGCAGGCGAGGCGGACGTGCCCTTCTTTTCGATCAGCGGTTCGGATTTCGTCGAGATGTTCGTCGGCGTCGGTGCGAGCCGGGTCCGGGACATGTTTGAACAGGGGCGGAAAAACGCGCCCTGCCTGATCTTTATCGATGAAATCGACGCGGTCGGTCGCATGCGTGGGGCCGGACTCGGTGGTGGCAACGACGAAAGGGAGCAGACCCTCAATTCGCTGCTCGTCGAGATGGATGGTTTCGATACCAACGAGGGTGTCATCATAATCGCAGCCACCAACCGACCGGACGTTCTCGACAGCGCCCTGCTGCGACCGGGGCGGTTTGATCGTCAGGTCTACATCGACCTTCCCGACCTGATCGGCCGCGAACAGATTCTCAAGGTGCATTCCCGCAAGCTTCCACTCGCGGAGGATGTCAACCTGGCCACGGTGGCGAGAGGAACCCCCGGTCTTTCGGGTGCCGAACTGGCCAACCTCCTGAATGAAGCCGCGCTCATGGCGGCGAGGCGGGACAAGAAAAAAATTGACAGTATTGATATCGAAGATGCCAGGGAGAAGGTCCAGTTCGGCCGCGAACGCCGTCGGATCATGGATGACGAGGACAAGAGGATTGTTGCAGTCCATGAAGCGGGCCATGCCCTGGTCCAGGCCATTGTGGACGACGGCAATATGCCGATTCACAAGGTCACCATCATACCGCGTGGCAGCAGTCTGGGCAGCACGATGTTTATCCCGACCAAGGATACCTATAATCACGCTAAGAGGCGGATGCTCAGTCAGCTGGCGACGTTGATGGGAGGGCGTGTGGCGGAGGAAATTGCACTCGGCGACGTCACCAGTGGTGCTTCGGGTGATATCAAGCAGGCGACCACGCTTGCACGACACATGGTCTGCGACTGGGGCATGAGTGTGCTCGGTCCGATCGCCTTGGGCGAACACCAGGACACCGTCTTTCTCGGACGTGAGATCGGCCGGAATCAGAATTACAGTGAGGAAACAGCTCGGAAAATCGACAGTGAGATCCAACGGATCGTCGATGAGCAGTACCAGAGGGCGACCGAGGTCATCAACGAGCACCGATCAGCCCTGGATACCCTGGCCGAGTCGTTGCTCGAATTTGAGACTCTGGATGGCAAGCATGTGCACGAGATCGTCGATCACGGTGAAATTCGGTCACCGATCTTCAGGCCGGAACCTCCGAAGAAGCCGGAACCGGCCAAGGAGGAATCGCCTGAGGCGGCCGAAAAGCAGCCCGATCCAATACCTCCGGGGGTTGATCCCGCTCAGCAGCCGGCTTGATTTTGCTGTCCTGACCAGTCTTGCTTCAGCCCGCAGGGTTCCGCTATACCCGCGTCAATCATGTCCCGCGCGACCTCGTCAGGAATAGCTTTTTCAAGCGTTGGTTCTCGGCTCCGTCCTCCGGCAATCACCGGCCTGATGCAGGCGGCACTTGAGGATCCCAAGATCCTCAGTCTGGCGGCCGGTTTTACGGATAGCTCATCACTGCCGGTGGAAGCGGTTGGCCGGGCCGTCCGGCGCCTTGAGCAGAAGCCGGGGCCACCCGAGCATCTCCAATACGGAACCAACCAGGGGCGTCCAGGCCTGAGACGGCTCCTCGCTGAGTTTGTCGGCGGTCACGATGGATCGACCGTTGGCTCGATCGATCCCGATAGCGTGATCATCACCAATGGTTCGCAGCAGGCGCTCTACCTCGCCTCCCGCGTGCTTTGCGAACCGGGCGATATCGTCCTGGTGGAACGCCCAAGCTATTTTGTCTATCTCGATATGCTGAAGGGGTTGGGAGTCGATATCCGCTCGCTCCCCGAATCCCCGGATGGCCGAATCGACTCGGACGGATTGACCTCGTTCCTGGATCGATGCCGACGGGACGGTTCTGCGGATCGAATCAAGATCGTTTACATAGAGGGGTATTTCTCCAATCCGGCCGGGGTATGCCGGACAAATGACGAAAAACGCGAAATCGCAGAGGCTCTGAATGCCTCCACGGCGAATCCGGTCGTGATTGAAGACGCTGCCTATCGCGATCTCTACTTCCACCATCCCCACCCGGGAGACAGCATTCTCGCCTTGAGCGGGTTCGAGTCGATACCGTGCCTCTACCTGGGCACGCTCACGAAACCCTTCGCCACCGGGATGAAGGTCGGCTTTGGTATCTGCAGCCATCACGATTGGCGGCAGCGGATCCTCTGGTTGAAGAGCCACCAGGACTTTGGAACGGCGAATTTCAACCAGGCGATTCTGGAGGAGATCGTGCTCGATGGCGGTTTGGAAGAGCAGACGACCAGGCTGAGAAAGAACTACCTCGGCAAGATGGAAGCCCTGCATGAGGCCATGATTGCGGAGGGCCTCGACAGCATGGGGTGGAAGTGGACCAAACCTCAGGGCGGGTTATACTTCTGGCTGCAGGCGCCGGTCGGCCTGGATACCCGGATGGATTCGCACTTCTGGCAGGCCTGCCGCGACGAGCATGTGCTCTATATTCCCGGCGATCTCTGCTATGGCAACGATGCGCCGAACGATCGCGTTCGGCTGAGCTTCGGTGTGCTCAAGCCGGATGATCTCGCCCGGGCTGCGGCCCGCTTTGCCCGTGCCTCAAGACGAATTGTCGTGCCGGCTTAAGGGCATTTTGAATTCTGATCTGGAGTTTCTCGATGAAGAATAGCCCACGGGGTCATTGCTCATCATCTTGCATGCCAATGCGAGAAATGTGCTTTGACCCCCTCGAAGTCTAAATTTGCGGCGCATTGTGTCGTTGCGATGAATGGAATATGCCGTTCGATCGGTTGCGAAATGTTGCGGACCAATAGGAGTGGACGATCAGGGACCAGAATTTGACTATGAATATCTGTTGCATTGGAGCTGGCTATGTCGGGGGACCGACCATGGCGATGATTGCCAGGAAGTGCCCGGACACGAAGGTTACCGTCGTCGACATCAACGCAAAGAGGGTCGCCCAGTGGAATTCCGACCATCTGCCGATTTTTGAGCCCGGGCTCGATGAAATCGTTCGGGCCACCCGGGGCCGCAACCTGTTCTTTTCGACCGAAGTCGATGAGGCGATCGTGGCTGCCGACATGATTTTCGTTTCGGTGAATACGCCGACGAAGACCTACGGGATGGGAGCGGGCCGGGCAGCGGACCTGAAATTCATCGAATTGTGCGCCCGCCGGATCGCGTCGGTCGCAACCGGAAGAAAAATCGTGGTTGAGAAATCCACCCTCCCGGTTCGAACAGCGGAGTCACTCAAGACTGTCCTCTCCGCCAATTCCAGCGGAGCCGAATTTCAGGTCCTCTCCAATCCGGAGTTTCTGGCCGAAGGAACCGCCATGGCCGATCTGGAGAGCCCCGACCGGGTCCTGATTGGAAGCGAGTCCACCCCCGAGGGAATCAAGGCGGCCGAGACACTCGTTTCCGTTTATGCGCAGTGGGTGCCCCGCGATCGCATCATCACCACCAACCTTTGGTCTTCGGAACTTTCCAAGCTCGTGGCCAACGCCTTTCTGGCCCAGCGAATTTCGAGCATCAACGCGATCTCGGCGCTCTGCGAGGCGACCGAGGCCGATGTGGCCGAGGTGAGCTTTGCCATCGGCCGGGACAGCCGGATCGGCTCGAAATTCCTGAAGGCCTCGGTCGGGTTTGGAGGATCATGCTTTCAGAAGGACATCCTCAATCTCGTCTACCTCTGCGATCATTTCGGTCTTCCGGAAGTGGCCGCTTATTGGGAGCAGGTCATAAGGATGAACGACTGGCAGAAGCGGCGCTATTCCCAACAGGTGGTCAGCAGTCTGTTCAATACCGTGGCGGGGAAGAAGATCGCGGTGCTGGGCTTCGCGTTCAAGAAAGACACCAACGACACGCGCGAGTCGGCCTCAATTTATGTCTGTCGCGACCTTGTCGACGAACAGGCCAACCTGGCTGTCTATGATCCCAAGGTATCTGAAAATCAGATACGAAAGGATCTGAACCAGGGCGAAGTCCTGGTCGACGGTCGCCCGAATACCAGCGTCGTGATTGAACAGGATCCTTACGCGGCGGCGAAGGACGCCCACGCCGTCCTGATCCTGACCGAATGGGATGAGTTCCGGGATCTCGATTTCCAGCGGATCTTCGATGGCATGCTCAAACCGGCCTTCATCTTTGACGGGCGAAATATTCTTGATCTGAAAGCCCTGCGCGGGATCGGATTTGAGGCCCGGGGCATAGGCAGATAGTCGCTGGCAGGAATTTGAAAACAGGTTGGCAATTCCGGCGAAGGATCTATGGTGTCCTTCCATGGGATGCGGGTTCAGATCGGCCGAAAGGGTCTTTTCCTTTGCGATCCTTCTTGCGGTCATGGTTCCGGTGGCCCGCGCCTACAGTCCGGATCCCTGGGAGAGACAGGTCGTCGCCGCCTGTCTGGTGCTCGAGGCTTCGAGCGACGGGCCTGTCGGACTGATGGCGGTCGCCAACGTGATCTCGAACCGTGCAGATGGAGACCCGGGTCGGGTTTACGGAGTCGTGAGGACCCCCTATGCGTTTTCGTCGTTCAACGCGGTGACTGAGGGCAGAACCGGTGGCCAGGGATACGCCCCTCTTGTGCGGAAGGCGTCGAGGGATCCGAACTGGAGCCTGTCCTTGAGGGTGGTCGATCGTCTCTACGCGGGATCCCTGCAGGACCTGACCAATGGAGCCACCCACTTCTCCCTCAAGCGCGAACGGGCCTCCTGGATGAGCAAGATGAGGGTGACTGCCATTATCGGCAGCCACAAGTTCATGCGCGAGGATTGAACGCGGCCTTTTCCAAACAAACCGTAGTGCACTACGGTTTGTTTGGAAGGGACCTTTCCGCCCGAAAGTAACCCTACCCCTGGAGCGATCCAGAGTTCTGGTCCTCAATAATGGAGGGTCGTGCTTCTGCGCGACCGCGAATCTCCGAGAGACCACTGTAAAGCCCAAGGCTGACCGTCCACTAGACTGCGAGGTTCGCCTTATACACCCGCGGCACCCGCATGGTTATCGAGGTAAGGGTCTCCCACGGAATGGTGTCGGCCGAGCGGCTGAAAGCGCCTATCGTGATCTCGGCATCCTTTTGACGTCCGACCAGGGTCGCCTTGTCGCCGACTGCTGTATCGGGGAGTGCACTCACATCGACCACGGTCTGGTCCATGGTGACCCGGCCCAGAATGGGGCACGTATTTCCGTGGATGAGAACCTGGCCCCGGTTGCTGAGGGCTCTCGGAATGCCATCGCCGTATCCGCCGGTCAGGACGGCAATCCGCGTGTCCTTGGAAACGATATGCGTCCGGCCATAGCTGATACCGGTTCCGCCCGGGACAGTCTTCACCAGACCGACTCTGGCATGAAAGGAAAGGACCGGATTGGTGCGGACCTCACTCAGGATCGAATGCTCGGAGGGAAGGATGCCGAATTGAAGGAGTCCGACCCTCACGGTATTGAACGGGCTCTTTTCGGGAAACGTCTCAAGACCGGCGCTGTTGTCGGCATGAATGAGCAGATCGGATCCGGGATGAGGCGTCAGGCGGTCCAATAGCTCCAGGAAGAGACGGCGTTGTTGATCGGTGAATGTGGGATCGGTGCCTGCGCAGGGAAAGTGGGTGAATATGCCCGTCAGTTTCAGATTCCGACTTTGGGTGATTGCGGTGTAGATCTCCTGGCCTTGTTCGTGCCACACACCTGCTCTGCCCATACCGGTATCGATCTTCAGGTGCACCGAAAGCGTCCGGCCGGCCCGGACCGCCAGGGTCTGGAACCGCAATACTTCGCCGAGGGAGGAAACCGTCGGCATGGCATCGTACTTGAGCAGGAAGGGGTCCTCGTCGGGAAGGATCGGACTGAGAAGCAATATGGGGCAGGCCGGTCCCAATTCCCGAACCGCGGCGGCTTCTCTCACATTGGCCACCGCGAAAATATCGACGCCACTGAGCATGAAGCGGGCGACGGTCTGGTTGATCCCGTGGCCATAGGCATCCGCCTTGACCACGGCAACATAGCGGATGTGGTCGGGCAACGCACTTCGAATCGACTTGATGTTCCGTTCGAGCGCGGCGAGATCAATTTCGGCCCAGCATCGAAGGGGCGGTGAAGAAGCCTCCGTCATCGGTTCACGCCCTCCTGCGGACTCACCGGCCGACTGACCGCCGGGATCCAGCGCCGGTATACCGGCGGGTCGATGACAAATGCATCGGGCGGGTCGACCGGGCGCAGGATCGCGTTCCTGATTTCGGATTTCTCGAGCGACTTCGGCTCGTAAGGGCAGTCCCTCCAGTGTTCCGGTCGCTGATTCCAGACCGGGAAACCTTCGGGAAGAAAGACGACCGGTGCGATCGTGCTCGTTTTATCGACCGGAACCCGTCGGGGATCTCCGGCAGCTTCGGAAGATCGAACCGAATTGAGGCAATACCAGCTCTTTCGGCGGGCATCGATCGCGACGGCGACGGGTCCGGAATCGGTCTCAGAGCGCACTCCCGTCAAGGCCAGCGCCAGGCTTGAATAGGCCAGGACAGGGGTGTCGGTCAGGGCCTTGGCTGTCGCCCAGGTCCGGATGGCCATCGCAGCCGTTCGGATGCCCAGCATGGATCCCGGCCCTTCACAGAAGATGACCGTCCGGATCGACCCGAGAGCGAGTTGGTTCTTCTTCAGGCAGGAGTCGACGCCGCGGAAAAGGGCCGTTCCCGACTCCTCCGGCGACGCGTACCAGAACCACGACCCGGCGGCCGAACCGAGACCTATATGGGTCCGGCGCGATGCGGTGTCGATGACGAGGATGGGGAAACGCGGGGTCGCGGTGGGAGGCATGGTAAAAGGAGCTTCGGGATCCCCATCAAAGAGTCCCGCCGCCCTGGCGACAAGCACGCAACCCACTTCCTCGTTGATCGGTTCCCAGTGTGCCTCCGAAGGGCGACAGGCACCCCGGCAGAAATTTCTCGTCGTGGGATACCACCTCCAGGACTTCCCGGTGGAGGGCCGTGCTCCACCGCGACCAAAAGGCTCCTCGCGAAACGGTTGTCAGTGCCGGGTAGATCCGCTCACATCCGGTCCGAAGCGGCTGGCCGGGATATCCATCCCTGCCATCGAGCCATCTGGTAGGGCGCGACGTCCCTGACGCGCCGCCTTCGACCTTGAAAAATTCTCCGTGACATCCCCCCGGGTGTGTGGATTCGGCATTGACCGGAGAAACGGCTGAGCCATAAGGTCGCCGGTTTGATAAATCGATCCCATTGGGAACCAGTCCCCTTTAATTAGTGAAGACCGAACTTAAAGACATTAGTGACACGCGGAAGACCCTCGTGGTGACCCTTGACGCCGAAGAGGTCGACCAGGAGCATGCCCGCATTGGAGCCGAATTTGCCCGGATGGCCCGAGTCCCGGGTTTTCGCCCGGGAAAGGCCCCGTTGAGCCTCGTTCTGAAGAAATTCGGCAAGCAGATCAGCGAGGAATTGCGCAGCAAGATCATGGCCCGGGCCTACCAGGAGGGTATTAAAGAAGCCAAGGTGGAGGTCCTTCATCTGGTCGATGCCGATGATCCAAAGATTGAAGCGGGGGTGCCGGCCGCACTCTCTTTCACCATCGATATCCGGCCGAGTTTTGAGATGCCGGAATACAAGGGCCTTGCGGCCAAGGTGGCGCCGACCGATGTCACCGACCAGGAAATCGACCAGATGGTCGAAAATATCCGCAGGGAAAGGGCCGAGTTCAAGCCGGTGGACCGCGCGAGCCAGGACGGAGATTACGTGAAATTCAGCCTCGAGGGCTCAGTCGATGGGACGCCCATCATCGAACTGGTGCCGGACCGTCCCATCTTCGGCAAGATGCCGCAGACCTGGGAGGAAGTCGGTGGTGAGGACAGCATGATTCCCGGAATGGCGAAAGCCCTGGGCGATCTGGCCAAGGGTGACAAGAAGGAGGTTGAGATCAATTTCCCGTCCGACTTCACGGTCGGTGCCCTGCAGGGCAAAAAGGCGAATTATTCGATCGAGGTGCTGGAGGTTCGTGAACGCGAACTGCCCGAACTGGACGATGCCTTTTTCAAGGCCCAACAGGTCGAGTCCCTGGATGACCTGAAGGCGAAGATATCGGAGAGCCTGAAAATGCGTAAGGAAACGGAGAATCGGTCGGAAATCCGACGGCAGGTCAGCGAGACGCTGGCGGCGAATGTCGAGTTCTCCATTCCCGAAAGCCTGATCGAGTCGGAAACCCAGAATATCCTTCGCCAGGTGGTCGAACAGAATGTGCGTCGCGGCGTGCCTCAGGATGAACTTGAGAAAAACAAGGACGAGCTTTTCACCAACTCAAGGAAGGCCGCCATCAATCGGGCCAAACTGCAGCTCATCCTGGCCCGAATCGCCGAACAGGAGAAAATTCAGGCCGAGGAACGCGATCTTCAGCAGATTATCCATCAGGAAGCGATGCGAACGAACACGAAACCTGAGAAATATGCCAAGGAGCTTTCGCGCGACCGCGGACGCATCGATTCGATCCAACAAGCGGTCGTTTTCGACAAGACACTTGATTTCCTGGTCGATCAGGCTAAGGTGACGACCGGTAGTTGACCCATCAAGCACAGGAAAAAAAAGTGAGTTATTACGTACCAGTTGTAATAGAGAACACAGGCCGCGGCGAGCGCAGCATGGACATTTATAGCCGGCTGTTGAAGGACCGTATCGTATTCATCGGTACACCGATCGACGACGGCGTGGCCAATGTCATCATCGCCCAGTTGCTGTTTTTGCAGATGGAGGATCCGAAGAAGGATATCCAGCTCTACATCAATTCACCCGGCGGCGTGGTCACCGGAGGGATGGCGATCTACGACACGATGCGCTTCCTGCCCTGCGACGTGGTGACCTACTGCATCGGCCAGGCGGCCAGCATGGCGACCGTGCTTCTGGCCGCCGGGACGAAGGGAAAACGGTTTTCCCTGCCCAATAGCCGGGTCATGATTCATCAACCGAGTGGAGGCGTAAGCGGGCAGACCACCGACATTTCGATCCAGGCAAGGGAAATCATCCGCTGGCGGCGCACCCTGAACGAGATTCTGGCCCGCCATTCGGGCAAGGACATCGAGCAGGTGGAAAAGGACTCCGACCGCGACTACTACATGACCGGGCAGGAGGCACTTGAATACGGGCTGGTCGATCACGTGATCGAGGCCAAGGAAGATGCCCAGGAGATCATTGGTTCCAAGGACGCCGCCTGAGCAGGCGGTTTGATCGATTATGGCTAAAGCGGCGCGCATGACCCTTTGTTCGTTCTGCGGTAAATCGCAGTCCGAGGTGAAAAAAATGATAGCCGGTCCCGGGGTCTATATCTGCGACTCCTGCGTAACCGTCTGCAAGACGATCATCGATCGGGAGTTGAATACACCTGCGGTCGAGGCCAAGCCGACCTTCCAATTGCTGAAGCCGGCGGAGATCAAGAAAACACTCGACGATTTCGTCATCGGTCAGGATCACGCCAAGAAGGTCCTCTCAGTCGCCGTCTACAATCATTACAAGCGCCTGCTCTTCGATGCCAATTACGGAGGGCGTGACCCCGGCGAACTCGCACCCGAGTTCTCCGAGGTCGAAATTGAGAAAAGCAACATTCTACTGGCCGGACCGACCGGTTCGGGAAAGACCCTGCTCGCCCGCAGCCTCGCCCGGGTTCTCGATGTGCCCTTTGCCATCTCAGACGCCACCACTCTGACCGAGGCCGGTTATGTGGGCGAGGATGTTGAGAACATCGTCCTGCGACTGCTTCAGGCCGCCAACTACGATGTCAAGAAGGCCGAGTGCGGAATCATCTATGTCGACGAGATCGACAAAATCGGGCGCAAGACCGAGAATGTCTCCATCACAAGGGATGTATCGGGTGAGGGGGTACAACAGGCATTGCTGAAGATTCTCGAGGGCACGGTCTGCAATGTGCCGCCCCAGGGTGGCCGCAAACATCCCAACCAGGAATACATCCAGATCAACACCGCCAATATCCTTTTCATCTGCGGTGGCGCCTTTATCGGAATGGACGAGATTATTCATCGGCGAACCGGCGGAAAGAGCCTGGGCTATGGGGCCAATCACAGAATGGATACGCTGAGCGGCGAAGAGATCATGCGTTCGATCGTGCCGGAGGATCTGATCAAGTTCGGCATGATTCCGGAATTCATCGGTCGTTTGCCGGTGGTTTCGGTCCTGGAATCCCTTTCCGCCAAGGACTTGGAAAAGATTCTGCTCAAGACCAAGAACGCCATGGTGAAGCAGTATTCCAAGCTTTTCGCCATGGATGGTGTGAACCTTCGGTTTACCAAGGACGCCATCGTCGGCATCGCCAAACGGGCCATCGAACTCAAGACCGGCGCCCGCGCGTTGCGCTCCATCATGGAGAGCCTGATGCTCGAGGTCATGTACGACCTGCCTCAGCGGGAGGAAATCGCCGAGGTCGTTATTGACCGGGCGGTGGTCGAGGGGCGCAAAAAACCGGTCCTGAAAAAGACCCGGCGCCCGGCCCGCAAGAACGCCGCCTGAGGGGCGCGTTCTTCACGCGCTCCCCCGTAGGAGAGGCTTTACGCCTCGATCAGTCAGTCCATCCGGAAATCGGGACGAGTTCAATCCAGTCGAGGTTGAGTGAGCGGCCATCCTTGTTGGTCAGGGTCAGTTCCTGGAGGCCTTCCTCCAGGTGAACCACATAGGGCTCTCCTTCGAGACCTGCGTAGACGGTCGACCAGTCGTCGCCGAAAGTGCTCCATCCGCCGGTCGATGGGAAAGAGGCCATTCCCGTTTCCGCCACCCCTTTCCAGGCGATGGTCCGCAGGGAGAGGCCAGGCATCGGGTGGCAATAGCGCAGGCGCAGGGCGTAGTCACCCCCGGACGCGACCTGGAATTCCCAGGTCACGGCGTGACCCGCCGCATCCCAGTTCTTGAACGCCTCTCCGTCGGCGTTGACCTTCCTGGTGATCATGACCGCTCCACCCGTCTCCCCGGAGAAGGACTCGGCCTGAACCCGAACCGCCTTTTCCAACCGGGGTTTGTACGGGCTCATGTCCACCTCATAGGAAATGGGCGAATCAGTCGGTCTCATCTCGATCGTGATACTTGCCTCGGTGACCGGTTCGACCGCGGTAAACGCGATGCGAAGCGGCAGGGAGCCGTGGCGCGTGCGCTCGTCAATCCTCGTGGTCGAGATGTTGAGATCAACCGGAGTTGATGCCCAGGTGATCTCGAGAGCGGCGTCGCCCTGGAAGAGAAGTGCGCGACCCGGTTCCTTCTGCTCCCACCGGCCATAGGTGATGAGGGCGGTCTCGAACAACTCTGCAGACTCGAGGAGGATTGAATCGGTCATCGTGACCGATCCTTCGTCCTGTCGGGAATAGGTGACTTCGCGGGTGAGTTCCAGCAGACCGTCCACCTCGTAGGCGGGTGCGAGATCGATCACCGCCCGGTCAAGTTCGTCGGAATACTCCGTGGCCACGAGAATTCCACGGTGTTCCTCGCCCTTTGACTGGAGGGTGTTGCCAATCCTCGGGAGGGAATGACCGTAAGAGTTGAGCATATTGCTGACATAGCGATCAGAGCTGAATGTCCGCGCGGTATAGACCTCGGCGCCGGGGTCTGTGATCAACTGTGTATTGTCGACCGCCACGACCACCGAACCGACGTCGTTGTGATTGTGATGCTCGTTGTTGTGTCCCGCTTTCAGGGCAAGCGAAATTCGAGACCCGGTATTCCCCGGCCGGAGGATGAGGACGCCGGCTTCCTTGAAAACGTCCCGCCACGGATTTTTTCCTTCAGCCCCCGCCAATACCTGATCGACCCTTCCGGCCAGACCATAGGAGACAACCTGCAGGAATCCGGATGCGCCAAGACCGGTGGAGCCATCGCGAACCGCATCGACTGCGTCAATCCGCCTGGCCAGGTAGTCGAGCAACACCGGGTTGGGCCGGGAGCCGATCGTGCCGTCGGCAAAGATCGGAAAGGTGTCTTCGGACATCTCCAGGCGAAATGGGAAAAGTGCCGCGGCGACGGCCTTGTCGGAATGCAGCCAATCCTGCCTGCCGTCGGTCGCCCGCCTCACCCATTCGGATAGCATCGCGAAGTTTCCGTATCCATAATTCCAATATCCAAGTCCCTCGGAGCAGTAACCGTCATCGGTGAAGCCGTCGAGAAAGAAGGGCAGATAGCGATCAATTCCCGCGAGGATCTCCGCCCGTTTCTCCGGATCGTCCTCGATGACCAGGGCGGCGGCCGCGACGCCGTTGTGACAGACCGCGTTCCAGTTATTGGTGGTGCGCATCCACCAGAGGCCCTGAGGGATATCGCCGGACACAGCGGCAATCCGATAGGGTTCGAGCACGCGCTCCTCGACCTTCTGGCGCATGCGCGCCACCAGATCGTCAGGCAAAACCGGTTCGAGCAGGACGCTGACCAGGGCCAGGGTCATTCCCCGATGGGAGGATGCCAGGTCGACGACCGGAGCCCGTCCATAGAAATAGTCGAGACTGCGATCGTGGGCTGACAGGATCCAGATGGGTTCGGCCAGGAGGGCTTCGGTCGCAGTTACGATGTCGGCCAGAAATTCGCCTTCGTTCTGAATGAGTTCCCCGAGAACCATCGCCTGGTACCGGCTGACAAAGGCGCCGTGGCGACGATCAAACGCCCCCCGTTCTCCAGTATTCGAGGAAGAGTTCGTCAGAGTAGGGAGGCACCACTCTCTCTTGCTCGCGGCGGGCCACTTCCGTCCAGATTTCGGTGGCCTCGGCAGGAAAGGCCGACCATACCGCTCGGTCTGCAATTGTCGGCAGGTAGAGTCGTGGCACCTGTTCGTCTGCCTGCATGGAAAATGAGGCGGCGGTTGTGGCGAGGATCGTGGCGATGAACACTGAAGGTCTCATATCGGGTTGATGATTAGGGCTGGAAAATCTAAGGTGCCCCCATGTCGTGGGCGCTCTTCCGTCGACGGACAGTCGGGCCTACCAGATGCCATACTCGCCCTTCTTGAGCGATCGGGCAAAGGCCACCAGCAGTTGGACGCAATTCTCGATGTCATTCAGATCGCAGACTTCGCAGGGCGTGTGCATATAGCGCAGGGGTATCGAGATCAGTCCGGTGGCCACCCCTCCGCGGCTGATCTGGATGGCGCGGGCGTCCGTGCCGGTCGGTCGGGGGTCCGCCTCGATCTGGAAGGGGATGTTTCCCTTTTCGGCACAGGACACCAGGCGGTCATGGACCCAGGGGTTGATGTTCGCCCCACGACAGATCATGGGGCCGCCACCGAGCTTTGTGTCGCCGAATTTCCGATGGTCGGCGTCCGGGTGGTCGGTCGCATGCCCGACATCGACGGCCACCGCGATGTGAGGCCGGACCGAATACGCTGAGGTCGTGGCGCCGCGGACCCCTATCTCCTCCTGGGCCGTGGCCACCGAGACAACCCGCGATTTCAGGGTCTTTTTCACTTTTGTGGCTGCCAGCCGTATCAGGGTTTCACCGACAACATAGGCCCCCGCCTTGTTGTCGACGGCGCGAGCCGTGATCCTCGATCCCGCGATCACCTCGAAGTCATGGTCGTAGGTGGCGACATCGCCAATCGAAATCCTGGAAAGCGCCTCGTTCCGGTCGCTTGCGCCGATATCGATCCACATTTCGTGGATCTGGGGAAGCTTCTTTCGCTCATCCGGGTTAAGGAGGTGAATGGCCCGCTTCCCGGTCACCCCGGTGACGAATCCTTTCCTGGTGCAGATTCGAACTCTTCGACCGGGTATCATGATGCGGTCATGGCCACCGATGGTATCGAAGTAGAGGAAACCGTCCTTGCTCACGTGCATGATGATGAGGCCGAGTTCATCGAAATGTCCCGCCAGCATCAGAACCGGATCTCCATCCGGATTGACGGTGGCAATCCGGTTTCCCAGGGGATCCCGGCTGTAGAGATCTGCTTTCGGCTCGACGTGATGGTCGAAGACCGCCTGGGCTTCGGCCTCATAACCGGAGGGGCTCCGGGAATTGAGCAGTTTGACGAGGAATTCTGGAGTTTTGACCGACTTCTTTCGCATGCCTCCATTATGGATGGATGAGTGGAAGAAGGGAAGGATGGAAGCAAGGGTCATTGCCCACACTCTTGCATGCCAATGCGAGTACCGAGGCAGCCACTCTGCCGACATCAGCCTATGTGCTCTGACCCGAATGAAGTTTAGCGTTTTCGAAGGGTCCGATCACGCATGGCGCCCACGGGGTCATTCCTTGCATTCCTGCATGCCAATGCGGGAATCAAGGTTTGACCCCTTCGAAGAATAGCAAGGGACCTCAGAATGTCGATCAACCCCATTAATTAGTGCCATTCTGCTTTGACCCCTTCTGCAGCTCGATAAGGGACGGCTTTTTTCCTTCCCCTTCGTTCCGGGTTCTGCGGAAGTAGGGCATGACGATCTATCCCGCCATAGACCTGAAGTCCGGGCGCTGTGTCAGGCTTCGTCAGGGCAAGGAGGAGGATGTGACGGTCTATGATGAAGACCCGGGGCGGGTGGCTCACACTTTTGCCGAGGCCGGCGCCGAATGGATCCATGTGGTGGACCTCGACGGTGCCTTTACGGGTGAGCCCCAGAACTGGCTTGCGGTCGAGCGCATATTGCATGCCGGAATCAAGGTGCAGCTGGGCGGGGGAATCCGGGATGAGAGGATGATTGACCGTATCATCACGGCGGGTGTCGCCCGGGTGGTGATCGGCACTCGTGCTTCGGAAGATGAGGCCTTTGTTCGTCGAACCGTCTCGGTCCATGGGCAGAAAATTGCGGTCGGGATCGATGCCAGGGATGGAATGGTGGCCGTTCGCGGCTGGGTCGAGGCGACCGACCATACCGCCGTGGATCTGGCAAAACGCATGGCCGACGCCGGCGTCGAGACGATCATCTATACGGACATTGCGACGGATGGCATGCTCACCGGGCCTAATATCGATGCCTTGGAAAATATGCTGAACACAGTGTCCGCCTCGGTCATTGCTTCGGGCGGCGTCAGCAGTCTGAGCGATATCGAGGGGTTGATCGATCTTTCCCGGACAAAACCCCACCTGGCGGGCGCGATTGTGGGCAAGGCGATCTATGAGGGGCGCGTCGATCTGGCGAAAGCCCTCCGTCAGGCCACCGGCACCGGAGTGTGATCTAGGAGACCCCTATCTTTTCCACAATTTCCTCAAGCGGATAAGTGATGATCTCGGCCAGAGTCGGGTGATACCACGAGGCCTTGAGCATGTCGGCGGCCGTTCCGTTCATTGCGATGACGGTCGAGAATATGTGGATGAGTTCTCCCGCATCCCGACCCACAATTTCCGCGCCGAGAATGCGCCCGTAGCCGGGATCCGCCAGAACCTTCACGTATCCGTAGGTTGCCTCCATCAGGATCGCCTTTCCATGGTCGTCGAAAGGATAGCTTGCGCTGACATATTCGATTCCCTGTTCGTCGAGCTCGGCAGCAGCGAGACCGAGTCTGGCCAATTGCGGGTCTGTGAATACGACGTCGACCTGCTTGCTGGTGTCGATCGGATCCGTCGGCCTGCCAAAGGCATGCCTGACCGCGATTTCAGCCTGCGCGATCGCGATATGCACGATCTCGTTCGGGCCCGTGCAGTCGCCGGCCGCATAGATGTGCGCAGCGGTGGTCTGCTGAAACTCACTGGCCACGATCTGCCCATTTTCCCGTCGGTCGACCCCGACCGCCTCCAGGTTGAGCTTGCCCGTATTCGGCGATCGCCCCAGGGCGTTGAAGAGATGTCGTGCCCGCCTGACCCGGGGCTGACCGGCTTCGGAAAAGCGGACCGTGTATTCGCTGCCGTCGAACGCGACCTGGTCGAGATGGGTCCCCGTGATGACTTCGATTCCGTCATCGCGCAGGGCTGTCTCAATGACTTGCGCGGCTTCGGGCGAGTGGTGGCGGAGTATATGGGGGCTGCGCTGAATAAGTGTGATACGCGATCCCATGCGGCCGAGGTATTGGGTGAGTTCGGCCGCCACAATACCGCCGCCCAGGACGATGACACTTTCCGGAACGAAATCCAGGTCGAGAATGTCATCACTTGTCCATGCCTTCGATTCCCTCAGTCCCGGTATCGGCGGGGTGCTGACCACCGATCCGGTGCCGATCAGGAAACGGTCAGCGGTCAGACGGGCGCCGTCGGAGAGCTCGATCTCATTGGGTCCGACGAAACGCGCAAAGGACCGGTATACTGTGTAATTTCCGCTGTTGATCTGCCTGGCGCGATAGTCGGCGAACTCGCCGATGATGCGGCGCTTCCGCTCCGCCACACGGTTCATGTCAGGCAGGGCCGACGGGATCTGCAGGCCGAGCCGCTCGCCGTGCTTCGCCCGGTGGAGCACTTCTGCCACGTAGAGGAGGGTCTTCGAAGGCATGCATCCCTTGAGTATGCAGAGCCCGCCGAGTTCCGGGGCCCCGTCGACCACTGCGACTCTTTCCGCGTGCTCTGTGGCTGCCCGGGCGCCATTGTAGCCGGCGCTGCCGCCGCCGATGGCGATGAAATCGTAGTGTGTGTTCATGGTAAGGTCAGTCGGAAATCGTCACAAGTTCAACGTGTTCCCGCAAGGGTTCGTCGCGCGCTGCGGCCACGGGGTCATTCCTTGTAATCGTGCATGCCAATGCAGGATTCAAGGTTTGACCCCTTCGAACGGTCCAAACCATCCAGCAACCGACAAACCTCAAGACCACTGGGTTCAGCCGAGCTCCGGTACACATATCGAGTTTGCCACTTCGTCGGCCACGGATTCCGAGCAAAGCAGCTCGACCAGGGTCAGACCGAAATCAGTTGCCGTTCCCGCACCGCGCGATGTCACGATGTTCCCGTCGATCACCACCGGCGCATCCTCGATGATGTCGGGGAGTTCACCGGCCACGCCGAAATGTGCGGTGTAGCGACGCCCCTCCAGCACTCCGGCGTCGAGCAAAACGGTGGGCGCTGCGCAGATGGCCGCGACCAGTCGTCCCGATTTCGCCTGTTTCCGGATGCATTCGATCACCTTTGATTCGGCCCGAACCGCTTTTATTCCCGGACCTCCTGGAATCACAACCCCGTCGAAGGAGCCCGTTACGTCCTGAAGCAGGGTGTCCGCTTCGATCACGATCGCATTGCGCCCCGTGATCCGTCGGTTTCCGGTGATGGAAGCCACAGTCACATCGACACCCGCGCGCCGAAGCAGATCGATGGGGGCGACGGCTTCCATTTCCTCGACGCCGTCGCCAATAAGGATGAGTGCGGATTTCGGTGAATCGGGCATGGAGCATCATTTGACTCGGGGCGGGCTCTTCTCAAGTTTTTCCGTGTGAATCGGGCAGGACTTTCAGATCGGGATCTCGTCATCTTCGGATGCGGTTACCTGGGATGCACCCTGGCCGAAACAGCGGCGAAGCTGGGGTTGCACGTTCACGCGGTGACGCGAAATCCTGAAACCGCCCGCCGACTCCGACGGTCCGGAATCGCGGTGTTCGAAGGATTTCTTGAAGACGACGGATGGCATTCCGCCGTTCCGTCGGCACCGGCCTGCGCGGTCAATTGCGTCGGATCCTTCGATCGGACGGTCGAGGGCTATCATCGATCCTATGTTGGAGGGATGGAATCCATAGCGAGGTGGTCCCTGAATGGGGCGCCCGGGGTTTTGGTCTATACCAGCAGCACGGGTGTCTACGGATCGGCTTCCGGAGATGTGGACGAGGAAACCGAACCCGGTCCGCTTTCGGAAAAGAGCCGGATATTGTTCGAGGCTGAACGCATGGTTGTGGATGGAGGTCTGGCCGGGAGGTGGTTTATCCTGCGCCTTTCGGGACTCTATGGCCCCGGTCGGCACCAGTTACTCGACCGGGTGCGGTCCGGTGACTCGGGCCTCAGTCGGGAAGTCGATCGCCGGATGAACATTCTACACCGAAACGATGCCTGCCGGGCGATCCTTGACTGTCTGGATGCTGCGCCTGAAATCGCGTCACAGATATTCAACGTTACCAGCGATGTTGCCGCGAACAGGCGGGAGATGATCCGGTGGTTGTCCGGACACGTCCATCCGGATATCAATGAAAACGCGGCCCCCGTAATCGTTTGTGATCGGACGGTACCCGACCGCGTGGTGAGTAACCGGAGAATCCGGGAGGTCCTGGGATGGCGCCCCCGATATCCCGACTATCAAGCAGGATACAAAGCGATCCTAAACGGGGTCAGGTCTTGACTTTCAGCAATTGGAGCGATCCAAAACGGGGTCAGGTCTTGACTTTCAATATTTGGAGCAACCAAATGTTGAAAGTCAAGACCTGACCCCTTCCTTCCCTTCCTTCCCGTTTGGAGCAACCAAATGTTGAAAGTCAAGACCTGACCCCTTCCCTCCGTCCCATTCAAGGTTTGACCCCCTCGGAAGCCACAAAGAGGATGCCCTCCATGGCAGGCGTCGGCAAACTCCTCAAGCAAGCTCAGAAAATGCAGAAGCAGATGGCGACCATTCAGGCGTCCCTCGCGGAGATGGAACTGGATGTTTCCAGCGGGGGAGGGGCGGTCGCGATCAAGATCAACGGCCAGGGCGAATTTCAATCCCTCAAACTCGATCCCGAGTTTCTGAAGGAGGATGCCGCCTTCGTCGAAGAGACGATTCTGGACGCGATCGTGGAAGCGGCGTCCAAGGCCAAAACAGTGAGCGAGGCTGAAATGCAGAAGGCGACCGCGGGCATGGGCCTGCCGGGAATGTTCTGACCTGATTGTCCTGATCCTATCTGAATATGGCGGGCGCCTTTGATGGTCTGGTCGGTCGGCTGAAACGGCTCCCCGGGGTCGGCCATCGCTCGGCTGAACGAATGGCGCTCCATCTCCTGGTCGGCAGGCCGGAGGATCTTGGCCAATTGGTTGATTCTCTCACCCATGCGGGTCGAGCGATCAGGCGATGCACACGGTGTGGAAATCTGGCCGAAGCCGGCCTGTGCACAATCTGCGCCGACGAACGCAGAAGTGCCTCGTCGATCTGTGTCGTGGAGAGCGTCTCGGACCTCACCGCCATCGAACGGGCGGAGAGTTTTCGGGGGCTTTACCACGTCCTGCATGGCAAACTGTCTCCAATCCACGGCATCGGACCGGAACAATTGAACCTCGCCACCTTGGAGCAGCGTCTGGCCGAAGGGCCAGTCAAGGAACTCATTCTCGCCCTCGGCAATGATATCGAAGGCGAAGCCACCTGCCACTACATCACCGAACACCTGCCCCTTGAAGAGGTGGACGTGACCCGGATCGGATTCGGCCTTCCGAGCGGGGGTGGGGTTCTCTACGCGGACTCCGTCACCCTCAAGAACGCCCTCGAGGCGCGTCGCGAGTACTCCTGAGTCCGGCCCGGATCCGACCACCAAGGTAGGGCGCGCTGCCTCCGGTACCCACTGGGGATTTCCCTCATCTTAGGTTATTAGGTAGTTTTATTCTTTATATTAGCACTACATTGACGTAGAAGGGTCTCATTACTGGAGTGACGACCTGACATTTCTTGATGGTTGTTCGCTCTGGTCCCACTTCGGCGAGCAGCGACCCGAGTGAATCCAAGAATGATACGATCACGGCTTATAGCGGAGATTACGGGGATGACGAAAAAGAGCGTCGATATGAAGGGGTCTCTTCAAGCCCGGGCACGGATTTTTGCCTGTTCAATCTCTTGCCTTCTGATCTCGCTGTTTGTCTCCGCTCAGGTCGGGTACGCGGCCGAGATCGCCGGGGACCTCGATGGAGATGGCAAGGCGACTGTCCTGGATGTGGTCCGACTGATCAACCACATCGAGGGTGTCACCTACCTGTCGGCGGATTCGGCGCCCCTGGCCGATGTCAATGTCGACGGGTTTATCGATGGGGCGGATATCGAAGCCTTGGTGGATGCGGTTCTGGCCAGAAATCCTCTGGCCACACTTCCCGGAGCGCGAATCGCGGGGTTTTCACCCGGTGACGGAGAGGGCGATGTAGCGGTGACCCGCGAGACAATCGTGCGGTTCTCCCTGCCGTTGGCCGAAGACACCATTATTGATCAGGATTCTTTTCACGCCGAATTTGGTGGACACCGCCTGTTGACCCGGATCGAGCTCTCCAGCGATCGCCAGAAAGTGACCCTGTTCTATCTCGAACGTCTCCCTTCGAGCGCTCGGATCCGCGTGACTTTCGATGGGGCCGATATCAAGGATTTCCTCGACCGCGATATCGATTTCAACGGCGATGACGCACCCGGG
>Ga0164313_10000649_pt1 | contig 28713 bp, 26 predicted proteins | sample GuaBasSedimGuay4_FD_113735 | JGI IMG/M metagenome (GOLD analysis project Ga0164313, IMG submission 113735) | Subseafloor sediment microbial communities from Guaymas Basin, Gulf of California, Mexico - Guay4, Core 4569-4, 0-3 cm | ecosystem: Environmental > Aquatic > Marine > Hydrothermal vents... | reverse complement strand
CGTGGATTATATGAATTACCGGTTGTGTCAGCCGGCTCTCTGCCAAGTTGTATAAAGCTTTTGCCCCAGAGCCCGAATACTTTCCAGCGTCCGATCTTTGTGCCCGGCAGGTCAACCAGGAAAGTAAGATCCTGGTACTGGGGAATGGCATCACCCGTACCGAAATTGAATCCGATATCATTTAACAGGCCCAGGGTGGAATACCGGTAGTTGGCCAGGTAGGTTACTTTTTGTGTGCCTCCAACTGTTGCAATGGGTCCCTCAGCTCCGACTTCAAAACCATTGAACCCGATTTGTCCCAGGAATTCATGTTTTCCGGTATTACCTGACCTCATATTCAGATCGAATACTCCTGCAGTGGCATTCCCGAATTCTGCCGGAAACGCTCCTGTAAGAAAATCGGAATTGGCGAGCAGGTTATTATTCACCATGCTTACTGGTCCGCCTGTGGTCCCTATGGCTCCAAAATGATTGGGATTGGGAATTTCCACACCTTCCAGTCTCCACAGAACACCAATGGGTGAATTTCCCCGGATGATAATATCATTTCTTGAATCATTATGGGTCATCACTCCGGCATAGTTGGCTACCATTCTTGCGGGATCACCCAGACTACCTGCAAATCTTTCTGTCTCTTCAACGGAAAAAGTCCTGGAGCTTACCATGGCCATTTCGTTTTGTGCCTTGTCTTTTCTTTTAGTATACCGGACGACTACCTCTTCCATATCCATGGCATTCTCTTCGAGATTTACCAGTACCTGGATTTCTTTTCCCGAGGATAGAAATAGATTGGGGATCAACTTGGTACTATATCCCACATACCTGACCTCAATACCCTGCCGACCCAGAGGAACTTCTTTGAGTGTAAAGCGACCGTTCAGGTCTGTTGAGGTTCCCAAAATTGGATCAGAATCAATAAGTATCACATTTGCTCCGATCAATGCATATCCTGTAACAGCATCTACCACTGTTCCCCTGATTGTTTGATGCATAACCCCCTGCCCGTATGTTATGTATACAATCATAGTAATCAGTACTGTTGAAATCACTTTGTTCATAATGATTCGAATAATTGATTGATTAACAAACCTACATATCCCAAAGGAGGAAGTGTAGAATAAGTTGATGAATGTGAATAAGGGGTGACTGAAAGGGAATTTCTCCTACCGGTCCTTAACCAGGATCGGCCAGTTCCTTGCTGTAGCTATTTTAAGGAGTCTCCTGTCTGGTGAAACGGCAATGGGGTGGCCTACAGCTTCCATTACATGATGGTCGGTATGAGAATCTCCGTAATAATAAGACTCGCCGGGATTATATTTATGTGTTTTGCAAAAGGAGAGCATTTGTACCTTTTTCTCTTTTCCATAAACCAGTTTTCCCTGGGTATGACCTGTAAATTTTCCCTCTTCAGATGCCAGTTGCGTACAGATCACTTCATCCATCTGGAGGTATTTTGATACCGGTTCGCATATGAGTGTGGTGGCAGAGGATAGTAAAATAATAGCTCCGTTTTCTTTTCGGTGTTCTTTTATGGATTGCAGGATCTCCGGTCTGATGGTGCCTACCAGTAATTTATTAAATACGTCGAGACATAATTGTCTTACCGAGGGTTCTTCAACGCCCTTGAGCCAGGATAGCATCCGGTTGATCATTTTGGTTGGATTTCCCAGGTTAAGATTGTAAATAATAGAGAGATAAACCGCGTGCCTGTACTGTTTGGGGCTCATGAGCCCCCTTAGCATGCTCTCTTCTACAAGTGCGGATGCGCTGTTCCCTGTCAGGATGGTGTGGTCCAGGTCATAGAAAGCGAGGTATTTATATTTCCCTGTAATTGTCATGTTTCACTTACCCTGGGTTGAAAAAATGATCTCCTCCCGGATTATATATGATATTTAAAACTGAAGGCAGCAAACTGACTTCAAAGGTAGTATCAAAAAACAGTTCTCCGTCCACATGGAAAGGTACTTTTTCCCCAAAATCAATGGTTAATTTTTCAGTCTGATAGTAGTCCACTTTTTCATCTTTAATGTGTGTCCCTTTAGGAACCATAGTCAGGATCTTTAACCGCTGAAGCAAATTCAGTTTTTTGATCATGCATACATCCAGCAAACCATCATTGGCAATGGCTTCCGGGGTGAGTAAAAAACTGCCTGCAAAACGCCGCCCTATGGAGATGGTATTAATAAAGCAATCGGTCTCCTGGGTATTGCCCCTGGATTCAATTTTTACCTGGCATTCACGATAAAAAAGGAGAGTTTTCAGAATGTGCCAGATATATTTTCCCTTTCCATTTCCCGCAGCCACTTTACCCGGTTCAACGTAGTTCTCAGCTGCAACCTGGGCATCAAATCCAAGTCCCATGCCGTTTAAAAAATGCATCCCGTTTACCTGGCCTGCATCCATAGCAATTACGACCTGATTGAAAAAGATGTCCCAATGGGCTTCAGTGAATCTGTCGGGAAATCCCAGAATCTGGATAAAATCATTTCCTGTACCGGCAGAAATCAATCCGGTGGTTACCTCCAAATGTCCTATGAGGGGGCTGGCTACCTCATTCATTGTCCCATCCCCTCCAACAGCTATAATATGTGAGTATCCTTGCTCCAGGTATTTCCTGGAAATTTCTGTAGCGTGACCATGTTTTTCTGTGAGCACGATCTTCGCTGCCAGTGAACGATCAGAAACCTGTTTTTCAAGCTCAGGGAGGATCACTCTACCACGTCCTCCACCAGCGGTTGGATTTACAATAAAAACCCACTTTTCATTTTGCGCCATCTTAATTAAGATCAGTATTTGCAGATTCAATCAATTCGCTAATGTTATCCATTATCTCCTGATCCGATTTATTTGCCATTTCCGGACCCTTGATGGGAGGGTGGATCACTACGCTCAGGCGGGATCCAAAATTGATATGGAACCTGTTTTTTGGTTTCAGATTGTAAAAGCCATTTAACGTTACTGGTAAGATGTCATGTTCTGTTACCCTTAGCAGATGAATAAAGCCCCTGTAAAAGGAATTCAATTTTCCATCCAATGTACGGGTACCTTCGGGAAAAATGGCCACAGTCCTGGTTTGAGCCTTTTCTTCCAACAACTCAAGCATCCTACGAGTATTACTTATGGTGCTTATTTTCATGGGTATATAATCGGTCATTAAAAGCATTTGTTTGACCAGTGGAATGCGCAGCATTCGTTCATGACCAAACCAGGAAACATCGGGATTGAAAGCCATGATGGCTACGATGTCAAACATGCTGCCATGGTTGGCGAGTAAAATATATTTTTCTTCTTTATGGAAATAGTGTTTTCCTTCAATGTGAAGCCTTTTTCCCATCAAAGGGAATACCGTTTTAGCCCAAAATCCCATGACGCGTCTGACGCCAGCCCTCCAGCGTGCATAGGCGAGGATCAGGATCATGAAAACAACAACTGCTGTATAGGAATAGAGTACCAGAAATACCGGAACAGAAAGCAGTGTTTGAATTCTTCGGTAGGGCATCAAAAAAGATTAAATAGAGTACAAGAATATGGTTGGAGTACGGTCAATATACAACATTAATTCCAGCTGTCTAGATCAAGCTGCTTCTCCAGCCATTCTATCACTTCCGGGTCCGGAGCAGATGCGAAGAAATTATATCCGGTAATCTTTTCAAGGGAGTCGACCGAAATGGCAAATTGAATCAGGTCTGCAGAAGATCCTGTGTTTGGAAGTAGAAAAGCGATCATTGAATGATCGGGTGGGGAAAGATCTACCAGTACCTTGAAGTAGTATTGCGGTATACCCACTTCATTCAAACCAATCATTGTGTCGATGGACCCGAGAAGTGGACCGGTAATCACATAAATGCTGTCTTTTTGAGTGGCCCAACCCCTGACTTTTGTTTCCAGACTTCTCCAGATTCCCCTGTTAAACGATGGAGTCTGTGGGCTCATGTTCGACATCAGGAAAGATTCGCTCATGGCAAGTGAGTTCCACTTCATATCTCCTGCCGGAGCCAGGTGGCCCCGGTCATAACCTGAACCCCTGTAATCCGACAGGTCAGCTGAGCCGGTAGCAATCGATGTGTCGATTCTGAAATTGTCTGTTCTTTTGATATTCCCGGACTCCACCTCTTCACGGGTCAGTACATATGCGACCCACGAAGCCTGCTCATACCTTTCGTTGTAACCCAGATCGAAACCGGTGTATGAACGAATATAGTCGGTTGTAAGTGTCAGCGGGTAGCCTGCAGCCAGGTTGTCCCATTCAATGCTGATATGAAAGGGAGGGCTTTTCAATATTGCAGATTCCAATTCGCCACCCTTTGATTTCCAGGGCTCTTTGGTTACCAGGTATGCTGCAATGATCAATAACAGGAAGGATACCAGTCCAAATTTTTGTTTTTTTGTTAGATGCATGGACTAAAAATACTCTATTTTTGTAAATTCCATGAACAGACTATGGTTGTTAAAGTATGAAAAACATTTGGTTCGTTGGGGATATTCACGGGGAGATTCGCCTTTTAAACAGGTTACTGGAGAACATAATAATGTTCAGACCGGAGCGGATTGTCTTTGTTGGTGACTATATCGACCGAGGGCCCCATTCAAAGGAGGTGGTCGATCGCATCATGGGAATGGATGTACCTGTAACCTGTCTCATGGGCAATCACGAAATGATGATGCTGAATGCCATTGAGGACTTGGGATATGGTATGAATCCCATCGAGTTATGGTATTACAATGGGGGGGAGGCAACCCTGCAGTCCTTTGGTTCTTCCAGCTTCTTCAGTTTTCAATCCGATCTGGATACTTACTACCTTGATTTTTTTCGATCATTAAGAATGAGTAAAGTGGTGAGTGTGGATCCAAAACTGAAGATCCTTGTAACTCATGCCGGGATTTCTCCATCCATAGCAGTAGAGGAACAGGTTGAAATGGAAGATTATAAAAGCCTGATTCATTATCTCATTAAGAATCGAATCGACCCGGGAGAATCTTTTCTATGGGTGCGGGATGCATTTTTCAATAGTTCACCGGAGCGTTGGAAGGGCTACCTGGTGGTACACGGACATACCCCCGTCATGAAACTAAAGCGTTTTATAGAATCAAACCGTCACACGGATTATCATTTTGTGGAGAATGACCTATGTATTCGGAGAGAGAAAGCTTCGGGTAAAATTGTTTCAATCGATATCGATTCGGGTTCTGCCATCAGTGGCAGGCTTTCGGGTGTGGGGTTTTTTGTAGAAGGGGAAGATCAGCCGAAACCCCACATAAGAATGCGTAGCATGACAGTATCTAACGAAGAAATTTTCCCGAGGGACCTGGGAGTAATTACCCATTAAAGGAGCGCACACGCTCAATTCGCATGGCGAATGGCACATTGTCATGGGAAAACTCATACTCCACAGCATGACTCCCTTCCGTTCTGTGGATGGCTTCCAGTTTAACGTTCTCAAGAACAGCTTCCAGTTCAGCGCTGTATTGTTTTTCAACCACCATGCGAATGGTACCATAGTATAATTCGGTGATCATAAACACCCTTCGGATACTTCCATCATAATCGCTCCATAGAGTGGCTTTCATCAACTCCAGGAATCCATCAATTTTAATCCGGGTAAGGTCACTCATCTCGCGCATCTGAAGGTCGCCAAAGGTGAACTTCCGGATGAGATCCGATGTAAAACCACCACCGATTAGTCCAATTTTTGGGTGCTGCAACTCACTGACCGATTCGATGTTAATATTCAATGTACGCGTAGCCAGTTGTGCATCAATCAGAGGGGAATCCTGATACTCAGTTTTAAATTGATCCCAATCGGTCTGAGTGATCAGGCCCGCATCCAGAAAAGCATTATAGATGGTATTGGGCATGCCTTTTTTGGAGAAATTGGGCGTGCCGATAATTGGATCCCATACCAGGTATCCAAGCGAGATTCCTTCGTGTGAAGCCGGGATAAGTTCCAGGTCGTATTGCGAACGGAATTTTCTGATCTCCATAACGCTGTATTTGCAATTGTACGCTTATAGTTACGTTAATAACTAAAGATCAGGTTTTTTTTGGTCCAATGCAACCAAAAACATTATCGATTTTCCAAAGAAATGCGTTAATTTGTGGCGTTTTAGATCAGCCAAATGAATGTATTGGATATTATATTTCTTATTCCCTTGCTTTATGCCCTTTACAGAGGTTTTAAGAAGGGTATTATTCATATGATTTCCTCCCTTGCTGCACTTGTTTTGGGGATCATTGGCGCAATTAAACTGAGACCGGTTTTTGCCGGATTACTCGATTCGGTATTTACCATATCTCCCGAGTATATGAATGTCATTGCATTTGCTGTGGCGTTTGTGGCCATTGTAATGGTGGTTCATCTGGTGGCATTCATGGTTGAAAAACTGGTGAAAGCTGTTGCTTTGAGTCTGGTGAACCGGGTGTTGGGAATGGCTTTTGGATTGCTGGTTACCGCATTTGTACTTAGTATGATTCTGTGGCCCATCAATGAAGTGAATGAGCAAAAACAAATCATCAAGTCTGAACGCATTGAGGGATCATTGTTGTATAAACCGCTCTCGGCATTTGCTCCCGCCATTTTCCCATATTTGAGAAAAGATGACTGGAAACAGTATGTCCCAAAAAAGAAGAATAAGTTGCCAGCGATGGCCCATATAGTTTTATCGGAATAGTGGAAAAGAGAATATGAATTTTGTTGAAGAACTGAAGTGGAGGGGTATGATCCATGATATCATGCCTGGAACAGAAGAGTTGCTTGAGAAGGAGCAGGTGTCAGCTTACGTAGGTATCGATCCCACTGCCGATTCATTGCATATAGGCCACATGGTGGGTGTCATGATGTTGAAAAGGTTGCAAATGGCCGGTCACCGACCCATAGCCCTTGTAGGTGGTGCTACAGGAATGATTGGTGATCCCAGTGGCAAGTCACAGGAGCGAAATCTTCTGGATGAGCCTACATTGAGGCACAACCAGGAAGCCCTGAAGAAACAAATTTCCAGATTCCTGGATTTTGAGACTCAGGCATCCAATCAGGCACTGATGGTCAATAATTACGACTGGATGAAGGAATACTCGTTCCTCGAATTCATTCGCGACATAGGTAAGCACATTACGATCAACTATATGATGGCCAAGGATTCAGTTAAGAAGAGGCTGGGGGCAGATAGTAAATCGGGTATGTCCTTTACGGAATTCACCTATCAGCTTGTGCAGGGATATGATTTCCAGGTACTCTACCGGGAGCAGCAATGCAAATTGCAGATGGGAGGATCCGATCAGTGGGGTAATATTGTAACCGGAACGGAGCTTATAAGGCGAATTGAGCGGGGTGAGGCTTTTGCCCTCACCTGGCCTTTGATTACCAAATCGGATGGTGGCAAATTTGGAAAGACAGAGGAGGGAAATGTATGGCTCGATCCGGAACGGACCTCTCCCTATAAGTTTCTTCAATTCTGGCTCAATGTATCCGATGGCGATGCAGAGAAGTACCTTAAGATCTTCACCATGCTGGACCAGCCAACCATCAATGCACTGGTGGAAGAGCATACAGAGGCACCTCATATGCGTGAGATGCAGAAGAGACTGGCAGAAGAGGTGACCGTAATGGTTCACTCCCGGGAAGAGTATGAAATGGCCATGGAAGCTTCAGGAATCCTTTTCGGAAAAGGAACAACAGAATCTTTGGGCAAGATTCGTGAGGATCTCTTCCTTTCGGTTTTTGAAGGAGTTCCCCAGTTCGAAATACTTACTTCGGATATTGACCAGGATGTACTTGAATTATTGGCGGTTGATACAGGAGTATTTGCCTCAAAGGGTGAAGCACGAAGAATGATTGCCGGTGGGGGAGTAAGTGTCAACAAGCAAAAAATTACCGGCCCGCAGCAAAGAATCACAAGGGATGACTTTATCAATAACAAGTATTTGCTGGTACAAAAAGGAAAAAAGAACTATTACCTGATCAGGGTACAAGAATCATAATATTTTTATTGTCATGGAAAATAAACAACAATCTCGGTATAATTTTAATTCGGTCGATCTGCTGCTCTTCATGTGGAAGAAGCGAGTGATTTTGTTGGGAGTGAGCTTTCTTGCAGCTGTAGCTTCCATAGTCATATCAATAATGATCACTCCAATGTTTGAAGCATCGGTGGTTATGTTTCCAACATCCAATACTTCAGTTTCGAAAGAGTTGCTGGTCCAGGCATTTTCGGGCCATCCCAACGTTTTCGATTTTGGTGAGGAAGAGCAAGCTGAACAGCTTCTACAGGTACTGAATTCTGAACCCCTGCGCTCGAGGATTACCGAAAAGTACGATTTAATGAAGCATTATAAAATCAATCCAAACGGTAAATATCCCCGCACCGAACTGATGGATCAGTTTAAATCCAACATTAATTTCCGGCTGACCGAATATATGGCAGTGGAGATATCGGTTATGGACGAGAATCCGGAGATGGCGGCCAATATTGCCAATGACATCTCCGACCTTGTGGATACGGTCTTTAATGATATGAAAAGAGAGCGGATCCTGACCGCATTACGGCTGGTAAATGAAGAGCATATGCAGGCCGAAAATGAATTCTATTTGATCAGGGATTCGCTAAATATGGTCTATTCCGAATTGACCAAGGAGATAGATGCTGGCAGAAGCACCGAGGATTTAATCATGGCCATTACAAAGAACTGGGCCCAATACCAGATGATGACAGATCAGATCAGAAATGCCGCCGGAGTTGAGGTCGGACTGAACTGGAGATTGAGGGAGGCCATGATGGAGGCAGAGCAGGTGATGGCCCATAAGTTCGTTGTGGAGCGGGCATTTGTTCCTGAAAAGAAAGCATACCCCAATAAATCTCTGATTGTAATTGCCTCTACTTTTGCATCATTGTTATTTGCTTTGATTGTACTGATACTCATTGATAATGTGAAGGTTAGAGTATCCATACAGGAAGAAAAATGATCACCAGAATTCAGGAAAAGTACCCAAAGGCATTGCTGTGGGGGGGCCTTCTCACGTTCGTCGCATTAAATACTGTGATGCTGTGGATGGAAATATTTTACGTTCCCTTACTTCCGGCCTTTTTACTTTTTGTCATTCTGGCACTGGTGGCTGTAGATAAGTATCTGCTTACCATTGTTTTTTTTGTACCCCTTTCCGTTCCTCTAAGCAGGCTTGCGGAGGGACTTGTCATAGATATGTATCTTCCCACCGAACCCCTTTTGGCAGGTTTACTCCTGCTATACATGCTGAAGTATCTGATGGGAGAACGGATCGATCTCAGGGTGTTAAAACATCCTGTTACCCTGGCTATTCTTTTTCACCTGGCCTGGTTATTCATCGTGAGCCTTACCAGCACTGATCCGCTGGTCTCATTTAAATTCCTGATTACCAGGTTATGGTTTATTGTGGGCTTTTATCTGCTGGGTACAGAGATCTTCAAAAAGGAGAAGAACATGCACAGGTATGCCTGGCTGTTTATCATTGCATTTACAGGGGTGGTCATATTTACATTGATCAACCACGCTCAGTATGGACTGAATAACCAGGTAATGGCTCATAGAGTATCCCTGCCTTTCTACAAGGATCATACCTCCTATGGAGCAACCCTTGGATTTGTAATACCGGTGTTGGTCGGATTTTTTTTCCTTATCAAAAGAGAAAATGGCAATATGCGATTCCTGATGTCGCTGCTCATTTTACTGATTGTCTTTGCCACAGTGGTATCATACACCCGGGCTACCTGGATCAGTATCCTTGCCTCCATGGGTGTCTGGGCCATCTTAAAGTTGAAGATCAGGTTTGAGATAGTGCTGGTTGGAGCCATCATTGTGGTAGCATTTTTCTTCTCCGTTAGAAGTCAGATTATGGTGGAGCTGGAGCAGAACAGAGTGGAATCCTCGGGAGAGTTATCTGAACATGTGCAATCAATGGCCAATATTTCCACCGACCAGTCCAACCTGGAGCGAATCAATCGCTGGAGCTGTGCCCTAAGAATGTGGAAGGATAAACCTCTCTTTGGATTTGGCCCGGGAACCTACCAGTTTGAGTATGGCCGTTATCAACGCTCCTATGAGAAAACCCGTATCAGTACCGATTTTGGCACCATGGGTACTGCCCATAGTGAATATTTTGGACCATTGTCAGAAGCTGGTATTTTTGGATTAGTGAGTATTCTTCTTGTGGTTGGATCTACTTTAGTAACGGGGATTCGGGTATACTATACTTCACAAAAGCGAAGCATCAGGATCTTCTCCCTCGCTATACTTATAGGGCTCTCCTCATACTATTTTCATGGATTACTAAACAATTTCCTGGATACCGATAAGATATCTGTTCTTTTCTGGGGTTACACTGCCATGCTGGTGGCCATGGATATTTACCACAGGGATACCCGTGAAGAGAATTCAAAAGAGGAATTAACTACCTAACTTAATTGGGTGCACCGGGAAATTCTGCACCTATAATAGAGATATCATCGAAAATCGCTGCTGAACCTTCCATAATTTCCTGGTTATCAATGATGGTCTGGATGTTTTCCTCCAGGGATTTGGAGTTGGTAAGCTCCTTTTCAAGGTTCTCGGTTCCAAACTCAATCCCTGAGTCCTGGATCACCTCTACCAAACCGTCGGTATAACAGAAAAGTTTGGCAGGTTCATCCATTTTTACAATTGCTTCATTCACAAAGGGAAGCTCATCCAGCATTCCCATGCCCACACAACCACTTCCCAGTTGAGTTAGTTCACCCGACTTAAGGGAATACAACAAGGGGGGATTGTGTCCTGCATTTACATAGGCAAGTTCCCTGGTTTTAAAGTGATACCTGGCTATAAACAGAGTGATAAATTTCTCCCCTTTAGCACTGTTCATTACCCTCTCATTGAGTCGCTTAAGTGTTTCTGTAAGTCCCTGTTCGGCAGAGAAAAGGGCCCTCAGGTTTGCCTGGAAGTTGGACATCAGGATGGCTGCCGAAATACCTTTCCCTGATACATCGGCAATGCAGAATCCAACCTCGTCCTTGCTCAGCTGGATTACATCGTAATAATCTCCACCCACATCAAAATGTGGGTGATAGAAAGCTTTCATGTTGATAAACTCGTTGGAGGGAAGCCTCTCCTTGGCAGGGATCAGCATGTTCTGCATCTTACTGGCCAGCTCCATCTCTCTTTTCAATGCCTCCTGCCGAAGTGACTCCTGGAACAGCCTCTTATTTTCGATGGCAACAGTTATAATGTTTGAGAGTGTCTGAATAAACCTGAGATGCTTAATGATCGGACTTACTCCCTCTCCCTCTTCTTCGATATCACCTATCAAAACAAACGCGATGGACTGATCTTTATGTGACACAGGAATTACGATATCCACCAGCTCGGGAAAGTGCTGGGGTTCGGAAGTAATAAAAGAGATCTCATCGTAAATAAGGAGATCCCTTTTCATGTCTACTTTTTGGAAAAATTGGTTTCCAAAGCCAGAGTTCAGAAGACACTCCCATTTATCTGAGAACTTCAATACAATGACCTTCCCGATATCAAGGTCATCAGTGAGCATTTTTTCATACCGGCGTATGAGCTCGGTGGTTGACACATTATCGTTTATGGCCAGAGTGATATCCAGCAAAGCATTTAGCTTAAATGTGGATAGTTTCAGCCTGTTTTCAGAGAATTTGCCCATATCTTATTGTTGGTCCTGCCAACTATTTTTTGACTCTTTCTGAGTAGGAACGGTCGCGTGTATCCACTTTGATTACTTCATCTGTATTGATAAACAGAGGCACCATGATCTTAGCTCCGGTCTCGAGCTCAGCTGGTTTCTGTGCCGAGGTGGATGCAGTATTTCCCCTTTCACCAGGTTCGGTATAGGTAATCTGAAGTTCAACAAATGGAGGCAAGTCAACAGTAAGCGGAGTTTCTGTATCAGCATGCACCACAATTTCCACCGATTGACCCTCTTTCATCAAATCTGCATTCTCAATCATTTCGGCCTGTATGGATATCTGTTCAAATGTTTCCAGGTGCATGAAATTAAGACCCAGATCATCGGTGTAGAGGTACTGATAGGGCCTTCTTTCCACCCTGGCTGTATTCACTTTTACACCTGCCGAGAACGTGTTCTCTATTACCTTTCCAGAGGTCAGACTTTTCATTTTTGTCCTTACGAATGCAGGGCCTTTGCCAGGTTTTACATGTTGAAACTGTACGATGGTATAGAGGTCGTTATTATACTCAAGACACAATCCATTTCTAAAATCTGATGTTGTTGCCATCTCACTAATTTATGTGTAAATATATCAATATAATACTTTCCTACTGTGGGAAGTTATAACACCCTCTTTTTAGGTGTGGTGGCTATGAAGTCTTTCAGGTAGAAAGGCTCAAAATAAGCCACATCCTCATATTGTTGTTCTTCAAATCGCTTCAGAACTGGTTTGATCATGTTTGAAGCGGATGGATTGAATCCCTTGATAAAATGGGCATTGGGATGCTTCAACACCTGTTCACACTTATCAGCGCCATTCCCAAAAAAGCAAACATGATTCATTTCAAGAATCTCGCCAAAACTCTCTTTGTCCACAACATCAGCTGCCACATCTCTGACCAGAATAATCTCCGGGGTAAAAAACCCTGTGTACACCTCCATGCGCCGAGCATCCAGCATTGGACAAAGAATTAATCCGGAGTCGTACTTCTGGATCAGATCTTGAATGTCCCTGTGAGAGCTTGCCCCAAAGGCCATGCTTTCGAGAGTGCCAGAAGAGAGGAGGGGCTTTTGAAGCGCATAAGCAATTCCTTTTGCAGTAGAGACCCCGATCCTTAATCCGGTATAGGAACCCGGCCCTTTACTCACAGCTACTGCATCGATCACATCAAGCACCTTATTACTTTCATGCAGGCACTTCCTTATAAAGGAATTAAGAAGTGTGGCATGGGACCGTTCGGGCCCACTCTCGGCAGAAGCCAGTTGTTGATCCCCTTTTGAAATTGCCACTGAGCAAATGTCTGTAGCTGTTTCGATATGAAGGATCAAAGGCATGTTCATGGGTTGTTACTTCTTTTTCTTTTTATCACCCTGGAAAAGATCCTCCTGAGAGACCACCTCCACTTCCAAATCGTTCTTCAGCTGCCTTGAGATGGCCGAGTAGGGCGCGACAACCATCTCATCCTCTGGATCGAGTCCTTCGGTAATTTCAATGTAATTGTTATCCTGAATACCGGTTTTGACCTCTTTCATCCATGCGTTTCCCTCTGATACTATGAATACCACTACCATGGGTTCATCACTTGTGGATTTAACTTCAGTAGGAATCGTTACATTACTTACAGTGCCATCGGAGCTCACCTGGCCTATTTGCTGTTCATTTTTATCAGCTGCTGTTCCGGTGGTATCCAAACGTGTGGTGACTGCCTGTATGGGGATGGAATAGACTCCGGTTCTGCGATCGGTTTGAATATCGGCAGTGGCCGACATTCCCGGTCTCAGAGGATATGGATTGGTTTCGGAAATCTTATCTTCATAAGATTCGGGCAGCATGAATATCTTCACCATAAAGTTGGTTACCTGATCGGTGGTTACACCGGAAGTGTTTGCAGAGACAGGTATTTCTGATACAACTCCCATAAATCTTGTATCCGGATATGCATCAATCTCTATAAGCGCTGTATCCAGATAGGTTACTCGAACGATGTCATTCTCATTTACTTCTACTTCTACCTCCATGCGGTTCAGGTTTGCAATCCGTAGCAATTCAGTTCCAGACATCATCGAAGTTCCTACCACACGTTCTCCAAGTTCCACTGAAAGGGACGAAACTGTACCTGCCATAGGTGCGTAAATAGAAGTTTTGGTAAGGCTTTCGTCGGCTTCATCCAGTGTAGCTTCGGCACTTTGAACCGAATACTCAGCTGCCTCTTTTTCTGCCATTGCAGTGCTGTGATTGGTTGAAGAAGTTTCAAACTCAGACTCAGATATGGCCTGGTCCTCGAAAAGCTTTTTGGTCCGTTTGTAATCCAGATGGGCTAGCTGCAGTCGGGCTTCCGATTGCTTCAATCTGGCTTTGGCATTGTTCAGGCTGGCCTCTGCCCGGTTTCGGGCCATCTGGTATGCTTCTGGTTTTATTTTAAGCATATACTGGCCTTTTACCACCTCATCTCCTTCCCTGATAACCAGCTCCACGATTTCACCAGATACATCGGGCGATATGGCTACTTCAGTCTCAGGTTGAATCTTACCATTGGCAGTAATGATCTCTACAATCTCCCTTTCTGCCCCTTTTTCGATGGCTACTTTCAGATATCCTTCATTTCCGATCCATCCCTGTTTTTTACTTATTCCTAATGCTATAACCAGTACAACTGAGAGAATTCCTATGATGATTAATAATTTTTTTAGTTTCATTGGTAAAAGTTTTGTGTTTTGGCAGAGTTAAAGTGTAATGGGTTCTCCTTTGTAGAAATTAAGGATTTTTACTCTAAAAATAAAATCGTATTTGGCCTGAAGTAAATCTGATTGTGTGCGGGTAAGCTGAATCTTCGATACATTATAATCCACCGTATTCACCAATCCCACCTCAAACTTCTTTTCAGTGTATTTGAAGGACTCTGCCATGGATACCAGTGCTTGATTTGAAGCATTGAAACTTTTAAGTGCTGCAATGGCATCTGCATATGCCTGGTTGATGGTGGCATATAGTGCAAGCTTCTGGCTCTGCAGGTTGAGCTGGGCATTCTCAAGGGCTATCCTTGAGTTGGCAATGTTGCCATTTACCTGCCACCCGTTAAAAATGGGTATTGAAAGTCCCAGTCCTACTCCTGCGGAGGTATTATCCCCGATCTGATCGAAAAACGGATAGGCCCCATAAACAGGTATATCCTGAGGATAGGTAAAGACCGCTTCTCCGCTGGCAGTTTCTCCAATGGGAATGCGCTGGCCTTCGTTGAAGCTAACGGCCTGCTCCCGCAAATCAGAGTAGCCAGTGTTATAATTGGCCGATACATATAGCTGTGGAGATCTCCCTCCTTTCGCAATTTTGAGCCCCTGCTCACTGCTTTCCATATTCAGCTCAGCGCTCTTTATCTCAGGCATTGATGTTTCGGCGATCCGGTATACTTCCAGTGCATTGATCAGCATGGGATCTTCGTCAGGGTCTGCAAGCTCCGGTATGACTAGATCAAAAGCAGTATCGATAGGCAGGTCGAGCATCTGCTGCAGATTGAGCAGGGAGATGGCCAGCTGGTTCTCCGCATTAACCAGATTAAGTTCTTCTGAAGCATACTGAGCCTGCAGTTCCAGGAGATTACCCCTGGCCAGTTTTCCTGCATCCACCATTTTCCCGGTTCGCTCAACCTGTTGACCGGTAATTTCCATCTGACTCTCCGTAACTGCAAGGAGCTCCCTGTTGAACATAATGGAAAGATAGCCTGCAGCAATATTCAGAGAGATATCATTCTTTATTTTTTCCACATCTTCATAACTAGCCATTAGATTGAGTTCATTCTGAAGGATGGTGTTCCTCACCCGCAGGCCATTAAAGAGATTTGCAGAGGAGCTAAACCCCAGGCTGATAGAGTTGGACTGCTGATTTTCTGTAAACTGATAGGTTGTTTGATCCAGTACCCGTCCCCAGGCGTAGTTATAGTTCCCGGTTGCATTCAGGTTGGGAATCTGACCCATCTTTGACTGTTTCAGAAGGTTTTGGTTATATTCGGTGTTCAGAACCGATTGCTTGATCTGGATGTTGTTATCCATGGCATACTGAATGCACTCCTCCAGCGACCAGGCTTGCTGAGCCCTGGCAGAAAGGAGCACAATAAAAAGTATGATGGATAGTGCAGTTGCTCGTCGGATCATTATATTTCTTTTAAAATGAACGCTAAAGTTATGTATATCGTTTAAATCTGAATGAATAAAAGAGAAAATATTGTTTATTACAGGGACTTTGGTGAGGTTAGCTACGTAAAAAACAGAAGGGCAAAGAATCTTTCTATCAGAATCAATCAGATGGGAGAATTGAGGGTGACTGTTCCTGGATATGTAAGTTTAAGGAGGGCAGAGGAATTTCTTTTGACCAGAAGGAGCTGGGTTGTTGCAAAACTCACCAAGATTCACCGGGACGCTGGTCAGTTCAGAGAGCCTGAAGCCGGTGATGTTATAACTATAAGGAACAAAAAGATTCCAGTGTGGTTGAGGGAGAAGGATAAATCGGCAGAGGATGCCCTCTGGAGGATACTCCTTACGGAGGCACAGACCTATTTGCCCGGAAGGGTTTCTGCACTTGCTGATACCCATGGGCTCAAATATTCCGGGTTGAAAGTCAGGCGAATGAGAACAAGATGGGGTAGCTGTACTGCCAAAAACAGCATCAATCTGAATAGCTGGCTAATGATGCTTCCCGATCACCTTTCCGATTATGTAATCCTGCATGAGCTGGTGCATACTTTGCATCGCGATCACAGCAACAGGTTTTGGGAGGCGCTTGACAGAGTTACTAAAGGATCATCCAGGCAGCTTAGAAAAGAGTTGAAGACCCACCGGATTATGGTTTTGCCAGCAGGGAATCCCCATCAATAGACCCCAAAGATAAGTTCGGCTGTAAGTGTGATAGAGTTGAAGGCTGGTTCGGCGCGGAGATCAATATTGTAGGAGGCAACAATATTCAGGTAGGTATACTTCTCAAATTGCCTCTGGTACCCAACGCCTAATCCCACATTGGATTTTACCCAGGTCCGTGCGCCTCCACCCGGAATAACCAGTTCTCCATACTCATCAGAGTTAGCTTTCAATGAGGCGACCACCATCATTTCCAGTGTACCTGCCAACAGAAGTGCATTGGCACCCGATTCATAGGGACGGAAATAGAATGTTAGAGGAAGTCCAACGGAATTTTCAGTATAACTTATTCTGATTTTGTCATCAGGATACTTAGGAGGCACATCATATACATCGGAATAATCTAATATGGAAGACGACTTAAGGTGATAGTCAACCCCGACTTTAAAAAACCAGTACTCGTACTCCCAGTATACAAAGCTGAAGCCCGCCCCAAAACCCGGACTAAAAGTGGGCTCTTCCCCCCTGATCCAGGAGTAATTTCCCTGAATGTTTCCTCCCACGTATGAATTAACCTGTGCTTCGGCAGAAATTGAAATAAGCAGAAATATGATCAGGTAAATAGCTCTTTTTAACATCGCAGCTAAGCTCTTTGCACAAATCTAATACAATATTCAATTGTACCTTCATGAATTTATCAAGTCCAGAGTCCCCGGAAAAAGAGAAACCCTCCCAGCTTTTTATGCTAGAAGGGTTTAAAATTAATCTCTGTTGACCCGCCAGGGCTCGAACCTGGACTCTTCTGAACCAAAATCAGATGTGTTGCCAGTTACACCACGGGTCAAAAGCGGTTGCAAAAACCGGGTGCAAATATACAAAATAATATTAAAAATTATTCTGCAATTTTTTCCAACCCGTCCTCGGTCATTATCCAGGATTTTCCTGCCATATTCCAATCAGAAAGGCGATTCACATTGCGAACACCCTCCAGAATGTCCCTGGTTTGATGATCGAGCACAACCACTTTGCCTTCAGGAATCCTTACCACAGCTTCGACCCTGGGGAAGCGCCATTTGTATTCAAGGTCCACTGAAAAATAGGGATCCAGTTCAAGGGTATTCCCCCTGGTCCTGAATTTGTAATCAATGTTGGATGCATTCTCTTTAGCTTGATCCCTGTTGCGTCCTTTGGATTCTTTCTCAATGTCGATTATAAAATAATCGCCATTTGCTTTTTCTATATCAAGATCAAGACGTCCGTAGAATGCATCTGCATCTTCAAGTAGATACCATTTCTCGTCCAGATCAATAAGAGACTCGTCATCCAGATAATCCTGCTGCTCCTCATTGATTGTGATAAATAGAGTATCAGAATCTATCCTGAGCTCCTGTGAGAGTGAATCTCTTCCAAAATCGGAGTAGTGACTGCTTTCAAATGCCACTATGCCGATAATCAGCAACAGACTTACTACCCATAAGGTTACTGCACCTAGGGAGAGTCCGCGGTTCCTTGTCTTAATATTAAAAATCAGCTTTACCAGTCCGTAGATCATCGCAGCAATGGGGATCAGGATTAGTAAAGTGATGGAGATCACAAGCAGTGTAACTGATACAGGATCAGTAAAGGGAATAAGTATATCACCCAGGGAAAAACTATACGAATCGAACGGAAATACATGTACTCCAACAAATGGAAGGGCGATTAATCCGAGCAGAAGCCCAATGCCTGCAATAACCAGGCTGGTTCCAATGATTATTAAGATGACCTTAACGAACACCAGAAGTATTTTTCCCAAAACCCCGAAAAAATCCGAGGCGGCCCTTTCTGTCTTATGGTAGGTTTCAGAATCTCTTGCCCTGGAAACGCTTTCCTTTGCTTTTGAAACATTTTCCTTGACATTGTCTTTTACACTGTCATATTCTTCACGAATTTTTTTTTCCAGGTTCGAGACATTTACCTTTTCTCCTCGCATCTCCAGTTTTTGAGCCGCTGTCACTGCCTGTGGAAGTACGATCCACAGGATAATGTAGACCAAAATGGAAGCTCCTCCGGCAAAGAAAAAGATGACAAACAGAAGCCGAAAAATAACAGAATCCACATTAAAATAGGCAGCTAGTCCTCCGCAAACACCTCCTATGACAGAGTTTTCCGAATCACGGTATAGTCGTTTACTTTTGCTGTAGGTTTCGTGAAAGGTCCCTTTCCCTTCCGACTCCTCACCAGAGTCAGCAATGTCTTCGGGATTGCCCATAATATCGATCACCTCATCCACAATCTTCACGGTTATCACCTGGTTCTCTTCAGAGATCTTCTCCTGGAACAGTTCTGCAATTCTGGATTCAATATCATCTACAATCTCCTTGCTCTCCTCTTTATTTAAGAAGTGTCTGCTTATGGTATCCAGGTATGTTTTTAGCTTTTCATAAGCGTCATCATCAATATGAAAGATGAGTCCGCTTAAATTGATTTTAATCGCTTTCTTCATGGTATATGGCTATTTAATGTTCTTTATTGACTTTACGGAGTTTATGAGAGTATCCCACGATTCGTCTAGCTCTTTCAGGTATGTACGGCCCAGCTCGGTCAGTGCATAATATTTTCTGGGTGGCCCCTGGGTGCTCTCTTCCCACCTGTAATGAAGCAATCCGGCATTTTTCTGCCTGGTTAACAACGGGTACAGTGTTCCTTCGACCACAATCAGGTCGTTCTCCTTTAAAGCATTGATGATATCAGTGGTATACAGGTCCTTCTTACCCAGGATGGATAAGATGCAGTACTCCAGTATTCCCTTCCGCATCTGTGCTTTTGCGTTTTCAATATTCATAGGTATCTATTTTAATGCGGTTATGTGAATGAAGAGTTTAATGGGATTCAAATATTTCATATACAGAGGGAAGCTATTTGATCCAATTCCGCCTGAAATTCTTCGGGCCTCTTCTTTATTAAAAATTGAATCGAAGCTTGGTCCAATCTGACGGCGCACTTTTTTGACAGGATCTGCCTTTAATATATCATCTTCATTAAACTGAGGCAGGGGACAGGGGAAAAACTGCGCCAGGGAGTCGCTGGTAATGCTGGTATCAATCATCGCTTCGGGATGCATATAATGATGAGAAGAGGGCAATAGGCTGATGGTCGGTTTTTGTCCGTTAAGAATGGTGATTGTCATCAGCATCCCCGCCATCAAGACTATTTTATATAATACTATATTTTTCATAATATATGTTAATGCAAGCTATATTACATTACAAAGATATGAAAAAATATTAATACCATGCAATACATAGTAGTAAAAAAATAGAATTAATTTGAAATTTTGTATCTTGCTTCTATGGAAATGACCGGAAACATTAGAAAAATGGAGTCTCAGCATGGAGAGGTAATTCTCTATAATTTACCTCTTGGAATCCAGAAAATGGAGATGAATAGATGGATTGGCCATGAAATAAGCATGGAATACCTGGGTTCCATCAACTGCATAAAGTGTGGCCGTTCGACCAAGAAATCATTTGCACAAGGATTTTGTTACCCCTGTTTTACCACAGCACCTGAAACTGAAGAGTGCGTACTGCGACCTGAGCTCTGCAGGGCTCAGGATGGGGTGGCCCGTGATATGGAATATGCAAAGCAGCATTGTCTCAATGAGCATGTGGTCTATCTCTCAATAACAAGTGGATTGAAAGTTGGAGTGACGCGTCATACCCAGGTACCTACCCGGTGGATCGACCAGGGGGCAGTTCGAGCCATTGAACTGGCAAGGACTCCCAATAGGTATACAGCCGGATTGATCGAGGTGGCCATGAAGGCTCATATAGCCGATAAGACCAACTGGAGAAAAATGCTTTCAGGTTCAGAATCCGGTGAGGTGGATCTGGTTAAGGAGAAGGGTAAACTGGGAAGATTAATGCCGGAAGAATTAAGTGGCTTTCTCTCAGAAAACAATCAGGTAATGGACCTGAAATATCCTGTATCGGAGTATCCGGTAAAGATAAAGAGTCTCAATTTTGATAAAGATCCCATTGTTTCCGGAAGGTTGACCGGCATAAAAGGCCAGTATCTGCTATTCAATGAGGACAGGGTGATTAATATCCGGAAGTTCGGTGGTTACCTGATAAAATTCCGGGCTATTTAATCTTCCAGGGATTGAATTTCTCTTCTTAGATTCTCCCAGAGTGACTCATCCATCTTTGCTCCAAACAGCTCAATGATCCTGCCTGCCAGGATAGCTCCCATCTTTCCACAGGTCTCCAGGTCGAGGCCTTTAATATGTCCATAAATAAAGCCAGCAGCGTACAGGTCGCCTGCACCAGTAGTATCGATCGGATTCGAAGGGCGGACACCAATTCTGATGGTTCCCTGGTCTGAAACACAAAATGATCCCTCTGCCCCAATCTTTATTACAGCAATCTCCACCAGTTCTTTTACCTCATTGGCTCCAGCCTCAGGGGTCTTTCCGGTTAGTGCTTTGATCTCTTCTTCGTTTGCAAAAAGAATGTCTACATATTTTGATATGATGGTTTTGAAGAAGCTTACATTCTCTTCAACGATGTTATAGCTGGCCAGGTCCAGACAAATCTTTTGTCCGGCATTGCGGGCCAGGCGTATGGCTTTTTCGAACATCTCCTTGTTTTGAACCAGATATCCTTCAATGTAGAAATAATCATATCCTTCAAAAATGTCATGGGAAATATCATCTGCCGAGAGATCAACAGCGGCACCCAGGTAGGTGGCAAATGTTCGCTCCGAATCTGGAGAGATCAATGCCATGGCGCGCCCGGTTTCGTGCATGCTTTTAAATAGAATAGGAGTAATCTTATTGACCTGCATATCCTTTTTGAAGAATTTTCCCAGATCGTCATCGCCCACGTTCCCAACAAATCCGGTTTCTATACCCAGATGAGCCAGTCCATGGATTGTGTTGGCCGCAGATCCGCCGGAAGCTTTGGTTTTGGGCATTCCAGTAGTTTCAGCATGTATATAGTTAGAGGTGTCCAGGTCCACCAGTGTCATGCTGCCTTTGGGCAGTCCAAAATCATTAAGAATTTCCTCTTTTTTAATCCTTGTAAGGATATCCACAAGGGCATTTCCCATGCCCAGTACTTTTGCCATATTCTATTGAATTTAAATGCAAATATAGAATTATTCAGAGACAGGAGAATTATACGGAAAATCCAGTGCAAAGGTTTTTTTCAAAATGTATTGTTTTATTGGTTAAAAGCATCTATTTTTGCACCGCTTAATGCAACCCAGTTTAAATAGCTGGAAAACTCCTCAGTAGCTCAGTTGGTTAGAGCGGCGGACTGTTAATCCGTAGGTCGTAGGTTCAAGTCCTACCTGAGGAGCAGGGAAAAGCGGATGACAATTAAAGGTCATTCGCTTTTTTTTGTCCAAATTTTTGAAAGCCAACGATAATATATAAACAAAGTTTTATAAAGACTGATTTAAGGTAAATTGGGAAATCGATAATCTGTCTAGGGGAATCTCCCTTGTCATAAGCACTACATTTTTGCTTGTTAGGCTGTTGTTTCGTAACTTGTTAACTACCCCTAAAATTAACTAATATGAAACTTAATTGAACTTAATGAAACTACAGTTGCATATTATCCAGACAACGTTTACCGGTGGGAAAAAACAGGTGAAACATGAAGGAACTACTTATAAAGAAACACTAGAACAAGTTCAAAATCTGGCTTCTGCTTTAGTATAGATGAATTTTAAAAAAGGAGACAGGACAGGTTTGACTTTAGATGGAAGATACAACAGGAAACGACCATATAAATATTATTGTCATGAACAAAAATTTATTAATCATAGTCCTTTTATTTCTATCCGTTTGCCAAGTAAATTCTCAGGATTTTGAAGTTAGCTTTGATGGCGGAGAAGCAGTAATTGATTCGATTATAGCCACAAACCTTTCAACTGGTGAATCAATAAAAATACCAGGTGACGCCTCACTTATTTTACGTAAAACTACAACGGGGATACATACATCTCAATACGAAGGAGGTAGATTACCTGTTATTTATCCATCTGATGGAAATGTGGTAATCATCAATTATCCTTCCATATTACCCCAGAAAATTAGCATACAGTTTTATGATATCAGCGGAAGGGTACTGGCACAAAAAGGTTTTAATATCTCTCAAGGGATTAATCAATTTACCATATCAGCTAAACAGCATGGGGTGTATTTTGTACACCTACTGGCCGGGGATAATTGTTATAACGCCAAAGTAATATTAAATGGCCAGGGCAATAATAGTATTAGTTTTTTAGGTTACAACGAGTTTAATAATTCTAACAACCAATTAAAAAGTATCAGTGGAGATTCTTATATCATGTTATTTTCCACAGGAGATATTATCTCATATGAGTTCTACAGTAGAAAAAGTACGACAATTATTAACGAAATAGCAGGTACATCAGCAATACTTAGTCCCAAATTTCATAATTGCGTGGATTATGAGGAAAATAATTACAGTATAGTAAAAATAGGCGACCAGTGGTGGATGGCCGAGAACATAAGAAGTACAAGATATGCTGATGGAACAGAAATATTACTTTTAGAAGACAACGATCTATGGTTACATTTATTACCTACTGAAAAAGCTTATTGTTTTTACAACAATGAAAGTCTAGGGTACGGGGCTCTATATACTTTTGCAGCAGCCGTTAATGGAAATCCCTATGATGGATCAGGCTATGTACAAGGCATATGCCCTAACGGTTGGAATCTTCCAAGCAATGATGAATGGATGGAACTGGAAAATTACCTGATTAATCAGGGCTTTAATTATGATGGTACAACCATAGATAATAAATTTGGCAAATCACTTGCATCTACTAGTGGATGGAGCAACAGTGAGCACATAGAAGGCGCTGTTGGAAATAATCAAAGAACAAATAACAGAACCGGTTTTAATGCCATACCAGCTGGATTCAGAAGCAATGTAACAGGTGAATTCCTGAATGAAGGTATTTCCGGTAATTGGTGGAGTAGCGCAGAGGACTCTATTGCCACTGCCAATAAATTGTACTTAGAGACAAATTTTAGCAGCCTGAACCATCATTACATCAATAAATCGAATGGCTATTCAGTTCGCTGTATCAAGAATAATGATGATCCCTTTATAGTCAACTTTACAACAAATAAAACGGTGGTTGCAATGGGTGAAACAGTTACATTCACTGACCTTTCATCAGGAAAACCGACAGAATGGAATTGGGATTTTGGCGATTGTAATTCCTCAAAAGAACAAAATCCATCCCATATTTATTACTCACCGGGGATATATTCAGTTTTTTTAATTGCTAAAAGAAGTGCTGAAGAAGCCTCAGAAACAAAAACAGATTATATTGTTGTAACGGAAAGTGAAAAGAGAACTATTGCAGATACAGAAGGGAATATTTACAAAACCGTAAAAATAGGAAACCAATTGTGGATGGCCGAAAACCTGGAAAGTACCCGTTATACCGATGGTACAGAAATTCCACATGTTACAGATAATACAGAATGGGGCAGTTTGGCAGCTGATAACACTACCAAAGCCTATTGTTTTTACAACAACAATAAAAGTATAGGGCACGGGGCTCTATATACTTATGCAGCAGCTGTTAATGGAAATCCTTATGATGGATCAGGTTATATACAAGGCATATGCCCTGAAGGTTGGCATGTACCGGTAGAAGCCGAATGGACGGAACTGGAAAACTACCTTATTGCCAATGGCTATAATTACGATGGATCAACCATTGGAAATAAAATTAGTAAATCTTTGGCCTCAACAAGTGGATGGACAATCAGTACTGGTGAGGGTGCAGTGGGAAACAACCAAAGCACCAATAACAGAAGTGATTTCCATGGCTTGCCGGGAGGTTACCGTTCCTACTACTCTACTACAGGTGAATTTGCTGGAGCAGGTGATGGCGGTTCCTGGTGGATGGCAACCGATGTTTTTGACGAAACCGCTATGTACTGGAACTTATACTACAATTTTAAACATGTGCTCAGGGACTACACTTTCAAGCGAACCGGTTTATCTGTCCGCTGCCTCAAAAATGATGACGGTTCCCCTTTAGCCGACTTTAAAGCAAACACAACTGAAGTTCATTTGGGTGAGATAGTTAACTTCACCGACAAATCAACCAACAGTCCTACCGGATGGATATGGAATTTTGATAATTGTGGTGATACATCAACCGAACAAAATCCTTCTCATCGTTTTACCAGGGAAGGGCTTCATTCGGTGACATTGATTGCCTCCAACGATACAGGCTTCGATGTTGAAACTAAAAAAGGTTATATCACGATAACACAAAGAAAAAGCCTGGTGAACGACATAGAGGGAAACATCTACCGAACCGTTGAAATAGGAAACCAGTGGTGGATGGCCGAAAACCTGAAAACTACTAAATTCAATGATGGAACTGATATTTATTTGGTAGTAATAGATAATTCAAATTGGCTTGGATCTTCAACACCAGCCTACGGTTGGTATGATAATAGCAAGGAAACGTATGGCGAATGGTATGGAGCTTTATACAATTGGTACACTGTAAATACAGGTAACTTATGTCCCTCGGGCTGGCACGTACCCACAGATAGTGACTGGAAAGAACTTGAATCCTCCTTGGGTATGTTACCAAAAGATTTAGATACATTAGGATGGCGAGGTGATTATGTTGGAAGTAAGTTGGCAGGCAATGCTGGTTTATGGAGTTATGAAGGGTTGGAGTCCCGTTCTTTAATAAAATTTAATGTCCATTTTGGTTCAAGTGGTTTTACAGCCCTTCCGGGCGGCTCCATTTATCCATATTCAGAATCAGTAGATTTTGTAATGAGAAACCCAGGAGTCCAAGGCTCTTGGTGGAGTTCTACAGAGTTCGATTCAGATGATGCCTGGCACAGATATTTGCTATTGACTAATACCCAAGTATTTAGACATTCTAGAAAAAAGGAATGGGGCGCATCCGTTCGTTGTGTACAGGATTAGTTGTGCACAGGCCTCATTCAGGGCACAGTAGCAAACTGTGCTATATAACTGAATGAGCGAACTATAATCAAGATGGTGGGCTGTAAGACCCACGGTTTATCTGAAGGGAACGAGCCTTGACCCAAAAATAGGGCAACAAGGAGGTCTCACGACACCTAGATTCTCGCAATGACTTACAGAACTGATCCACCGGCAGGGGCTATCAGGAGTACCTGTCAAATCACCCTACGGTGCTTTTATCTAAGGGTAAAGGTGTTGAGCGGATAGGGAAAAGGGGTGTTGAAAGAAATACCTCAGGTGTTTATACAGGAGCTGAATACAAGTGAACTGTCCGACGAGGTGTCGAAATTTATATAGACAGTGTCAGAAACCAGGGTAACTTAGTCTGTCCCGGGACAAGTACAGTTCTGTGAGAGGCTTGGGGTGAAACTCCCCGGGCTTACTTGGCAATTCACCTATAATTTTGTTTAATACAAGAAAAGGCTAATGGCATACCGCCAACAGCCCTATCTTGAACCGTTCTGTCACCAGTGACCGTTTGAGACTTACCAGTCTGTCAATGGTTTAATTTAAGGAACCGCCGTGTTGTACCGAACGGTATGCACGGTGTGAGAGGACAGATAGGGAAAGTAGACTGTTTTCACCTATTTTCCCTATCTTCCTACTCGATTGACCTTTATCCAGGATCAAAACTCTGACAATCCATACAATCTTCTGAAGTGATACCCGCAGATGGTAAACATCACAGTGTAAGGAAAAAGGTGTGGACGGTGCCACAGGGTCCAAATCAGGACTCTCCAAAAATCACCTCGACCTTCCCCGATAATTCCCATTGTAAAGATAGATCTGAAAAAGGCCAATAAATAGTAACGATCAATTCTAATGAGTTTGCTGTTGGTTTGTCGTAAGTTTAGCAAACACTGACGAATTCTGTTGTAATAAGGCTTAATGGTATAGGTGTTCTGAAGTACCGATTGATATCCTTTGAGTAGTTCACCAGTACTCATTCTGGGAACAAAATTCATTGAAAAATCTGTGTTGTTTCCTGTCACCTCTGTAGTAATCCGGTTTTCTTCTTCAAGACGTTTATACAATCTTGTATTTTTCGGAGCATTCAGCAATCCTATCATGGCCCAAACTATCCCACTCTGTTGGATAAAGTCAATCTGTTGATCAAATATCGATGTTGTATCACTATCAAATCCGAGGATAAACCCGCCTGAAACAAGCATTCCCGCATTCTGTAATTCCCTTACATTTTGGAGCAAATTCCTGTTGGTGTTTTGAATCTTATTACATTCCTGATTAGAAAGCTCTGATGGCGTTTCGATGCCTATGAATGTTGAATTAATGCCCGCATCAAGCATCATTCTTATTAATTCCGGATCATCAGCCAGGCTAATGGGTGTTTGAATGTTGAAAATGAAAGGGTATTTATGTTGCCGCATCCATCTAATGATGACAGGAAGCAAATGGTTCTTAATCTCATTCTTATTTCCAATGAAATTGTCATCAACAATGGAAACACTGCCTCTCCATTTAAAGCGATACAGGGCGTCCAGCTCCTTAAGTACCTGGTCGGTTTGCTTCAGCCTGACTTTTTGACCAAGCATGGAAGTAATCTCGCAGAAATCACATGAGAAAGGACATCCTCTTGAAATTTGCAGGCTCATGGACGCATATGATTTCCTTTCGAGTAAATAGAAATCCGGAGCTGGTGAATACCTTAGGTCAGCATAACTTCCGGTCTCATATACCCTTTTTAGACGCCTGCCGATTGTCAGATCATCAAGAAATGGATTGATGGTTACTTCAGCTTCATTGAGTATAAAGTGATTCACCTGAGGGTAATTGTCCATATCATGTGTAAAAAGGGGCCCTCCAGCCACTATTTTCACCTCAAACTGCAAACACTCACGGATGATCATTTTCACCGATTCCTTTTGAATGTGCATGGCACTTATAAATACATAATCAGCCCATTGGAGATCATCAGGCAACAAGGGAGAGGTATTCAGGTCCACCAGGCGCTTTTTCCATGTAGGGGGTAACAGTGCCGATACAGTGATCAGTCCAAGCGGGGGTAAGGCTGCTTTCCTGGAGATAAAGTGTAACGAGTGTTTAAAACTAAAGAATGTAGGTGGATACTCTGGATATACAAATAATACATTCTTATTCTCAACCTCCGTGAGCATGACGGATCATTTCAAGCATGTTTAATACTCCTCTGACATAACCCACCGATTCGGCCAGACCAGGCAGAGGATCTTTGCCATCTTTTTCATATTCAAAACTTATCACCTTGCTATAGTTTTCTTCAATTAGCATTCTTAAAAAACCGGGAATATCAATTACTCCGTGTCCAATTTCGCAGGTTTTTCCATCTTCCTCTGCTTTGTCTTCATCTTTTATATGTATATCAAGTACCCTGTCCATAAACCTGGAAGTCTCTTTGATGGGGTCAAGTCCAATTCTGGCAGTATGACCAATATCAATACAGAGGCCCATGCCGGGATCCATACTTTCAACCTTTCGATAAGCACTCTCAGGACTGGGATATTTGTCGTCGCCCGGTCCATGGTTATGGATGGCCAGATTTATTCCGGTCTCTTTTACCCTGGTGTTGCATAGTTCCAACAGCTCATGTTCGGGAACTCCTACAATTACTTTCATGCCTGCATTTTTTGCATAGGCGAAAGCATGATCTACCTCCTCCTTATTTCGCATGTAAATCACCCCTCCTCCATAGAGATCAATTCCTGCCTTTTGTACCTTTTCTGCCTGACTTTGAACTTCTTCGGCAGATAGCTCCAAAGGCAGATGCATACTTTTCAGACACAACTTTTTAATGTTGAGTCTTTGGGTCATAGCAATGGTCTCGTCCAGTGAGAACTCTCTGAATGTATAAGAAGCAATCCCTAGCTCGAAGGGGAGTTCTGCGCCTTGATTTTTCAGTGTAAGATCAGCAGCCAACAATGAAGGTGTCTGGGTCGCAATGAGTCCGGCACCGGATACTCTTAAGAAATTTCGTCGGGAAAAATGCATGGTGTAATATTTTAAGATTGGTTGTATAGAGTCAAAATAGGGAAATTTTACTACACAACACCCAATTCTTACCCAAATTCTGATCAATCGGGCTCATTGGTTGTTATTTTATATGTACTTTCAGTTTGCCAATTTTT
>Ga0164313_10000648_pt1 | contig 28756 bp, 16 predicted proteins | sample GuaBasSedimGuay4_FD_113735 | JGI IMG/M metagenome (GOLD analysis project Ga0164313, IMG submission 113735) | Subseafloor sediment microbial communities from Guaymas Basin, Gulf of California, Mexico - Guay4, Core 4569-4, 0-3 cm | ecosystem: Environmental > Aquatic > Marine > Hydrothermal vents... | reverse complement strand
TTCTCTAACTACCAATGTCTCGGCGGTTAATAAGGAGCGGGATGTTACGGGCGAGGTTGAGGCCCTACTCCTCACCACCAACGACGCCACAGTTTTCAAAGGCGTAGACCGCGTAGTCGCTGGAACTACTGAAGAATTGGTTCTTACCACTAACGACGCAACGGTCTTCAAAGGCGTAGACTTCGTTGTTTCCGGCACCACCGAAGAATTGGTATTTACTACCAGCGATGCCTCTGTCTCTAAAGGCGTAGACCGCGTAGTCACTGGAACTACTGAAGAGCTGACGTTCACCACCACTGACAGCGTAGTAGACGCCAGCAGAGATGTCGCCGGAAGCACTGAAGAGCTGACGTTCACTACCAACGATGCCTCTGTCTCTAAAGGCGCAGACCGAGTAGTTATAGGTACTACAAAGGCAATACTCCTTACTACCACTGACAGCGTAGTAGACGCCAGCAGAGATGTCGCCGGAAGCACCGAAGCGGTACTTCTCACTACCAACGACGCAACGGTCTTCAAAGGTGTAGACCGAGTAATTACAGGCACCACCGAAGAGCTGACGTTCACTACCAACGACGCAGTAGTTAGCCGAGGAACAGATAGAACGATACTTGGCGGAACGGAAGCCTTACAGCTAGCTACCGCAGTAGGTATTGTTGCCAAGACGCGAGACGTCATAGCTACCACAGAAGCGTTGGCTCTTGGTACTAACGCCGCAACTGTGGGCAAATATCGCGATGTAGCGGCTACGACGGAAGCGCTACTGCTTACAGGTGTGGATGCAACGATTGCAACCAGCCGTGTAGTTTTGGGCCAACCAGAGACTATAGAGCTAGTTGCAAACCCAGCCATAATATTCAAAGGCACAGCCCGTACAATCATAGGGCTCACCGAGGCGATACAGCTTACTGCAAATTCCGCTCAGGTAGAGCGTGGCGCAGACCGTACAGTCACCGGCATCACTGAGGCGCTGATCTTCGCCGGTACCGCTGGAGCCGTGTCCCAAGGACGCGATATAGCGGGAGACTCTGAGGCCCTCCTCCTTACTACCAACGACGCCGTAGTCGACACAAGCACAGACCGCGCCGTTACCGGCACGACGGAAGCTATAGAACTAACTGCTAATGACGCCAGTATTAGCACTTCACGAGATATTGCGGGTGCCTCAGAGGCGCTGATCCTAGCAACTACGGGGGCTGCGGTCGATCAAGGGCGGACTCTCTGGGCTAGCACTGAAGTACTGATTCTCACGGCTCTCCCTGCCGAGGTGGTAAAAGACTCGGGCAGGATCGTTATCGGCACTACGGAAGTTCTCCAACTTACAGCGAATGACGCTGTGGTCGGCAGAAGCTCAGACCGGCTGGTCATAGGCAGCACAGAAGCGCTGATACTGACTGCCAACGACGCCGTAGTTACGAAAAGCGAAGATCGGACAATTGTAGGCACCACTGAAGCCCTTATACTTACCGCAAAACCTGCTTTGGTGTCGAAAGGAAGGCCCACAGGCACGCTACCCTATTATGGCCGCGAGGCCGTGCGGGTAGTACCCTCCGGAGTGGGAGGCGTTGTCTTGCGGTCGCCAGAAGACAGTGTTAAGTTACTCACAATTAATACGCTGGTTATTGAGCCTGTGAATGGGGTGGAGAACTAATAAATGGCTGCGCCCAGTTACACAGAAGACCTTACTGATATCTCGTTAATGGAGACCGGCGAGACCGGCGTGGTCGCCCTGAACATCTCCGGCGGCGGTGGCGGTACACCCGCCTACGGCATTGATTTCAAGATGCAAGGGACTGGCTGTTTCGATAAGGCGGCGTCCAACGCAGAGCGGGCCATCGCTGTTAATAAAACCCCCGGCGCAGGCACAGTTGCCACAGGCGTCCATATTTTCCAGTGGGGCTTCGTAGCTACCCCCGGTGTATGTGAGAACCTCGCGACTCGGGGCGTATACCTAGTTTGTGGCACATCTGCTACCAACTTCATGCAGTTCCACGTTGAGGGTAGCGAGACTATCGGCGCGGTTGGGCGGGTAGGCAAGTGCTACGCCTACGACTATGTGACCACATCGAATACAGGCTCTGTCCCCTACAGAACGGTAAACGGCTCCCCCGGCGCGACCCCTACCTATTTCGGCTACGGGCTGAATACCAACGCCACAGTCAAAGGCTCCAACATGGGTATGGACGCTGTGCGGTATGGCACAGGCGGCTTTATCACGGCAGGGGACTCTGGCACGCCCGCCACCTTTGATGGGTTCTCTACCCAGAACGACTCGGAAACTAATCGTTGGGGCATACTTACCAATATTGGAGGTTCCTACGAGCTACAGGGCACATTCGCCATAGGGCAGAATAATGGCGGCACTGCTACGCTGGCGTACTTTGAGGACTCAGATGTCAGTATTACGCTTATTGATACCGTCCACTCAACAACGGACTTCACAAAGTTCATCATAGATCACGCTTCGACCGAGGTGTACTGGACGAATATCACTATTACCGCGCTGGGTACTAACAACCCCGGCGAGCTTACAGTGGTCAACTCCGCATCTGTATTTGAGGTTGTGGGCGGTACGTGGACAGGGCTAGGCACTACCGATTTGGAAGCGGCCTGTACGGTCGATGGTCTGACATGGCGCGGGTGCGGCGCAGTCACAGCCAACGGTGCCACCTTCGACAGCTGCGTATTTGACCAGTCTACAGCTACAGATGCGCTTGTCATAGCTGACTTGGATGACATCACCACCTGCCACTTCGCCAGTGATGGCACGGGTCACGCGATTGATCTGGGTACGATCTCAGCTACTGCGTCCATGGAGTGGGATTCTACGACTTCAGGGTACGCAAGCTCCGACGGCACGACTGGCGATGAGACAATTCTGGTGGATATAGATTCGCCTTATGTCCTCACCATAAATTCTGTTGCGGGGGCCACTAAGCCCACGATACACAAGACTGGCACTGGCACCGTGACTGTATTGGAAGCGCAGGTCACCATCGCAGTCACCGTGCTGGATGATGATACCGGTTCAGCCATCGGTACAACAGCACGAGTGCTGTTGTACGATACAGCCGATTACTCCACCGAAATTCTGAACTCGGCCTGCTCTGCTGGAGGCGTGGCCTCCACCACCCAGAGTTATACGGCTGATATTGACGTAGAGGGCTGGGTACGGGAAATGAGTACCACCGGTACAGATTACACACCGGCGGATATATCAGGTACAGTGACATCAGCGGGCTTTGCATTAACTGTTCGGCTAAAACCGATAGACTAAAAGGAAACTACACATGGCAATTTATGACACAGATGCGGACAGCAGCACGGCCATAACGGCGTGGCTTGCCCAGTTCAAGGTTGCAGCGTCCGGGGCAATCACGTTTGTCTCTGGCACCGACACCTTCCACGTCAAGTGGATCAACAGGTCGCTGCAGAAACTTGCGTGGGATTTTGTGATCTCGGGGGATGATGAGGTTAATTTATCCTTCCCCAACCCCTCGAAAGAGGAGGCGCTGGGTAAGATTGTTACCCTGAACGACCACACCACCAACTACGGTGTGAATTACCTCGTAGACGACACGGTGATGGAGTCCCACTTCGGCGGGTCTGTGTCACAGGACGGCGGCGACACCATTTACTACGGTCTGATCGTACTGGGCGTCACATCCACACCTCTGCCAGTGAAGATTATTCAGGACGAGGTTGAATTAACCTCTCATTGGGGCAACGGCAAGAACCAGACAGACGGAAACACCCTGCTGCGCGTCATGGTTAAAGGGCGGGACACAGGCACCGATATTGATGGCCTGCGAATTGTGGTGAAGGCCAGCACATGGCTTGAAACCTACGCTATCTGGGAAACCACGCTGGCGCTTGGTGAGTCTGTTGCATCTATTACCACAGCCGATGATCCGCAGAATACTACGGCTCAAGGCACGGTAGAAGCCTACAGCATCACCAAGTCAGAGGGCTATAAGCTGCTTGATCTGGATGGGGCGGGCAACAAGCCCTATTTGGGCGAGTGGTCATACGACACGGAGACTACGAAGAAAGCGCTGTATGAGTATGTGAAGGCGATTCTGGTCGATGGCACTACCAACACTCTCTACGGAGTTGATGGGGATCTCTGGACTGGCCGACTGTACGACTGCGCTATTGATGCGGGCACAGGCACCCACGCCCAGAATGAAACCTGCGATTGGGTAACAGGTAACGGTAATCTGGTAGGTGTTGATGATACGGACGGTACAGCAACGACGCGATACATCCTGCACGTCGGCGCTGGTGTGCCCCCTCTGGATAATGATGTCATTACAGGGCTTGGCTCAGCTACGGCAACGCTGAGTGCCGATTCGGTTAAATTAACTACTAACCCGCATCACCTTGCCCAGTTCACCGGCGCGTGGATTGGCGCGTTCGGTATTGGTTTCTTGTCCACAGAGATCGGATCATCTGACTCGTTTAAGGACTTGGACGGCAATACTGTTACACCGCCAAACTACGTCAGTGTGACAGGCACCATCGAGGCGCTGAACTCCGCAGACGATCTGCACTTGTTCCTCGCGGAGAAGGATGCGGTTCTGGATTCACCGGACATGACTGTTTATACCTGCGTTGGTGAGACCGTCTCCTCTGCGGTGATTGTGGTCAACGAGGCCATTGCCTCTGATACGCCACAGGCTGGTTGGTTCGGCGTGCTGAAAACAGGCACTACCAGCTACAAGTTCTATGAGTACGATAGCTGGGCTACTAGCACCTTCCAGCTCGTTGGAACCGTGGCAGACGATGCCATCACTGCGTCTGACGACGGCATGACAGCCATTGCCTACGACTCCATGACTGGGGGTGGTACAACCAAGTCGTTCAGCAACACGCTGATCTACACCTCGGACATTGTGGTTCGTGGGTGGGTCCGGCACGGCGATGCTTCGGGGGTGGACAAGATCATCCCGATCTCGGGTACGGTCGGCGCGGCTGGATTTAACTTCTCAGGCACTATGGAAGCTGAGGTTTAACGTGTGGCCTATGCCGTCAATTGGGTGGCGAAGCTTATAACGATACCAACCTCTGATCTCACGTTGGTAAGTGGCACCCGATATTCGCTAGACATGGTGGACTTCCTTGCGGAAGTTCGTCGTTTAGAGTGGGCGGCAAATGAGGGTTTGTGGGCACCGGCTATTTTGGAGCACACGGATACCCGCCTCGACTTCGCTGGCGCGAACTACGCGCCTTTCGATGAGATCATCAACGGCTATACGGTTGAGATTACCGGGGTTGCCGAGCGAGTGGATTTACTCGGCTCAAACAATAATTTTGTTGACGTGCTTGTACCCACTGGCGTGGCAGTAGTGCCGTCTAACTCAGCGGGGTTGCAGATTGTATCAGTAGGTAGCGGGCTGGATGCAACCCAACAAACCCAACTTAGGGAGTTGCACGCAAATGAAGGGCTAGAGTTGGGGAACCCAATGACTGTTACATCTGCGAGCCGGTCTACAGATGACGCTACTGTGGACCTCGAATTAACCGGTGATGGCGTTACAACTGCTACGGTAACTCGACAGTAACATGGCTATGACACCATTCAATGTTGTTACCAAAGGTTATTTAGATTCTCCTTTCTCCGTAGCAGTGGATGGGTATCTAGGTAACTTAATACCCAGCATGCCCGAAGGCTGGCTAGGCGGTGTAGTGGTCTTAGCGAGTACTTGGGGCGCGCGCATGAGAGGCGGGCTAGTTGAAGCAGCCGCGAGAAAAGTAGCGCTGGCGGCGATTACCATAATCCCCGGCCTTGATGCTATGATAGCTGAAAAACCGGGTGTAGAGGTTCGGGATGAGGATTTAAGTGTATGAGCGACGTAAACTGCGAACCTGTCAGCAACGTATATCTAGGACATGACAACGCTGTAACAGTGGTGCCGTATTCGGACATTACTGAACGTACAGTCTACGATATGTCGGTTGTGACCGAGGTGCAGGCTAGCTTAGACCTATTGTCTTCAGTTTCTGAGGGCGATGATATTACTGCTAGTAGTAATGACGCCCCAATTACTGTTTGGTGGGAGCAGGTCGACGTTGGTACCCCAGACGAGGAGTGGCGGATTCACATGAAAGCAGGGTTGTTCGTAGGAGTTACTCCCGGCGATTACAAGCTGCGCATAGTTTTATTCGACCCCCCACATACTAACGGACTCGTACTAACGGACTCCGTACAGGTGACTGTGGTCGCGGTTCCATGAGGTTAATATGATAGATATCAGTAAGTTGGACATTACGATCGACAACATTGAATATATCGGCGGCGATCTGGACCCACAGGCTCAGGAATTACTGCGGCATGTTGTGGATATCCGGGAGCGGAAAAAAGAGCTGTTATTTCAAATGACTCAATTGGATGTTGCAGACCACGCATTTTCAGAAGCGCTGCGTAAGTACACACCGCCTGTTGTTAAGGAGGTCGGATAATGGCTAAATTAGCGTACCGTCTTTTTTGGAAGAATAATGCTTCGGCGACCCTGACTACGCAGCTGGAGTCCGGTGTTACCTCCGTTATCGTGGATGACGGTTCGGTATTTGGTAATCCATCTGCTACTTACTGTACATATCTGACGTTCGACGATGGAGCGAATGTTGAGATCATGCGGGCCACAGGTCGCTCCGGCAACACGCTAACAGTGGTGCGGGGGCAAGAAGGTACGTCTGGCACCCAAGTGTGGCCGGTCGACGAGGTTCTCGAAAATCGTTTGACCACAGAACAGCTTAATGACTTACAGCCGGGTGAAGGATACGTAGGGACGATTGCCATTGGGCTGAGTGCCGACACAGATTCCGTTGATGCTATTGCGATCGGTAACGCTGCCTATGCTGCTGAAGGTATGGCGGGTAGCGGCTCACATATAGGTCAGGTAGCCATTGGTGCCAGCGCTAAAGCCAAGTACAACGGCTGTATCGCCATTGGCTGGCAAGCTCTAGCAGAAGGTTCGACCAGCAGCATAGCCATCGGGGAAGACGCTGTTGCTAGCGGCAATTCGGCCATACACATAGGCGAGGGTAACGGAACTACGTCAGGGGAAACCACCGGCGATTACGGCACAACTATAGGCCAGTTCTCAAATAATTTTGGGACTAATAGCATTGTAATTGGGTATAGCAGCGAGACTGACGCTAACAGTGATTACGCGATTGCTATAGGCAACAACGCAAGTATTACATCCGGAGACGAAAGTATATGCATAGGTAGGGACACTACCGTGGGCGGCGCTCTTTATGGCATCGTTGTAGGCTCCAACTCCAGCGCTATTGATGGCCGAGCTACAGTTGTGGGCCCGTACGCGCTTGCTGGCGGATATAAGTCGATAACACTCGGGGATAGCGAAACTAATTGGCATACGGGCTCTGGAAAGATGTCACCAGCTGTATGCCCACGAGAGACAGATAATTGGTCCCTCGCCGGTAGTGGCGCTGTAAATCACCTGATGTCCGCACCTGTGACGGTCACCTTCCCTCCTATGGATCTGGGCGCGCCCCAGACATGGACCACAGCAATAGCCTACAATGACCAAGAAGTTGTGGTGGACCCCACACCAGTAGGTACTGAGCAGCATTACCTTGTCATTGGCGCATCCGCGACTGTCATCGACACGGATACGTTTTATGATGGCGGCCCTTTTAATAACAACGCATCCACAGAAAGTGGGGAGCCTACGTGGGCTACGGTTCAGGGCAGCTCCGCAAATGCTACAAAAGCCAACGCCAAATGGGTAATGATAGATCCAAAATCTGGTGTAGAACTCAATGTTTTCGGACTGGCAAACTCCACAGCCAAATATAAATTCGTACCTACCAAAATATCTTTTTACTGCTTCGAGATAACCGGTACGCACACTACCAAGCCGACATTTGATTTCGGCAACGAAATTAGCGATACAGCGTATAAATCTGCGGAAGCTATCGACCTCATTACAGCGGATGACCAGATGCAGTCGTGGGACATCAACGGCGATGACGCCATGGTTCCGGGGGCCGAGAACTTAAAAATTACGCTGGGCACAGCAGGTGACGGCACTTTGTTTATGGGCAAATTTATCGTTGAAGGTATTATCATGGCGTTGCGGGGTTAACTGATGGGTGTTGCCCGTAAGACAAAACCAATCGGCCCATGGCCGCTGGGCATGATGAATACGGTTGACGAACATTCCCTGCCCGCCGAAGCTCTGCAAGACGCCCTCGATTGTAATATAGACCGCGAGGGTTTCCTTACTTCCCGCCACAGCTATGCTCTGCTGAGCGACGCTGCCGGGTTCTCCGATATGTACGAGCTGAACGGTATCGCCTACGCGGTGAGCCAAGACGCAGTTGGCGTGTTGGGGGAATCCTCATTCGATGTTATCCGAGCAATTAACGGACCAGTAGGCTGGACCAAGCTTAAAAGTCAGCCCGTGTTTTGCGACTACGACGGCGTGTATACGATTGAAGGTTTAACTTCGCAGCAGTTGGTACAACGTGACATAGTAGACGAAGAAGAGCGGTATGGCGTTACTGATATGCCGGGGGGCCATTGGATTGAGCACTGGTCTGGTCGGTTATTTGTTCTGCGTGGTCGCTCGCTACTCTGGTCAGAAGCTCTGGACTACGGAACTCACAGCCCCTCACGAAATTTCATACGCTTCCCCACTAACCCTACATGGATGGCTCCTGTCGAAGACGGGATATTCGTCGGCTTGAAGCACACGGTCGTTTTTCTGAGGGGCACTGACCCAGCTAAATTTGAAATCGAGGATGTGTCTGGGCAGAACAGCCCCGGCGCAGCAGTCGTCGTACCGAATCGGTATTTATCTGAAGAGGCGCAAGGGCAAGGTGATGCGGCAGTCTGGTTTGGCGAGACCGGCTTTGTTGTCGGCCACGCTAATGGTAGTGTAGTATATCCACAAGCTGAGACTATCCGGGGAATGTCCGTTGTGCCACGGAAATTAGTTGTTATAGACGAACGCATATACGCGTTCACCACCGAGGAGTGAAAAATGAGGCATTCTAAAGAAGTGCGCGGATTCTTGGAGAGTGGCGATTTTGTCACTACCGATGAGGGTCTGTTAATTCACGGCGGTATCAAGGCCGTTGGCCGTTACTACCATACCGTGAACGGGCTGGATGAACGGATCGATACTAACTTGATTCCGTCGGAAGGTATCCTGTATTTGCTTGAAGCAGGTCTGGGTACGAATGTCGTAGATGGCACGCACTATCTGGCGCTGTATGTGGGTAACGCTACCCCCGCAGCCAACTGGACAGCCGCGAACTTTACGGCGAATTCGACCGAATCCACCGACGACGCAGATGGCTATTCCGAGACTGTTCGTCAGGTTTGGACACCAGCAGCAGCAGCAGCGGGCGTCATCGGGAACTTGGCCAGCCGTGCAGCGTTCACCATCGCGACTGGAACCAGCGTCACTGCCTACGGCGCGGGCTTGTTGTCCAGCGCTGTGAAAGGCGGAACAACCGGTGTGCTGGTATCGTCCAGCCGGTTCGCTGCAGCCCGTGTGTTGAATGACACTGACACCTTTGAGCTTGGCTATGAAGTCGAACTGACCGATAGCTAATGTGTACAATGGCGGTGTCAGCTATAAGGGCGACAAACAGCTAGCGGAACAGGCAATGCCTGAGGCGCTAAAGCTCGCCAACATGGTGTCCGCGCTGAAGGAAAGCGCGGGGCTTGAGCGACTCGAAAAGGTCTACGATATTGACGGGGGCACTGTCAGGGTCGTGGATTTTGAGCATGTCCGCCATCTCTATATTGATGTCTCTCAACCCGTCGAACCAGAACCCGAAATCATTGAGGATATAGAGGCGCTGGAGGCTAGCACGTACGCAGCCTTCCCAGCGCACAACGCAGAGTGGACGCACCCTGCGCGCCCCGGCGACGCGGCGGCAGCTCTCACCCCTAATACTACAGCAGAAGGTACAACCTCGCTCACGCTCGCGGGCGAAGATCTGCTGGAAGATGTCTACGAGTACAACTCCTTTTTTAGTGATCGCTACGCGTGGTCCTACTTGCATTGGACAGGCTTGAATAACCTCACCCTCTACACCCGCGTAAAAACCATGACGAACAGATATTCCATGAGCTACGGAGATAGGGCCTATGACGGCTACCTGTTGTGGCGCGGTAGGCTGATGTTTGTTCTGCCAGCTAAGTGGCAGTATATGGGCTTCGGGATTATGGGGAACAAACTGATAATTCTGTCGACGCTGTTCACAGATTTTACGGGTGAGGCCATACCTACCTTTGCGGGCGGCACTGTGACTGTGCAGAGTATGGATGTTGCATTCAACAGCGAAACTGGGCGCTTGACTACGAGCAGCGGCACACTGGTAACCGTGGGTACATTTGAACAAGGGCGTACGGATTATGGGCTGGCTGAGGATGGGGGGTTTTATAAACCTGCGTACCAACAAGCCCAGAAAGATTTATGGTACGACTTACCATATAACCCGGAGATGTCCTATAACCCACAATTTGGTTCGCTATGGTTTAACTTCGCTCCAGATGGTTCCAAGGCGGTGCGCTGCCGCTACTTCGCGGAGACGCCTGATGTGTCTAGTGAAACAGTGAACAACATGACGTGGAAGGAGGAGCTGGCTTTCTCGTTGGATGGGAATGGCGATGTCCAGTTCACTCGCACTAAAACTGCGAACGGTACGGGCTGCGTTTACTCGGGGGCGATTGTCGTAAACACTTACGCAAGCGCCGAAGAGCCGCCGTATCCGGGGTGTCCGGGACTCGAAGACGACCGGCCAGCCGATGGTACCGAGTGCGATTTTTCGAGTTTTTCGACACATAATTATCAGTACGACTCGTCTATATCTAGCGTTGAGACGCCCATAGCGTACGACTATGATACTAACGGCGATCTGGTGGAGATGTTCATCCAATTCACTGAGGCGACGAGTAGCTACCAAAGTTATGACCACTACGAGTCAGCAGGGCACACTGATTATACCTACGACTACTACAACCCCGGTGTTGGGGAAGAGTGGAAGTCGTACACGAACGCTACTGGCTTTACTAGCCGCAGTTCGGCTACATCTATGCGCGTTCGCGCGCACCTGCGCATAGGGACTACGCAAATCCCCTATTACAACGCAGACTTAGTGTCATCGTCCAGTTATTCGCAAGACGATATCTCGTACACCGAAAGGGTGTACCACGGCGGAGGCTTTGACGAGGCTGTACTTGAGTACTGGAAGACGTCCGATATAACGCAGGCTCAGAACGGGACGTTAACAGACAACTTCTGGACACTACGCGGCGTGTGCAACGGCGTCTCTGACATGGATTTGCGTTATGGCTGGATTGTTATCAGCGACACACCCTCTAGCAGTACTTGGGCGTATAGCGGTTCCTACTTCTCGCATAGCGACAACCCCGTCCTCAATTGGGTAATACCGGGGCAGACTAACTACAGCGCAGAGCGCAACGACACGCTGCACATTGTTCGTGACGGTAACCACACAACCGCCCCGCTAAACCCGGTAACGGGGAACCCGGCGATAAAGTACAGCATATCTGACAATACTGCTGCTGGCTCCGGTGAGACTGTTTGGTACACGCCGAGGCAGTATCCTCGTAGTGGAGACGGCGGCGACTACGTTTTACAATTGGTGGCAGGCTGCGCCGGGATAGCGGGGGAGCTGTATGATACTTATCGCTCTTCCAGCAACTACTTTGACTACGCATACCCCACCAAAAACTCCCTCTGGGCAGCAGGCGTAGTGCGCGGGATGGGCGGCTCACTAGCGATAAACCCACACTCTGGCACTCCGCACGGCGTGTTCAGCGTAATCAGTAGCGATTTTAACTGGGATCGCTCGGGGACGGGGGACTTCATAGAGGATTTCATGGACTACAGACAGGGGACCTACTCCGTCGACTGCGCCCAAGTGAATAGGTTTCCCTTATGCCAGCAGGCCGTTTATTATTACGATGGGACGGCTGGTGTAGCTACTAACCTGACAGACGCCATGTGGGGAGCAGAGGAGTACAATGGCCTGCTGTTTAGAAATAAGGACACAGGTATCACGCATGCGTTTACTCACTTTGAATCGTATGGGTTGGTAAGCCATATTGAGTATGTAGATGCGGAGGTCGACTTATGATTAACGGCGTAGTTACCAACGGAGCAGCGCTAAACGCTGGGGCTGCCAGTGGCGACCAACCTGAAGACGTACGTGAGACAGCGGTTGTCACCTCAATTACGCACTCAGCAGAATTTGTTGATGTGCGCGACTCGCTCGTTGGCACCAGCGCAGCTTGGCCGTACGTCTATCGAGAAGACATAGCTGAGACAGCGGTTGTCACCGGCGATAACATCGTCATTGTCCGATGGATGACAGTACGCTCCACCGGCGTTGTTACCAGCAGCCACGACACCATACGCCTCGCGCCTGTGAACATCCGCGACGATCTGCTCGGTACTGATAGGACGTACCTCCAAACGATCGCCACTGAGGACGTTACCGACTCTGCGGTTGTCACCGGTGATGCCGAGTCGCTAACACCTGACATCGACGTGCTGGAGACAGCGGTTGTTACCGGCGAGGCTTCGTACAGCCTGACTGTACGGTACGTGGTACGTGACTCTGCGGTAATCACTGATGCTACAAGCACCGGTGGCGCGGTCGACGTATTTGATACGGCTGTCGCCACCGGTGGCGCTACTCCTTATAGGATTGCCCGGTATGTAGTCAGCGAGACGGCAGTTATCGTCGGCGCGGATGATTTGGGGCTGGCCCAAGAGCTGGTCTTGGATGTACGGGATTCGGCTATTGTGATCGGGTACGCCGATAACAGGCTTGATGCAAGGTTAGATATTCGTGAAATTGCTTACCTGTCAGATAATATGGTCAGTTCGGACGGGTTGGTGGGAGTTGATGGCCTGCCTGTGGATAGTGTGTGGACTGCCAGTGTGTATAGTTGGGGCATGTCTCGTCATAGTGGGACTGGCATTACTCAGCGTGGTACTCGTTTTGCCGTTTCTCCTGATGGGCTCTACGAACTTGGAACCGGATACAGCATTGCGGAAGTAGATACCGGGTTTATGGGGCTGGGAACCAAGGCACTCAAGCATGTGTCCTCTATATATTTACAGGGTAGCCGCGACGGTGACATGACCGTAACAGTAACTGCCGACCGAAACGGCGCACGAGCGGTTCATAGCTACACCCCGATAGACCGGGCGCATGGCGACTCGCGCAGTGTGCGGGTGGACATTGGCCGGGGCTACCGCAGCACGTACTATAAACTGCACATCCAAACCACTGCCCGCTTTGAATTATTCGGCGGCGGGCTTCTGGTTGCGCCCACACAGCGGAGAATCTGATGACTGTTGATGTCGACTATGGGGCAGGCCACAAAATATACAGCGTAAATGCCTCCCCCGCATTTACTGACCCCACATCGCAAGAGGTACAGAAGCGCGGAGATGACGTATATGGCTACCTTTTAGACCTCGAAGCTACGGCTGACTATGCAGCCGCCGCCGCGATCGAAAAAATCGAAGCGCTACGTGATTTTGATGCCGCTGTAGGTACGGTTACTTTTGTCGTGCCGGACGCACCGGATGCTGCGCTGCAGTACCTGACAGACCTCCCAGTATTGGAACTCGTAACGCCTGAGATCGACCGCTCTGATCTGGATACGGGTTTCAGGTACGACCTCACAAATGCGAAGACGCAGAACTGGGTGCAGCCCGCCGATCCAAGTTATACCGCGCCCCCCAAACCGGGGCTCACCACCCCCGAGTCACTGCCTAATGCTCCGGCGGACTACGACCTACCCTCTGTTGCACCGCCGATACTGGAGATTACGGACTTCTCCCCCACGGAGGTAGTGGCCCCGGAGATCAACCTCGTCGATTTTGAGTATACGTCGCAGCTGGTGATAGAGCCGCTCGATGAGCTGCTCATAGATACGAGCGGCTTGGAAGCAGCTATCGCGGCCTACGAGGACTACAATCCTGATCCGCCAGTCCTGCCTGAGTACCTGTATCTGATCCCCGAAGTCTTCGAGGTTACAGGCAGCATGGCTGCTGGCGATACCATCGTCGATTATGTCCGCCTGCTGGCGGCGCGTGACGGCCTGCTCCTAAGTACTGTGCCCTCCACTGCCCTGTCGGTGAACCGACGCGGGCTGACCCCCGTGACCGGTTCACCTGAGTACGACACGTGGTTGAACGGCAAAACTCATGCCACGCTGGACGTCTCCGACACCGTATTCGAGGCCAAAGCGGTCAACGACTGCGTGCAAGCGGCCTTCCAACTGGGCACCGCCGCTCACCGGATGCTGGTGGATATTGAGGTCGCCCTCTATGACCTAGAGTTCAGAGCTGCCAAGGCGGCGGTGCAGGGGCAACTACTACGCGCACAAGCCACAGCAGCGATTTACAACGCCAACGTGCTGATCCTGCAGAACGCCATTGCCAACTATGAGGCGCAGGCGGCTACGATAATCGGGGCTGCCAGAGGATTTGAAGTACAAGCACGTGAAGCGTCCATACTCGCGCAGGCCAACGCCACGCTGGCGGATTCATTCTCCGCTGTAGAGCGTACTAAACAAGTGGCGGCACGGGTATATGGAAGCCAGATCAACGCCGAAGCGGCTAAATTGATCCAGTACAAAGCCTATTTGGAGACTTACGAGGCGCAGGTGCAGTCCGCCCGCATCGACGTGGAGCAGTACTCGGGGGATGTGTCCCGGTATTCCGCTGAGATAGATCGGCTGATGTCTGAGTACGCCCTGTATTCCGCCGAGGCGCGCACTGTTACGTCACAGAACGCGGCGCTGGTGGCGGGCTCACAGGCTCAGCAGTCTGAGTTCCGCAGCTATGCTGCACAGGCTGATTCTTCCGCTACTGCGGCAGCAGCGAGGGCTGTGGGGCTACAGGCTCGCGCCGCTGTACGAGAAACACAGTACATAAAGCGCGCTGTGCACAACGACGAAGAGGGTACGAGCCTCAATATCGAAGCCAGTGAGTTCAACTTGGACATAACAGATTATGTCACGGACCTGATGGCTCGGGCAGTAGAGTTTTCTGGCAAGTCCACTCTGGCGCGCTCAATCTCCACGTACGTGAACTCAGCTTCTGAAGCAGTGGGGCGTGCTGCTGTCTTAACGCAGACAGCCAATACCACATTGGCGCGCGCGTACGAGCAGGTGTATCAGGCGGCGGGTAAGGCCGGGGCGGCTGTAGCATCCGGTAAATTGTCAGGGTTCCGCGCATCTGCCACAATGGCGGCTAAAGAAAACTTGGCTGCAAGCAGAGCATATGGAGTCGCCTACAGCGGTCACGGGACTAATAGCTACAGCGAGACTGATAACTACAGCAGCTCAATAGGAGTCTAAATGAGCATATATCAAAATATAGTCAGCCTCGTTAACGGTGCCATCGCGGACACTCAGGAGGCTGCGTCGGAATTTGATTACTCGCCGTCTGCGATAACTATACCGGCGGTGCCGTTCACCGCGTCCATCGAAGGGGTCATACCCGTAACCCCCACATACAGTGCGAACACTGAGGCGCTGGCAGTAGGGGCTATCACAGGTTCGATCGACGCCGCCTCCTACGACGCGGTGTCCTCAGTTCTTGGTGCCTTATCGGTACCTAATCTGCCCGGTTCACTGGACTATGTGGTTCCCATACACCCCGATGCGCTGCCGGTTGTGGATTCCCCCACCGGTGTAGGTACTGCACCTGAGGCCGGGTTTATAGATGTGCTGGACAACGCCGGGTTATCCCCGGTGGACGGCCCTGTCATCACCGTGGGCGACCGGATTACGTTACAAGAAATACCTGAACTGAATTACGAGGAGTATGGCTTTGATAAACTCGATGCGGTTGTCCCCCCTATTGTTGAAGTCCCCTCCGTCGAAGAACTGTCTAACCCGGCTAAGCTCGTGGTGCAGGTCGATCCTCGCCTCCTTACGGCGATTGGCCACACGTTGTCTGGCCAAGACATCATGGATATTCAGCCCGAGCTGTACCGCCTAGCTACTGAAGAAGTGCGTCGGGAGCGGGTTGATACAGAGCGCAAACTGTTCGCAGACAGTGCGGCTAGAGGGTTCGACGATTCCAACGGCCCTCTCTTCGAGCAGCTCGCCGATCTGAACTTCGTTTTTCGCCTGAAAGAAGAAGAGGCATATGAGGAAGGGCGCGATGAACTGTATACAGCGGCGAAGGAAAAATTAGTCATTGCTGTTCAGCAGTCGATCGCGCTGGAGACAGCCAACTTTGCCGTCCACTTGAGCTACGCCAGCAAGCTGATCGAGGTGTACGAGATCAACTACAGCCTCCACGCCACGGTGTTCAATGTGGTGGTGGATATGTACACAGCCCAACTGGCTGGTGTCAACGCGCTCATCCAGTCGTACAACACGTACATACGCGTCCTGTTGGCTGAGCAGAGCGCCAATGCCGCTGAGGTGCAGCAGTACCAAGCGCAAGTGCGTACGGATCAGGCCGAAATCCAGATGTACGAGGCCCAGATAAGCACGACTGAAGCCCAGACCAGTGTGTACGAGACTGATATCCAGCAGGAGACTCTGAAAGCACAGGAGTATTCTTCGTATATCGCAGGGCTGATGAAGAATGTAGACATTGTGAAGTTGAACATAGCCGCCTACAAGGATGCCTTGGGGGTGTACTCAGATTCGACAAAAGCCGACAGCGCTATTATCGACGCCTATTCGGCACAGGTGCGCTCAGAAGGTTCTGCGGTTGGTGTGTATGCCGAAAATTGGGATCTGTACTCAGCAGCTAACTCCGCGCTATCCGGGCAGAACAATGCGATACGCTCCTCGAATGCTGCCAGCCTCCAGTCTTTGCGCGCTGAGATCGGTGTGTTCCAGCAGGCGGCTACTGAGCAGCGGGCCTATCTCGGTGCTGTAGGTGCTTGGGTCTCCGCCAACAACGCTATAGCGTCTGACTACGAGCGGGGTGTGTCCGCAGTAAGCCGTTTTTACACAGGCAAGAACGCGATTGTCGTAGATTTAGCCGACGCTACTACCCGTTTGGCGCTGTCACAAAATACGCTGGCGGCCACAGAAAGTTCGCTGGATGCACAGCGGCTCGCGGCGCAGGCTACTATTGACGCAGGGCTGGCGGCATCCGAAGCCACTACCTATGCAGGACAGGCGCAGGCAGCGTATGCTATACGTAGTATATCAACTCAGTTGGGGTCGACCTCTGCAGACTCTGATGCTCAGACATTCAGAAGTACAGCGACTGAGAGCAACACTTACCGGCGGTCATATTCGTATACGAAGACCGCCTCGATAGCAGTTTAACGGGAAGAATAGTCATGGCATACGGCTCACAAGTAGGAAATCGGGTCAATATCTGGGGCAAAGGCGGACTGTTCGAGCAGCGCCTCGGTCAGAAGTCATTGTTGGACGATCGGGAAGCTGACCGCGAAGATCTGCTGGCGCAATCCCTAGGACAATTCCGAGAGGACACCGGTACCGCTGCCCTTATGGGCAAGGAGACAGAGCGCACCGAATTGATGGACGGCCAATATGAGGATCTGGACTTCGATGGACTGAGCGCGCTGAGCAAATCACGTGGGATGCGTGACATCCTTGATTCTTCTGGCAAGCTCATGGGGCTTAGAGGCAGCCGGGTAGGTGGTAGCGGTGGCGCTGGGTACACACCGGGGTCTTCGCTCGTAACCACCTTGCGCGGTACAGGCAAAGGTACGCGGCCAAAGGGAGATTCTCTGGCGTTCGGAGAAAAAGATGACTCTTCTTTTAGCGGCCTACGTGCTGGCTACCAAAACGGTGGGCAGGTACAACCTGCGTGGGACGTAGACCCACGGTCGCCCGAAGAAATTATGGCACAAGAGGTTGCACAGCAGGCTTTAGCGAGTCAGGAGCGTGGTGGGCAGATGCACCGTCCGCAGCAGCCATCGCTCCGTGCCCCCGGATATAAGTGGGGCACTCAGCCTCAGCCAGCTCAGTCCGAAGCGCCCGCGCCCGGTGGATACAAGTGGGGCAGAGAGCCCGGTCTACGCCGTGGCGGCAAGGTGCCCTGTTTCGACCAAGGCGGTGCTGTACACCCCGGCATGACGAAGACTGGTAAGATCCGGATGCCTGAGATGTCCGAAGAGCCCGGACCTATTGGCGATCCTGCTATGGACACCGGTGAAGACACGGTGGATGCCAAGGTGCGCCCCGGCGAAGTACTGATTAATCCTCCGACCGTGGAGTATCTCGGCGGCGGTGACTACGATGAGGGGCTGCGTGTGTTGAACGAAGCCACTATGGAGGCTACCGGCGAACCGATGGGCGCGGAATACGAAGACGGTAAGCTGAACGCGCAGGACGGCCTCGTGGTGCCGGAGTCGCAGAAAGTGCGTGACGCGCGCGCGCGGATTGCTAAAGCGGAGGCAGCAAAACTCGAACGCAGGATGGGTATGGACCCCACCAAGAGACGTACTATTTCGCCTGAAGGGCAGGCAGAACTGAATAAGCCCTCCAGCACCACCAAGCCTGCGCAGATGAAACCTACTCCCGGCGCAACTGCGCAGGAGCTGAAAGATGCTACCCGTGCAAACCGGTTCTACAAAACAGGTTCGGGGGCGGGAAAGGTAGCGCGCGGTGTGCGTAACATTGTAAGCCCCGCAGCTGTCGGCGGCGGAATTGGGTTGGCCGGATTAGCGGAAGGGTGGGACCGCTTTGACCTTGACCCCAATAACGACGAAACACTGGGCGGTATGGCAGAACAGTTCCAAGAGGGGAATTACCAAGGCATCGGTTTGGGCGCAATTGAAGGCGCGGCAAATGCTGGGATGGACCTTATTAGTGGCACAGCAACCGTCGCGGATACCGTCCTACCTTATTTGCCGGGGATAGACGAGACCAATTTGGAAGGAGGTTTTGCCGACGCGATGCAAGAACTCTACCCTAATGCGGACATCGGTAGAAGCGACGGGACTGGTATGCGCGCTCCTCCTAGGCTTCCGGGCGGAGTTTCCCCAGATGAGTATGCTGAAGGATTGTGGAATCCTTACAGTGATGCGCTGACACCTCAGTATCAGGAGGAGACCCTTACGAACCCACAAGGCGAGGAATTTACTACGACTCCGCCGACCGAGAACTACGACCCTGCACAAGGGCCGCTAGCTGGGCCGGTCCAGTCCGAAGAGGAGATGGTAGCCAACTATTTGGCCCGCAGTAGCCAGAACGCGGATACCTTTGGTAAGAACCCTGTAAATGCAGGTGATCTGCGTCAAATTCCGGGCACGAATACACAGTACGCGGGTAACTACGGTGGGCAGGATGTCACTGTGACTGAAGGTAAGTTCGGCGAGCCTGTATTTACTGGCCTGCGCTCCCCTGAGGAAGTTGCAGCGAGCACGGCCCGTAGCAATGCACCGCCGCCTCCGCCCAAGACCAACGAGCAGCGCAACCAAGAGGAGTATGACAAGCTGGCCGCTCTGCCACGCAAGACACCGACGCAGCGTCGGCAGATGAGTGTATTGTCGACTCAGTTGGCGCGCGCGGATGAAGCGCGCGAGCTGTCCGCTACTCGCAGGGCAACAGCAAGGGCTACTCGTAAGAACGACGTTGATAAGCGGATCAGTGCGCGGTTCCAGCGCAAGCACGTGGCTGAGGATGGCAAAGTCACCTACGCTCCCGATCAGGAGAAAGAGACTGTGTTCCGTGATGCCATGTCCAAACTGGGCGTAGACCCTTACAGCATGACAGAGGCGGAGCAAGACCGATTCATGGAGCAATTCGAACCCGTTTATAACGATCAAATGCTAGCCATGCAGGCGGCAAGGCAGCAAGATTTGCCGGTGTCAGATGTACCCCGTACCGGGCGGAACGCGCTCAAGGTGATACCCAACTCGAATATCGGCATTGGTGATGTGTTGGGTGGAGGAGCCACAACGGGTGATTATTGGGCGGGCTTTTGGCCTAATTCCGACCCCTACAACGACCGGATGGTAGAAGACCCGGTGTCTAGGGCAAGAACGTCTCTGCGAAGGGCCGCTCAAGCTCCGGGCGGGGGCAGAGACCTCGACGCAATGGAACGGTTTGGATACTTTGAGGGTCAGTAATGGCACGTTTACAAGAGCTTACCGCCAGAAGCAGTAATGGCCTTCAACGGATAGATGCTGGCGGAGCAGTAACTTCGCAAGAACGTGAAGTTCTTGACCGCGATGCAGGATACCGGCAGGGAGAGTTCAAGAAGGGGCTCCGCCGCGCCCTGTATAACGCCTCGCAGACGACCGACGCTTTTGTCGGCGGTATGGCCGAGCCGTTCGCGCCGGACTTCGCTGCGCGGCAGTTCAAGAAAGCTGAGACCACTCAGCGGAATATGCCTGCTGATGTAGCACCTGAAATTGACTCTTTCCGCGATGTCGACAGCCTCCGTAGCGCAGCGTCTTATGGCGCTGGCGCGCTCGGTGAGGGTATGGCTTCTGTCGGTACCATGGTGGCTGCTGGTCTTGCTGCTCGGTTCGGTCTCGGCTCCGCGCTCCGTTTAGGAGCGACAGGCAAGAACGTCGCGCAATATGCAGGCGGTGTTGCTGCCATGCTCCCACAGGAAGGTGGCGAGACAGCTCTGACCCTGCGCAATAACCCTGAGGCTATGGCCAACACCACGCCGCTCAAACGTGCAGGTCTGGCGCTGGGCAAGGGCACCGTCAGTGCTGCGATGGAGAACATCGTACCGCAGGCGGTATTCACCAACGCTATCTCCGGGACAGCTCGTCGCATCGCATCTGGAGCCCGTCCGGCGCTGGCGAATATTGCGCGTAAGTCCGCAGCAGGTGTGGTCGGTGAAGCGGCGACAGAAGCAGCACAGGAATACGCAGGACAATATGCTGAGAATATAGCTGTACCGGGCACCGGGTATGACTCCGAACGCGCGCTGGAGGCCGCAGTACGTGGTGCTATCACTGACGGCGTACTGGGCGGGGCTGGCGGCACAGTCCAAGCCGTTCGATCCAACATCGACGCTGCTGCTGAGACTGCGCGGGATACCGTACAGGAGCGTGGCCCCGACCTACTCAACGCTGCCGTTGAGAAAATGGATAGTATTATCCGTAGCCCGGAAGAGTTTGGCTACGACCTGACTGACACCACGATGGGGGCGCTGGCGGAAGCCTCGGCGCGCGCCCGTGAAGCAGGCGAAGCTGCTGGGCCTGCCGCCGCAAGTGGCATGGATGTGCTTGCGGGCTTGAAGGGCAGGCTCGACCGCGCCGTGGGGAGTCAGTTGACCCCTGAGAACCAGAAGAAGTACGTGGAGCTTACGAAGAATCTCCGTCTGCTCCAGCCTACCGAGTACGAGCGCCTGCGGGATGCCCTCGAAACGGGTGTGCCCGACGAGATCAACGAGGCTATCGGTGATGTAGCGAAACAACTGCGCGACCGTGTTCCACGTGGGGCAATCGAGGGTCTGCAGGCATTAACTGACTGGGGTAAGCGGTTTGGGCGCGGTGTAACGAACGCTGCCCGCGAGGGGCGCAAAGCCGCACAAAGCTATACAAAGGAAGATATCGTTCGCTTCCGCCAATTTCTTAACGATCAGTACCCGAAGGTGCTGCAGACCATGGATAGCACCGACGCCAGCGACCAGTTGGCGCGTGTGATGATGGCTTACCGGGATGATGCTCAGCTCCTGAACGCTGGGCTGCGCCCGAAAGACCAAGAGGCTATGGACTCTTTTGAACGCCAGACCGGCGTCCCACTACAAGATGTACTGACCAGCGCGCGCGACTGGCGCAACGATAACCTCACAGGCGGTGAGAAGACGGCCGCTTTCGCAGAATCCACAGGTGCCAGCCAGATGTCGCGCGTAACTGGCGATATGGAGAGCCTGCTGACGCCTGATCTGCAGGAGCAGTATGAAGCTGCGGGCATCGAAATTGGTCCGGGAGCTACTGAGTCTGACGGGTTCATTCGTAGCGACGAAGGCCAGCAGATGAACGAGGAGGACACCCGCCGCACCCCATTCAACTCGCTGGGTGTAGTCCAGCGCGTCATGGCTGCTAACAACCAAAAAGCGAACCCCGCGTTTACTCTGCCCTCCACGTTAACTTCTGACGAGTTGGACGCAACACAAATTGGACAGCTGCTTGGTGGTAGAGATTCTAATAATGTCGGTACCCGTGAGAAGCAGGACTGGCAGAAAACATCGCGGGCCTTAACACCACAAGAGATCAAACGGAACCTCACTGCTGACGGCGGGTACCGCCAAAACTTCAACAGCATAGACATTTCTGGCCAAGCTGGTACACCGCAGTCCAGTGATGGGTCACGGGAGAACTTCGAGGGCTTTGTAGAGGAGTTTGATGGCAGCAACCGCGACCTGAAGATTCAGGGGCATAGGTTGTTGTCTGCTATATCCGCTCTGCATACCAACGGCATTGATATTCCTCGCAGTGAGATCGACCCTGCGCTGCTCGAAGAGTGGGGGAAAGACCCTGATGGCCCGGACATCCATATCAATGTAGCAATGGACCCCGCCACTCTGAGTAATGACACCGTTGTGCAGGTAGGGAAGAAGAACTCAACCATCGGTGATCTTAACGGCGCTAACCGTGGTGCACGCACCTTGGAAGCGCAGGCTGCTTTACTGAGCCGCCTTGGCGACGACCCGAACGGCAAACTGGGCGCTATAAAGAAAGGTGGCGGGCTCCTCAACCCAATGGCTGAGGCATCTGCTGGTACCCGCGAAGACCTCGCCCGTACACGTGAAGGAGCGCAGGGCCGCGATTATGATGCTCTGTCGAAAAAGAAGCAGGCCGCAGCACTGAAGCGCTGGTCTAAAGCCTACGACGGACGTCTGGCTGAACGTGTACGCACTACGCAGCTCACCGCTAAGTCGCTGGGTGGCGGCTTATACAACTTCGCTCTGCAAAAAGAGGAGAAAGCGGGGCGGGACCTCACTAATCAGTCGTGGTCACAAAAACGTACCACGATCAATGGTTACGCCGAAGCCTACGCTGCCGACCTGCAAGATCGTATGGGCGATAGCGAAAGGGGGATGCAGTTACGCCGCAACCTTAGCAAACTTAACACGGGGTTGCGGGATGGTGTCTTCGCGCCTGAAGATGTACATGAGTATTTTAAGGCTTTGCAGACCCCTGCTACTGATGACGAAACTGGGTATGCGCTAGTTGAAGCGTCTGAGCAGGTTACAGGCGACGATGCGATAACGTGGGCTAATGATTTGGGGCTAGAATTTAATGACAACGACGCCGCCCTCATAGACCTACTGGCTGAATTCCGTGATGGCGACATGGCGGAGTATGAGCTGTACCAAGAAGCGTTCAACAATGAGCCGGGGATGAAAGAACCTACAGAGGACGAGCGGCTTGCAGCGGCGCTAAATTCTCCTGAAGGTGCCGAGACCCGCCTACGCAAGAAGGGTATTGATAAGCAGGTCGACGCTGAAGTACGCGCAGAGCAGGCGCAGGCCCAGCAGGCCAGCGACGTGGACACGCAGGCGATTGCGGACGACAACGAGGTCATGCGTGCCGAGATGGATCGCGAGGCTGCGCAGACGCTGAAAGAAGAAGTGGCGAAGAAGCAAGTTGGCGACAAGCGTGAAGGGGAATCTAACGCTGATTACGTCCGGCGCAAGAGCGCGGAAAAGCAGCGGGTCGAAGCCAATGAAGAGCTAAACCGCCGCCCACTCAACGAAGAGCAGGAAAGTGAACCAGCTCCTGACCCCGTGCTCGACGAACAGCTATCAGCAGGTGAGCAGGCATCGCTCGGCGCGTACGAGCAGCGGATAGTTGATGGCACAGAGTACGTCGGAGACAAGACCCTGCTCGCGCAGACCGTGCGCAATTGGGCAAAGAAGTACCTCGGCGGTATGGAAGTACGCGTCATCGAGTTTGATCCACGCGACCCAGACGTGAAGGAATATTTTAAAGAGACCAAGCCGAGCAAGATGCCGTTGGGGCGTGCGCTTCGGGCAAACAAATTCGCGCCTAACACGCCGCCTACTATCTTGCTCAAACGCAATACGTCCAAAAATGCAGGTACACGTTACGGGCGTATGCACACGCTCGCTCACGAGTTCGGGCATATTATCGACCACAGCGTGTTGGAGAACGCTCCGGAAGAAGTCCAAGGGGGCATCGATCGTGCCTACCAGCGGGCAGTATCAGATCTAGTCAATGGGGGCAATACTGACGAAGCCATGTTCAACGCTTCATCCGTAATGCGTTTCATCAGGGACAGGAAAAAGAACGCTGTTTTGACGTCAGATGCTTCGTACGACGAGAACGCACGTACCATAGCGGACGGCATCGAGGGGCGTAAGGCGCGAGGAGATCAGGACTACATCCTCAGTAAAGAGGAGTTCTTTGCTGAGCAGTTCGCTAAGTATGCGATGAATGAGCCGAACGTCTTCGCTGATGCGGACACAGGCGTACGGAAGTACCTCGATAACATTCTCGAAGGCGTGAAGAAGTTCTACCGCGAAGTCATTCTGCAGCTAGATAGCACCGCGCCAGAGTTCGACACCTACATGAAGTGGCTCGGCACACCTGTGGCTGAACGCCCAGCGTTCCCAGACTACGATCCCCAAGCGTGGGATGAGCGTAACCCACCACCAGCCGACGAAAGTACCCCACCACCGCAGGAGCCACCGCAGGAACCACCGCAGGAACCACCGGGTGAAGAGCCACCATCTCCGCCTCCGCCTGACGACGAAGCCCGCAAAAAGTTCCGGGAAACCGCCAAACGCCTCCTTGGGAACCGAGCCGACGTCAAGTTTGATGAGGCCCTCCCCGAAGGAGTCGCTGCGGAGTACGAAAGCCGGTTCGGTAAAGACCTCGAAGATACAGGCGTAGCCCTGAAAGTAGTGCGCGAAGAACGTCGTGAGGAGCTGCGCGCGCTGAAGAAAAGACGCAACGCTACTGCCGAGGATATCGCACAGGAGAAAGTGGACCCGCGTACGCCTGAACAAATCGAGGCGAGTATTAAGAGTCTGGAGGCGCAGGAGCAGGACTACCTCAGTGATTTGGCGATACGTGGCACGGTCCGCGTAGCGACTGGCTTAGAGGCGCAGGCTGGTCTGGCCGAGCACGAAGCGTTCCACGCTGCCTTCGAGATCTTCTTTGGGCAGGACAACGCTGCTGACCGTAAGGTGGTGACTACCGCGTTCACGCGGGGTGTGTTGGCGCGCAAAATCCAGACATACTTCCGCGACAACGAGGAAATATCGGCGGTCATTAATCCAGATAGCAAGGATTTCAGCGCCGAGGAGGCTGCGGCTTATGGCTTCCAAATCTTCCTGCACGATCCCCAAGCGCTGCAAATGGGGCAGAAGGTGGAGGGGATTTTTAACCGGTTCCTGCAATTCCTACAAAAGCTGGTGGGCTATAAGACTTACGAGGAGCAGGCGCGTACGATCTTCAACGATCTGAACAGTGGTAAGCGGGCAGAACGTGGTACATCAGTGCTGCGAGACAGGGCTGGCATAGAGAAAAGCATGCTCAGCAAGTCGCAGGATTTTGTTCGGGGGGTGGGTACGGGCGTCATGCATATGTACGATTCGATCCTGTCCTCGTCCTTTTCGCGGCTGGAGGGCAGCGGCAACGCCGCTATGGCCCAGATTGCGAGGCTTGGGTACAACGAAACGGGCGCAAAAGGCCAAGGCATGGTCCAGCTCCAACGGCTGGCTACCACGCAGTGGAGTAATCGCTTGAAGGAATCGCTGCATACGCTGGAGGCGGAGGAGCTGACTCAGCTCAACCAAGCCATGATGCTCGGTGAGGATCTGACCGGCAAGCTCGGGCAGGCTCAGAAGCGCCTGCGCGCCGTGTTGGCCGAAGTGCACCAGTACCAGACCGAAGCAGGGGTGGATCTGGGCTTCATCGAAGATTACTACCCAATGATCTGGGACCCGGATAAGGTCGGCGCTGATTATAGCGGCTTCATCGATATGCTGAATCAGTATCCTGATAAGCTGGCCGAGACGAACCAGACGGCTGACGAAATTTTCGAGTCGATCGCGTCCTACGAAGAACGCGGGCATGAGTTCCAAGGCATCTTCGGTAGGGACGGCGAGCCTGTGGCTGACTCCTCACGACGGCGGTCTCTGGCCTTCATTGGCCCGGAAGACCGGGTGAAGTACATGGAGGATGACCTCCCCACCACTATGGGCCACTACTTGAACCAATCAGTGCGCCACGCTGAGTACGTGAGGGCCTACGGGCAGAACGGCGCGCAGCTGAAGACGCTCATGGGCGAGATTCGCGGCACGTACGGCGGCACACAGGACGACGTAGACCTAGCCAAGGATTATGTTGATGGTTTGATGGGTAACAAAGAGATCGGCATGAGCCGAGAGCTTAAAGACCTGTACGGTGCCGCGACTGTGTACCAGAACGTGCGCCTGCTGCCGCTGAGTGTGTTCAGCTCACTGGTCGACCCGCTGGGTGTCGCTGTACGGACGAATAGTATGGGCGCGGCCTTTGACACGTTCGCCTACTCCATGCGTAACCTGTTCACTGACTTCCGGAACGAGAACAGTTGGACGCCCGATCAGTGGGCGCAGTACGCGGCTGACATGGGCACCATCGATATGTCCGGCACGGTGAAGTCGATTGATAAAATCTACACGGGTGTGACGCTGCGGGGCAAGACGCGGGCAATTAACGATGGCTTCTTCAAATGGAACTTGCTCAATGGGTGGGTGAAAAATAACCACATCGGGGCTACTAAAGCGGCCCAGTTGTTTTTACGTCGAAGCTCAGAGGGTATGTTTGGGGAGGCAAGGTCAGCAGAGAACCTGCAAGAAGTGGGGGTACGGCCTGAGGATATCGTATACGACGAGGCATTGGGGCGTGTCCGCTCTACAGCACCAGAGATTCTGGGCTACGAGAATGCAGAAGAGATGGAGTTGCAAGCTAGGGAGGAGGATATTGCACAGGCGAGGGAGCAGGCGGACCGTATCCAGCAGGCGATCCACAAGATTGTGAGGCAATCAATGATTCAGCCATCCAGCGCAGAGATGCCGGGGTGGATGAGCAATCCGTACCTTGCGCCGATTGCTCACCTGAAGACATTCGTGTTTGGTTTCAACGCTACGATCATAAAACGGCTGGTGTACGAGGCGCAGCGGGGCAACTACAGCCCAATGTACTACGCAGCGGCGTACGTTCCGGGCATGATTGCTGCTGATTTCGTTAAAGGGTTTGCCGGTAATGGCGGGGAAGAACCTGAATGGAAGAAGAACTGGGGCTTGGAGGATTACACCGCATACGGTGTAGAACGCTCAGGACTGATGGGTACAGGACAGTTCTTTGTAGACATGAACAATGATGTTACTCGTGGGGGTGGGGGGTTTGCAAGTCTTTCAGGTCCGTCCATCGAACAGGCAACTGACCTTATGTCAGCCATGAATGCCAAGACCTCGCAGCCGACTGCGACGTGGATGACTAACGCGCTTCCAGCGAATGCCCTGTATGATCAGTGGCTGAGGGATAACTGAGTGCGGCGGTTAGTTTAAGCACTTCAGCCCAATCGTGATGGTCGTTGGGGCAATGTTTTACTGCGAGTACCATTAACCTTTCTCGACCTTCTGGCAATTCAGCTATCTGTATTTCATATTCTCTATTCCTTATCTAATAGGTGGCGGGTTATGCGTGGTAGCCACAGCTCCGCACATCGGGCAATTTACGCTCCACATCTTTGGTGCGTCCTCTTCTGGTGGTACTGCCGTGCCGTGAGCTGACGTATAGGCTGTCCAGCATCCGCTGGTATATTGCCAGTAATGACCGCCCGTAGATGAGCACCAAAGGCCGCACGTTGTTGGGATATTCTCTAAAAGACCAAACATAATATTTGTTATCCTATAGGTGGCGGGGCCTGTCGGGCAATTGCACTCACCCCCGGTACTCCAGAGGCAACAGGCACTTACGGGTAGCTACTCCCGCCCGCCATAAACTTTTAAAATTCACGCCTTGTTGGTGCTGTCCATGCGTAGTCATCATTGCATGGTGGCTGCATTATGTCTGGTCTGTGTAACAACCTATCTAATTTTTCGTAGCCACAATTCAGGCATCTAGTGCCAGAGCAATTATCCTGCGCAAACTGTTCATTTCTGGTGCTGTTACATTTACTGCAATGTTTTGTTTTCTCCTGTACCAGTGCTGCGAGATTCTTTAAATCGCCAGTATCAACTGTTGATATATCACCATCAAATTCAGCGTTAGCCACCACCGCCTGCGCAGCTTCTCTTAATGCCTCATACCTCGCGTCCTTTACCTCCCAGCAGTCGTGTGATCCGTGCTCACCATCCTTCCAAGTAAACCCGCATGTTTTGCATGTTTTCATCGTTCCTTCTCCAGCCCTAACCCTTCCATTGCTGCGCAAAATATCTTCTTGTGGCAGGGATGTGCCATGTTAGTTATGCTGTGCAACGCATTTTTCATTCGTTGATTCTCCACTAACAGACACGCTTCGCATGTCGTTGAGTAACACGCTTGACGATGGCAGTTGTCGTTTTTACACTTTTTCATTAGTCTGTATCTAAATTCATTGGCTCACTATCACGCAGTTTGTTTGCAATAATTGTATATCCGGCAAGCAACATCTTTTCTCGGTTTACCACTGGACTCGGCATTCCCATATTTTCCATCTGCTCAATTATTTTTGTTGCAGTGTCGATGTTTATATTCAACCACTCAAGAAAGCGTGCTTTTTCTTTGTCTGTTAGTAACATACTCATCATCTCTCTAC
>Ga0164313_10000647_pt1 | contig 28757 bp, 25 predicted proteins | sample GuaBasSedimGuay4_FD_113735 | JGI IMG/M metagenome (GOLD analysis project Ga0164313, IMG submission 113735) | Subseafloor sediment microbial communities from Guaymas Basin, Gulf of California, Mexico - Guay4, Core 4569-4, 0-3 cm | ecosystem: Environmental > Aquatic > Marine > Hydrothermal vents... | reverse complement strand
TATCAGGAGATCGAAGCCACCATCAAGCAGTACGTGGCCGTCTCGGGCAGCCTGGAGTACAAGGCTCTGCGAAGGACCATCGGCGGGCTGCAGCCGGAGAAGGGCGTCAAGGCGGGGCTGTACCTCAACAACAAGTACGCCGAATCCGAAAACTTCCCCCGCGTATGGGGGAACCTCGACCTCGGGATTTCACTTCCCATCAAGTACTCGTCTCTGTGGTTGCGATCGTCGCTGGGCTACTCGTGGGGAGACCCCGAGAACACCCTTTCCAACTACTACTTCGGCGGTTTCGGCAACAACTGGGTGGACTACAAGGACGTGCGGCGTTTCCGGGAGTACTACAGCTTCCCCGGCATCGAAATCAACGAGCTCGAGGGCAATAACTTCGGCAAACTGCTGCTGGAGTGGGATCTGCCGCCCTTGCGCTTCAAACGCGCCGGGATCCCCGACCTCTACTGCACGTGGGCCAGCGCCGCAATTTTCGGCAGCGCCATCGCCACCAACATCGACGACAGCGCTATTCGCCAGGAGCTCTACAACATCGGCGCGCAGATCGACTTCAAGCTCGTAATCTTCACAAACCTCTCCAGCACGTTCTCCATCGGCTATGCCCGCGCATTCGAAAACGGCCGCAAGGGGTCCAATGAGTTCATGATCTCGCTCAATATCCTGTAACGTACCTGACATGCAACTGCTGTTCGCCGGTTTCCGAATCCTCATCGGGCTGCTGCCAGTTTTCGCCTTTCTGCTCACGCTGATCCTGCTCGACAGCTTCAAGCTGGTGAAGCTGCGAATGGTGGCGGGTCTGATTGCGGCCGGCGGTTTGGCGGCGGTTGCCAGCCTGTTCATCAACCGTCAGCTCGGAATCGCCTTCGAACTTGACCTCCCCACGCTCACCCGCTATGTCGCGCCGGTGATCGAGGAGATCCTCAAGAGCGCGGTCATCGTCTATCTCATCGCGCGCAACCGGGTCGCCTTCCTGGTCGATGCCGCGATCATCGGCTTCGCAGTCGGCGCCGGCTTCGCGGCGGTGGAGAACGTCCACTACTTTGTCGCCCTCGCCAACGACAGCGTGGCCCTGTGGATCGTGCGCGGATTCGGCACCGCGCTGATGCATGGCAGCGTCAGCGCGATGATGGCCATCATCTCCAAGCAGCTGGTCGACACCCGCGGCGGGCCGCACCCCTGGGTCTTCCTGCCGGGGCTCGCTCTCGCCACCATCCTGCACTCGGGCTTCAATCACTTTTTCGTCGCTCCGAACGTGACGACGGTATTGATACTGGTCGTGCTGCCCTTTTTCTTCGTCACCGTCTTCCACTTCTCAGAGAGCCGCACCCGGGAGTGGCTCGGCACCGGCTTTGACACCGACTCCGAGCTCCTGGAGATGATCTCGGCGGGACGGGCGTCGGACGGCCGTATCGGCGGTTATCTCGAGGAGCTGAGGGAGCGGTTTCCGCCACCGACCGTGGTCGACATGGTGTGTCTGCTCAGGCTCCGGCTCGAGCTGTCGATCCGCGCCAAGGGAATACTGCTCGCCCGTCAGGCCGGCTTCGAGGTGCCGCCCGACCCCGACATGGAGGGGCGGTTTGCCGAGCTCCACTTTCTAGAGGACAGCATCGGCAGGACCGGCCTGCTGGCGATGTCTCCCCTCTTCCACTTCTCCGACCGCGACCTGTGGCAGTACCACATGATCGGGAAACGTTAGAACGTTAAACGTCAAACGTTCGAACGTTCCGTCCCATCACCCACGGGGGACGCGTACCCAGAAAACCACCTGTCTGAGGTTGTGCCCGTTGGGGTGCACGCGTCTCGGCTGCACGATGTGGGCGGGGGAAAAGCGACGACGATTTATTGAGCGCCGCAACATGAGCAGGATTAAATGTGATGGCGTTCGGGAGAGCGCCGAAGGCGCGACAGATACATAGCCTGGGGCGTGAGCCCCAGGAACACGCAACCCCGCAAGTATCCAGCCCTGAAGGGGCGGCAGATTCTGACCTGCGGCACAAGCCGCAGGTTGCGACGACGGAATGTCTGTCGCCGCTTCGCGGCTACCTTAATTTGTCGACATTATCCTGGGGCTCACGCCCCAGGCTACGAGTCTTCCGCCGCTTCGCGGCTCGTCAACGATGCTCCCCCATTGGAAGTGTGACGCGATTTCGAAACGGTGTATCATCTATGGCGCAATGACAATTCTCCACATCGTGCCTGCCGAAGGCGAGCCCTTCAAGCACACCCTCGAAGGCGACTCGCTGGTGATCGGCCGCTCGTCGCGTTGCGATCTCGCTGTCTCGGACCGGTGCCTTTCGCGACAGCACGTGCGGATTTTCAAATCCGACGACGACTGGCTGGTCGAGGACATGGGCTCACGCAACGGCACGCGCCTCAACGGAGAGATGATTCCTGGGCCGACGCCCATCAGCCCCGGCGATGTGATCGACGCCTCGATGTCAAGGATCACCTTCGGAGCGAGTGGAGGGACCGAGCCACAACGATCCTCCTTTGACGATAGCCGCACCATTTTCCGCGCCGCCACCGACATCATCTCCGAGTCCGAGCGCGAGTTCGCCCGGCCGTCGGATTCCGGAACCGAGGAGCTGCGTCACGCCGCCGACCAGCTGCGAGTCCTGTACGACGTCCACCACACCCTCGACGAATCGACGACTGCCGAGGAGTTCCTCGACCACGTGCTCGAACGCGTCTTTGTCCACCTGCAACCGCAGCATGGCGCCATCTTCCTCGAGAACGGCGACGACCTCCTTCGCGCGGCCAGCCGTTCTCAGGTCGCCGACACCGATGAGTTTCCCGAGTCGTCGAGCCTCGCCAGCGAGGTCATCGGCAAGGGTCTGGCGGCCGTGGTCCACGACACCTCGACCGACGACCGCTTCGCGGCTGCAGAGAGCTTGCTCGACGCCGGCGTGCGGACCCTGGTGGCAGCGCCGCTGCTCACCCCCGAAGGCGCCATCGGCATGATCGTCCTCAGCTCCACTCTCGCCAACCGCCAGTTTGATGAGACCGACATGGAGCTGTTGGCGGTGGTGGCCTCGGCCACCGGTCTGCGGCTGCGCAACATCGCTCTCGCCGAGGAGGCGGCCGAGCGGCGGCGCTTCCAGCAGGAGGTCAAGCTCGCCCGCCGCATCCAGGTGGCGCTGCTGCCCGCAGAGAGCCCGGAGGTCGCGGGGCTCGAGATTCACGGCGGCAATATCCCCTCACGGGGGGTCTCGGGCGACTACTACCAGGTCGTTGAACGGCCGGACACAAACGAAGTCGCGCTGATCATCGCCGACGTATCGGGCAAGGGCATCGGGGCATCGCTGCTCACCTTCTACGTGGATGCCCTGGTCAACGCCTACCTCGGCGAGAATCTCGAGCCGTTGGAGATTTTCAACCGCGTGTCGCCGCAGATGAACGCCAAGACACCCGTCGAGTCATTTGCAACCGCGTTCCTTGGAATCCTCTCAACTGACACGGGGGCTCTCAGGTTTGCCAGCGCCGGTCACGACCCGACGATCCTCGTCCGATCCGGCGGCGAGGCCGAGCTCCTGATGCCGACCGGGATGCCGCTCGGGCTGATGCCGGGCGCCGAGTACACCGCGTCCGAAATCACGCTCGAAGTCGGCGACTCCCTTGTCATGTACACAGACGGCATCACCGAGGCGGCCAACCCCGAACAGGAGGAGTTCGGACGCGAACGGCTGGTCGCGGTCTGCCGCGGACACCACTCCGAGTCGCCGAAAAAGCTCGCATCGTCAATCGAAGCTGTAGTTGACACCTTTGTCGAAGGCGTGCCCTACCACGACGACCGCACCCTGGTCATCGTGCGCCGCTCGAGGGGTTGACATCATGGGTTGCACCCTCGGTCATTACCGCATCGTCGAGCAGATTGGCTTGGGTGGGATGGTCGTGGTGTATCGGGCGCATGACGAGCGCGTGGGACGAATGATGCCGCCTATTTTCACGGCCTCGCGACGATACACAATGTAGGCCGATGGCATTTCGCCTTGTGTTCGTTGCGATCCTGTTGGGCTGTTCAGGATGTGCAACCTCATCGATCGAACCCAGCTTCGACTGCCCTGACGAAGTGATCGCCGACTGGGAGATATCGGCGGGAAGCCTCGTTCGTCCACTCTCGCCCGAACAAGCGCACAGCACTGTTCTCACCAGAAACCTCCCCATCGATGGAATCCGGGATCGCTGGGATTCTCTGCAAGATCAATGGCAGGTCGGGGACCAGTACTGGCTCTTTTCCCAGCCTGAAGAGCCATGGATCAACGCCACCGGGGCTCGGGAAGGGGTGGTCCTGGTCCGAAGCTGCATCCAGCTCGGATTCGTCACCTCCAGCATCGGGCACTACCGCATCGTCGACAAGCTCGGCGAGGGCGGTGGTACCTACGCTGTGACCGAAGTGCTGGGGGGAGAGGCCCTGCACGACGTGATCGCGGGCGGCTGCCACCGCGGAATCCTAATGAAAATAGCGGTTAGGCGTGGCTACTGATTCGACAGGCTGTCCCAGATCTCGGCCATGCCCCGGTGGTGCTCGGCAAAGATGTCGATCAGCTTGGGATCGAGGTGGCTACGAGGGTCGAAATGGTCGTCGCCCTCCAGGAGGATGTGGCGGGTCAGTTCCTGGGTATAGCCGGGCTTGTAGGAGCGTTCGGAGCGCAGAGCGTCGTAGATATCGGCAAGGGTTACGATGCGGGCTGAAACAGGGATTTCCTCACCTTTTCGGCCGGCGGGGTATCCTTCGCCGTTCCATTGTTCGTGGTGATTGAGAGCGATCTCAGACGCCATCTGCAGGCGGTCGGAGGCGGAGAGGATCTTGAAGCCGTACTCCGGGTGGCGCATCATCTCCAGCCGTTCATCCTCGTCGAGCGGGCCCTGCTTGCGAAGGATGGCGACGTTGATGCTCATCTTGCCGACGTCGTGGAGCTGGGCGGAATAGCGGATCTCGTTGCAGAAGGCCTTCGGGCTGCCGAGCTTGCCGGCCAAGAAGTACGAGTACTCGTTGACCCGCTCGACATGCTTGGCGGTGTTCTCGTCGTGCAGCTCCGCGGCGCGCGACAGGAGGCTGATGGAGAGCTGGAACGCCTCCTCGGTCTCGTCCTGGAGGGCAGCAATGCGGGCCCTCTGCTCGCGAAGGAGGCGGTTGCGGTCACGCAAGCGCATGTTCTGGGCCGAGATGCGCTCGACCATGTCCGCTCGTTCAATGGCGCCGCCGACGATGTGGTTGAAGGGCACGATGAGGTCGGCCTGCTCACGTTCGAAGGGTATTGGCCCGTTGCCCGACGCATCGAGGCGATTGATGAGCTGGACGACGCCAATCACCTCGCGGTCGTGGTTGAGGAGCGGGAAGCTCAACATCGAACGGCTACGGTAGGCGTGATCGCGGTCGAAGCTTGGATCGAAGCTGAAAGGCAGGTCATCGGGAATGTTGTAGAGGTCGGCCACGAAAACGGTCTCACCGGTGGCCGCGGTAAAACCGGCGATCGACGCCTTGTTGATGGGGAGCACGAAGCTGGCGGGCTCGAGCTCGATGCAGTCGTTCTGGGTATCCGCCGCTTCGAGCCGTTTCGATTTCCCGCGACCACGAACGATGAAGACGGTGCCCGCCTCGGCCTCGGTGAGACGGCGGCTCCTGAAAAGAACCCGGCGCAGCAACTCCCCCGCCGGCTGCGGCTTCGAGTACTCGATGAACTCGAGGAACTCCCTGAGCACGTCCATCGCGGCATCCCCCCGGCGAACATCCATCATAGCGGCTCTGCTGAGCCGAGCGTCGTTAGAACGTTTGAACGTTACACGTTAAACGTTAAAACGTTTCAACGTCTAACGATGGAACGACAAAGCCCGGCGACCCTTGTGGGCTACCGGGCTTTGAAAGAGCACCGAGAGATCGGTGCACTGGCACCCTCCATTGAGGTGGTTTAACGAACCTCTTTGAAAACGACGTGCTTGCGTACGACCGGGTCGTACTTCTTGAGCTCGAGCCGCTCGGTTGTGTTCTGCTTGTTCTTCTTCACGTGGTACATGTACGGGCTCTCGGAGCTCTTGAGCTTGACGGTAACGCGATGTCCTTTTGCCATACTTCCTCCACTCACACGGGCCGGGGGATCTTACCGGTGGTGAGAAATTGTGTCAAGTTCACAACGTTAAACGTTGAACGTTCAAACGTTTGAACGTTGGGCATCGGGGTCGTCCTCGAGCATCGCGAAAACGATGGCTCTCAGCTCGGATTCGAGGTCAACCGAAAACACCTCGAACTCCGGGTCACCCCGATCGAAGGCAGCTGAGCCCCTGGGATTCGCAGCGGGTTCGAGGCCGGCTGCGACGAGCTGAACGAGGTACAACAGACGGGACCCCTGCCCAGGTCTCAGCGCGGTTGTCGATTGTTCAACAGCCTCGCCGGCCTCGACCATGCGGTCGCGGCGCCAGCGCTGGAAGCGAAAGACCTCCATCACCTCGATATTCTGCTCGAGCACCACCGGCAAGAGGCTGAGGTAGCGGCTCATGGTCGGCATCTCTGCCACGCTTCGAGCGAGCAGATCCGCCAAAGCTCCCCAGTCCAGGGAGCCGTTGAGGTCGCCGAGCTTCTTTTCAATCTCCCGGTACCATTCCGCGAGCTCGTCACGGAGCAGCAGCAGGAAGAGTTCTTCCTTGCTGCGGAAGTACATTGAAGCAACACCGCGATTGACGTTCGCCGCCTGGCCGATGGTGTCAAGGCTCACCTCCACGTACGGCATCCGCACGAATGTCGAGCGCGCTTCCTCCATGACTCTTTTCTTGCGGGCCGCCCGCTGCTGCTTCGCCCGCTCGCGCTTTTTTCGGTCGATTAACTTCCCCATGCGAACTAGCTCTCGAGCTTGATGTGGCCGTCACGGGCCAGTTTCCAGAACACCAGCTGCGAGTCAAGCTCGGACAGCGGCGAGATCTTCACGATCGAGCCGATATCGGAGCTGCCGTTGATGCGCGAAAGGATAAAGCCCTCCTCGGGGGAAAAGCTCACGTTTCTGAGCTCGTCAAGGGATGTCTCGAGGATAGGAACCGCTTCGAGTACGATCCCCTCCCCTTCGATGCCTGCCATCACCTCGGACTCGAGCTCCTTTACAACCAACGCCAACTCACGGTTGTGCGGGTCGAGGCTCGCGGCGGCCGTCAGGTGGCGGGTCGCGGGTTCGTACTCACCGTTCTTCAGGTGCTCGTTCGCCTCTGCGAGCAGCGCCTCGGTACCCGCCGCCGGCTCCATGCTTCCCCCGCTAGCAACCAGTTCACTCCCGATCGAATCCGCAGCTACGATGCGAGGGCGGACAACCTTGATCTTCCCCTCGGTGATCCTCTGATACAGCACCTGCGACACAAAGGCCTCGCTCGAGTGGGTGTGGAGGCAGATGTCCTCGATGCTGCGATCGTCGTCGACGGCCCCGAGGACCCCCAGCCAGCCCGGATCCATCTCGTCTTCATCGATCAGCGGCGCCACCGAAACCGGCACGCACTGGGGCGACGGAATTAGCTCCTTGATGGCTTTTGCATTGTCGAGGCGACGTATTCCCTCCATCACCAAACCGGTGACATGAATGGCCATCGGCACCAGACCCTGTTGGGGAAGCTCTCCATCGAGAAACTCGAAGGTGCCTTCCTCCCAGACAAAGAGCTCGAAGATATTCTCTTCCGTCTTGAGCTTGAGCATCTGGTCGAGCATCTCCTGTTCGACCGCACCCCCTTCGACCAGAATCTCTCCGAGGAGCCCTCCCTGTTCACCCTGTACGGCAATCGCCTGCGCCAGTATCTCCTCGGTAATCACGCCCTTGCTGATGAGAAACTGGCCGATAAAACCCTTGGGATCGGAGCTCGACGAGGACACGATCTCGCCGTCCCGGAAGAAGACCCTCTTCTCTTCTATTCCGTTGGTAATGCTCAACGTACCGGTTTGGCGGCCGTTGGCAAGCCATTGGAGGAGCTCCGCAAGGTTCATGGTCTGGAGATTCCCGTTAATCGACATGGCTCTCCCTCAGCTTATCTGACTCGGGGATATCGACGTGAAATGTTGTGCCGCCCCCGACCTCCGTGTCGAAACTGATCGCCCCGCCAAGCTCCTCGATGATGGCTTTGGAGATGCTCATCCCGAGCCCGGTTCCACTCTTGTTCCGCCAATCGGCTTCGTCGGCCCTCGCAAAAGGTTCAAACACCTGGTCGCGGAACTTCTCCGGAATCCCCGGCCCACGATCCGCCACAGCCACTCTCAGGTAACCGTCGTGTCGATTCACCCTCACCTTCACGACATCGCCGGCCGAGGAGAACCGCACCGCATTGGACAGCACGTTGGTCAGGACCTGTATGAAACGATCCGGGTCAACCTCGATTCGGGCCCCGGGCGCGGTCTCATCGAGATCGAATCGAACCTCATGCTGGTCGCCGTACGAGGCCGTCGCCTCGATCGCCTGATCGACGAGCGGCATCAATTCCATCTCCTCGAGGTGAAACGTCATGTGCCCGAAATCCAACTTGCGTGAAACAAGGATGTCGTTGACGAGGCGTTCCATCCGCTTGCTGTTGCGCAGAGCGTTCGCAACGAGCTCGCGTCCCCGCTCGCCGAGATCACCCGCGACACCGCCGTCGAGGAGTCCGATGGCCCCACGAACCGCCGTCAGCGGCGTCCTCACCTCGTGGTGGATCATGGTGATGAACTCTTCCTTCTGCCGCTCAGTCCGCAGTCGTTCACTGATGTCCGCAGCGACGATCACATACCTTCCGGACCTCCCCGGAGATTCATCCATCTCCGCAATCGAGACCATCACCGGGAACTCCTCGCCAGTACTCGAAAGAAGCTCGGTTTCCAGGCCGTGAACCGAGCCTTCCGGGTTCAGCGCGTGGAGAAGCGAGGCATAACCTTTGGGCGCCCGAAACAGTTCGCCGCAGTGGCGGCCGACCAGCTCTTCCTCCGAGGCGCCCGCGAGCCCACACACCGCATTGTTCACCAGGGTGATCGTGCCGTTCCGACGGGTCACGACCAGGCATTCGCCCATCGTCTCGAGGACCCGATCCACGTAATCCCGCGAAACCGTGGTTTCTCGAAGCCGTCGCGTCATCTCGTTGAAGGCCGCCGCCAGCTCGCCCACCTCGTCGGCAGTACGAACCTGCAGGTGGGGGGCCTGCTTGCCTTCGGATATCGCCCGCGTGGCGTCGATTACCTCTTTCAGGGGACGGGTCACGGCCTCGGTGAGTAGCGCCGCCGCGAGCACGCCGAGGACTCCGAACACGATCCCAACCAGAGCGGTCTTCCGTGCCAGCACCGCCTGGTCCTTCGCGAGACCGGCGCGCGAGTAGCGCAGACGCACCCCCCCGATAAGCCGGCCTCCGAGGCGCACCCCTTTGGTGACCGTCATAACGTCACCCGAAAACTCCACCAGCAACGCGTCCGACACCGCCACATGTTGCCGCGCCGCATCGTCGATCAGCAGGTGACGTAGAGGATTCTCTATCGTACCGTCGGTGAGCACTCGCCCGTCTTCATCGAAAACCACGGCGTCGAGCACGTTCTCCTGCTCCCGCGTTTCGTTGATCAACTGCCGGAGCTGCCGAACGTCCAACAGGGCCAAAGAGTCGGTGACATGGGTGGCGACGACGGCTATCAGCAGCTTGCCCCGCTCGTCCAACTCGTGGCGAAGGAGGTCGTTCTGAACCCGCACCGCGAGAGCCGTCAGCACCACCCCGAAGGCGATCACAATCGCCGACACGAAGGCGATGAAACGGCCCCTTAGACCTATGCGCACACGAGCATCCCTCCGGCCGATGATTTCACTGGCCCACATCCTCTTCGACGTACTGTATGAGGTCCATGATGCCCGCGAGCTGCCGCTCCGGACCGCCCGGCCAAGGATCGAACCTCGCAGTCTCTTCGAATCCCTTCAATACCCCCTGACCTTCCTCATCTTCATCCATTCCCAGCAGGAGGTCCTTCAGGGCATCCGTGACTCGAGGGTCAAGGCTCCTGCGGACGCACACGAGATTTCGGGGTACCGCCTCGGTCGTGAGGATGATCTTGAGCTCAGAGACCCGGCTGCCTGCAAGCGCCTGGTAATAATCCTCATTGACCGCTCCCGCGTCGACCTTGCCTTTGAGCACCCAGAACATGGTGTTTTCGGCATCGTTGGAGAACACATAACCCACCCTGTCCGGAGGAATCGATGCTGCTGCGTCCTCGTAGTTGTCCAACATCAGCCCGGTCGAGGCGAGCGCCGCCTTCGGCATCAGGAACCCGGAGGTGGAAAAGGGCTCGCCGAACGCGATCATCTTCCCAGCCAGATCTGCAACCGAATTCACCCCACTGTCAGCGCGGACAAAAACGACGCTCCGGTACGTTTCTGAGCCGCGCTTCCACCGCCGCAGCAGCAGGTCGATCTCTGTGCGTTTCCACACGAACCCCACCGGGAATGGGCTGTCGATGTACACGTCGATCCGGCCCTCGTTGAGCTCTTCGACCATCTTGCTGATCGAATCCACCACGACGACACGGCCTCGGCCGATACCCACTTCTCTCAGCCGCGAGGCCACGTGGTCGACAAACGGACGGAAAACCTCGTGCTCGCTGGCGGGGTTGAGGGAAACCGAGCCGAAGGTGATGATGCCGGTTGCCTCGAAAGGTGCTGGGCTGCTGGGCTCGGCCCGCTCATCCGCCCGGCCTCCACACGCGATCACCACAATCAGAGCAGAACTGAAAAGCGCCGCGGCTATTCGGCCCGGTCGAGTCATTGTTCAGCTGACCTCACCGGGAAGAACCGCCCGGTCGCGTCCGGATCGAATGGCGCCGTACAACACGTTATCAATCATCGACCGAGTCCCAAATACCGCCGATGCGATCGGCTAGCGTCATTGGATCGAACGGTTTGAGGATGACATCCGCCGCCCCGGAGTCCCGCAGGGCCTTCAACTCACTGCCATTGACCACTCCGGTGAGGAAAATGACCGGAGTGCCGGCAAAGCCAGGAAGCTGCCGCACCCGGGCGAGCACCTCCGGGCCCGCCATGTCCGGCATCATGACGTCAATGACAATCAGGTCAGGGCGAAAATCCGGCAACCGCTGCAGCAGCTCGGCGCCTGAACTGCACACTGCAACCTCGAATCCTCCCACCGTTTCGAGCGCGATCCTCGAGACCTCGAGGATGTCCGGCTCGTCGTCGGCAAGCAATACTCGTTGTAGTGAAATGGCTCCCACGGATTCACGCCCCCTCGCGATATTATATTGAAACGGGCCCGCTGCCGCACTTCTCACCAGGCGCTACTGCGGATCGAGCCGCGTCCACACCGACGTGCGGCCTAACAACGAAAAGCCGATGAATCCGCGCACCTTGAGCACGTCATCCTCTGCCAGGCTCAACTTGGCCTTGTAAGTTTTGCCGTTGTCCGGATCGTAGATCTTTCCCTTGTGCCAGAGGCCCTTGCCGTCATACTTAAAACCGCTCATCAACAACAGACCAACGATCGGCTGCGACTGCAGGGCTTCGTCGGGGTTCTCGGTGTCGACCTTGGCCTCCCCGGCGGGACCGTGGGGATCACCCTCCAGATAGACCGGCTCCGAGAGCCAGATGATCTTCCCGTGGTAGCGATCTCCCTCCTCGTAGATCTCGATGTGCGCCTGGCCGCCGCCGCCATCAGGATCCGTGGCCCACACGCCCAAGATCGCGTCTCCACCACCGCCGGCGCCCGCAACCGTCACGACAGACAGCAAGATAACCGTCAACGTTGCGACATGCTTCATAGGACTCCTCCATCCCTCAAAACCCGTCCGTCGAATCATAACCCGAACCGCTCGTAGTACATTGGAAACATGGTAACGATCTCTGCCGGCATGAAATCGTCTCTCTCCCGATGCTGGCTCGGCGCAGCCTTGATTTCGGGCGCTGCGATGCTCTCTCTCACCGCAGGGTGCGACCAGTTATCGGATCCGCTACCACCCCGCTACCCCGATCGGAACACGGTGGCGGCCGGCCCACGATCCATCGGCGTCCCGTACGGACCCATCGTTCTGTTGCGTAGCGACGAACAACTTGTCGCCCTGCGAATAACGTCGGAGTCACAGCTCGGTCAGGTGATCGAGATCGAGTGGTTCGCGCCGCCGGTTGGCGGGAAGGACTTCACGAACGCAATTCGTGGAAAGGGCACTGCGCGTGAACACCGCGGGATCGGGCACATCGCCGCCGGTCCTCTGAGACTCGAATGGTCCCGCGGCTCGGCGGAAATGGGTTGGATCTACTGGCCGGACGAGGGCACGGACCTGGCAGCCTGTTCACGAGTGTGGGCTAGCCTCGATGAAATAGACCCGGACGCCCCCGACGTTCGCTGGTACACGAGGGAGATGTTTGAATAGGTCGCGAAGCGGTTTTTGTACCCGGTTGAGAGATGCAAGATCCAAGATCCAAGATTCAGGATCCAGGATTCAAGATCCAAGATGCAGGTAAGGAACCACTGCGTTTGGGGCGGGTGGCGGATCTTGCATCTTGTGACTTGTATCTTGGATCCGTGTGGGATGGGTGTGAATTCCTAATTCCTAATTCCTAATTCCGAATTCATCCCTGCTATCCTTCCTCGCCATGATTGCGATTTCCGACCTCGGCAAGTCCTACGGCGCCCAGACGCTGTTCGACGAGGTGAACCTCCAACTCAAGTCCGGCTGTCGTTACGGGCTGGTGGGCGCCAACGGCTCCGGCAAGTCGACCCTCCTGCGAATGATAACCAACGAAGAGGAGCCAAGTGCCGGTGCGGTGTCGATGCCGAAGCGGCTCCGACTCGGGGTGCTGGAGCAGGACCACTTCCTCTACGAGGACACCCCGATCCTAGATGTAACCATGATGGGCCACAGTGAGCTGTGGAACGCCCTGGCTGAGAAAGACCGAATCCTCGAGGCCTCAACCGAATATTTTGACGGCGAGCGTTACGCCGAGGTCGAGGATCTGATTGTCAGTCTCGACGGCTACAGCTTCGAGGCCAGATCGGGCGAGATCCTCGAAGGACTCGGCATTCCGACCGATCTCCACCGCCAGCCGCTGTCGACCCTTTCCGGCGGTTTCAAGCTACGGGTCCTCCTCGCCCAGGTGCTCGCCGCTGACCCCGGCGCCTTGCTCCTCGACGAGCCGACGAATCACCTCGACATCATTTCGATCCGCTGGTTGGAGAAATTCCTGACGAGCTATCGCGGATGCGCGGTAGTGATTTCCCATGATCACCGATTCCTCGACAACGTCTGCACCCACATCCTCGACATCGATTACGAAACGGTCACTCTCTACACCGGCAACTATAGGGCTTTTACCGCCGCCAAGATCGCCGCACGCGACCGCAAAGAGGGTGAGATCGCCCGCCAAGAAAAGAAGATCGCCGCAAACAAGGCGTTTGCCGACCGCTTCCGAGCCAAGGCCACGAAGGCCCGACAAGCCCAGAGCAAGCTCAAGCAGATAGACCGCATCGTCATCGAGCCTCTCCCCCGCTCCTCGCGCCGTTACCCGGTCTTCCGCTTCAACCAGGAGCGGCCCAGCGGAAAGGAGGCGCTGCGGGTCGAGGGAGTGCGCAAGGCCTTCGGAGACAACCATGTGTTGGTCGATGTCGACCTCAACGTTCGCCGCGGCGACCGCCTCGCCATCATCGGCCCCAACGGTATCGGCAAGTCGACCCTGCTCAAGATCGCGGTCGGAGATCTGGAAGCTGACGGCGGCGAGGTCCAGTGGGGACACGAGGCGCGCATCGGCTACTTCGCCCAGGACCACCGCCAGGGTTTTGAAGGCCGTGAGGCAACCGTCGAGAGCTGGCTCGCCGCAGCGTGCATCGGCGAGACCGTCGGCGCGGTTCGCAGCCGACTCGGCAGGGTGCTGTTCTCCGGCGACGAGGTGGAGAAAAAGCTCGCCAGCCTTTCGGGAGGTGAGGCGGCGCGGCTGGTGTTTGCCGGCCTCGCGGTCGATCGGCCGAACGTGCTGGTGCTCGATGAGCCGACCAACCACCTTGACCTCGAAGCCATCGAGGCCCTAGTAGCCGGCCTCGAGGCCTACGACGGCACCCTCATTTTCGTGTCCCATGACCGCTGGTTCGTCTCCCGGTTGGCATCCAGGGTGCTCGAGATTACCGAGCGGGGCATCAACGACTACCCGGGGACCTACGACGAGTACCTCGAGAGCTGCGGCGACGATCACCTCGATGCGGATGCAGCGGGGCTTCGCGCAAGACGCGAGAAGCGGGCCGGCAAAGGTGCCGCCTCGAAGTCCATAAGCACCGGCGAGGGTCGCGAACAGGCCAGGAAAGCACGAGAGATCGAGCAGCGTCGCGACGTCGTCACCACCGCCATCGAGAAGGCCGAAAAGCGAATAGAAGAGATCGACGGCGCCTTCTGCCAACAGGGCTTCTTCGAAGACACTTCCGATTCGAAAGTGAAGACCATGCAGCAGGAGCGCACCAAGCTAGGCACCGAACTGGAACGCCTGATGGCGGAGTGGGAGGAGCTGGAAGGGCAGCTCGAGGAGAGGTCAGTTTGAATTAGGAATTAGGAATTAGGAATGCCGCCCATCCACCGGCAGAGATTTCGAATTTCGAATTTCGAAATCAGCAGAGTGGCCCCCGTCAGTCGGTGCGTCGAATTGCGTGGATGGTGAAGCCGTCGCCGTTGGGGTTGGGTAGGATGCGGGCACCGGCGGCATCAGTCGGGATCCAGGGTACGTTGTCAGGCATGACTACCTCGAGATCCTCGAGTTCGAACCCGGTTGGGAGATCCGATACCACGCCTTCGTTCTCCTCGGGTTCAACCGAGCACGTGGAGTAGAGCAGAACCCCGCCCGGCGCCACCAGCTCGAGACCTGAAGCAAGGAGCTGCTTCTGCTTCTCCGCCATTTCACCGACCGAATCCGGACTCAGCCGCCACTTGAGTTCCGGGTGGCGCCGGAATGTGCCGGTGCCGGTGCACGGGGCGTCGAGCAACACCAGGTCCCAGGCGCCGAACGCGAATGGCGGCTGCATCGCGTCGGCAACTGCCACCAAGCACTCCCCCGCCCTGGCCAGAGTCGGTCGCATGAGACCCACCCTGGCCGGCCTCAGATCCGCCGCCGCCGCAATGGCCCACCGGCCGAGCCGGAGCATTAGCGCCGACTTACCACCCGGGGCCGCGCAAAGATCGAGGAACCGGTCACCGTCACTCGAAAGGTTCTTCGCAACGTGGGCCACCAGCTGTGAGCTTGGATCCTGGGCATAGGCGGCACCTTCCTTCACCGATTGAACGAGTTGCCTCGCATTCTCGGGCGCCGACCAGGCGCCCGGGCACCAGGGGTGGGTTTCGAGGTTCACCCCCTCCCGGGCAAGGGTGGACGTGACACTTTCGTCGAAAAACCACACCCAGGTGACCGCCCGTTCCTGCGCGGAGGCCATCGATGACGCGGCCGACTCCGAACCAAAGTTCTCGACCCAGCGGCTGGAGAGCCACTGGGGGTGCGCGAGTCGTACGTCGATGGAGGAGGCCTCGAGAACCTCACGCCATTCCGCCGCCGCCTTTCGTAGCACGGCGTTGACCATCCCCGCTGCCGACGACTTCCCGAGCCGGCGCACCAGGTGGACCGCACCGTCGGTCGCTAGGGCCGGAGGCAGGCCGAGCTGCATCGCCTCGACAAGCCCGATGCGTAGCGACGCGCGCACCTCCGGGTCGAGTTGCTCGAGCTCTCGACGACATCGGGGCTGGAGTACGTGGTCGATCGCTCGCTGCCAGCGCAGCGCCTCGAGCACACGTACCCGCGCCGCCGGCGCCGTGCCACCGGCCGACAGGCGAGAGGAAAAGGCGCCGTCCTCGACCCGCATCAATTGCCGCGCCGCCATCAGCCGGTCAGCTGAGAGTCTCACCTCGGGTCACCCTCTCGCCTATCAGGAAAGCATCTACCGGCATTCGCCTTCGTCCCTCGCGTTGCACCTCGGTAATCCTCGCAGCCGTCTTCTTCCCGCAGCGCACGACGATTCCCTCGTCTTCGGCCGACAGCACCGTTCCAGGGTCCTCTTTTCCCCGCGGAGAAGGTTTGACCTCCTCTAACCCGAAGATCTTCAACCGGCCGTCGCGAAATTTTGTGTAGAGACCCGGCCACGGTGTGAACCCGCGCAATCGGTTAACGAGCTGCCGCGCGGGCATCGACCAATCCACCTTTGCAAAATTGCGGCGCAGCATCGGCGTCTCATTTACGCCGTCAGCAGGCTGCGGGCGCGCGGTTAGGGATCCATCCTCGAGCTCGTCGAGGGTTCTGACGATAAGATCTGCGCCGAGGTCGGCGAGCCGCGGAGCCAGCAGGTCGGCGGTCTCCCGATCCTCGATCGCAACCCTTTGTTGGAGCAGGATCGGACCGGTGTCCATGCCTTTATCAAGCTGCATTGTCGTCACGCCGGTCGCGCGGTCGCCGCACACCAGGGCCCACTGAATCGGGGACGGTCCGCGATGGCGCGGGAGAAGGCTCGGATGCAGATTGATGAATCCATGGCGCGGAATCTCGAGCAGACTGGTCGGAATCAGTTTCCCATATGCGACCACCACCGCCGCATCCGCTTCGATCTCGGCCAGCGCGCGGTCGACCTCCGGAGATTTGAGGTTCTTCGGCTGCAGAATGTCGAGGTCGAGCTGCCGCGCCTTTTCGACAACGGGTGGTGGGGTCACGACCTGGCGGCGGCCAACCGGCCTATCGGGCCTCGAGACAACCAGCGCCACCGAGTGCCTACTCGCCATCAGGCGCTCAAGCGTCGACACGGCAAAGTCCGGGGTCCCGAAGAAGACGATTTTCATCCGCGCAGTGTACACGAAGTCTCCATCTCATTCAGATCTGCTCTCACGGCTCGCGGCGAGCCGTGAGAGCAGATCTGAACAAAGGGAAGATGTTGGAAATCATTGAGAATTCGTATACATTGAACGACTCCGGCCATGCCGGGAAAGAAGGAGCATCGATGGGCATTTCCTCGCCGGACGAGATCCGTGCGGCGCTTGAAGAGATCCTGCCGGGGGTACAGAAACCTACGCGGTACCTCGGGATCGAGCGCAACCTGATTCGCAAACCGTGGAACGACGTCTCGGTTCACGTGGCGCTGGCCTTTCCGGACGCCTATGAAATCGGCATGTCCCACCAGGGAACCCGCATTCTCTATCACCTCGTGAACCGCCGCGATGACGCGCTGGCCGAACGTACCTTCGCGCCCATGGCGGACATGGCCGAGGCGATGCGGGACCAGGGTGTGCCGCTTTTCACCCTCGAGTCCTACCGCGCGACCACCGACTTCGACATCATCGGTATCTCTCTCCAGTCGGAGCTCAACTACATCAATATTCCCTACATGCTCGACCTCGCCGGCATCACCCGCCGCGCGGCGGACCGCGGTCAGGAAGAGCCGTTGGTCCTCGGTGGCGGGCCGTGCACCGCCAACCCCGAGCCGGTAGCCGACTTCTTCGACGCCATCCTCATCGGCGACGGCGAGGCGGCGCTCGACGAGATTCTCGACGCGGTCCGCGACGGGCGGGCGGCGGGCGACGATCGACCGTCACTGCTGCGCCGGCTGGCAACGATCCGCGGCGTCTATGTCCCCACTCTCTACCGGTGGCACCATGGGAGCACTGAGAAAGAGGCACGGTGGGAGAGGCTGGAGGATGCGGCACCGTTTCCGGTGACGCGCGTATGGGTCGATGAGCTTGATCCCGCCGACCAGCCCGAGTCGGTGATCGTGCCCTTTGCCGACGTCATCCAGGACCGCCTCGGCATGGAGATCATGCGCGGATGCACCCAGGGTTGCAGGTTCTGCCAGGCCGGTTACTGGTATCGGCCGGTGCGCGAGCACGACCCGGAAGCGGTTCTCGAGCGCATCGAAGGGCAGGTGGCCGAGACCGGTTTCGAAGAGGTCGGCCTGCTCAGCCTCTCCACCGCCGACTACTCTCAGGTCGAGCCGCTGGTCTCCAGCTTGTCCGAGAGGCTGCGGGAACGCCGGGTCTCGGTGAGCCTGCCGTCATTACGCGCCGACGCGTTCTCGGTGGGGCTGGCGGAGGCCGTGTCGAGGGTCCGCAAGTCGGGATTCACTTTCGCCCCTGAAACCGGATCCGACCGTTTACGACGGGTGATCAACAAGACATTCACTAACGACGACATGGTGAGGGCCGCGGAGGCAGCTTTCGAAAAAGGCTGGAACCTGATCAAGGTCTACGCCATGATCGGCCTTCCGACCGAAACCGACGACGACCTCGAGGAGCTGGCGCGGCTGGCCGAGAACATCCTCAGCGCCGGACGCCGGGTCGCCGGGGGATGCAAGATCCAGGTCAAAATCTCGGTAGGCTGCTTCGTGCCGAAGGCATGGACGCCCTTCCAGTGGCAGCCGTTCACCGGCGTCGAAGAGCTCCGCCGTCGGATTCACTTCCTCAAGCAGCGCTTCAAACGCATCCGCGGTGCACGTTTGAAATGGTCGAATCCGGACGAAGCGGCGCTGGAGTCACTGCTCTCGCGTGGCGGTCGCGGCCTCTCCACGGCCATCGAGCGCGCCCACGATTTGGGTGCGATCTTCGATGGGTGGTCGGATCATCTCGATCTCGGCGCCTGGCATCGCGCGCTCGACGAGACAGACATCGATGTGGAGCGTGAGCTTGGAAAACGAGCCCTGACCGACTCCCTGCCGTGGGACATTATCGATGCCGGCGTGCGCAAAGGATTTCTCAAGGCCGAGTGGCGGCGCGCGCAGAAAGAAGCTGAGACCGAGGATTGTAAGTGGGGCCACTGCTACCGCTGCGGAATTCCCGGAGACGGCACAGACATCCGGCTCGCACCGGACTCGCTACCGGCGCTCGGCGACGTCCTGCCCGAGGAGGATCGGCCCAAAGCAGCGGTCTATCGGCAGCGTCTAATACCGCGCACTCTACCGGCCGGTCGCGAACAGACCCAGCCACCCGTTCATCGACGGTATCGGGTCACCTTTTCAAAGACCGGCGATGCGCGATGGCTGTCCCATCGCCAGACGATGGACCTTCTCGAGCGCATCGTCCGCGCGGCCGAGCTGCCGGTTCGTTACACCGAGGGATTCAACCCGCACATCAGACTGTCGATGGGTCCAGCTCTGCCGGTCGGTCTTGAGGGTGAGGCCGAGATCTTCGATGTCGACTGCACCGCGCCGGTGCGGCGTCAACACCTCGAAAAAGCCAACTCTTTGCTCCCTGAAGGGATGGAGATCACCGACGCACGGCCCCTGCTTGTCGGCGCCCCGTCGCTGGGCAAGCTCGTGGCCGCGGCCCGCTACCGGATTGGACCCGTGGACGACCGGCGCGTGCTCCTCGACCACCCGGAAGGCATCGACGACGAGGTCCGTCCCGGAATCCGCCGCTGGCAACTTCGCGAGGATAGCGTTCTGGTGGTCGAACTCAACGCCCGCCAGGGAGACGGGCCGATGATCTCGGTCAAACGGCTCCTTCTGGCCCTTGGCCTCGACGAGGACCGGATCGCCCGGATACCGGTCACTCGAGAGGCGCTGGTACTCGAGGCGCGCAAGAAGGACCGGGGAGCCGTTGACGGATCTTCCAAAGCGGCTGTTTCATGAGCCATTGGGTGGTGCACGCGCGGGCGGGCTTCGAGGCACGGCACGCGCTGACGACGTACAAGGGGGAGGTCGAAGCGTCCCACCTTCACGACTGGCAGGTGGAGGTGAGGATTGGCGCCGATACGCTCGGCCCTGAGGGTTACGCTCTCGACTTTCACGAGGTACGCCAAATCCTCGTCGAAGCGCTGGCGCCGCTGCACGAGACCGACCTCAACACCGATCCTGATATCAGCCGGTCGTCACCCACCGCCGAGAGGGTCGCGGAAGTGCTCGCCGAACGCCTCACCCCGCAGTACGAGGCAATCGGTGGTCGACTGCTCTCCCTCAGCGTGTGGGAAGGCCCCGACAATCAAGTCGACCTGATTCTCGAGTAGCCCGTCTGTCGCCGCTTCCGGCTTTGTACTTCGCACTACGCCGTGACAAGTCGCGGCCAGCCGTTTTCTCCGTCCTCTGGTCCTGGGGCGTGAGCCCCAGGAACTCAGTATCACAACACCCAGAAGCCCCCGAAGGGGGCGACAGATCGCGGCTGACGCTGCCCAGCAGAAAGAAGCTAGCCCGCTTTTCTCACCGGGTTTCGTAACGAGGGCGGCGAAGGGTAGTCAGATGTTGGGTTTTTCGCAAATCGGGCGACGCAGGCGTAGTAGCCCTACGTTGAGGAGCACGATTTGCGAAAAGCACGACAGATGGCTGCCATTCGCCGTCCGCAGTAGATACTCGGTGAGAAATGCGGGCTCAGGGTTTCTCAGGAGTCCGGGATCTCCGGCGCGCCGAAGTCGAGCTGCTCGCTCGGTATCTCCGCATTGATCTCGGGACTGTAGGTCGTCACAGTATCCGTGCGAAACGAGTCGTAGACGTTTGACTCATCGACTCTCCTAACCAGGTACGACTGCTTATCGATCCAGATGATCGAGGAGTTCTCGCGCAAGACGACGGCGTTCTCGCCCGATCCGAGCGTCCGTGGCGTCCTGATGCTCTGGCCACGAATACGGAAACACTCGAATCCATCCACCTCCGCATTGTCGATCCTCCGGGCGTAGCTCAGCTCGAGGGCCGATTTCGGCGCGGAGGCGTCGGGAAGAAGCATGGAGGGAATGCGGTGAGAGGCCCCTTGCGAGACGCCCGCTGCGTCGGCGATCGCCCCACCCAGGGTCCCCGGTCTGTTGACGCCCGGCTCCACATCCCGCCAGGTTCGGACGTCGTCCCCCTCGGCCCAGATGATGTAGGACGGCGGCGGGTCGCCGGCGCTCATGTCCTTGAACTCGAAACGAACTCGATCCGAGCGGACGAAAGCGGTCGTGAAGGGCTTTTCCGCAGTCCATTGCGAATTATCACTCACGTAGGTCGTGCCGGCGACACCGGAGTCTCGGTACGAGTCACACCGCGCGTACACCTTCGTAGAAAGCTCCACGATCTGCTCGGCGGTCAACAAATCCGAACGACGTGATGTCTGCGGTTGCTGAGCAAAAACGGCGGTTCCCGAGGAAAGCACCATCACACTCGACAAAGCAACGGCTCTCAGAAGTCTGTATTGCATGTCACGCTCCCTCCAACGACTTTGCCACCAGCTCGATGACATCGTAAGTCGAGGCATCCTCGCGGCCGAGCTCATTCTGGGCGTCGGACAACATCGAGAAACAATAGGGGCAGGCGACAGCCACGTTGGCGGTGCCGCTGGCCTCGAGCTGACCAAAGCGGGTCTGATTGATGCGCTCGCCGAGATTCTCTTCGAGCCACATGCGGCCGCCACCGGCGCCGCAACACATCGCACGGTCGTGGCTGAGCTCAGCCTCACGCATCTTGAGCCCGGGAATGGCGGTAAGGAGGAAGCGCGGGGCATCGTACTCCCCGTTGGTGCGCCCGAGATAGCATGGATCGTGGTAGGCCAGGTCGAGATCGACGGTGCCGGTGAGCTTGACCTTGCCGGCGCGCACGAGCTCGGCAACCAGCTGTGTGCCGTGCACAACCTCGTAGTCCCCCCCGAAATCCGGGTACTCATGGGAGAGGGTGTTGAAAGCATGCGGGCAGTTGGTGATGATCTTCTTCACACCATAACCATTCATCGTCTCGACGTTTTGCTGGGCCAGCATCTGGAAGAGGTACTCGTTTCCGAGCCGTCGCGCAGCATCGCCGGTCGAGACCTCTTCGGGGCCGAGGATGGCGATCCGGATGCCGGCCGCCCGAAGGACCTTTACCAGCGCCCGAGAAACCTGCTTGCCGTGGTCGTCATAGCTGCCCGGCGAGCCGACGAAGAACAGGTACTCGAAATCGCCACCGGCCTCCGATGCCAGTGGGACTCCGAGGTCGGAAGCCCAGTTGCCACGCTCCTCGCCCGGCAGCTGCCACGGATTGCCGTTGACTTCGTAGCCGCGGAAGGCGGGCTGCGCCTCCTCCGGGAACTCGGCCTTCTCGAGGACCAGGTTGCGGCGCATTTCGACGAGCTTGTCGACATAGGTGATGTCGAGCGGGCAGGCGCGCTCGCACCAGCGGCAGGTTGTGCAGGCCCAAATCACGTCCGGGTCGACCACCACCGGCACCAGCTCGTGCTGCGACGCGTGGCCGTCCTCCCCAGGGTCGGCGAGGATCTCGGGTTGCTCTCTGTAGAGTTGATCGCGGACAGATTTCAGATAAAGCACGGGTTGCAGCGGTTTGTGGGTGATGGTCGTCGGACAGAACTCTCGGCAGCGCCCGCACTCGGTGCAGGTGTACATGTCGAGCATCTGCTTCCAGGTGAAATCGGTCACCGCGGAGATGCCGAAGGTGGTGTCCTCGTCGATGTCCTCGAGGTCCATGCCAGGCAGCTTGCCCGGCGCATCCAGGTTGGCGAAGAAGACGTTGAAGATCGAGGTGTAGACGTGGAAGTGCTTGGAGTACGGGAGCTCGTTGGCAAACACGAAGAGCGTGATGAGGTGGATCCACCAATTCACGCTGTAGATCGCCTGCAGGGCTGCCCCGCCGAGCCCAGAGAGCCAGCCACCGACGACACCGGAGATCGGCAGATAGGAGCCGTCCAGATCACCCGCGGCGATGCGGGCGCCCTCAGTGGCAAGATCGGTGATCATCAGAATCGCGATCAGCCCAATCGCCAGCCAGGCACCGAAGCTCTGAACCACACGCTCCTTCTTTTGGATGCCGCGTCGCCAGACGGCGAATCCAAGACCCACCAACACCAGCAGCTCGAAGATGTCCTTGGAGAACAGATAGGCGTGGCCGGCGGGCGTGTGCAGGAGGGGCAGCTCCCAGCCCGCAAAGAGACCCTCGACGACCATGCTCACGGTGCGCAAGCTGACTACCAAAAAACCGTAGAAGATCAGCAGGTGGTATGCGCCGGCGACGGGGTCGTCAAACATCTTTTTCTGGCCGAAGGCGTAAACGAGCATGTGCTTGAAGCGCTCGCCGAGGCGGTCGAATCGGTTGTCGGGTCGCCCCGCGCGGAGGAGCTGGAAACGCCGGCTGAGTGACAGGATGACCGCGCCGACCCCGACGATCGTGAGAATCCAGAACCAGACGACACCGGGAATACCGAGGAACGACCCTGCCGTGGCGTGATGCATGCGACCTCCTTCAAGCTACGATCGCGGATCGACGCAGTGCGGCAATCCACTGAGGGAGTATAGCCAGGCAGATTAGGAATTAGGAATTAGGAATTTCGGATTTCGGATTTCGGATTTCGGATTTCGGATTTTCCATCCCACCTCCCAACGTAAGGTGCGGCGGAGGTACCATTCTTGACATTGTTTGATTCCCGTGCCTTCGAGTCGGCAAGGGGCTTCGGACAAACAATGTCAAGGGTGGCTCCTCTCGGGAAGCGCGTCTGGAAACGGGAATCTCTCGACGAGCTTCCCTAGGAGCGACGAGGTCGGAACTCCCGGCTCTCGTGGATCCACCCACTGCCAATTCTCGGAGGGCGGATCGAAACATTCGGCCTCGACCCGCACCGGGACGACGTCGATCTTCCGATGAGTGATGTGGTGGCGCACGGCCGGCCCAACGATAAGGTAACGGCTTTTCACATCGGGGAGGAGGCGCTTCGCCTCGTCGAGAGGATCGGTTTGATCCTCCAGCTCCGCCAGCGGAGGCAGCCACAGACCTTGAAGAATCGGGCCCTCGTCGATCCGCCGCAACAACCATGCCCCCTCACGATCGACACAGCACGCCGCGACCCACCGTAGGGCGATCACAGCCCTTCGCCGCCGCGGCGGGGGGTAGGCCTCCGGCTGTCCCTCCGCATTCGCTCCGCAGTCTTCGCTGAGAGGGCAAGCGGCGCAGTCGGGACCGGCGGGCCTGCACACCACGGCGCCGAGCTCCATCAGCGCCTCGTTAACCTGACCCGGGGGCACGCCGTCCATCAGACCGGCGATCCAGGTTTCGAGCCGGCGACGCCCCTCGGCCAACCGCGGATCGGTCTCCATCGCAAGCACCCTGGCGCCTACCCGCATGACGTTTCCATCGAGCACCGGCACCGCCTCGCCGAACGCTAGTGAGGCGACTGCAGCCGCGGTGTAGGGTCCGATTCCCGGCAGTCGCTCGAGGTCGGAGGCCGTCCGCGGCAGGTATCCGGTGCCCGCAGCGACCTTGCGCGCAAGGCGGTGGAGATTTCGCGCCCGACGGTAGTATCCGAGTCCCGACCAGGCCGTAAGGACCTCGTTCTGGGTCGCTGCGGCGAGAGCTGCAAATGTCTGGAAACGCTCGACAAAGCTCGCAAATCGAGGCGCCACCCGATCAACCTGGGTCTGCTGAAGCATGATCTCGCTGACCAGCACGAGGTACGGATCGCGGGGCTCGGAGCGCCAAGGCAGATCACGAGCACGGGTCCGATACCAGTCGAGGAGAGCGCGGGACGTCATGACACACATGCTACATCCACCTCGGTCTGCCTCAATCACGCTATAATGCGCCCGGCACAGCACGTAACAATCGTTGGACGAAGGGCAAAAGCATCCATGGGAGTTGACCGGAAAGCCGAGGATGAACGCTTGACCGCATTCATGATCGGTTATCAGAAAGGCAACATGGATGACTTCGAAGGGCTTTACGCCGCCCTCAAACAACCCCTCCTTCGCTACCTGTGGACCTTCGTGCGCAACGCCACGGTGGCTGAGGATCTGCTCCAGGAGACCTTCCTCCAGATCCATCGGGCGCGTCAAACCTACACCCCTCCGCGTCCGGTTCGTCCGTGGATCTACGCCATCACGCGACACGTGGCGCTGATGCACCTGAGGTCCGGCCGACGCCGCAAGGAAGTGCTGGCCAACGATCAGCTGCCGGAGGTCCCGGTGCCGCCGGAGATGGAGAAGCTGGCAGATCATGCAACTCTGCATAAAATGCTTTCCGAGCTTCCCCGCCCCGCTCAGGAGGTCCTGATGCTGCACCACCTTCTCGGTATGAGCTTCCTGGAAGTCGGGCAAATCCTGGGGATCGCCGCCGGCACGGCGAAGGTTCGGGCACACCGGGCTCTGAAGGTTGTCCGCATTCGGCTCGAAGAACAGGGAGGTGTGGCGTGAGCACAGACCTGCTTCTCGAGGCCCTGCGTCGCTCCATTTCGGACGATCTTGTACCGGTGCGGCCACTTCCGCCGGCCTGGATTCGCACCCTGCAGGCTGCGGCCGTCGCAGCCATCGGTCTCGCATTGGTGGTTTTCGTCTTCAAGCTCTCGCCCCGCCCCGACATGGAGCAGCTTCCGATGTGGCTGAGTTGGGGATGCACCGCACTCCAGCTCGGAATAGGCGTGCTGCTGCTGGGCATGGCGCTGCGCGAGGCGGTCCCCGGCCAGGGAGTGCCAATCGGTACTGTGGCCCTCGGGGTGGGCACGGCGGTGCTAATTCAGATCCTGGTCGGCATCGCGACCTGGATGCACAGCACCGGGATGCCGCTGGAGAAAGGACATGGCCTTTCGGCGGGTATTACCTGTACAACCCACGATATCGCCATGGCTCTGCCGGCCCTTCTGGTCACGGTGTGGTTGGTCTTCCGGGCACTGCCGCTGCGTCCTTCGATCGCCGGACTTCTTGGCGGTGCCGGAGCAGCCGTGACCGCCGATGCGGTCACCCACATCCTGTGCCCAATGTCCGACCTGCGCCACGTCCTCGTGTGGCACACCGGGGCTCTCATCGGTCTGATGCTGGTTGGATGGCTTGCGGGCAAGCTGTGGGAACGCAATCGGTTCGGACAAGGCTGACCCAGTTTTGAGTTCTTAGTTTTGAGTTATCCGCCTCCCCCCCTGAACCTGGGAGGATGGGTTGGAACTCAAAACTCATAACTCAACACTTACCTCTCGGCCCTTGAATACCAGCTACAATGTGGCGGTTCGAATACAAAACCCCCCTGGAGGCCCCATGAGCCAAGGCATCGACTTCAGTCAATTGTCGCTTCTCGACACCCTCGACCTCGCCATCTATGTGGAGGAGGAGGCGAAGGACCGTTACGAGGACTTCGCCCAACAGATGGAAGCCCACCACTCACCTGAAGTGGCGAAGTTCTTCCTCTTCATGGCTGCCAACGAGGCCAAGCACGCCGAAAAGCTGAGCACACAGCGCGCGAGCCTCTTCGGCGACGAGCCCCGCACCGCCGACACCTCAATCCTGTTCGACATCGAGGCGCCCGAGTTCGACGCCGCCCGGGCCTTCATGTCGATCCGAGCGGCCCTCGATGTCGCCCTGGAGTCCGAGGTCAAGGCCTACGATTTCTACCACGATGCCCTTCCCGAGATTTCCGACCCGGAGGTCAAGGAGCTATTTGTCAGCCTCCGCGAGGAAGAGGCGCGGCACCAGGAGCTGATCAAGGAGACCAGGGCGAAGGTCCCCAAGGATGACGGTTTCGACCCCGACGATTTCGTCGACGGCCCGGCCGCCCAATAGCCACCAGCACCGCCGATAAACTGGCTGAGCCCTAAACCTCTGACGCCCCAGGCTATGGATCGATCGCCCGTGGGCGCCCGACTGTGTTCTCGATCCCTGAGACCTGCGCTTCTGAGACACTCCGAGTTTCTCAGAAGCGCAGGTTTACACTGGAAGTGATGCGTTATGCCTCCGAGCCGCCCGCGGTTTCGAACCCACCACCAGCTGGGGTACTGCTCGCCAACCTCGGCTCGCCGGCCGCACCATCTCCCCGCGCCGCTCGCGCCTACCTTCGCCAATTTCTCTCCGATCCGAGGGTCGTCGAGCTGCCCCGATTTCGGTGGTGGCTGCTCCGCAACCTCGTGATCCTGCCCTTCAGGCCGATCCGCACCGCGAGGGCCTATCGGAAGATTTGGGCCGACATCGGCTCGCCCCTCGTCGCCACCGGTCGCCGTCAGGCATCGGACCTCGAGAGGAAGCTAAGTAAGCACGTCGACAGTCCGATACCGGTTTTCTGCGGAATGCGCTACGGGAAGCCATCCCTCGCCGCCGCCCTCGGGGTCTTGAGGCAACGCGGATGCCGCAGGATCCTGGTATTGCCGCTGTATCCGCAGTACTCGGCGACGACCACCGCTTCGACATTCGACGAAGTGTTTCGCGAGCTCTCGACCTGGCGCCGGGTCCCCGAGATCCGGACCGTTGCCGGATACCATGATCACCCGGGCTATATCGGCGCCCTGGCCTCCAGTGTTCACCAGTCGTGGAACGACGGCGGCAAGCCAATGAAGCTGGTCTTGAGCTTTCACGGCCTTCCCGAGCGCTACACGAAAGCCGGCGATCCGTACGAGGACCAGTGCCGAGCCACAGCAACCCTCCTCAAAGAGCGGCTCGAATACGATTCGAAATATGTCTTCACGTCGTTCCAGTCTCGCTTCGGGCGTGAAAAGTGGATCGGCCCCAACACCGCCGATCTCCTCAAGGAGTGGGGGCGCCAAGAACTCAAAAAGCTGGACGTCATCTGCCCAGGATTCTCCGCGGACTGCCTCGAGACCCTGGAGGAGATCAACGTTGCCGGTCGCAAGATCTTCACCAAGGCCGGCGGCGGCCGTTTCCGCTACATTCCGGCCCTCAACCACCGTCCGGAACACACCATGGCGCTCGCCGAGATCGTGATCGAAAATCTCGGTGGCTGGATCGTTTAGGTTAGTTGAGAGGTGAGAGGTGAGAGTTGAGAGTTTAGGGCAAAGGGAGGGTGTCCGGGAGGCCGTAACGCTCAACTCTAAACTCTCAACTCTTAACTCAGGTTTGGAAGCTTTGCCCCTCGTCCTCTGTTGCTCCTGACACCATGAAAATCGTTCTCTCCGGCGCCGGTGGCCTTATCGGATCCACCCTGATGCCCTCTCTCGAAGCGGCAGGCCACGAGGTGGTACGCCTGGTCCGTCCACCACAGGAGGCTGGTCCCTCCGAAGAGATTTGGGATCCCGTCTCGGGGAGACTCGATCCGGCGGTCATTGACGGCGCCGACGCCGTGATCAACCTCAACGGCCGCAATATCTCCGACGGCAGGTGGAACGAAGCAGTCAAGAGAGCGCTTCGAGCCAGCCGCCTCGAGGCGACGAGAACCATCGTTGAAGCGATCGAACGCGCTGAGACTCCTCCTCGCGTGCTCCTCAACGCCTCGGCGGTGGGCTTCTACGGCGACCGCCGCGACGAGGTCCTCGACGAGGGGTCGTCGCAGGGGGAAGGCTTTCTTTCCGAGCTCTCACACGACTGGGAGACTGCCGCCCTCGCGGCCGGTTCGGACCGCACACGGGTCGTGCTTCTGCGCCTCGGCATGGTCGTGGCACGGGGGGGCGCGGTCGGCCGAATGCTAACGCCCTTCAAGATGGGGCTCGGCGGCCCCGTCGGATCCGGCCGTCAGTTCTGGCCGTGGATCGGCATCGAGGACGTCTGCGGCGCTACGGAGTTCGTCCTCGAGCACGACGAAATCGAGGGGCCGGTAAATCTGGTGTCGCCCCAGAAGCTGCGCTGCTCGGAGTTCGCACAGACCCTGGGGCGTGTGCTCCACCGGCCGGCCTTCATGCCGATGCCGGCCTTCGCCGCGCGCTTCGCTCTCGGCGAGATGGCCGAGACCCTCCTGCTCGCCTCAGCACGTGTACGACCAAAGGTGCTCGAGGACGGCGGATACGAATATTGCGCCCCTTCGTTGGACGAAGCCATTCGGGCCGCGCTCGTATGAATGTGATTCCAGGGGTCCTATATAAAAAGAACGAGCACGGGTATGGCTGTCAGGTGCCTGCCTTAGTGGCTTTGCCAGGATCGCCGCCCGTGCCCGTTAGCCATGCGCGCCGTCTGATAAGGACCTCGCCT
>Ga0164313_10000646_pt1 | contig 28762 bp, 27 predicted proteins | sample GuaBasSedimGuay4_FD_113735 | JGI IMG/M metagenome (GOLD analysis project Ga0164313, IMG submission 113735) | Subseafloor sediment microbial communities from Guaymas Basin, Gulf of California, Mexico - Guay4, Core 4569-4, 0-3 cm | ecosystem: Environmental > Aquatic > Marine > Hydrothermal vents... | reverse complement strand
TTTATGGGATTTATTTCAGCGAATTCCATGGTTGCTAAATCCATTCATTGGAATGATTGCTGAAAGAACAGCTGCGCGGTATTTCGTAATTGTAACACCTGCCATTACAGCTGTATCGATGAGTTTACTTGGAGTAGCTCCTTCTTTTACGGTTGTGTCCATTCTGCTTCTTGTAATGGGCATCAGCAGTGCTGCATTCCACGTTCCGTCACCGGTTATGATAAAAAAGGTCTCGGGTAGATATACCGGAAAAGGTATGAGCTTTTTTATGTTTGGCGGCGAAATGGCAAGGACAATAGGGCCATTGGTAATTACCGGAGCAGTTACATTATGGGGCTTGGAAGGAACATGGAAATTGATGCCCTTTGGATTGGTGGCTTCCCTTATTTTATACTTTAAGCTCAGAAATATAAAAATTTCGTCCGACTTTAAAAAAGAAGATAAAAAACCCGCATACTGGTCGTCAACTAAAAAACTGATCCCTTTCTTTCTTATTTTAATAGGGATAACTTTCTTCAGAGCCATTATGAAATCCGGATTAACAGCCTTTTTACCTGTTTATTTCTTCACCGAAAAAGGGGAAACGCTGTGGTTTGCTAATTCTGCTTTGGCCGTTTTTCAGTTAGCAGGGGCTATCGGAACCCTTTTTTCGGGTACCATTTCTGATAAAATCGGTCGTAAAACAGCCCTATTGATCATAAGTATCATCACTCCATTCTTAATGGCATTATTTGTTCAGTCAAGCGGTGCCTGGAGTTTTGTTTTCCTTCTTCTTCTCGGATTTTTCATGTTTGCACCTGGGCCTGTGCTCATGGCTCTTGTTCAGGATGTTTCAAAGGAATTACCGGTTTTTATGAATAGTCTTTACATGACCATCAGTTTTGGCACTTCAGCTATTTCAGTTGTATTTGCCGGTATTATGGGCGACTGGATGGGATTAGAACAGACCTACCTTATTTCAGCTATAATTGCCATAGGTGCTGTGCCTTGTGTGCTGCTGTTAAAGTCAAAAAGAAAATAAAAACACTAAAGGCTTGAAGTCGGGTGTCAGAAGTCAGAAGCTTTTGTTCGCAGGAAGGTCTTTCATCAATAACTCTATTAATCCTGATAAATTAATATCTCTTTACCACCTTTTGAAGTAACATATCCCCGGTACATACCGGCAGTGTTAAATGTCATTGAAATGTTTCCTTCTTTATCTACAGCTACTACGCCGCCATCGCCACCTATCGATTTCAGTTTATTCATAATCACCTCTTCGGTTGCCTGCTGAAGTGTCATCTTTGAATACTTCATTAAAGCTGAAATATCGTAGGCTACTACATTGCGCATAAAATATTCCCCATGGCCTGTTGCCGAAACTGCACATGTATTATTGTCAGCATAAGTACCGGCACCAATTATTGGAGAGTCGCCGACGCGGCCTTTCATTTTATAGGTCATACCACCGGTGGAAGTAGCTGCTGCAAGATTACCATTCATATCAAGTGCAACGGCTCCGACAGTACCATGTTTATCTATTTTATCTTTAGCTTTCAGATAACTGTTCCAGCGTGATTCAGTGAAAAAATAAGATGAATCAACCATTTCTAAACCCACAGCTTGTGCTAATTCTTCAGCTCCTTCTCCCGTTAATAATACGTGATTTGTTTTTCCCATAACCGCCCGTGCGCCCAAAATGGGATTTTTTATATGTTGAACTCCTGTGATGGCTCCCGCTTTATGAAACTTGCCTTCCATAATAGATGCATCCATTTCGTTTATCCCTTCAGCCGTGAAAACAGCACCCTTACCGGCGTTGAATAGGGGTGAGTTTTCCATTACCATGATCGTTTCCGTTACTGCATCCAAACTTGATCCTCCATTTTTTAAGATAAGTTCACCTGCTTCCAGTGCTTCATTCATTTTTTCCAGGTAAGCTGCTTCTTTTTCTGCCGTCATATTTTCCTTCAATATTGTACCGGCACCTCCGTGAATCACCAATACATATTCAGGCGCATTTTGATCTGTAACAGACGTGTAATCACATGAATTAATTAAAACAAATACCAATAAAAAGAAAAGCCATCTAATTTTCATAACACTTAGTTTAAAAGTACCCCAATGAGGTTTTTAAAATCATATAATCCGAACATATCACCAGCAGTTACCAAAATAACGACAACAATAACCCACTTTACAAATTCAACTCCTTTATTTACTGCCAGGCGCGAAGCAATATACGCCCCGGCTACACTACCAATAGATAAGATTAGTCCGTATTTCCAATCAACTAAACCATTCCATAAAAAAATTGCTAAAGTAAATGGTGTATAGATGAAAATGATAAATACTTTGATGGCATTTGCTTTTACCAGATCAAAACCTGCACCAAGCACTATACCCATTAACAAAAAGTAGCCAATACCCATATGAATGAAACCTCCGTATATTCCAATAAAAAAGAAAATGATATAAATTTTCCAGTTTAGTGGTTTTTCCATAATTTCCGCTCTTCCGTAAATATATTTTTGAGGTTTAAACAATATGAATATCAACATAAAAAGCATGATCACGCCCACCGCTTTTTGAAAAATTTCTTCGTTAATATCGACCGCAATCCATGAACCTATTAACGATCCTATTACTGCAGGAATTGACAGGTAAATCGCTTTTCGTAATGGCAATACCTTTTGTTGTTTAAAACTTGCTGTTGATGTGAGGGTTTGAATGGCTATAGTAATCCGGTTTGTACCATTTGCCAGTGGAGCAGGCAAGCCCAGCATCATCAGAACGGATAAGGATACAATACTTCCCCCGCCGGCGAGGGTGTTAATAAAACCAAGCAGAAATCCGGCTACAATCAGGATGATGATTTCGCTCCAGGGCATATTATTTGGTGCTTTCTTTAGAAGATGAAAAATTACCCAAATCTCTTTTCTTTAATGCATCCCATCCCTGTGCTTCCAGATTAAATAAATGATTATCGTTTGAAACCAGTTTCTCTCCTTCTGATTCTTCTGTTATATAACCAATAACTGTAATTTCCTTTAGATCTTTGATTTTATCGTAGTCTTTCTGTTTTACTGTAAACAACAATTCGTAATCCTCTCCCCCATTTAGTGCAGCTACCGAAGGCACAATACGGAATTCTTTAGCTGTATCAAAAGTATTTTGATCAATCGGAATCTTTTCTTCATAAATCGCGCAACCTTTGTTTGAAGACTTGCAAATGTGCTTTGCCTCAGAAGCCAATCCATCAGAGATATCAATCATTGAAGTAGGTATGACATCTTTTTCATTAAGTAATCTAACGATATCTGTTCTGGCTTCAGGCTTTAATTGTCGTTCAAGAATATAATTATGGTCTGACAGATCAGGCTGCATATTCGGATTTGCCTTGAATACTTTTTTCTCTCTTTCTAAAATTAAAAGTCCCATATATGCAGCTCCCAAGTCACCGCTAACACAAAGAAGATCATCGACATTAGCACCACTTCTATAAGTGATCCTGTCTTTTTTAACCTCGCCGATAACCGTAACAGAAATAAACAATCCCGACACACTGGAAGTGGTATCCCCACCAACAAAATCAACTTTATACATTTCGCATGCTTTTTTTATTCCTGAATAAATCTCTTCCAGAGCTTCAACCGAAAACTTACTCGATACACCAATGCCCACCACAATTTGTTTCGGAACACCATTCATAGCAACTATATCAGAAATATTCACAACCACAGCTTTATATCCCAAATGCATCAATGGCATGTACGTCAAATCGAAATGTACTCCTTCAATAAGCAGATCCTTAGATACTAAAACTTCAGTGCCAGAAGCCGGTTTTATAACAGCAGCATCATCACCAATACCCTTAATTGTGGATTTATTTACAATAGGAATATCCTTTGTAAGATGTTCGATTAAACCAAATTCACCCAGGTCGGATAGTTCGGTTATTTTTGATTCGGATTCGTTCATACCGGTAATTTTTTGCTAAAATACGCTGATATTCTTAATAAAACCGGGCATGAAAACAGATTTGCTTTTCTTTGATAAATATTCCTTTTTCAATCATTTATAATTATTATATTTGCCGCCACGTTAAATTCCTTTAAATTAAGCTTTTTATGGAGAAAAAAAGGGTTGGCCATATCTCACAAATCATTGGTCCTGTAGTTGATGTAGTTTTCGAGAATGAAGAAGACCTTCCTAACATATACGATGCACTTGAGATTACCCGTAAAGGGGGCGAGAAACTTATTTTGGAAGTTCAACAGGCCATCGGTGAAAACACGGTACGTACGGTAGCAATGGATGCTACTGATGGTTTGAGAAGAGGCACTGAAGTTGTTACAACAGGAGCACCTATTTCAATGCCGGCAAGTGAAGAAATCAAAGGCCGTTTATTCAATGTAATCGGTAAAGCTATTGATGGTCTTGGGGAAGTTGAATCAAAAAAGAGGTATCCAATTCACCGGGATCCACCGAAATATGAAGAACTAACGACATCAAAGGAAGTTCTTTTTACAGGAATTAAGGTAATCGATCTGATTGAACCTTATGCTAAAGGTGGTAAAATTGGCTTGTTTGGTGGTGCAGGTGTTGGAAAAACCGTTATTATCATGGAGTTAATCAATAACATTGCCAAATCCTATTCCGGGTTATCTGTTTTTGGCGGTGTTGGAGAACGTACCCGTGAGGGTAACGACCTGCTTCGTGAGATGATTGAATCAGGTGTTATCAAATACGGTGAGGAATTTCTGGAAGATATGGAAAAAGGCGGTTGGGATCTGTCAAAAGTTGACAGAAAACAACTTAAAGAATCTCAAGCAACTCTTGTATTCGGCCAGATGAACGAACCACCGGGAGCACGTGCGCGTGTTGCCCTTTCCGGACTTACCCTTGCTGAGTATTTTCGTGATGGTGATGAAAAATCTGGAGGCAGAGATATTCTGTTCTTTATTGATAATATTTTCCGTTTTACACAGGCAGGCTCAGAGGTATCGGCTTTGTTAGGCCGTATGCCTTCAGCGGTGGGTTACCAGCCTACACTTGCTACTGAAATGGGAATAATGCAGGAACGGATCACTTCAACAAAACGAGGATCTATTACTTCGGTACAAGCTGTTTATGTGCCCGCTGACGACTTAACCGACCCGGCTCCGGCAACAACTTTTGCCCACCTTGATGCGACAACAGTTTTGAGTAGGAAAATTGCCGAGTTGGGCATCTACCCTGCTGTTGACCCGCTGGATTCAACATCGCGCATTCTTGCGCCTGATGTGGTTGGTGAAGAGCACTATAACACGGCTGAAAGAGTTAAAATGTTGCTACAACGCTATAAAGAATTGCAAGATATTATCGCCATACTTGGTATGGATGAGCTTTCAGAAGAAGACAAACTGATCGTTCACCGCGCCAGAAGAGTACAACGATTCCTTTCACAACCTTTCCATGTTGCTGAACAGTTTACAGGCCTGAAAGGAACAATTGTTTCCATTGAAGATACCATCAAGGGATTTAATATGATTATGGATGGTGAGGTGGATGAATATCCTGAAGCCGCATTTAACCTTGTCGGAACAATTGACGAAGCTATCGAAAAAGGCAAGAAATTACTTGAAGAAAGTAAAGCATAAGGAAAAAATGAATCTTGAAATTATAACACCTGATAAAACAATTTATAAAGGGGAAGCCGACCTGGTTCAACTCCCCGGTATTGATGGTTCATTTGAGATCCTGAACAATCATGCACCTTTAATTTCTGCCCTGGCAAAGGGTAAAATCAAAGTAAGGAAAAGTGGCGGGGAAGAATTTTATGAAGTGAATGGTGGAGTGATAGAGGTGCTTGATAACAACGTATTGATACTTGCTGAATAATATTAAAAAATACGAAAGATACTGTATTAAAAGTCTTAGTATCACTTTATGGCAAAATTTAAAAAGCTGAACCACAAAGGATCACGAAGGACACACTAAGTATCACAAAGTAAATTCTGAACGGAATTATATTCTATTTTTACCTTTTGGGACAGCAGTTTTTAATTTATAACAAATAATAATCGATTTCAATTATTTTCCAACACCAACAGAAGCAGGAACAGAAAGATGTGCCTGAACGATTTTCCATTCTCCATCCATTTTTTCCATCACACCCGTAAACCGTAGTCCTTCATAACTTTTTGCTTCTTCTTTGTACACGAAATTATAACTCAGCGTTTCGGCAAACCATGCGGTATTTCCAGTACAATTTACTTTAATAAATTGATCGGAAGCAGAAATATAAGTGTCGGTAATTTGACTGAATTGATCTTTTATTGCAGCTAAAATAATTGTTGATCCTGTTAATCTGTCATCCGAATCAGTACCATATAAAATAATATCCGGACTGGGTGCCCAAATTTCCTGTATCAATTCAAAATCTTGATTTTCATTGGCAATTATGTATTTTTCAAGTACATTTTCAATGGCAATTGTTTCATCTGCTAAATTAATTTCCTTATCACAGTTTGAGCAGGATGAAATGATTAAAAAAATAACTAAAACTAATAATGCGGCTGAACTTTTCATGACTATAAAGAATTTAAATTGACACTTTTATGGTTGTCGTGAAGATACAATAAATTAAGACAACTAAAACTAATAATGATGCAATTTGAAAATTCCATAATAAAAAAAGACGGTTAAAAGCCTGCCATATATAGCAAAAACTATTTAAAAATTCTTTTCTCTATGTCAGCATTTATTCGTATCATTGCATCCAATTTTAAAACCACACTTTCCATCGTAAATGAGTGATAAATCAGGAGTTATAAAGTCATTTTATAGTTTAGGGCTACTCATTTTAATCAGCTTTTTCATGATAGGCAATGCCACTGCACAACATCATGAAGGTGATCCGGTAATCAGTACTGAAGATCAGGGTAAAATGGAAGAAGCCGATTTTAACGCTGGTAAAATGATCATTGAACATATCAGTGATTCGTATGAGTGGCATCTTATATCTGTTGGCGATAAGCATTACAGTATCTATCTTCCTGTAATTCTATACGATGAAGGCGAATGGCATTTTTTTATGTCATCGAAATTCCACCATGGGCATGAAACTTATAATGGCTATTTCATTTCAGAATATGATATGAATACCGGAAAAATTGTAAAGTTGGATAAAGAAGAGAATGAGGTAAGGCCTACCCTAGACATCTCAATTACTAAAAATGTTGTTTCCATTCTTTTAAGCTCTATATTGCTGATTATCGTTTTTATATCGGTTGCAAAAAGTTACGGTAAAAGAAAAGGCCATGCTCCAAAAGGCTTACAATCTTTTATTGAACCTATTATTTTGTTTGTAAGAGATGATATTGCCAAATCATCTATTGGCAAAAATTATGAGAAGTATACACCTTATCTGCTGACTATCTTCTTTTTTATATTGCTTAACAATCTATTAGGGTTAGTTCCATTTTTCCCGGGCGGTGCTAATGTTACAGGTAATATTGGTGTTACGGGCGTGTTAGCGGTGTTTACTTTTATCATTACAACATTTAGTGGAAATAAAAACTATTGGATACATATTGTCAATGCTCCCGGAGTACCGTGGTGGCTAAAAATCCCAATTCCATTGATGCCGATAGTTGAGCTGACAGGAGTTTTCACAAAACCTTTTGTATTGATGGTTCGTCTCTTTGCTAATATGACTGCAGGACATATCATCATATTAGGTTTTATTAGCCTTATCTTTATTTTCGGAGAGATGAGCACAGGCCTTGGATATGGTGTTTCAATTATTTCAGTAGGCTTTTCCATATTTATGAATTTCCTTGAATTATTAGTTGCTTTTATCCAGGCATACGTATTTACACTGCTTTCGGCCTTGTATTTTGGCATGGCAACAGAGGAAGCGCATCATTAATTAAATAGAATCCATTAATAACTAAATAATAATTAAAATTATGGAACTTTTAGCAATTTTATTACAGGCTGTAGCAGACCTAACTCCTTATGCAAAAATGGGAGCTGGTATAGGTGCTGGTATTGCAGCTATCGGAGCCGGTATTGGTATTGGCCAAATCGGTAAAGGTGCTGTTGAAGCCATCGCGCGTCAGCCTGAAGCTGTTGGCGACATTCGTTCGAATATGATCGTTGCCGCTGCGCTTATTGAAGGTGTTGCCTTCTTTGCTATCGTAGTTTGTTTGTTGATAGTATTCTTATAAACAACATCGGTAAATTCCAATGCATTTCAGCGGTTGGCTGAAATGCATTGGTTAAATTAACATTAAACTAAAAAATAAAATATTATGTCATTGATCAATCCTGGATTTGGACTTGTTATTTGGATGACAATAGCATTTCTTATTGTGCTGTTTGTCCTCAAAAAATATGCCTGGAAGCCAATCATGAATGCACTGAAAGAACGCGAAGATTCAATTGAAGAATCGTTGCGTGCAGCTGACAGAGCCAAAGAGGAAATGAAAGACCTGATGATCGATAACGAAAAGTTGTTACGAGACGCAAAAGATGAGCGTGACGCTCTATTAAGAGAGGCGCGCAAGATCAAGGAAAAGATCATTGAAGAAGCGAAAGAAAAAGCGGGTGAAGAAGCAGCAAATGTTGTGGAAAGTGCAAAAGAACGCATCGAAAATGAAAAGAAAGCTGCTTTAGTTGAGATCAAGAATACGATTGCTACTTACTCGATTGAAATTGCAGAAAAGGTATTGAGAGAGGAGTTAAAAGATAAGAAGAAGCAAGAAAATTACATTGAAAAATTACTCAAAGAAACCAGTTTAAATTAAGATCAGAATAAGCAGATGAGAGTTAAATTATTGGCAAAACGGTATGCTCAGGCACTTTTTGACCTTGCAATTGAAAATAATATTTTGGAAGAGGTAGAAAAAGATATGCTTCTTGTAAAATCAGTACTTGATGAAAGCCGGGAATTAAGAAAAGTTTTAGCCAATCCGGTATTAGATGATCATAAAAAAATCAAAGTATTAGACAGCTTATTTGAGAATAAAACTCAGCAACTTACTCAAAAGTTTTTACGTTTGATTACCCGAAAAGGAAGAGAAGGCGTAATCGTTCATATTTGTAATGCATTTGATGAGATTTATAAGGACTATAAAAATATTATGCCCGTTAAACTCACGACTGCTGCAGAAATTGATGAGAAAGTTAAGAATGATATTTTAGACAAACTTGCAGAGATAACAGCCAAAAAGCTGGAAGTAACCGAGTTGGTTGATTCCGAATTAATTGGTGGATTCAAACTGGACTTTGAAGACTATCAGTACAATAACAGCGTGAAAGTACAACTGCAACGTTTGGCTAAAGTTTTTGCAGAAAACCTTTATATAAGTAAAATTTAACTAAAGAAATAGAATAGTATGGCAGACATTAAACCAGCAGAAGTATCAGCCATTTTAAGACGGGAACTAGCAGGCTTTGAATCGGAAGCTGTATTGGAAGAAGTTGGAACCATACTCCAGATCGGAGATGGCACAGCACGTGTTTACGGCATGAACAATGCAGAAGCAAATGAGTTGGTTGAATTCGAAAAAACGGGCTTAATGGGCATTGTCCTTAACCTTGAAGAAGACAACGTAGGCGTTGTACTATTAGGTGACATTGATGATCTTAACGAAGGAGACAAAGTAAAACGCACCGGCAGAACTGCCTCTATTAAGGTTGGGGAAGGTTTGTTAGGCCGTGTAATAAATATGCTGGGTGAACCGATAGATGGAAAAGGTGAGATTGAAGGAGAACTTTTCGAAATGCCTCTTGAGCGTAAGGCGCCAGGTGTTATCTATCGTCAGCCTGTAAATGAGCCATTACAAACCGGTATTAAGCCTATTGATGCTATGATCCCGATTGGCCGCGGACAGCGTGAATTGATTATTGGAGACCGACAGACCGGGAAAACAGCTATTACTATTGATACGATCATCAATCAGAAAGAATTTTACGAAAAAGGGGAACCTGTCTATTGTATTTATGTTGCAACCGGCCAAAAAGGATCAACGGTTGCCAATATTCAGAAAACTTTGGAAGATAATGGGGCAATGGCTTACACAGTTATTGTTACTGCCACAGCTTCTGATCCTGCTGCTATGCAGTTTTATGCCCCTTTTGCCGGTGCTGCAATTGGCGAGTATTTCCGTGATACGGGCCGTCCGGCATTAATAGTTTACGATGACCTGTCAAAACAGGCCGTTGCTTATCGGGAAGTTTCCTTATTATTGCGTCGTCCTCCTGGCCGTGAAGCATACCCAGGTGATGTATTCTATCTCCATTCAAGATTGCTTGAAAGAGCAGCTAAAGTAATTGAATCGGATGAAATCGCAAAGAACATGAATGATCTTCCGGACAGTCTAAAAGATAAAGTGAAAGGCGGGGGATCGCTTACAGCGTTGCCAATTATTGAAACACAGGCCGGTGACGTTTCAGCATATATCCCAACAAACGTAATTTCAATTACTGATGGCCAGATATTCCTTGAAAAGAACCTCTTTAATGCGGGTATTCGCCCGGCTATTAATGTTGGTATTTCTGTATCGAGAGTTGGTGGTAATGCACAGATCAAGTCAATGAAAAAGGTTGCCGGTACACTTAAACTCGACCAGGCACAATATCGTGAACTCGAGGCTTTTGCCAAGTTTGGCTCCGACCTCGACCCTGCTACCATGGCTATTCTTGAAAAAGGAAAGAGGAATGTGGAAATACTGAAACAACCTCAGTATTCTCCAATGACCGTAGAGCATCAAATTGCTATCATTTACTGTGGAACGAATAACCTCCTGAGAGACGTTCCCGTGAAAAGCATAATTGACTTTGAAACTGAATATCTACACTTTCTTGACACACATCATAAAGATGTGTTAAATACACTTAGAGAAGGTAAACTAACTGATGAAGTTATTGAAGTACTAAAAAAAGCTGCTGCTGATATTGCGCATAAATACAAAGAATAAAATTGGTTTTAGCATATGGCAAATTTAAAAGAAGTACGTGTTAGGATAGCCTCAGTAAAATCTACAAGGCAGATTACCAGTGCCATGAAAATGGTTGCTGCTTCTAAACTAAGGAAAGCACAAAATGCTATCCTGGGAATGAGGCCTTATGCACAAAAACTTCAGGAAATCATGCAGAACCTTAGCAGTGGTATGGAAGATTCTGATGAGGGAGTATTTGCCCAGGAAAGAGGTGACAACAAAGTTTTACTCGTTCCTGTTACTTCAAATCGCGGTTTGTGCGGTGCCTTTAATGCAAATATTATAAAAGAAACCATCAGCTACATCAATAGTGAATTGAACGTCCAGCAAAAAGCAGGGAATGTTGAACTCTATTGTATTGGTAAAAAAGGTGCAGATATTTTTAAATCAAGAGGATATAAGATTGCACACATCAACACGAAAATATTCGATGATCTTTCGTTTGATAACACAGTTGAAATAACTGAGGAATTTATGAATTCTTTTGTTGACAAGAAATACGACAAGATTATCTTGATTTACAATCAGTTCAAAAATGCAGCGATGCAAATTTTACAGGTAGAGCAAATCCTACCGATTTCAAAAACAGAATCTGTTGATGTTTCAGAAAAAACCGATACAACTGCCAACTATATTTTTGAACCTAACAAAGAAGATATACTTGAAGTTTTAGTACCTAAATCCATCAAAGTACAATTGTATAAAGCACTTGCTGACAGTTTCGCTGCCGAACATGGAGCGCGTATGACTTCCATGCACCTGGCTACGGAAAATGCAGATACTTTATTGAAAGACCTTAATTTATCATACAACAAAGCCCGACAGGCAGCCATTACAAACGAAATCCTTGAAATCGTAAGTGGTGCCGAAGCACTAAAAGGCTAAATATTGTTTTATCAGTAAGCACGTATAACAAATGATTCATTATTAATCAAAACCTATAAAAATGAACCAGAACGTAGAAAAAGCACTTAACGAACAAATAAGAAAAGAAGAATATTCATCTCGTTTATATTTTGCCATGGCAATCTGGTGCGAAGCAAATGGATATCCGGGCGCTGCCACCTTTTTATATGAACATGCTGAAGAAGAGCGTATGCATATGCTTAAACTGGTTCATTATGTGAACGATAGGGACGGTCATGCTAAATTACTCGATGTTGAGGTTCCTCCGCTTAATTATACTTCTGTTCTTAAGATTTTTACAGAAATCCTTAAGCACGAAAAGTCTATTACCGAATCCATCAATAATTTATACCAGGTAACAGTTGACGAGAAAGATTATACTACCGCTAATTTCTTACAATGGTATATCACCGAACAAGTTGAAGAAGAAAGTTTATTCAGTACTATACTTGATAAAATTAAACTTATTGGTAATGACAAAGCAGGCATGTTCCATATTGATAAAGAACTGGAAGGTATGGCTACCGGAACTGCTACGAGTGCAGAATAAACTACTCGCCCATGACTAGAGTCTTGGTCTGCTGACACGCAAATGCTCCATATTCGAAATTTATTGCTGCTTCTCTAATTCCTTAACTAGTTTTTCATACCATTCTTTACCAAATTTCCTGCTTAAAGGTTCTTTCAGGTATTTATAAAGGGATATCCCCTCGTTCTTACCATTGATTACTGCTGAAGCACATATGGACCATTTATGATAATTAACTGCTGTAAACTCTCCTACTGTACTTAATCTTATCGGGTACAGGTGACATGAGATTGGTTTCTGAAATTTGATTTTTCCTTTACGATAAGCTTTCTCAATTGCACAAAAACTAATCCCATCCTCCTGATAAACAAATGCGCATGCCAGGTTATTTACTAATGGTGTTACATATTCCCCGTCTGCGTCATAGTCAAATACTCCCATTTTTTCTATCACTTCTTTTCCCTCATCTGTCATAAAGGGCTTTACATTATCAATGTAATCTTCAAGTATCGATATCTCTTCTTCTTCAAGAGGTGCGCCTGCATCGCCTTCAATACAACAATCGCCGTGACATGCCGACAAGTTACAGGCAAAATAATTATCTTTCACGTCGTCTGAAACCAATACATTATCTATTTTCAACATGCGGCAAAAATACAATTTTAGCAACGCGCTACAGCTTGCTATTTGGTTAAAGCGATTGAAATTTTAATATCAATTTTTCCTTACTTTTGCGCTGCTATAATTAATAAAACTCTTAAATAAGAATCATTTATAAAATAACACATCATGGCATATAATCTGAGAAACAGGAATTTTTTGAAGTTACTCGACTTCACCCCCAAGGAAATCAAATTCTTACTCGACCTTTCGGCCGATCTGAAAAAAGCAAAATATGCAGGAACAGAACAGCAAAAGTTAAAAGGAAAAAATATTGCCCTGATCTTTGAAAAGGCATCAACCCGTACACGCTGTGCTTTCGAAGCTGCAGCATATGATCAAGGAGCACATGTTACTTATTTGGGGCCAACAGGTTCTCAAATTGGCAAAAAGGAAACTATGAAAGATACAGCAAGGGTATTGGGCCGTATGTATGAAGGTATCGAATACCGCGGTTTTGGACAGGAAAAAGTTGAAGAACTGGGTGCTTATGCCAATGTACCTGTATGGAACGGATTGACCACCGAATTTCACCCAACACAAATTTTAGCCGACTTCCTTACCATGATGGAACACTCTGATAAACCTTTACACCAGGTTTCGTTTGCTTATCTCGGTGATGCCCGCAATAACATGGGGAACTCACTGATGGTAGGCGCCGCTAAAATGGGAATGGACTTTCGTGCTGTGGCTCCAAAGCAATTTTTACCAGATCAGGAATTGGTAAATCAATGTTTGGAAATTGCCAAAGAAACAGGCGCTAAAATAACTTTAACCGATGATGTGAATAAAGGAGTTAAAGACGTTGATTTCTTATACACCGATGTATGGGTATCGATGGGAGAACCGGAAGACGCATTTAAAGAAAGAATCAAACTGATGATGCCTTATCAGGTAAATGCAGAAATAATGAAAAAAACTGGAAACCCGGATGTGAAATTTTTACACTGTCTTCCTGCGTTTCATAACAGGGATACCGTTATCGGTGAAGAGATTTATCAGAAGTACGGAGTTGAAGCCATGGAAGTAACAGATGATATTTTCGAATCACCTGCATCTATCGTTTTCGACGAAGCTGAAAACCGCTTGCATACCATCAAAGCTGTAATGGTGGCAACTTTAGGATCATAAATAAATATTTAAAATGGCGAATCAGGAAGATCTTTTTAAGAAAATTATTGCCCATGCTAAAGAGTATGGTTTTGTGTACCAATCCAGCGAAATTTATGATGGGCTAAGTGCTGTTTATGATTATGGCCCGAATGGAACTGAATTAAAGAATAACATCAGGGCATTTTGGTGGAAAGCAATGGTACAAATGCATGAGAATATTGTAGGTATCGACACTGCCATTTTTATGCACCCCACCATCTGGAAAGCATCAGGACATGTTGATGCTTTTAATGATCCGTTAATTGACAATAAAGATTCAAAAAAACGATACCGCGCCGATGTATTGGTTGAAGATCATATGGCTAAAATTGAAGGAAAGATCAACAAAGAAGTTGTAAAAGCCCGTAAGCGTTTTGGTGATGACTTTGATGAACAACAATTTCTTGAGACCAATCCAAGAGTACTTGCCAATAAAAGTAAGCTGGAAGATATAAAAGGCCGCTTGTATCCTGCTATGGATAATGATGATATGGCTGCCATTAAAACTTTGATAGAGGATTTGGGGATTGCATGTCCTGTTTCTGGTTCAAAAAACTGGACAGATGTTCGCCAGTTCAACCTGATGTTTTCTACCAATATGGGCGCAACGGCCGAAGGTGCTACTGAGATTTTCCTCAGGCCTGAAACAGCCCAGGGCATCTTTGTGAATTATTTGAATGTGCAAAAAACCAGCCGGATGAAAATTCCGTTTGGCATTGCTCAGACAGGAAAAGCTTTCCGTAATGAGATTGTGGCACGTCAGTTCATTTTCCGAATGCGCGAATTTGAGCAGATGGAAATGCAGTTTTTTGTCCGCCCGGGAGAAGAAATGAAGTGGTACGAATACTGGAAAGAGCAACGAATAAACTGGCATAAATCTACGGGTATTCCTGCTGAAAAATTCCGTTTTCACGACCATGATAAGCTGGCTCATTATGCGAATGCTGCTGCCGATATCGAATTTGAATTCCCGATAGGTTATAAAGAACTGGAAGGCATCCATTCGCGCACTGATTTCGATTTGAGTGCCCATGAAAAATATTCGGGAAAGAAATTACGCTATCATGATGCTGAACTAAACGAAAGCTATGTGCCTTATGTGATTGAAACTTCCATTGGCCTCGACCGTATGTTTTTAGCGATCATGAGCCACGCATTTACCGAAGAAGAGCTTGAGGGAGGCACAAGCCGTGTTGTTATGAAAATTCATCCGATATTGGCCCCCTATAAAATTGCCGTTTTCCCATTAACCAAAAAAGATGGCTTACCGGATAAAGCAAGGGAAATTATGGATGGTTTGAAACAGGACTATATGTGTTTTTATGAGGAGAAAGATACCATTGGAAAACGTTACCGCCGCCACGATGCCATTGGAACACCCTATTGCGTTACTGTTGATCATCAAACGCTTGAAGACAATACAGTAACCATAAGGGAACGCGACAGCATGAAACAAGACAGGATTTCTATTGATAAGATTGGAAGTATTGTTGCTGAAAAATTAAGAGCAAACTAGTTTCACTTATTATTATAAGCAGTCATTGTCCTGTCAATACCGAGTGTTACAAAGCTTTTTATTACTTCAACTGCTTTTTCTACCTGTGGGATCATCAGTTTTTCTTCGGTTTTAGTCCATTGGCCTAATACGTAATCTGATTGATAGCCTTTCGGAAAATCACTTCCAATACCTATTCTGAGCCTGGGGAAAACATCCGTGTTCAACTTTAGGATAATATCTGTTAAACCGTTATGCCCGGCATCGCCACCTTTGGCTTTCATACGTAATAAGCCCAGAGGCAAGGCAATATCATCCAATATGATCATTGTTCTTTCCAGTGGAATTTTTTCCTTATCCATCCAGTATTTAACAGACTTTCCACTCAAATTCATATACGTAGTTGGTTTGATAACAACCAATGTTCTTCCTTTGAATTTCAGCCTGCTTACCGAGGCTAAACGGTCAACAGAAAAACTGCCTTTTAAGTCGCCGCATAAAGCATCAGCCACAATAAAACCAATGTTATGCCGCGTGTTGGCATACTCAACACCAATATTCCCAAGCCCGGCAATCAGGTATTTCATAATTTTATGTCAAAGCAAAAATAAAGGGATAAAGTTAAACAACACTTTATCCCTTTACAAATATATTTGTTATCTCTATTTTGATTTGGCGTCTTCACCTTCAGGTTTTGCAGCCGGAGTTTCTCCGCCTTCACCTTCGCCTTCGCCTTCGCCTTCTGCACCTTCAACTCCTTCTTCCTCTTCCTCTTCTTCTGTTACACCTTCAATTTCCTCAACAGTACGTGCCATTTTCACACGAACAATTACACTGTTTGCCGGATCAAGCAGGCTTAGTTTATCAACTTCAATGTCTCTGATTTTAACCGAGCCACCAATTTCCAGTTCCGATATATCAACCACAATGTAATCAGGCATCTCTTCAATCAAGCCTTTTACACGGATTTTATGCATCTTTTTGATCATCTTTCCACCACCCATCACACCAGGTGATGTTCCTTCAATATTCACAGGTACACCAACAACAAGTGGTTTGCCGGGAGTTACTTCCAGAAAATCAGCATGTAACATCCTATCTGTAACCGGGTGATACTGTACGTCTTGCAGAACAACAGTATACTCTGTTCCGTTGACATCTAATTTTACCAGGAATACCTCTGGTGTAAAGATCAAGTTTTTAAAACCTAATTCGGGAACGGTAAAGTGAATTTGCTCTTTACCTCCATAAAGCACACAAGGAACCTTTCCTTCCTTCCTTTGCTTCTTAGTATCTTTTTTCCCTACGTTCTCTCTCAGAGAACCGCTCAATGATACTTGTTTCATGATTAAAAATTTAAATGATTATTTAATTATATTAAAAAGTGAACTTATTGATTCGTAGTTCTGAACACGTCTTATTACCTCAGCAAAAAGATTGGCTGTAGATAAAACGGTAATTTTTTCATTATCCTGCTTAAGGGGAACGGTATCTGTTACAATTACTTCATCAAATGCAGATTTAGAAATTCGTTCATAAGCACTTCCCGAGAATATCGGATGTGTACAAAATGCACGAACGCTATTTGCACCCTTATCCATAATCAAACTGGCAGCCTTGGTAATTGTTCCGGCAGTATCAATTATATCATCAACTATTACAACATCTTTCCCCTCAACATCACCGATTAATTGCATTTGTTCAATAACATTCGGTTTAGCTCTTTGCTTATAGCATATAACAAATTCTGTATTCAATGCTTTAGCATAGCTGGCCGCCCTTCTTGTTCCCCCAGTATCAGGAGATGCCATAATTAATTCAGGTAAGTTGAGCTTTTTCAAATAAGGACCAAAAATGCTTGATGCATAAACGTGATCAACCGGGACATCAAAAAATCCCTGAATCTGATCAGCATGCAGATCAATAGTAATCAGTCTTTGCAATCCGGCAGCAATTAACAGGTTTGCATTCAATTTTGACGCAATCGAAACCCTTGGTTTATCTTTCCTGTCCTGCCTGCCATAACCAAAGTAAGGTATAACTGCAGTAATTTTTCTGGCTGAAGCTCTTTTAGCTGCATCTATCATCATCAGGAGCTCCATAAAATTGTCGGCCGGTGGTGTTGTTGATTGCACTATAAACACATCACGTCCTCTAATATTTTCTTCATAGGAAGTCTGGAACTCACCATCTGAATATTCCGTAACTATTGATTGTCCTAACGGAATGCCATAGCTTTCCGCTATTTTTTCAGCCAGATATCTGCTGTGACGCCCTGAAAATATACTTACTATTGCTTTTTGAGACATTTTATTGCTGTTTTTTGGTAATAAACTTGTTTAAAGTCAAACTTAAAAGTTGCGATAAAACTCTTGTCATCATTGGCTTTCGCAAAATAATTGTGCGTCACCACTAATAACAATACTTTCTTCTCATAAATTCAATTTTAACTTAAAGCAAGTTCAATAAAAAAGCGCTGCAAAATTAGTAATTAATTCATTCTATACAAATATTTTAGCAGCTCCACCCAAGTACAAGCATGAATTGGTTAAATTATATTTACTTATTGAACCATGAGAAATAATAAATACAGTAATTCATAATTTGAAAATTTTTATTATGTTTGTATATGCTTGATATTTTAATGCTTATAGAATTGTTTGTACCGTATATAAATAGTCTTGTTGTGTTATATAATTAACAACAAAATATATAATTTTGGGGGCTAATTATTAAAATAAACAGCCATGATGTGGTTCAATAGAATTATAGCTTCAGTTCTTCCTTTTATGCCTAAAAGTTTTGTTTGGATTTTTTCAAAAAGGTATATCGCTGGGAAAAAAATTGAAGATGCTATCCGTGTTTCAAAATCATTAAATGAAAAAGGAATGATGGTAACTGTTGATTTACTTGGAGAATTCATTACCAAGCTAAGTGAGGCAGAGCAAAATAAAGATGAATACATTAATATCATTGATACATTCGAAAAAAATGGAATTGATGGGAATTATTCATTGAAACCTACTATGTTTGGATTATTAATTGATAAAGAGGCTTGCTATCAATATATTCGGGAAATAGTTAAAAAAGCTTCTGAGTACGATAACTTCGTACGAGTCGACATGGAAGATTCACAGTGCGTTGATATAGAAATCGAACTTTTCAGAAAGCTTAAAAAAGAATTCCCAAAACATGTCGGGCTTGTTTTACAGGCGTATCTTAAACGAACCAGTGATGACATCACTAATATGATGCATCTTCATACGAAAGAAATAGCTTTAAATTATCGAATTTGTAAAGGTATTTATGTTGAGCCAGAAGAAATTGCTTACAAAAAATATAAAGAAATTAACCGGTATTTCCTCGAAGACCTTGAGGTTATGTTTAAAAATGGCATTTATTCAGGTATTGCCACTCATGATATTCCTGTGGTTGAGGGAGCATACAAATTGATTGAAAAATATAATGTCCCAAACGATAAATTTGAATTTCAGATGCTCTACGGCGTAACACCTTCACTAAGGAAATCCATTATTGACAAAGGATACAGGATGCGTGTTTACATTCCATATGGTGAAGATTGGTTTGCCTATTCAACAAGACGATTGAAAGAAAATCCAAAAATGGCTTCAGATATTATTAAAGGATTATTTATTCGAGGATAAACCTTTTAACTTTTTTTAAGTATTTTTTCATTTAAAAAAGAGCACAAACCATTGTATTAAAAGTACTTATTCTCACCTCTTTGGTTGTGGTTAAATTGTTTGGTACACAAATTTTTACTACCTTTGCACCCTTCAAAACACATATCTTTGTTATTATGGAAAAAAAGAGGATCCTCTTTGTTAATCAAGAAATAACACCTTATCTTCCTGAATCTCCAATGAGTGAAATTGGTCGTTTCTTACCTCAAAAAACTCAGGAAAGCGGTAAAGAAATTAGAACTTTTATGCCCCGTTTCGGGCTAATCAATGAAAGAAGAAATCAACTTCATGAGGTGATTCGACTTTCAGGGATGAACCTGATAATTGACGATATTGACCATCCACTCATTATCAAAGTTGCTTCAATTCAGCAAGCCAGAATGCAGGTTTATTTTATTGATAATGAAGATTATTTTCATAGAAAAGCAATATTTAAGAATAAATCCAATAAATTCTATAAGGATAATGAAGAGAGAGCAATTTTCTTCTCTAAAGGAGTGTTGGAAACTGTTAAAAAGTTAGGATGGGCCCCAGACGTGATACATTGTAATGGGTGGTTTACAAGCTTATTACCACTTTTCGTGAAAACTGCTTATAAAGACAGTCCCATCTTTGCAGATGCAAAAGTTATTTTTTCATTATACAATGATGATTTTAAAGAAACCTTCAAAAAAGATTATGAGAAGAAGATGCTCATGAATGGATTAGAAAATGATGAATTTATGCACTATAGTGATGGAACTTTCGTTTCTCTCATGAAAGGTGCAATCGATCGTTCAGATGCTCTTATCATTAGTAGTCCTGATGTAAATGCAGAAGTTTTGGAATATGCAAGAGCATCCGGGAAACCTTTACTTGATTATCAAGACAATGAAGATTATTATGTGGCGTATAATGAGTTTTATGACAAAATTATTGGTGAAGAATAAACTGCCTGGTTTAAAGAGTTTACCCGGCTTACACTATATTGTATCCTTTTTTCTTATTTTTTCAATCATATCCTGTTCAAAACCGGCCGGAGAAATCGGTGCAATTATTCAACCTGAAGACAGCAAGCTTAATGTTTCATGGACAGATACAGCCATGGTGTATGCCTATTCCATTCCTGATGATACTGTACGGACAGATGGCCTGAGCACCATATTATTAGGGAGTATGATGGATCCAACATTCGGGCATACAACTGCCGGTTTTTACACCCAGTTTATGCTTGAAAATACCGGACACCGTTTCGGGGAAAATCCTATGATGGACTCGCTGGTGCTTCAACTAAGATATACCGGAGGCTCTTATGGTGATACAACTACCACTTTAACAGCAAATGTTTATCAAATGGAAGGAGCAATTTACCTTGACAGTACATATCACTCAAATATTGACATACCGGTATTTCCTACAGATTATGCTTATTACAATTTTAAACCTCGCCCGAATGACAGCACGATTGTTGGAGATGATACAATCTCTCCCGTTCTAAGAATTAACTTAAGTAACATAAGTCCAGAACTTGCTAACTACCTTTTAGATGCTGACACCACAGTTATGGATAGTAACGATGTATTTATTGATTATTTTAAAGGCTTATATGTTACTACTTCCACTGTTACTCAAGGTGGGTCATTGGTTAATCTTGATTTATTTAACTTCAAATCAAAGATGATTTTGTACTATCATAATACTGAAGAAGACTCCCTGGATTTTGAATATCCGATAACTGTCATTACCCAGTATGCCTCAAAATATGAACACGATTTCGAATACGGAGATCCTGAGTTTGTGCAGCAAGTTGAAAATGGTGATACTACATTAGGCAGTAACAAATATTACGTGCAGGGTATTGCAGGTGTTGCAGCCAAAATTAAAATTCCAAATATGCCGTCTTGGAACAGGCTTGGAACAGTTGCCTTTAATGAGGCAAAACTGGTTTTGTGCGGAAACTCAACTGACACCTTATATGCCCCTCCAGTTAAGCTGGCACTGGCGGTAATTAATGAAGATGGAACATTCGGGTTTCTGCCGGATGCCGGACAAGATCACTATTTCGGAGGTGAATATAAATCATCGACAAATTCTTATACTTTCAGAATAACACGATATTTACAATCATTGATAAGCGATCCGACCAAGAAAAATTACGGATTATATTTAATTGTCAGAGGGGCATCAATTTACCCAAATCGGTTTGTTTTTAATGGAAACTTACCGGAATCTGACACAACCAGATTACATTTGGAAATTATTTATACAGATTTAGACTAAAACAAAATTTAATGTGTGGCATAGTTGCTTACATTGGGCCTAAACAAGCATATCCTATACTTATAAAAGGATTGCAACGACTGGAATACAGGGGATATGACAGTGCAGGAATAGCACTTTTAAATGATGGGCTTATATTATTTAAAACAAAAGGTAAAGTATCTGAACTTGAAAATTATCTCAAGGATAAAGATTTAGAAGGTTCTATTGGAATTGCTCACACCCGGTGGGCAACACACGGAGAGCCTAATCAAACAAATGCACACCCTCATTTCTCACAATCTAAAAAACTGGCAATTATTCACAATGGGATAATTGAAAACTATGCTGCGCTTAAAAAAGAGCTTACTAAAAGAGGATACAAATTCGAATCGGATACGGATACCGAAGTTCTTATCAATTTAATTGAAGACATTCAGCAAAACGAGAATGTTTCGCTTGAAGAGGCGGTTCGCATTGCATTAAACCAGGTTGTAGGTGCATATGCCATCGTAGTTTTATCGCAGGATAATCCAAACATGCTTATAGCTGCAAGAAAAGGAAGTCCGTTAGTAATTGGAATTGGAAAGGACGATTATTTTATAGCTTCAGATGCCACTCCTATTATAGAATACACCAAAAACGTCGTTTATTTGGAGGATGAAGAAGTTGCCGTTGTTAAACGAGGAGAAGAGCTTCAAATAAGAAATATCAAAAACAGGAAAAAGACACCATATATTCAGGAACTTGAGTGGAATCTTAATGAGCTTGAAAAGGGAGGTTACGACCATTTCATGTTGAAAGAGATATATGAACAGCCTCGCTCAATTAAAGACAGTATGAGAGGAAGGTTGAATGCAAAAAAAGGTATTGTTTCCCTGGGTGGTGTTGCAGAATACGAACAGAAATTACTTAAAGCCAAACGCATTATCATGATTGCTTGCGGTACCTCGTGGCATGCTGCCCTGGTTGGAGAGTATCTTTTTGAAGATCTTGCACGGATTCCTGTAGAAGTTGAATATGCTTCTGAATTCAGATATCGTAATCCAATTATAGATGAAAATGATGTTGTAATCGCTATTTCACAATCCGGAGAAACGGCTGATACGCTTGCTGCTATTGAAATGGCGAAGAGCAAAGGTGCTACTATTCTTGGTATATGTAATGTTGTTGGATCATCCATTCCGCGTGCAACACATGCTGGCACTTACACACATGCCGGCCCTGAAATTGGTGTTGCATCAACAAAAGCATTTACTGCCCAGGTAACCGTTTTAACTTTAATGGCCTTGCGACTTGCTAAACTGAAAGGTACGGTACCAAAGTCAAGATTCATGCAAATATTAACTGAACTTGAACGCCTGCCTAAGAAAGTTAAAGAAGTACTTGATGACAATGGTATTACAGAACAGATAGCTAAAGAATTTAAAGACACTTCAAATTTCTTGTATTTAGGTAGAGGATATAACTTTCCGGTCGCATTGGAAGGTGCTTTAAAACTAAAGGAAATATCCTACATTCATGCAGAAGGGTATCCCGCTGCTGAGATGAAGCATGGCCCTATTGCGTTGATCGATGAACATATGCCGGTAGTATTTATTGCGCCAAACAAAGGTATTTATGAAAAAGTGGTAAGCAATATTCAAGAGGTAAAAGCCCGAAACGGGAAGATTATTGCTATTGTAACCAAAGGAGATAAAACCGTTAAGGATTTGGCAAAATATATTATCGAAATACCTGAAACCGAAGAAATACTGGTCCCTATCTTAGCTTCTATTCCGCTTCAAAAGCTGGCATATCATATTGCCATATTACGCGGTTGCAATGTTGACCAGCCCAGAAACCTGGCCAAATCAGTTACTGTAGAATAAAAAAGACCGCCAAATTTATTTTAGCAGTCTTTGAAAATCTTCATATAAACTCAATTATAGTCTGTTTCCTATAGCATTCCAGTCAATAACTTTCCAGAAGTCTTCAATATATGCCGGCCTTAAATTGCGTTTATCAATGTAGTATGCATGTTCCCACACATCGCATGTCATAATGGGTTCTATACCATTTCTCAATGGATTTCCAGCATTGCTTTCCTGAACGATCTCCAATTTTCCCTGTGGTGATTTCACCAGCCAGGCCCAACCTGAACCAAAAAGTGTAGCCGCAGCTTTACTGAACTGTTCTTTAAACGCTTCAAAAGAACCAAAATCGCCTTTAATTGCATTTAACAATTCAGCTGTAGGCTCTCCACCACCATCTGGTGACATACAATTCCAGTAGAAGGTATGATTCCAAACCTGGGCACCATTATTAAATATGCCACCTTTGGCTTTCTTAATGATTTCCTCTAATCCGGAGTTTTCAAATTCAGTTCCTGTAATTAAACCATTCAGGTTTTTTACATATGCAGCATGGTGTTTTCCATAATGATATTCAATTGTTTCTTTAGAAATAAATGGCTCTAAAGCATTCATGTCGTATGGTAAAGCAGGTAATTCGTGTGCCATAATATTTAATTTTAATGTTATTATTTAGATGTATTCTAAATACAAAAGTACAAAAGTTTTATTGCGAAGCTTAATTATCATGAATAAAAACTGCTTCATGCGTCCCGCTTGAAGAACCTAAAAACTACGCTCCATCATAGCATAAGTCTGACAGACAGTATCTTGCGCCAGTTGGGGTGCTTTTTAAGCGGGACGCTTAAAACGGGTGGGGGTTTTACTGCGAAGCTTAATTTTCGGGAATAAAAATTAATTCCGGCTTAATTCATAAACAGCCCTGTTGAAGGTTGTGTCAATCTTAAGGAAAATTGGATAAAATCCTTTTTCGTCCAAAATATTCCGCCCTACAAACGATTTGAATAAGGTTTTTATCTTGTCCTTTGAAACTTTGATTTCCTCCTTGCGGGCTTCAATACCTTTCTCTTCGGCATATTTTACCAGATCTGCATATTCCTTGTTTGTCATTTTAAATCTTTCTTCAAATTCTTTTGCGTCATCGTATTTATTTAAGCTCACCCTGTTTGCATCAGTATAATCAAATGCAAATTGAAATATGAGTCCTTTATTGGCCAGTAAATTGTAATACGTATGAACAGAATCAGTTACCAGGGGAATAAATATATCGGGCATAATACCACCGCCGCCATATACTATCTTTCCGCCCGGGGTTTCATATTTTAATGAATCGGCAAATTTTATACTATCTGCGTTTTGTAATTCACCATTAAAAAAACGGTGATATGCTTCTCCGTAATACTCATCAAAACCTTCTTCGTAAGGACGCTGAATACATCTGCCGGTTGGTGTGTAATACCTCGCCACTGTCAACCTCAATGCCGATCCGTCAGGCAACTGCATTTGTTCCTGAACAAGGCCCTTACCAAACGATCTCCTGCCTATGATGGTTCCCATATCGTTATCCTGGATCGCCCCTGCTACAATCTCACTTGCAGACGCTGATCCGCCATCAATTAATACAACTACTTCTTTATCTTTAAGACTACCATTGTCAGTCGCAAAAGCATAATTCTTTGGCCTGTTCTTTCCTTCAGTGTAGACGATCAGTTTACCGTCCGGCAAAAACTCATCAGATATGTTAATTGCCGCATTTAAATAACCTCCCGGATTTCCTCTCAGGTCAAGTATCAGCTTTGTCATCCCTTCTTTATTCAGTTCATTTACTGCTTTTTTAAACTCTTTTTCGGTTGTGGCAGAAAAATTTCTCAATTTAACATAGCCGATTTCATCGTTTACCATATACGCTACATCAAGGCTATAGGTAGGAATTACATCACGGGTAATGGTAAAATCGATCAACTTTGGAACGCCCCTCCTGAACATGGAGACTTTTACTTTGGTGCCTTTCTTCCCTTTCAGTTTCCTGATTGCATCATTATTAGTTACACCAATTCCGGCAACCAGGGTATCGTCAATCAGTACAATCCTGTCGCCGGCCATCAATCCAACTTTTTCGGATGGCCCGCCAGGAATAGGATTGATAACAGTAATGGTATCTTTTTCAATCCGAAAAGAGATTCCAATGCCTTCAAAACTGCCTAACAAATCATCATTAGCCGCATGAAATTCATCCGCGGTGATATATACTGAGTGCGGATCAAGCTCTTTAAGCATTTCTTTAACAGCAACAGTTTCAAGCTCTGGTATTTTAACAGTATCGACATAATTGAAGTCTATATAGTCAATTATATCATCCACTTTGCTATAATTAGAATTATTGAGCGGTAAGAACACATCAGTTACTAGCTTGTTCCGGTTTAAAAGAGATCCCAGTAACATGCCTGCAACCAGCACAAAAGCAAATGCAATAGGTAAGTATATGGTATATTGACGTTTGGATTTATTCATTTTTAATAAATGTTTGATCGGTAAAATTATAAAAAAAGAACTGCTAATATAATGAAAGAGCTTTATGAGCTGAGACCTTATGTAGAACTTTGAAAAAATTGTTTTTCTGAACGAAGCGGAGTGAAGAATCTACCTTTATTTAACCTTCACAATCTTCCCATTAGCAACTTGCTCACCTGCTTGAAGCCTGTAATAGTATAAACCATCTGGCTTATTCTCAGCTTTCCATTGCAGTTGCTGAGATCCTTGAGCTTGTTCTTCAGTATGCAAATAAACTATCTGACCGAGCTGGTTAAAAACGCTGAATTGTACTGTTGAAAGTTGTTTTAGCTCATATGATAGGGCTGTTGAGGTGGTGAAGGGGTTGGGGAACATCTCAATACTTAAACTTGATAATTTAGGAATGTAGACAGTTTGGCAATCATTACTAAATATGACCTGTGGATCAACAAAATCCCTCCAGTTTTCCTCTGCCCATACTTCATTATCAACCTGGATACATGTTAAAGAAGGATTATTGGTTACTTTAAATGAAGTGAAATTTACATTGTTACCATTCTTTACATTGAGATGTTCAAGCTGATTATTATTACATAATAAATGACTTAAAAGTGTATTATTTGAAAAGTCCAGGTATGATATTTGATTCACACTAGCATACAAAAGCCACAGATCAGGATTGTTAGAAACATCCAATACATCTATCTGATTATAAGCAATTCCTAACTTTCTAAGTTCTGTGTTACTAAAAACATCGATACTTGTTAATTCATTATCATCTACATACAGTTCTTCCAGATTAAATGCAGTTGAAACATTTATGCTTGCTAGATGATTATCGTCACAATCCAATACTTCTAAATTTGAATTTTCAGGAAGAATAAGGTTTGCTAATTGATTATGATAACACCTTAGTTCAAGTAAGTTTGAGTTTTGTGAGACATCTAAAACCGTCAAATAATTATAATAACAAATTAAAACATGTAAAGCAGAAAAATCCTCAATACCTGTTAAATCAGTAATCCCTTCGTCTCCAATGAATAATTCAGTTAAGCTATTAATGTTATCCGTAAGAACATAATCATCTAATATGTCATCGTATCCTCTATCAATCAGTGCCAGTTCAAAATTGTTATCTGGCACATAAGTAAGCTGTGCAAAAACAAAATTTGTTATTAAGGATAAAATAAATAATATGTATAATTTTTTCATGGGTATTTTATTTGGTTAGTGCTAAGTTAAGAAAAAGTAATGATCTGATGCAGCTCAACTACCGCACCTTTACAAGCTTTCCGGTAGCAATGTGTTCACCAACTTGAAGTTGATAATAATAAAGACCCTCTGGTTGATCCTGAGCATCCCATTGCATTTGTTGCTTGCACTGAGCTTGTTCTTCAGAGTGAAGATAAACTATCTGACCGAGCTGGTTAAAAACGCTGAGTTGTACTGTTTCTGGTTGTTTTAGCTCGTATGATAGGGTTGTTGAGGTGCTGAAGGGGTTGGGGGAAGAGGTTATGTTTCCTGCCAACAAAACTTCATAAATGGATACAGTTTCACAGGCTTCTTCTACTTCTTCCTGGCTGTTACAGCCAGAAGAGTTGTCGTATATTACAATATTCCCATTTGGATTATCTATAAAATCACAAACTGTTTGAATCTCACAATAAGATAAAGAAGAATTCTCGGTTATATATAAATCTGTTATTGATTCAGGGTTTATATTAATAATTCCTTGCAAACTTGTAAGCTCTTGGTTAAAACCTATCTCAAGGAAACCACCTATTGATAGGAGATTTTCAAGCCCTGTTAGATTTACTAATCCACTATAATCTATTGAAAGGTACCCCCCAATTATCGATAAGCTATTTAGTCCTGTAATATCTGTCAGTTCAACATTTCCAAAGCGAACATCGCCTGTAATATTCGAAAGATTTTCAAGTCCATTTAATGAATTTAGGGATTCATTACCAATTATATCTAAGTATCCTCCGATAGTTTCTAAATTCTCTAATCCAGCTAAATTAACTAAAGCGTTATTGTATCTTATTTTTAGGTAACCACCAATTGATGTGATTCCATTTAACCCAGTTAAGTTCGTTAGATTAGGATTATTATTTATCCATAAATACCCTACAATTGAGTTTAAAACAATTAAATTATCTAAAGTTATAATATCAGCACCTTCAATATAAACATCTCCTTCTATCTCAACACAACCCGGATTATCTGTCTGGAAATTCTCAATTTGGAACTGGGAAGTAAATATAATACCCTCAGGTAAACATGACTGAGCCACTGTTGATGTTGAATAAATTATCAGCAGTAAACTTATTGTGGAAATAAACTTTTTCATGATGAGGTGCTTTAGTTAGTGCTAAGTTAAGAAATTTAGAATAAAGAAGTTTTAGAGGGTTTAGCTTAGTTATAAGGCGTTTATCGCTCATGTCAATTCTGAAAACCACGCCAGGATAAATAGAAAAACCTCTTTACTAAAATTTTAGTAAAGAGGTTTAATTTTAATGTGTACCCGAGGCCGGGGTCGAACCGGCACTCCTTGGAAGGAACTGGTTTTTGAGACCAGCGCGTCTACCAATTCCGCCACTCGGGCATTTACGTGTGGCTTTTTAGACAAAACAGAAAATAATTAACATTCTCTGTTTGCGTCTACCTCCCGATAACTATCGGGATCCGCCACTCGGGCAAACTTGTTTAAAAACGGAGTGCAAAGGTAAAAATATTTGTAA
>Ga0164313_10000645_pt1 | contig 28799 bp, 25 predicted proteins | sample GuaBasSedimGuay4_FD_113735 | JGI IMG/M metagenome (GOLD analysis project Ga0164313, IMG submission 113735) | Subseafloor sediment microbial communities from Guaymas Basin, Gulf of California, Mexico - Guay4, Core 4569-4, 0-3 cm | ecosystem: Environmental > Aquatic > Marine > Hydrothermal vents... | reverse complement strand
CTCACGGGGGCCACGGTCTACAACCGCACCGCCGTCGCCGTGACCTTCCCCTCGTCGCCCGGGGCCGACGACAACGAGGACCGCTTCGATACCCGGGGACGCGTCCGAACCCGGGTCACCTACCTCTTTCACTGCGGGGTGCCGGTCGTATCCCGACTCCTCTGCGATGATTATCTTTCGCTGCGCACGGGGTTCCCCAGAGCCGCCGCCGAGGAGGTCGCCGCTGCTGCGGCTAGCGGTGATGCCGCCCGCGTCCAGGCAGCGCAGGAGCGCTTCGCCCACGCTTCGCAGCGCCTCGCCGAGGAAAGCCCGGGCTTCGACGAACTCAACGAGGCGGCGACGCCCTACGCCGGCGTCGTCTACTCGGTCTTCGGCGCCCGCTTTCGCGTGCTTCGGGCCGAGGCGGAGATGACCAACCAGGGAGCCGGGTTCACCTATGAAGACTGACGAGAACCTCGGCCGCGCAGAGAGCGGCGCGACGATGGTCATCGGCATCTTCATGGCGGTGCTCCTGGTCGGCGTTCTCTACTACCTGTGGGGCATCGGCGAGGCCATCGTCTACCGGCAGGTGATGCAGGACGCCGCTGACTCGGCGGCCTTCGGGGGCGCCGTCATCAACGCCCGGGGCATGAACCTGATCGCCCTGCTCAACGTCATCATCGCCGCCGCCGCCGCCGTCGAGACGATCATCAACGCCATCGTCTCCGGCCTCATCCTCGCGGCAGCCATCGCGACCATCGTCTGCATCGTGACCTATGGAAGTAGCGGCTGTGACGAGGCGGCGACCCACGCGGAGGAGGCGGTCGACATGGAGGACGTGCGCAGCGACGTCGAAGACGACATGGAGGACATCATCGACCTCGCTAGCACCGCGGCGACCACGATCCGCTACACCTACCCGGCCCTCGCCCTAGTGAAAGCCGAAGAGTACGCCTCGATGTACGACCCCCCGGTAACCGAGGGGTTTCTCTTGCCGATCGACGGACTCCCGGTCGAGGAGGACGACTCGGACTGGCCCTGCGACGAGAAGGTCGCCCCGTTTGCGTCGTCACAGGCACCGATCGGCACGCTGATCTGCTGCGACATCGACATCTACCTGCTCATCGGCGCCGCTTCGAGCATGGGCTTTGCGTACCTGCACGCCGACGATTGGTGCGAAGACGAGTACTTCTTACGGGTCGTCGAAGACGCGAAGATGGGCGACGACAACTTCCAGGTGCGCGCCTACATGCACGGGGATTACCCCTTCGAGGCGGCCCAGGAACGGGTCGGCATAGCGGCCTGGGGCGATACCGACGGGGCAGCGTCCCCGGGCGAGTCTCTCCAGGAGATCGCCAACTGGAGCTTCGCCCAGGGTGAGTTCTACTTCGATGACGACATGGACGAAGAAGAGTGGCTCTGGCACATGATGTGGCGAGCACGATTGAGGCGCTTCCGCCTGCCCTTGTCCGGCAGCGTTCCCGGAGGCGCCGGCGGTCTTTCGGAAATCATCGACGTGGTGATCCACTGATGGACAAACGACCGACGAACGAGCGGCGTTCACTCCTGCGCGATATCCGCGGCACGGCGATGATCGAGACGGTCATCATGCTGCCGGTCTTCATCCTCATCTGGACCGGCATCATCTACATCTACCAAGGGTACGAGCGAAAGATCGGCGTGATGCAGCAGACCCGGGCCGACGCCTGGCACCACGCGACAAACAACTGCGACACCAGTCCGTCGAGCGGAACTTCGATGAGCGAGGCGGACTACGAAGTCGACGCTGTGTTCTCGGGACTCGTCAGCGTGCTCGGCCACGCCTACTACCCGGAGCCGTTGCGCGAGCTCGACGCACGGCGAGCAGATTCCATCGAAGAGCCCCCGCTCATCGGAAGCGACACGGTGCGCATCGACTACCGCATGGGCCTGATGTGCAACGAAGAGCCCCAAGAGCTCGGCGAGGACATCCACTACGAAGCCTGGTTGCTCTTCGGGCTCCCGGAGATCCTGTGAGCCGCCGCGCCCCCACCAAGATACCCCTCTGGGCCTATGTACCCGAGCGCGTGCTCGGCATGGCCCGGGTCGCCGCCCTCCTCGCCGCGGCCGTCGCCATCGTGCTTTCGGTGTGGGGCTATCGGGCGCGTGCCCAGCTCACCGAACGCCTCATCGACACTGGCAGCGCCATGCTGCACTACGACGGCGCGACGCGTCAGGATGCTCGGCGTACTCTCGTATTCAACGGCCAACGAATCCATCTGTCGTCCGGGAAGAGTCCCCACGACCTGCACCAGGTTCTCGATTTCTACGAAGGGCACTGCCTCGATCACGACGGGGGCCTCATCCAGGAACTCGACACCTTCGTCGCCGAACACCCGGAGGTGCAGCTGAACACCGACGCGATGGATCCCATCCTCCGGACCGAGAGCGGCGGCCGAGGCGTGGTCGCGTGCCTTTATATGGAAGAGACCGACGGAACCAAGGGCTTCATGGAGCGGTACCATCGCTATGCCCAGTCCGGAGACCTCTCGGAGATCGGCGACATGCGATACATCTACGCCGAAGAGGACAAAGACGGTGATGGGGGCACGCACTTCGTCGCCTTCTGGACCGACGGCCCCTTCGTGCTCCGCGAGATGCTGCCGGCCGAGGGCGACGCGCCGGGCCAGGACATCCGAGACGTCGACCGGCCCGACGGTCTGCGACGATTTCTCTCGGTGCACGAATCCGGCACCCCCCAGGCCATGACCGTCTATGTCAGCGAAGAAGACGGACCGACCGAGACCGACGTCGAGCAGTTCTATCGAGAGACCCTGGTCCGCCGCGGATGGCGGCTCCTCGAAGGCGAGGCCCCGGCCCCGGCGGCCGCCCTCACACCGCTGACCTCGCCGGCCCCCCGAGTCCTCGCGGCCGAGAGGAGCGAGCGCATGGTGACGCTCATCTTCTCGACCAATGACGATCGCCGGGCGGTCACCACCATCCTCGAGGCGCGTTGATGCTTCGTCGCGTCATCGTCGGATGCCTGCTCGTCGTCGCGTTTGGTGCCTGCGAAGAGCCCGCCCCGACGGCGGAGGTTGGCGCGGCCTTGCCCCCGGGCCTCGGCCCGAGCCGGGAGGTGACGCCCGGAGAACGACGTCCGCAGAGCTCCGGCCCTCAGCGCTGGAGGACGCGCCCTCGGACGGCGGAAGAGGGAGGCCCGGATGCTCCCGAGAGTGGCGCCCTCGGCGGAACGATGCGCCGCGAACGGTCCCGGCAGCGCCCCACCAAAGCGGAGATCTTGGCCCGCTTCGACCGACTGCGGACAGTCGGCGGCGACGCCTCCGCCTGTGAGCAAGCCTTCGCCGTACTTCGAGAGACCAGCGAAGGCATGGGAGAGCTCCTCGATGAGAGCCAGGCCGGCCGGGTGAACCGAGCGGACTACCTCGCCCTCTGCCGGGCGTTCCCGGCGGAGGTGCGGCGTTGCATGACTCCCCAGCACCAAGCCGCCAACGGCGCGAGCTGCCGCGACACCCTCGCGCGGTTCGGAAACAACCGGGGCGACCCGGCCTGGCTCGAGCGCCTCACGGGGCAACCCGCCGCAAGCCGCCCCGACCCCGCGACGACCGAAGCTGATGGCCGAGCGCTCCGGCGACACCGCCTCCGCCGTGAAGGCCGAGTCGACGACGACGCCCCCGAAGATTGACCGCGGCGAACCGCGACGGCGGAGCCGTCAGTACGAGACGGCGAATACGAAGCTCTGACGCGGGAAGCGCTGGTAGCGCTCGGCGATGACCTGCTGCGGCACGGTGTCGCCGTCGACGTGCTCGGCGGCGAGGGCGGTGGCAGCTTCGACGTCGTTGACGGCGAGGATGCCGACGACCTTGGCCATCAAGGCCTCGGCGGCGGCAGGCATGGCGGCGTAGTCGATGGAGAAGCTCCCGGGGTCGGTGCCGTTGCCCGCCGTGCGGCTCGCGTCCCAGGTGATGGCGCCGGCGGCGATGAGCTCACCGACCTGAATCGCCGCGAGCTGGCTGTAGGCCTTGCGGTGGCCGCCGGCGGTGTACATGCCACGGCTGATGTGGCCGAAGGCCCAGAGGATCGAGTCGAGGTAGGCCTCGTTCACGGCGGCCTCGTCCAGGACGCCGCGCTCCTTCAAGAGAGAGAGCAGGAAGAGGGCCCCGGTCTGGGCCTTGAGTTCCTCGAGCATCGAGGCCATCTCGCCGCCGAAGGCCGCTTCGGCGGTCTTGCCCTCGAACTCGTACTCCCCGGCGGGGCCGAGGTTATGGGTCGCCTCGTGGAGAATGGTGCTCATCAACCCGGCGTTCGGCGAGGTGGCGAAGGAGGCCAGGGTCTCGGTCGTCACCATCGACTCGGCGGCGGCCCGGCGTCGACCGGCGCTGTCCGGGTCGGTGTAGAGGTTGGTCATCGCCACGGTCCGGCCACGGTTTTCGTTCGCGACGGGGCCCCAGTTGGGCAGGCTCTGGCCGATGGTCGCACCGAAGGCGTCCCGGTCGTCACCGGCGTTGACCACGATCTCGATGAAGTCAGGCAGGTGGAAGTTGGTCTCCCGGGCCTCGTAGGTCTCGACGAGGGCGGCGATGGCGCTCTCCATGTCTTGCTGCAGGGGGGTGAGGCGCTCCTGCCACTCGAGGGAGCCGCTGTCGATGAGGGCAAAGGTCATGTGGAACCCCGCCTTGTTGCTGCACGGGTCCCAGTAGACCTCGTCGGGACCGACACGCACGTACCACTTCGAGTTTTCGGCGTTCATGCGTGACCAGGCCTCATCGGCCGGAACCCAATCGTTGTCGAGGAAGGCCTGGGCCGCGGCCCGAAGGTAGGTGCGCAGGGCCTCCTCGGCGGGGCCCGACAGGACCGACGCGGCCTGGGTGAGAGCCGTCGAGATCTCGGTCATCTCTTCGCTGTAGGCCTCGGTGTAGGGCACGGCGATGAGTTCGCCTTCGGATTCACGGACCACCACGAAGGGAGAGAGCAGGGTCTCAGAGTCTTCGCGCGCACTCAGCGCCTCGCAGAAGCCCTCTTCGCGCTGGAGGGCCGCCGGATAAACGTCGACGGGTTGGTCCGGGGAGCCAGGAAGAGCGCTGCAGAGCTCTTCGTTCTGGACCGCCGGGGCGAGGCACGCAGGGCCCCAGTTGCGGCGGAAGACCGCTCGGGACGCGGGGTCGTCTGGCTGCTGGGTGCTGGCGATGACGGCCATGCCAACCTGCCGCGCGTAGAGGGCGTCGATCGACCGGCCGACCGCCACCATGCGCCGGGCGAAGTCACGCTCTTCCGGGGTGTTGCCGGAGAGGTCCGTCGCGATGAGGGCGAGGGCGGCGGCGCCGAGCTCCCGGTAGACTTGGGAGAGCCGCGCGTCTGCGGGCTGCCCCGCCGCGTCGAGGGCGACCATGCTGCGGTAGAGCGCTTCGAAGTCGTCGTTGAAGTGCCCCTCGGCGTCAATCCAGTTTCCTGTGGATGAGTAGAAGTCGAGGGAAGCGATCTCCCCGGGACTCACCGCTCCGTCACCGTCGGCGTCGCCGATCCAGAATGCCGGCGCGTCGAGGAGGAGAGCCAGCTGGTTGAAGCGATTGCGGTCAAACTGGTCGAGGGCGAGGGCCGTGGACTGCACCACCGGGGGCTGGGTGCCGCCACAGGCGACGAGGGTGATGAGGGCGAAGATTAACGAGGCTGAAGCGATGCGGGTCATGGGGGCGGGACGTTAGTGCCTAATTGCGGCGGACGAAAGGCCCCTGGACCGAGCGTACAGAGGGACCGCACAGTCACCGCCGGCCCGCGCGAAGCCCATGGCGACCAACGCTCGGCTCGTGGGGTAGGCTCGGCTCTTCACGGTGCGGTCGACCAGCCCGCGCGCCCGCAGCTCAGACGGATGGCTGGCTCCAGAGCACCTTCGTTCGACATGAAATACGCCATCATCACCTCGGTGCTCCTCGCAGCCGCATCGTGTGCCGGCGCATCGGCACCCCGCGAGTCACCGACCCCGACCGAATCCGCGGTGGCTGCATCCTCATCGCGTGCAACCGCGTCAGGCGAAGGAACGGCCGGCGGCCCAGCGGCCAATGAAGAGGCGGTACCTGCGGGCGAGAGCGAGTCGTGTCGAAGCACTCGGGTGGCGATTCTCGAGGACGCGGAGGTCTCGCGACAGAGACCATGCCGCTCGAATGACGAATGTACGTCCATCACGAATCCAGGACATCCAGACCCCGAGTACGCGGTCGTCGTACACGCGGCGGATGCGATACGGCTCGATGTCGATGCGGCGGACCACCTCGACCGCTGCGGGGTGTTCATTCACCACGAAGCCTCGGAGGCCTTCGCGGTGATCGAGTCGAGATGTGTGGACTCGCGCTGCGGCCCCGAGCGCACGGTGATGCACGTCGAATGAGACGCCAGCGCCAATCGGCCCGCGGAGAACGGTGCCCTTGGTCGTGCCGATGAGATTCGGGAGCGTCTTGCTCGTCTTGGCCATCTTGCTCGTCTTGCTCTTCGGCTGTGGAGGTGAGGCCGGACCTCCGGCCAGAACGCCGCGCACGCTGGCCCTCGACGAGATCTCTCTTTCGTCATGTCCCGACCGTGATCCCGGTGTCTCCCTCGTCGAGGCCCACCCGGTCGCCGAGCCGGTTCGCCCCGCGGCCGTCGGCGTATGGTCCCGTTGGTGCGATCCCACGAGTCCTGGACCTCACGTACCGCGGGGCCCCGACGAACTGATCTACGACGGTGAATTCGTCACGCTGGTGAGCAACGTCCAACCGATCGTGCGGCCCGACCCGCCCCTTCGGGCTTACGTTTACCAGGACGTCTATCGTCTCGAGTCCCGCTGGGCAGGAGACCTGCTTCAGGTCCGCTTCCCTCCCTGGTTGCTGCACGATGCCGGAGAGGAGCGCTGGGTCGAGATCGCGCGCTTCTCGGACGACCGCTTCCTGTGGCCCGACACCAACGAACTCGCCTACGAGCGGGGTCAACCGCGCCGCGATAGCCGCGCGTCGCGGGCCCTCGCCGAACCCCGTGAGCCCCTCGACTACGAGCGCGTCGCGACCGATCGAGCGCGAAGTGCTCTCGTTTATCGCAGCATCGACGTGGCCCTTCATCACTGCGCGGTGATCAGCATCGAGGGCCTCCGGAGGCCCTCGGATCGGTTGCACATCGACCTTTCGGTCCGACTCGACCCCACGGGCAGAATCGTCGACGAGCCCACTGTCGAGACCGAAGACGAGGACCTCACGACCTGCATCGCCGAAGCCCTCGTAGACCTCCGGGCGGAGGGCTATCAGTTTCCGGAGAATGCGACCTACGAACTCGGGTTCCTCGTCGCGGCGAGGTAGGCCAAACCGGCCGCAGGTGCTCGGGGCTGCGTGAGGCGGGAGCACCAACGAGCTTTCCTCGGCGAGTCGGCGAGTCGGCCAGCGCCGGGGGCCGGTGCTACCCTCGCGAGCAAAATGGGGTCCGGGACGAAGGAGCGATCGAGCGAAGACATTTCGCTCCTCGAGCGAGTCAGTGAGATCCCGGGGCGACCCAGCGACGACGCCGTCGATGCCCACGAGTTACAGCGCCAACTCGGGCTCTCGTCGCTCTATTTCGCCCGGCGCTTGATCTCAGCCCTCGGCGGAGACCGCCACGACCGCATCGACCGGGCGCTCTTGGTCTCGCGCGTCGAAGCGCTGATCGACGGCTCACCGGACGACAAGCTGCGCTTCGCGTTCCGGGTCCACGACGCCAACGGCGACGGAGCCATCGACGTCGAGGAGCTGACGCGCATGCTCTGGACGAGCCTGGCCGAAAACCGCCTCGCCTTCGGCCCGGAAGTGGTCGACGAGCTCGTCGCTGCGATGTTCGACCACGCCGATACCAACGGTGACGGCGTGATCAGCTACGAAGAGTTCGCCGGCGCGATCGCGCACTATCCGGGGGTCGTCGAGCACATGACCCTCGGCGACCTGCGCTGGTTGGGCATGGGCCCCGAACCGACGAGGGCCAGAGGTCGATGGTGGTCAGCGCGGCCAGCACGGCCAACTTGGGCCGGGACCGGATACATGGTCCTCGTCGCGGTCTGGGCCGTCGCCAACGTGGCCCTCTTCGTCGACGCGTGGCTCACCTATGGCGCCGCCGGTGCCAACGTCTACATCCAGACCGCCCGCGGCTTCGGGGCAACCCTCAACCTCGGGGCAGCGTTGGTCCTGGTGCCCATGATGCGGCGGACTTTGACCCGCCTCGGCCGCACCCGCGTCGGCCGGGTGCTCATCGACGAGCACGTGCTCTTCCATCGCCTCGTCGGCAACGCCACGCTGGTCTTCGCGGTAGCCCACACCGCGGCTCACTTCGCCAACTGGGCCACCGGGGGTGGCGAAGTCGGCAGCGTCGGCGGCGTCGGCGGCATCTGGGCGGGGCTGCTCACGACGGCGGGCCTCACCGGCGTCGGGCTCCTGGTGGTGCACGTCCTGCTCTCGGTTTTCGCCCGAGACGCCATCCGCCGGAGTCACCACTTCGAGCTCTTCCACGCCGTTCACCGCCTGTGGCCGCTGTGGTTCGTCTTCATCCTGCTGCACGGCCCGGTCACGTGGATCTGGGTGGCCGCGCCTCTCACCGGTTACGTCATCGACAAGTTCTTCGCCCGGCGCATGCACGAATCGCGCGCCGTGAGCCTCGACGCCCTCCCCGCCCGGGTCACCCGCGTCGTCCTCGAACGCCCCCGGGGTTTCGAGTTCGAAGCCGGCGACTACGTCTTCCTACGCATACCCGAGGTAGCAGAGCTCGAGTGGCACCCCTTCACCATCAGCAGCGCCCCCGAAGACGCGGCCAAGCTCACCTTTCACGTACGCACCGCGGGCAACTGGACCGGAGCCCTCTGCGAGCTGGCCGAAGCCAAGGCGCCTCCCGCGGCGCCCCTCCCAACGTCCATCGATGGCCCCTACGGCACGCCGAGCGCCCACATCTTCCGCTCGAATCAGTCCGTCCTCATCGCCGCGGGCATCGGCGTGACGCCCTTCGCGAGCATCCTCCGCAGCATGCTCATCCAGCTCCGTGCCAACCCGGACACCGAGGCCGTGCCCGAGCGCGTGCATTTCATATGGGTCTGCCGGAGCCAGTTCGCCTTCGGGTGGTTCGCGTCGCTGCTCGGGGAGCTCGAGGCCGAGTTCCCCCACCGCTTCGACTTCCGCATCTTCATGGACGCCGGCAATCGGGACATCAAGAGCACGGTGCTGCGCATCGCGATGGACCTGCTCTACGCCCGGACCCGGCAGGACCTCATCACCGGCCTACGCAGCCGCACGACCCTCGGCGCCCCGCGGTGGGACGAGCTGATGCGAGGTTTCGCCCGGGAGCACGCCCCGGATCTGCCCCATGTTTTCTTCTGCGGGCCCCCGGGCCTCGGCAAGAAAGCCCGCCGAGCCGCCGCCGGCGAGGGGCTTCCCTTTCGACAGGAACACTTCTGACCGACGGGTCGCAGCGGACGGCGGACAGGGAGGTACGCAAGTCGTCTCCCAGCGCCGGGCTCGGCGACAATTCGGCTTCTTCGGCAGGAAGCCGAGGACACGCGGGACGCGCCTGACAGGGGTCGCCCACAAATGCGACCATCGCATCGTGCGACGACGTGCCATCAAAGTGCACTCGGCGGCTGCGGTCTTGTTCCTGTGCGTGTTCGCCTGCGGGGTCGCCTGTGGCTCGCGGACGGGTATTGGGGCCGATGACGTCGCGGTGGACGCGAGCCCTTGCCGACCGGTCGGCGCCGAGACCTGCAACGGGACGGACGACGACTGCGACGGCCTCGTCGACGAGGACGTATCCCCCCGGGTGTGCGGGGACACGGCCTGCGCGCACATGCTTCAGTGCGAAGATGGGGCGTTCCCCGAGTACGTGCCGCGCGTGCCAACGGCTAAGACTTGCAACGGAGTCGATGACGACTGCGACGGCGTCGTCGACGAGGACCTCGCCTTCGGCGCCCTCGGTGAGGCGATCACGGTGCGCCGCGATGAGTTCGATACGGGGGACTGCACCAGCTGCTTCTGGGCGTTCGGCAATACCCTGGCGCCAACCGACGACGGGTTCGTGGCGCTCTTCAATCTCGGGCTCTCGGGCGGCAGTGAGCGGCCCAACCTCTATCGGCGATTCCTCGACCGGCGCGGTCGTCCCACGGGCCCCATCGAGCTCGCCCTCGATGACTTCATCCTCTGGACCTTTCCCCTGGCAGGGGTCGAACCGATGCCCCCCGGAGGCGTTCCGAATGCGACGTTCTATCGCATTGGCAGCGACGACATCTTCGGACTTCTGCTCACCCCCCCGAGCGGACGGCCGACGGTCGTGGAGCCGCTCTCGCCCCACGGCGCGCGCAACGTCGAGCTGATGGTCTGGTCGGGGCAGCGTTATGTGGCGGCGTGGACCGAGGGGGATGGGCTGGCGGTCGCGACCTTCGCGCCCGATGGCTCCGATGAGAGAAGGGTCCCGGTCGATACGTTCGGATCCCACGTCGGCTCGGTGACCCTAGGCGTGTGGCAAGGCCGGGTGGGGATCCTGGTCGCGGGGTGGGACGACCCGATGGATCGGTTTCAGTGGTTCTACCTGCTCGACGCCGAGGGCACGGCCCTCGTCCAGCGCCGCGTCGACCTCGAGTACGCGAGCTGGCAGCGCCTGGTCGGGGTCGAAGAAGGCTGGGTCTACATTTCACCCGGGAGGGTCCGGGAGCCCAGCACGACCCAGCTCGTGAGCCCGACCTTCGAGGCGCTCACCGACCTCGCCCCCTTCCCCGACGGCCGGTCCTATGGCGACTCGGGGAGCGGCGACTTCTTCCTGCCGCGCCCGGCGCTGCATCAGACCGTCGCCGTCTGGGGCGCGACCGGTCTCCCCGATGACGACATGCACGTGGAGGTCTGGGGACCCCGGGGAGAGGTCCAAAAGGCGTGGTCCGGCCCGCTCCCCGTCGAAGCGATTCCCGAGCAGGCGTTCATCGGTCATCCCCACGTCAGCGCCGACGGTGAGCGGGTGCTCGTGATGTGGAATGCGGGTGCGCCAAACTCGACCCCGAACCCGGTCTACGTGCGGGAGTTCGGGTGTCTGCCCCCGTGAGAGGCGAAGGCCCCGGGGGCGCGGCGAAGACCGCCTACATGGCCGGACAAGGAGAGACGCGAATCACTCTCCCGGCGCCGGGCTGGGCGATGTAGAGGGCGCCATCTGGGCCAAAACGCATCCCCGCGGTGCTCATGATGCCCGTCGCGAAGGTCTCGACGGAGCGGGCGGCGTTGATGCGCAGAATCGTATTGGCGGTCACGACGTAGAGGTGCTCGCCGAAGGCTTCGGCGAGGGGGGAAGCGGGAGCCGGGGCCGCGATGGCCCGGGGACGAATGCCGTTGGCGAAGAGCGTCGCTTCACCGTCGCTCGCACGGACTCGGTAAATGCCATCGATGCTCCCGGGGCTGAAACCGGGGTCGTCGATGGTGCCGAGGAAGAGGTCGGTGCCGAGGGCGCCGCCGGGACCGAACTCGAGGGACCAGGCACCGGTGATGACCGTGCTGCCGTCCATGACATCGAAAGGGGTCGCCGTGCCGTCGGAAGCAACTCGGACGAGCACTCGGGCGTTGGGGGCGGTCGAGTCGTCACGCTCGCGGGTCGTCACGTAGAGGTCGTCGCCGAAGTCACCGCCGCCTCCGAACTCGACCTCGCCGGGGTCGGTGACGGCGGCGGTGAGCGCGGCGACGGTCATGCCGTCGGGGGAGATCTCCAGGACGGTATCGGTGGCGCCGGCGGCGGACCCGTCTTCGGTCGCGAGATAGAGCCCCGGGTCGAAACCGCCAGCGGCCGCGCCGAGGAACGCGACGTGGCCCGGGCCGACCATCAGGTCGTCGGCGGCAAAAGCGCCGAGGGTACCCCCGTTCACCTCGAGCACGTCGCCTGGGTCGACCCCGGCGCCGATCCAACTCGAGCTGTTCGAAAAGAGCAGGGCCCCGCGACCGTCGAAGGCGACGCCGACGGGCTCGTCGACGAGGGCGCCGGCGGCGACGACCTCGGCGTTCCACTCGCGCGATGGGAAGACGATGCCCGATGCCGTGGGATCACAAGTAGCCGGCCCCGAGTCGGCGGCGCCCGTATCGGACGGGCCACTGTCCGTACTGCCCGAATCGACGGCGCCGGTGTCCGCCGGCCCCGAGTCGGACGACCCCGAGTCACGGGTACTGCTGTCGGTGAGCACGGGAGCGTCGTCCCCGCACCCTGAGGTCACGGAGAGAGCGCCCAAGATTCCCAAGATTCCCAAGAACCCGATGACTGCGAAGATTGGTGTTTTGTGGACCAGACCCATAGCGCCCCCTCGGCGGCATCCTAACCCGTAACCGGCCCTCCCACGCGGCGTACACGCGATCGGTCCTCACAGGAGTGCTTCGATGGGTTCAATTTCTAGTGCAGCCAAGCGCGCCGCAGCGGCGCTGACAGTCTCCATGGTCACAATCGCCTGTGGCCAATCGGTCAGCGTGGGCGGTCCACCACCAACTGCGGACACCGGCACCCCGGCGAGGGTCGATGGGGGCGGTACGACCGATGGAGGCACGACAACGCCTCCACCGGGCCCCGGCATCTCTGCTCTCCGCCTGAGCGACGGCGCCGGCAATACCTGGCGCATGACCGGCGACACCGACACGGCGACGGCCGATCTGGTCTCACTCCCTGGACACAACGCGTTTTGGTTCGCCTGGAGCATCTTCCACTCGGGCACTTCCATCTTCGACCGTGACACCGACATCGCCGCAGCGACGATCGCCGGGGATAGCGAATGCACCGTACCCTGCGATCAAATCGCGCCGGCCTGCGCCGGCCGGGACTGCATCCCCTCGCTCCAGTCACCGCGCATGGTGTCCGCGGGCAGCGACGAGCTCGGCTACCTGCGCGACACCGACGAAGTCCTCGGCGTGATCACCGCCGAGGGCCCCCGGGCCTATCCGCACAACATCCTGTGGTGGCACGAGATCGTGAACGAAGACGTCGGCGGACAGCGCTTCGCCATCACCTTCTGCCCTCTGACGGGCTCCGGCATGTCGTACGACCGCGACGGTTTCGTCGCCGGCACGACCGTCGAGCTCGGCGTCTCGGGGAGCCTCTACAACTCCAACCTGGTGATGTACGACCGTAGCTCCGATTCGTTCTGGAGCCAGATGCGCAACCAGGCGGTCTTTGGAAGTGAGCTCGCGGCGGCGTCGCCCTTGCTCCCGGTGCACGAGATGACCTGGCGCGCCTGGCGCGAGCTGCACCCCGACACCCTGGTCGTATCGGACCAGACCGGCCACTCCCGCGACTACACCGCCTACCCCTACGGCGCCTACCGCGACGACCACACCAACACCTTCCGGGCGACCGATCCCGCCCCCGACGTCATCTTCGACAACAAGGACATGACCTTCGGTCTCTTCGCCGGAGGCACCGTGCGCGCCTACGTTTGGGACGTCCTCGCAGCGAAGGCCGGGTCTCGGTGGGGAGTCGTGAACGACACCATCGGCGACGTGCCCGTGGCCATCGCCTTCGATCTCGACGAGCGCTATGTGCACGCCTTCGACCGACGGAGCGATGGCAGCACCATCGAACTCTCGGTCGTCACCCCCGACTGAATCCCCGCGTGACGACCACGACGATCAAGCGCCTGCTGACCCTGACGACCTTGGCGACCCTGGCCTTCGCGTTCTCGATGGCCACGCCGAGGAGCGCCCAGGCCGGGGCGTGGACCCTCGAAGAGGGCACCATCTGGAGCAAGGCGGCTTTCCTCTACCTGCGCTCCAGCACGGTCTTCGCCAACTCCGACGACGAGCGCTTCGGCCTCGACGGATGCTCCGACGGGGTGGGCAACCCGGTGACCATCCGCGCCGGCGACCGGCGGCCCTACGACTGCACCACCGGGGGTACCTTCCAGGTCGCCGCCATCTACTGGGATACCTACTTCGGCATCACCGACGAGCTCGACCTGACGCTGCAGATCCCCATCGTGCTCCATACGCAGTTCCACAATGACAGTGGACTGCATGGAACCGACGGCGGCCTCGGGGACTTGCGCTTCGGGGCCCAGTACCGCCTGCTCCTCGAGCCCGTCGTGCTCTCGGCGTACGCCGACGTCAAAGCGCCGACGGGCAGCTTCACGACCAACGAAGCGGTCCCGCCCCTCGGCCAGGGCCAATGGGACATCACCTGGAAGATGTTGATCGGCCGAAGCTTCGGGCGCTTCTACGCCGGGGCCGACGTGGGTTTTCGCCTGCGCTTCACCAACCCCGATACCAACATCGACGTCGGCGACGAGATCCTGGTCAACATCGAGGGGGGCATGAGGATCTGGCGCTTCATCTCATTCCAGACCGGCGCGGACCTGCTCTGGGGGTTCGAGAGCCAGGAAGATGGCGCCCCGGCGAGCAGACCGCGGCAATGGGTGCTCCATGTGCGGGGCTCCCTGGCCGCGGCCTTCAACGCGCACATCGGCATGGAGCTCGGGCTGCGCTGGCCCGTCGCTGGAGAGGGCTGGCCCGCGGACCCGGTCTTCGGCATCGCCATCATCGGCAAGACGCCGCGCCTCTGGGACCTCGGAGGCGGCTGAACCGGGTAAAAATAGCGGGGACCCCGACGTGCGCAGGGGAGGGACCGCCGAGGCCCCCGCCGTTGCCCACCGTATGCGCGAGAGGGAAGCCGGTTACGTCCGTTTGTGAGGAAACTCGGGCGCCCCGGCGGCCTTGCCCCGCGCGCTCGATTGCGGTCAATTCCCCCCCACCATGGCCCAGGTCAAAGACTTCATCCGCCGTCACTTCCGCCACTTCAACGCCGCCGTCGTCGTCGACGCCGTCGAGGCCTGGGAGGCCCACCTCGAGGGCGGCGGCAAGATGCTGCTCACCCTCGCCGGCGCGATGAGCACAGCGGAGATGGGCATCGTCCTCGCCGACCTCATCCGCGAGGGCAAGGTGCATGCGATCTGCGTGACCGGGGCGAACCTCGAGGAGGACGTCTTCAACCTCGTCGCCCACGAGAGCTACGTGCGCGTTCCGCATTATCGCGACTTGTCGCCCGAGGACGAGCGCGATTTGCGCGACCGGGGCATGAACCGAGTCACCGACACCTGCATCCCCGAGGACACGGCGATGCGCAAGATCGAGCGCCACGTGCTCGAGCTATGGAAGGCGGCGGACACCGCGGGCGAGCGCTACTTCCCGCACGAGTTCATGTACCAGCTGCTCCTGAGCGACCGGCTGAAGGGTGACTACGAGATCGACCCGAAGCACTCGTGGTTGCTCGCGGCGGCCGAGATGAACCTTCCGATCTGGACGCCCGGGTGGGAGGACTCGACCCTCGGGAACATGCTCGTCGCGTCGGTGCAGCGCGGTGACATCAGCTCCTACGGCGTGGTGAAGGCGGGCACCGAAGCGATGGGGGACCTCATCGGCTGGTATTCGGAGAACCAGAAGGAGTCGTCGATCGGCTTCTTTCAGATAGGCGGAGGCATCGCCGGCGACTTTCCCATCTGCGTCGTGCCCCTCATCCACCAGGACATGAAGCAAGACGTCCGGTACTGGGGCTATTTCTGCCAGATCTCCGACTCGACCACGTCTTATGGCTCCTACAGCGGCGCCGTGCCGAATGAAAAGATCACCTGGGGAAAGCTCGATGTCGACACGCCGCGCTTCGTGATCGAGTCCGATGCGACCATCGTATTCCCCCTCATCGCGGCCTGGTTGCTCGACTACTGAGCGTCCAAAAACCGCGATCGAGCAAAACACTCGTTCTACCGGCGTGTCCTCTATACTGAGCGCATGGCGCGGGACCTCGCAGAGGTCGTCGATTTCGGGCGATACGAGCCACTCTTCCGCATCGGGCTGGGAGGCATGGCCGAGGTCTATGCCGCGCGCATCCGCGGGGAGGCAGGCTTCCAGAAGCTGGTAGCCGTCAAGCGCATGCTCCCCCACCTGACCGGGGACCCGAAGTTCGTCGACATGTTCCTCGACGAGGCGCGTCTCGCCGCCAACATCTCGAGCCCCCACGTGGTCCAGACTCTGGACCTCGGACGCGCCGACGACGACTCGCTCTACATCGTCATGAACCTGGTCCTCGGCGTGACCATCAGTGAAATCCTCCGGCACCTCGCGGCCGAAAAGAAGTTCATCGAGACGGGCATCGGCGTCGAGCTCATCGTCCAGGCGGCCCAGGGCCTCGACGATGCTCACGAGGCCGTGACGCCGGCCGGTGAGCCGCTCTCGTTGGTGCACCGTGACATCTCGCCGCAAAATATTCTCGTCGGCACTGACGGCCGCGCCCGGGTCACGGACTTCGGCATCGCCCACGCCATCTTGCTTCGCCGCACGGAGACTCAAGTCGGCGAACTGAAGGGCAAGTTCGCCTACTTCTCCCCGGAGCAGGCCCTCGGCAAAAGCCTCGACCGGCGCTCCGACATCTTCGCCCTCGGCATCGTCGCGTGGGAGCTCTTCACGGGCCGGCGCCTCTTCAAGGGCACGCCGCTCCAGCAGCTCGAAAAGGTGAAGCGCTGCGAGATCCAGGCCCCCGCGGTCCTCCGGCGAGACCTCCCTGAGCCGCTCTCCAATGCGATCATGCAAGCCCTCGCGGCCAATCCCGATGACCGCTTCGCGAGCGCCGCCTCCTTTGCGAGCGCGCTGCGTAGGGTCGGCGGGTCGTTCGAGGATATCCCCGGGCCCCGGGCGATCGGCCGATTTGCCAAAGAGGTCGGCGGCGATCGCATCGAACGCATTCGGCAGTGCATCGCCAACTCCGGCAAGCTGCCCTCGGATGTGAAAACGGTGACCGGGATCATCGAAGGCACCGTCTCGGGCACCCTCTTCCTCGACGAGCCAGACGACGGCACCCAAATCCTCGATGAGTCGGACGAGGGCACCCACATCCTCGAGGGCGACGCCTCGAAGGTCCAAAGCATGGCCACCACCCGGGGCATAGGCGCCCCCGCGACGCGGGAAGAGCAGCTACTCGCCTTCGGCTCCCAGGTGACCACGGAGAAGATCCCCGAAGGCGATGACGGCGCGGACGACGCCACCGCACCGACACCGCCGCGGATCCTCGGTGAGCAGCCCACCTTCACGCTCTCGAGCGATGCCAACCCCACGGAGACGTCCGGCCCCCCCGATCTCGAGGACCACGCCGACCTCCACCAGGCGCCGACGGAGCAGTGGATACTGTCCGCGGAGACCCGTGGCGAGACGAAGAGGCACCGGGCCGTGCTCCCCATCGCGGCGGGGGCCCTGCTCTTGCTGCTCGCGAGCGGCGGAGCGCTCGTCTTCGCGCTCTTCGGAGACAATGAGGCCGGTGTCGAAGCCGGAACTGAACCCAGTGCGTTCGGCGCACAACATGAGCAAGAGGCTCTCGGGTCAGAGGAAGAGCTAGGCCCCCGAAGCACCCCGACCGCCGAGGTGGAAGGAGCCGAAGGAGCCGAAGAGGCCGCCGGGACCGCTCAGGAGACGCAAGAACCAACGGACCAAGGCACTGAAAGCTCCGCCGAGATCGCCGCCGAGATTGCCGCCGAGGACGAAGTGACTCCTGCCGATGCGCCCCCCCAGAGCGCGGCCATGCGACGGACGATGGGCCGGGTCCGCGGCATGGGCGGCGCCATGAGACGGGATACGACGATGAGCACCGGGGCAACGATGGATTCGCCGTTGCCCGGTTGGCGGCCCTGAGCCCACCGGCGGGCCCCTGGCAAAGCTGCATCGCCGACCCGCCCTGATGTACAATCGCCGCGCATGCGGCTCCCGCGCTCACCAGTACCCGTGAAGCCGACGGCCCGAAGAGGGCTCCTTCCCGCTACGCTCCTGCTTTCGCTCCTCGGGTTGTCCCTCTGCGGTGCCTCCGGGGCAGCCGCTCAGCCGTGGGTCGGCCCCTCCGGCGAGCCCTCGGAAGAGGCGGTCACCGAAGCACGCGCACTCTACGCCCGCGGCTCCGAGGCCGCCGAAGAACAGCGCTGGTCCGACGCCATCGACCACTTCGAGCGCAGCTACTCTCTTTCCGGCGCGGCGGTCGCTCTCTACAGCCTCGGCTACACGCTCCGGGCGGTCGGACGCTTCCGGGACGCGCGCGATGCCTTCGACCAGCTCCTCGAGGACCCCTCCGTCGACGACGACCTCCGCGCCCAGGCTACGCCTCTCCGCGAAGAGGTCGCGGACAAGGTGGCCGTGCTGAGCCTGGGCGGCCTCGAACTCCACGACGACGCCCGCGTTCAGCTCGATGCCGTCGAGGTCGAGGACACCGGGCAGCGCCCCCTGCCCGTCGAGACCGACCCCGGCGAGCACGCTCTGCGCGTCGACGCCCCAGGCTTCGCCCCCTTCGAGTGGCGGGGCAGCCTCGGCGGCGGGGACCGCCTGACTGTCCGGGTCGAACTCGAAGCAGCCAGCACGCCCTGGTATCAGAGCCCGTGGCTCTGGGTCGGGGCCGGGACAGCCCTCGTCATCGCCGGGATCATCACCGCCGTCATCGTTCAGGGCAACGCCCAGCTGGACCCGCGCACGGAGTACCACCTGGAGCTATGACGATGCGCATTCCCCTGGCCGTTGCGCTCACCTGCCTCTTGTCGAGCGCCTGCGCTCAGAACGCGATCCTCGAGCTCGCCATCGACATGCCGGCGGCGGACCCCCTTCGCCCCAATCTGGTGGTCCAGGCGCTCTCCGGCGAAGCCGACTTCAGCAACGACTGGCCCCAGTCACAGCTCACCGGCATCCCCTTGGACACGACCGAGGCCAATCTCGTCGAAGTCGGCATCGAGGGTAGCGGCGATGACCTCCTCCGCGAGCTCAACGTGAGGCTGCGGTTCTGCGAAGACCCCGAGTGCCATGCGATCGCCGACGGCGACCCCCCGGAAGTGTGGCTGACCTTCGAGCGCGCCTTCTACCAAGCGGAATACACCAGCTACGAGGTCAGCCTCATGCCTCCCCCCACCATGGCTCCGAGTGCGCCAACGGTCGTCGGGAAGTGCGCGGTCTTCGGATGCGTCGAAGGTTCCTCGGAGACGGGCTACTGCATCGGCGATGTACACCACTGTGAGTAGGGGCACCTCGTCGCCGCAAAACACACCGTCTGCTACACTGTCCTCATGACGAGACCCACCGTCGGCCTCGCAGTGCTCGTTCTCTTGCTCGTCCTCTTGGGCGCGGCCTCGTGCGCCAAGGGCCGCGTCGATCTCACGGTCGATGTCATCACCGACTGGAAACCGGGGTCCGATTTCACCCGCATCGAGACCGAGGTTTCCCGTGTCCCCTTCGACTCTGCTGCGAGCTCGGAGATCCGCCAGCTCTCCTACGCGGTGGCCGGTGCCGAAGATTTCGTGCACGGGGTACGCGTCGCCGACGTCGGGGAAGTCGGCACAGGCCGCCGCTTCGTGCGCGTGCGACTACGTGACGCCGCGGGGGTGCACATCGCAGGGCGGACCCTCGAGGTCACCCTGGATCGCACCTTCGCCGCCACCCTGCTCATCGCGCGCAGTTGCCGCGACGTCGCCTGCCCGGCGCCTGCCGGTGCACCGGAGCTTTCCGAATGCCAGGCCGGGGAGTGCATCGACCCCCGCTGCTCACCGTCCACCCCGGAGTTCTGTGGACCCGCCCCGTGCGACGAAAATGCCGACTGCCCGGCCGTGAGCACTTACTGCGATGTCGCCCTGACCTGCGGCGAAACGGGACATTGTCTCTGCGTCGACGATGCCGTCGTGCCCGATGCTGGACCCGATGTTGGAATCGATGCCCCCACGGACACCGGGCCGAGCTGCCCCACGACGGAGACCGCGTGCACCGACGGCCTCGACGACGACTGCGACGGGCTCACCGACTGCGCAGATGACGACTGCCTAGGAGCAGGCTGCGACGACGGCTTCTACTGCACGACGAACGATCGCTGCGGGGGCGATGGCGGGTGCTCGGATACGAATCCCACCTGCCCGATGTTCTGCAACGAGGCCACGTCGAGTTGCGAGGAATGCACGGCGAACGCGGACTGCGGCGCTCCAGGCACCGGGGCCTGGGGGTCTTGCGGCGGTTTTGGTGCGGACCCGTGCAATACGGTCGGCACCCGTTCCCGGACGGTCACGACCCCGCGCTGCGATGCCGGGACCTGCGTGGTCGACAGCAGCAGCCAGACCGGGGCCTGCAGCCGCACCACGAACGGGGTAGCATGCAACGACGGCAACGCGTGCACCGGGCCCGATCGATGCAGCGGTGGCACGTGCAGCAATACCCCAGCGATGGCAGAGCACTCCGTCTGCGGGTCGACCAACCAACGCTGCTGCGGCGGGAGCTGCGTGAACATCACGACCAGCACGGCACACTGCGGAGGCTGCGGTCTCGGTTGCAACTCGGGGTATTCCTGCGGGTCCCGGGGGGGCCTGCCGACCTGCGAGTGCTTCAATCTGCACTCCACCTGCTCGGGCTCGACGGGGAGCTGTTCGGGTTCCACCGATCTCTGCTCCTGTGACCCGACCTACGGCGGCTCCTGCCCCGCACCGATGCGCTGCTACTCGATGAGCCTCGGCGCGGACGTCTGCACTTACTGAATTCGGACGGCTCTCGAACAACGCTCAGGGCGATACCGGAGCAGCCCAACGAGCGCGCAGCGTGACCACCCCCGGGGGCGCCGGCGTCCCGTCGGGCGAGGGCCCGGGAGGAACCTCTGTGATCATGCGGCCGAGATGTGCACGCCCGGCGTCGACCCGAGATTCGAAACGGATCCAATGGGTGGTCCGATCAGCGGCGAAGGCAACCTCGAGAGCCCGCTCGTCGAGGGCTTCGTAACGGCCTGGGCCATTCCAGGTGCCAACGTGCGTCTCGTCGATGATGACGTCGATGCCGAGGTCCGCGGGACCGTCTTCGGGCGCGCTTCCGAGGTCCACGAAGACCAACTCCTCGGGCGCCCCGGTGCGCCCCATGTCCGCCGCGTAGACCAACCAAGCGGGGCCATCACCGAGGGCGCACCCCTCGGCGAATGCCGAGGTCTCGATGCTCAGGCGCATCGCGCCCGCGCCGGCGTCGGACCACTCTCCCTCGGGCCACGGACGAAGGTGTTCGAGCCCCATTGGGTACAGGCGATCGTCCGGCGCTGCACCTCGGACCGTGTCGTTACGAACTTCGGCGCCTGCCTCGGCCCAGCGCGCGGCCGTCCCCCGGAGGGCGATGCGAACCGGTTCCGACTCGTCGGCGAGAGGGCCCTCGGCCCACACCCCGTGGGGGTCTCGGCGGTCGTCCCAGCTTCGGTAGATCCAAACCATCACCCCCGAGACTCCGTCGAGTTCCGCGCGGTCGAGGGCCGCGGTGAACCACTCGGCTCGGGGAACGAAGCGCGAGTCGTCCCGGGGAAACCCGATCTCACCGATGACGAGGGGCTTGTCGAGCACGCCGACGGAGAGGTGGGCGCGGTCATCGAGCCACGCCCCGAGCCCTTCGACGTTCACCGCCCCCGGCACGTTCTGGGGATAGGCGTGCACGTCGGCAAAGCCGATCTCCGGCAGCGCCGTCACCTGACGCCAGCTCTCCCGAGAGAGCTCGGTCTTGTAGCCGATGTGACCGGCACCGATGAGGTGAACCGCGTCGAGGCCGCGGACGAAACGCGCCATTGTCCGAGTCCAATCGTAGAGCGCGGCGTCGGCTTCGCAGCTCTGGGCGGACAGTTCGTTCGCGAGCTCCCAGGCGAAGATCGTCGGGTCGTCCCGATAGGCCACACCAGAGATGGTGTTCACCCGGGTCACCAACCGCTCGACGTGATCTCGGTAGAGGTCCCGGGCCCTCTCGCTGGAGAGCACGGCGCTGAGCTCGGCCGAGAGCAGGTGCCGTCGGTGCGGCTCGAGCCCTATCCACCGGGCGTACTGAGGCAGCCCGCCGTAATCCCCCCAGCGGTTCACCAGGGTAACGATGACGCGGATGTTCCACCGCCGGGCCTCCGCGAGCAGGTGGTCGAGATGCTCATAGGTGGTCTCCACCCAGGCCTCGGGGCCCACCCGGAATGCATAGGCTCGATGCCACGCGCGCCCGTCGTCCTCCGCCTCCCCGGCCGCCCAGACGCGGATGACGCCGATCTTGTCCCGGGCCAGAGCCTGGAAGAGGTCGGCCGCCCCTTCGCGTGCGCGGTCCCCGTGAATCATCGCGGTGTTCGCGCCGACAAACCGAAAGGGCGCATCCCCGATCATGAAACGGGTGCCCTCGGCCCGCGCAAACTCCCCCGGGCGGATCGGTGGGTTGCTCATCTGCTTTCGTGGCACCGGACGCAGCGGCTCGCTGCAGGCCGGGAGCACGAGTAGCGCTGGCACGAGTAGTGCGAAAAGAAATGCGGGGAGAAGCGGGAGGGTCGCCGCCGGGACGGCGCGGGGGACCATCAGCGTGGCGCGCCTCGCGCGCCTAGTTGGGGCGCGGGGCCCGCGGCCGCTGCCCCGAGGGTCTCCATCAACGCGTCCATACGGTGATGCCGCTCGTCAGCCTCCGCGCCATGGTCGAGGGCCAGGGTCGAGGGGGGCCGCCATACGACGAAGACCTCGTGGGCCCCGGTGGAGTAGACGAGGATTCGCTGCGGGAAATCGAGAGCCATCGTCGGGTTCTCGTGCATCAGGGGCGTGCCGGCCGATGGGTTTCCGAAGATGAAGACCGTCGTCGGCCGCAGTTCGAGGCCCGCCTCCTGAGCGTTCTGGGCGTGGTCGAGCTGCTGGATGATCGAGAGGCCGGCCGCGGTGATGGCGTGCCCGAGGCGGTTGACCGTCTCGTTGTAACTCACAGCGCTGGGCAGGGCGCGCAGCTCTGGCGGGCCAGCGACCTCCGCTCCCGCGGCACCTTCAGCGCCACCTTGATCTTCGGATTCCGATTCGGCGGGGGCCGTATGGTGCTCGTTGATGTGCAACTCGGGCCCGCCGCAGGCCATGAGCAGGGAAAGCGACGAGACGATGGGAAATGCGATTCGCTTCATGATGAGGACTTACGCCAATACTCCGCGGAGGTTGTAGTCCAAGACCGCCCGCCCAATGCGCTCGGGATCGGTATCGCCGTCACCTATCACGCGCTCTTCGAGTAGGTACTTGATCGAGCCGAGGATACAGCTCGCCACGACGTCCGTGTCGACGTCCCGGACGAGGCCTAGGCGTTGCCCATTTTCGAGGGATGCCTGAACGAAGGTGTGGAGGTTCTGGTAGAATTCCCGCAGCTTCGCGTCGACCCCCGCGTCGAGGCCAACCGCTTCCCGGAGGAGGATCCGGGTGAGCGCCTTGTGCTCGGAGACCGCGCGCACGATGCGAGAGACTGTTTCGACGAGCTGGTCTTGAATCGGGGGCGCGCCCTCCGTCGTATCGACACCCACGACCGTCATGCGTAGCTCTCGGGTGATCGCCTCGATGAGCTCCAAGAAGATGGCGCTCTTCGACTCGAAGTAGAGATAGAAGGTGCCCCGGGCGATGCCGGCCGCGTGGATGATGTCGCTGATGCGGGTGCCGTGGTAACCCTTCTCGGCGAAGACCACCTCGGCCGTGTCGAGGATCTCGGCACGACGGGACTCCCGCTGGGCTTCGGCGCGGAGAACCCGGCCGTCCGAGCGCTGCGTGACGGTCATGCCCGCACCTCCAGCCTACTCGCGTGGTCTTCGAGGTAGGTATCGACCCGAGCCGCGATCGGCTCGCGAACCTTCTGGGCCAATTCGTTGATCGACTCGTCCCCGGTCGACGAAACCGGCTCTTCGCAGTAGACGGTCACCACATTTCCCGGACGGATGATCCAGGAGTCGGCGCGCATCACGTGCTGCATACCGGTGACCGCGACCGGCACGATCGGAATGCCGAGTTCCCGAGCGATCTGAAAGACCCCTCTCTTGAAGGGTCGGACGCGCCCGTCGCGGGTGCGGGTCCCTTCGGGGAAGGCGAGGATCGAGTGGCCGCGGGCCAGCTCTCGCCGCATCTGATCCATGATCTTGCGGGTCTGGGTCTGACTTCCTCTGCGAACGGGGATCGTCCCACGCTGCTTCATGAACCAGCCGTAGACCGGGTATTTGAAATGCTCTTCGAGCTCGAGCCCCTGCTTGAAGTGGGAAGTCGAGCAATACATCGTGCAATGGTCGAAGTGGTTCACGTGGTTCGTCGCGAACATGTAAACCTGATTCGGGTCGACGGTCGGGTGGACCACGGAGCGGTACTTCGAGCCGGTCAGCGCTATCTGCATCGACGTGTAGAGCCGATTGACGGGCTCGATCTGATCGGAACGCAGGAAGGTCTGCAGCGCCATCATCGTACCGAAGGACGGGATGATCCACGAAATGCCCGCAGCCCACAGGCCCGCCGATACGATCTTGTCTGTGAGGGTGACGGACACGTGATGCGCGCCGTTTGGGCTGTGGTTCATGCTCATGCGATCACCTTCAGCGCACCGGGTACGACCTCGAGTGCCTCGAGGGTCAGGGGAATGACCTCGCCGTCGACCATGCACTCGAGTTCTCCGAGGCCCTCGAGTTCGACGCGCTTGGCGCGTGTCGCTTCGACCCCTGGCTCTCCCACGTGCTTTCCAGTGAAGATCTTGGGGAACGTGCGCAACAGGCCGACGCGACTCAGGTCGCCGACGCGAATCACGTCGAGCTCGCCGTCCCCGACGTCCGCCGCCGGTGCCATCATCATGGTCCCGCCGGTGAATTTGCTGTTGGAGAACGAAAGCAGCACCGCCGGTCGGTCGTCGAGGTCGCCCCCGTCGAGACGCATGGGAAACACCGGGTGTTTCAGACGCGCCGTGCAGACGACGGTGGCCAAGACGTAACCCGCGGGCCCGAGGGCCTTGAAGCGGCGATTCATGAGGCCACCGGCGTCTGCGGTGAAACCGATGGAGAGGAGGTTGATGTAGTGGATGACCCCGTCACGGTGTTTGACGCGAATGACGTCGCAGGATCTCTCGCGGCCGCGGGCGATGGCCTCGATAGCGAGGTCCGTCGTATCGATGTCGAAATCGCGGAGGAAAGAGTTGCCGGTACCGAGGGGGAGCATGGCGAGGGTCGGTGTGGGTCGGTCGTCCGACAAGTCACCAGGTTCACCAGGGCCGGTGCCGAAGATCCCATCGACGACCTCGAAGCTCGTCCCGTCGCCCCCGACCGCGAGGAAACGCGATACCCCCGACTGGCGCGCTTCTCGAGCGATCTCCCGGGCATGACCGGGCCCTTCGGTCTCGTGCACCTCGAGGTCGATGCCGGCGCGCTCGATACGCTCCCGCGCGTCCCCGAAGCACTCTCGAGCACGCCCGCCCCCGGCCGCCGGGTTCATGATGGTAAAAAGAGTGCTCATGATCAGAGGGGTCGAATCGCCGCCCGTTCCAGGTTCTCTCGGAGCATGTCGGCGAGCACGCCGCGCTTGAGCTTCATCGACGCCGTCCGGGGGAAGTCTTCGTCCCAGCGCACGAGGCCCCCGACTCGCTTGAAGTCGGGCAGCCGGTGATTGCGCTGGGCGAGCTCCGAACGGAGCGCCTCGTCGTCTCCATCCTCGCCACGGTAGACGGCGACCAGGAGTTCGTCTTCGAGGTCTCCTCCGGGCCAGATGAAATTCGTCGCGAAGACGGCGAGCTCGTCGCAGGGCAACCCCTCGAACTTCTGCTCGATGTCCTCTGGGTAGACGTTCTTTCCGCCGGCGGTGACGATCATGTTTTTCGACCGGCCCACCAGATGCAGGTGTCCGCTCGCATCGAGCCAGCCGAGGTCACCGGTTTGCAGCCATCCGTCCTTGATGGACTCCGCCGTCTGCTCGTCGTCGTCGAGGTAGCCCTTCATCAACGTGCGGCCCTTGACCAACACCTGACCGATGCCTTGCCCCGTCGGGGTGTCGATGCGGATCTCTACGCCATCGACGGCCTTGCCCACTGAGTCGCCTCGAAAGGGCTTGAGATCGTTGACGGTCGCGACGGTGCAAGCCTCGGTGAGGCCGTAGCCGATCACCACCGGGATGCCCAGGCGATAGAAAAACTCGGCCCGCGCCTGGTCGGTGAAGGCGCCGCCGCAGAAGATCATCTTCAGGTGTCCGCCGAAGGCGTCGTGGACCGGCTTGAGCAGGCGCCGCGAGATGTCGTGATTGGGCTTCCTATCGGTGAGCAGTTGGTTGAACGACGTCAGGACCTCGAGGAAACCACGGGTCGTCGGCTTGGTCTCGTCGAGGCGCTCCCGGATGCGTCGCTCGAAGGCCTCGAGGATGAGGGGAACCACCGCCATGTGGGTGACGCCGTACTCCTTCATCGTCCAATTGATGAACTCGGGACGCAGTGAGCGCTGGTGAATGATCGCCGCCCCACCGCAGATCGGGCCGACGAAGCCGACCATGAAATCGATGGCGTGGTTGGTCGGCAAGATCGAGAAGTAGCGGTCCCCGGTGGTCATCGGGAAGAGCGACCCGAGGCCGCGGTACTGCTCGAGGTAGGCATCGTTGGTGAGCATGCAGCCCTTCGGCTGGCCCCCCGTACCGGAGGAATAGACGATGGCCGCGACGTCTTCGCGCTCGCGCTGGACGAAGGCAGGAGCCGTCGCGTCTCCGTCGTTGCCCTCGAGGAAGTCCTCGTAGCGCCGCGCGGCGCCCAGGTCTTCGGAGGCGGGAGCCTCGCTCACGACGGTGAACGGCACGTCGATGTCGCCTTCGCCGAAGAGACGGTAGATGGGGTACTCGACGAAGAGCGCCTGGGGCTTCGCATGGGCGAGCAACGCCGCCTGCTCGGGGGCCTCTAACTTGTAGTCGAGGGGCACGAGCACGCAGCCGCGGTACATCGCCGCGTAGGCCGAGATGAGCCACCGCGGCTGATTGCTCATGAGGACAGCGACGCGGTCACCGGCGCCGATACCGGCTTCCTCGAGCTGTCGGGCGACCTTCATCGCCTCCCGAGAGAAATCCGCGTAGGTATAGGCGGACTTCTCCTTCTTGCGGCTCGCCTCGACGAGGGCGATCTCCGACTTGAAGGTGAGCAGCGCGTCGCGCAGAAGCTCTCCGAGGGAGCGGTACCGCTCAGGCGCGACCATCTCGCTCACAGCCGCCTCCCGATGACCTGGGCGAGGCCTCCAAAGGTGTTCACGCCGTTCAGCTCATAATCGGGGATCTCGACGTCGAAGGCCTCTTCGACCTCGGTGAGCATGTCCATGGCCTGGTAGCTGTCGATGCCGAGCTTCTCGAAGAAGTCGTCAGTGGCAGTGAAACCAGTCGCGTCCTTGTCGAAGCGCTTCGAGGCGAGGGTGATGAGCTTTGTTTCGATGTCAGTCATGGCAGGTAGGGGCGCACGTCGTCGGATTCGACGAACTTCTTGAGGGCCGCCTCGACGACGGGCGAGGCGAAGAGGTAGGTGAAGAGCTCCTTCTCGCGGTCGAGGTCGCGACGCGGGAGCGGCTTGATGAAGGGCTTGGCGAGAGCGGTCGTGTCGCGGTCGAAGCGGGCGGCTTGCTCGGCGACCTTCAAGGCGACGTTCAGTGCCTCACCGCGGGCGACGACCTGCGAGATCAGGCCGACCTCGTGGGCGCGGCTCGCGCGCAAACTGCGCCCGGTGAGCAAGAGGTCCCGGACGATACCGTTGCCGAGATCGCGGTTGAGGCGCGGGATGCCGCCGAAGCCCGGGACCAGCCCGAGCCGCAGCTCGGGGAAACAGAAACGCGCGCTCTTGTCGGCGATGATCACGTCACAGGTGAGCGCGAGCTCGAAGCCGCCACCGAAGACGAAGCCGTGCACCGCCGCGACGGTGGTGAGGGGCACCGTGTCGAAGACATCGAAGACGTGGTGGATGCGGTCGATGAAGCGACGCAATTCGTGGGCCTGGCGGAGCAGGGGAACGCCGTCGCGGCGCCGCTCCTGGATGCCGTCGTAGAGCTCGCGCAGATCGGCCCCGGCGCTGAACCCCTTCTCGCGGGCGCTATAGAAGACGAGGGCCCGAGCGCCGCCGGCGCCCCTTTCGAGGTAAGTCGAGAGCTCCTCGAGCTCGTCGAGCATGAGATTTCCGATCTCGTTGACCGGCCCGTGATCCAGGGTGACCAGGAGCGTCTCGCCCTCGTGCTGCCAGCGCAGTGCCTCGCCGGTGAAGGACCGGGGCGTCGCCCGGCGCCCGAGGCGTGCGTAGGCCTCGGGATCTCGGAAGGGGCGCTCGTCCCCCTTCACCCACCGGCTGGCGAGGGAGCGGTAGTGCTCACCACGCAGGACGGCCCGCGCGACCCGCGACCGCACATCACCACCCACGCCGCCGAAGAGTTCGCTCACGCGTAGACCTCGTCGAGCTTGTCTTTGAAGTGGCTCTCGAGAGCCCCTCGCTTGAGCTTCTGGTTCGCGGTGAGCAGCCCGTTTTCTGGCGAGAATAACTCTGGGGCCACGAACCACTTCCGAATGCGACGGTAGTGGGGGAGCTCCGAGTTGAGCGCCTCGACCCGGGCCTCGACGTCACCCTCGTCGACCAGCCCGCTGATCACGGCTGTCAGGAACGGCCGGGCGTGACCGAAGACCACCGCGTGCTCGGCGCCGCGAATCGTCTCGACCAGCTGCTGCTCGATCGGCTCGGGGGCGATGTTGTGGCCGGAGCTCGGGACCAGAATGTTCCGGGTGCGTCCGACGATGCGCCAGTTCCCCGAAGTGTCGACCTCGGCTGCGTCTCCGGTGAGCAACCAGCCATCGTCGTTGAATGCGGCTTTGGTCGCGTCTTCGTTTCGCCAGTAGCCAGCGAAGATGTTATCGCCGCGGATGAGCAACTCGCCGTCCTCCGCGACCTTCAGCTCGGTCCCGGGGATGGCGTGGCCCACCCGCCCAGGCTTCGCCGCCCGGGGTTCGTCCATCGTGGCGATGGCCGTCGTCTCGGTCAGCCCATAGACCTGATAGACGGGGATGCCGAGCATCTCGAACCACACTTGGGTGTCCTCGCCGAGGGGCG
>Ga0164313_10000644_pt1 | contig 28828 bp, 21 predicted proteins | sample GuaBasSedimGuay4_FD_113735 | JGI IMG/M metagenome (GOLD analysis project Ga0164313, IMG submission 113735) | Subseafloor sediment microbial communities from Guaymas Basin, Gulf of California, Mexico - Guay4, Core 4569-4, 0-3 cm | ecosystem: Environmental > Aquatic > Marine > Hydrothermal vents... | reverse complement strand
TGTTCCACGGTTTCAATGCCATGTTCGCCAAGGTGGTCGGCGGTCACGTTGGTACAGACAGCAACGTCACAACGGTCAAACGTGAACCCCCACTTGACGATACCGCCGCGTGCGGTCTCCAGTACGGCCATGTCTACAGCGGGGTTCTCGAATACCCTGCAATGGCCGAAGAATCCGGACAGGTCACCAAATTCCTGCAACTGGCCGTCAAAGTGAACGCCACCGGTCTGGGCCATGCCAACATACCGTCCGGCTGCCTGGCCGATTCTTGAGATCATTGTACTGGTCGTGGTCTTGCCATTGGTTCCGGTCACAGCGATCACGGGAACCCTGCTCGAACCCCCGGGTGGAATGAGCCAGTCGAGGAAAAGGTCAAGTGCCTTCCGGCGCAATTTGTCATTGTTGGCCAGCAACCGGTGCAGGGGCGGTGCCGGATCCAGATGGGTTAGCAGGTAGACCGGGGGACCGTTTGCTGCCTGTTCAGACAGGCTGAAACGCAGTAACAGCAGGCCTGTACCGATGGCCCGATCTATACGCACGGAAAGTTCTTCCAAACCCGTTTCGATGACGGTTGCTTCTCCGTCCAGCATGGCATACAGCAATTGTCCGTTGGCATATAGCAGGTCCAGTGTTCTGCCTTTTTCTCCGGGCTCAATCATGAATGCCATGTCCCGCAGTTCCGGTCGGGACAACAACTCTGCCAGGCCAGCCTCGTCATTAACAGACCAGCCTTCGCTCATTGATGAACTACGTTGCAGTGGCCAGACATGCAGCGGGTAACCCACCCGCCTGGCTACACGGCGGGCCCTTGAAAGGGTCGTACAGCTGAGCAGGTCACCGTCGCTGATTGCTGTCGGTACGCCCAATTGGGCCAGCAGCCGCCATAGTGAGCGCCGGTCCTGCATCAGGCTGAAACCAGGCCCCGGTCGCTGGATGCAGAAGAGCCCATCCAGCAGCACCTGGTGACAGGATTGTCCCAGCATCACCAGCCCGTTAGGCGCCACGCGAAAATCAGCCTGCACCGAATCATAGGGATCCCGTTCCAGTCGAATGGCGGGAATTTCCCGCTCACGTGCCAGCGTAATCAGATCGAGAAGATCCGTGGGAGTCACAAGCAGGCGCGCTGATTCGAGCATCTTACCGATACTTGACTCAAGCGACCTCTGATCATCGTTGAATTGCGCTTGCCATTGAAGTTCAGGAGAGGACCCGGAGAGAATCCTCATTGCAAGATCACCGGCCAGCTTGCCGGTGGCAGGATCATCATGTTCGAAAATAAAGCGTAGACGGTGTTGGTCTGTTATTGGATCTATGTCTTCAAGAAAATCTTCGAACTGCACCATATGCCCGGCTTTGTTTTGCAGCGCCAGTGCCGTCATGCAGGCAAAACCGGCCAGGCGTGCGATCGCATCTGGTCTGTCCAAATTGGTACGCCAGTGCTGCGGGTCTGGTTCGAGCCCGAGTGATGCCAGTTTTGGTAGCAGTTGATCCTGTAGCTGGTCCACGATGGCCGTCATGCGATCAGACTCATTGCCTTCGGCCTGTAGCACCATCTCGATCACCGTCACGGCACTTCGTCGACTGGGGCCCAGCGTCGCAAGTATTTCCAGCAGTTTCATACCCCGTTAATCCTTCCCTTAGCCCACTTGCAAAGGAAGCGCATCGAGGGCACGAAACAGGGACCGGGATTGCCAGCGTGGTTTTTCGGAAATCAGCTGAATTGATGGCAAACGCTCCAGCAAGCGGGTAAACGCGATACGTGCTTCGGTGCGGGCGAGTTTCTCACCCAGGCAGCGATGGATGCCGGCACCGAACGAAACATGGCGGTTGGGCTTACGGTCAATATCAAACCGGTCCGGGTCAGGGAATTGCCCGGGGTCGCGATTTGCAGCGGCCAGAACCGCCGAAATGCATTGTCCAGGTTGAATTTCCTGTGTTCCAACCATTAACGGGGTGGTAGCGACCCGAAATGATGTGCGTTGCAAGGGGGTTTCAAAGCGCAATATTTCATCAATGGCACGATCAACCAGGCCCGGATTAGCGCGCAATTTCTCCAGCTCCAGTGGGTTTGACAAAAGAGTAAACATTCCATTGCAGAGAAGATTAACCGTCGTCTCATGCCCCGCAAGCAACAACAACAGACATTGACCCAGTGCTTCGGGTGGTGAGCAGGGCGTTGACTGAGGGTTGGAGACAAGCAGATCAATAATGGTCCCGGTGGGCTGCTGTGGCCTGGACAGCAAATCCGTGAAATAAGCTGACATTTCCTTTAAAGCAGTGCCGCGTCTTGCATGAAGCTCGTCATTGGCCAGCGCAGAGTCCAGACCCGTTAAAAGGTCAATCGTCCAGTTCCGTAAACGGTCCGCATCCTCAAAGGGGGCGCCCATCATTTCACAGATCACCATGACCGGTAGCGGCAGGGCAAATTCCTGTTGGAACTCCACTTCGCCACGCAGAACCATGTGATCAATCAGGTGGTCAATGGTTCTGGTTATGCTGGCCTCTAGTTTACGTACGCCGGCGTTGCTGAATGGCGCGCTGATCAAAGCCCGTAGCCGCGTGTGGTCCGGGGGATCGCTGTGTAGCAAGGTGTAGTCAAATGCCGTCCACTCACTTTCTGGAATCAGGCGTTTGGTATCAACAGAAATATCCTGTGCGTTCCGAAGTATGGTGACCACATCACTGTAGCGCGAAAACATCCACATGCCGCCGCTACCGGTGTGATCCTGATGTTCTAACCAGTGGGCACCATTGAGTTCACGCATCATTTGGTAGGTGGGGTACGGGTCCTGGAAAAAGGAGTCCGTAGTGAAATTAATGGGCATCATTTTTGTGTTATCTTTCCTCATGTTCAGCGCTATGTAGCCTATAATATCCTCTTAGCAAATTCATCCCCTAACTGGCCTGCCAGGATGATGTCTAAACATATTTTTTCACAAAATAGACGAACCGATGAGCAATAACATGCAAGTGCAACTGGGAGCTGAAGAGATAGCAGCACTTTCTTCAGTTTACATTGATGAAGGCATCAAACAGGAAGCCTGGAAGATACAGGATATCGTGATCAATGGTAACAAACTGGATGCCAGTGTCAGTATGACTTCGTATTTCATTTCACCTACGGATTCCGATGGGTTCCACATGAGTATATTTTGCACCCAGGAGATACTTTCTCAACTAGCAAACATTTATCTACATGTAGCGGCAGGTTTAAAGGTTAAAAGCCGTGAGACATGGATGCGCGACTGCCGGTTTACCTATCGAAAAGTGATCCGTAACGGGGAGAATGTCAAAGTCGAAATGGATGTAGTCAGGCAGAGATGGGTCGGTGAATCATTGCTGGTTCGTATCAACTGTCGCATGACTGACGGCGAAGGCGGCTTATTTACCGCGAGTATGAAGGGGATGATGCGCTAAAGGTGTTCTTGATTTAGTAATCCGAAACGACTGCGGATAATCCGTTCACAGTCCCCATCGGTCATCCTTCTGCCATGCATGAAGCGCTTGTTGTCCACAATCAGCAGGTCATTTCTTAGCCAGCGGTGGTCAATGATGATTTCGTCCTGAATATCAATCAGATCGTGAATGACACTATCCTGAATAGCTTCCCCGTCGCCGAAATACAAGTGGTTAGTAACATTGCTATAGGCACTGAGCCCTTGCCAGCGTGGGTGGGATATTTCAGGTAAATGGGCCAGTAATCCGTTAGCAAATGCGGGTACACCGCCCATTGAACTTGAGACAGCCTCAGCATGACAGCGGATCTGCATAAGATCGCCGTCAAACTGATACTCATATTCGGAACGGATGCTTAAAAGAGACTCCAGCTGATCCTTGTTGACCACCGAAAATTCCGTGCGCCACCTTTCTTTATCCCACAGTGCTTCGTAGATGATGCCCTGTTGGTTAAAGCGATCACGCAGGTCGACAGGTAATTTCTCAAGAAATGCCACACCATCCACCAATGTGGTTTCCCCGCCGGCGTTGTCCCAGGGCTGAACGCAATTGAAGAAGCACAGGTCCGGTGGCGCGGGCCAGGGCCGGTATGCTCCTTCGCTATGCACAAACAGGTTAAAGTTCAGTTGGTGCACCTCTGACGTGTAGCCGTCACCATCGGTAGCTAACAGCGACTGCCGTGTGCCGACATCGTGAAAAGTTCCGGAAAACTGACCAGTGAATGTCTCGAAGTCTGCCAGGCTGATATCGAAGTCGCGTAACAGGACAAGACCTGATTGCCGTAATTGCTGAATTATCTCACCCACATCCACATCGGCCAGGCGTCGGCCATTTTCTGCCAGAACCAGATTAAATGCGTAAGCACCGGTGGTTGACGGGCGGGCGTCGGCTTTATTCATGAGGACATATTAACCTCAGCCAGGACCCAGTGCCTGTTTCTCGGAATTCCAGGTCATTGCAATAAGCACGATCGCCATTACACAGGCCCCGGCAATCAGTGTAAAGCCGGCATCCCAGCCAGCGTAATCCACCAGGGCGCCAATAACGATATTGGCGCTGACAGCACCGCCAACGTAGCCAAACAGCCCGGTAAAGCCTGCCGCAGTTCCCGCTGCCTTTTTGGGTACAAGATCGAGAGCGTGTACACCGATAAGCATCACGGGCCCATAAATCAGAAACCCGATGCCAATCAACATGGCCATATCGATAGCGGGGTTGCCGGGCGGGTTAAACCAATAAACCAGCACGCATATGAGTGTGAGTAACAGGTAAATGATGCTGACAGGTGCACGTCTGCCCTTAAATACGGTGTCGGAGAGGTAGCCACACAGCAATGTTCCGGGTATGCCTGCCCATTCATACATGGCATAGGCCCAGCCAGACTCTTCGAATGAGAAGCCTTTTACTTCGTTAAGGTAGGTAGGTGCCCAATCGAGCACACCGTAGCGAACCAGGTAAACAAATGCGTTGGCGATCGCGATGGTCCATAACAGGCGGTTGTTCAATACATGTTTCAGGAATATATCGCGGGCCCGGAACTCCTGTTCATCCGCCTCGCTATAGGCATGGGATTTCGGGTAATCATTCTTGTAGATTTCGATCGGTGGAAGGCCTTGTGACTGTGGTGTGTCACGCACGGTCAGCCAGATAAACAAGGCAACCGCCAGGGCGATAAACCCGTGTAGGTATAAAATTGCATGCCAGTCCGCGAATATGGCCATTGCAAGGATGGCGATGGGCCCGACCAATCCGCCGCCAACGTTGTGGGCTACATTCCACAAGGCCATTTTTGTTCCGCGCTCGCTACTGGAAAACCAGTGCACCATGGTGCGCCCACAGGGCGGCCAGCCCATTCCCTGGAACCAGCCATTGGCCAGCAACAGCAGAAACATGACACCGACACTGGCAGTTGCTGCCGGCACCAGGCCCATGACAATCATCGTTAACGCACTCATGGTCAGACCAATGGACATGAATGTCCTTGCATTGCTGCGGTCGGAAACGCTGCCCATAATGAATTTTGACAGTCCGTAGGCGATGGCAACACCCGAGAGTACAAAACCAAGCTCGGTCCTGGAGTAGCCTTCCTCGATCAAGTGCGGCATGGCCAGGGAGAAATTCTTCCTGACCAGGTAATAACCTGCGTAACCAACAAAGATGCCGATATACACCTGCCATCTGAGGCGTGTGTAACTGCTATCGACCTGTGTTTCGGGTTTTTGTGGCCGGTGCTTCGGTGGTTTAAGAAAACCGATCATTGGCCCTGTTGAATATCGGTCAGCACCCTGACACCAAGATCAGGGTAATCTGTTATCAGTCCGTCAACACCCAGTACCACCAGCTTGCGCATGGTTTTCTCATCGTTGACAGTCCAGGGAATGACCTGGATATTTTGTGCGTGCGCGGCTTTTATCATCTCTTTATTTACCCTCTTGTAGTTCGGGCTGTAGATGTCGGGTTTAAAGCTTAGCCTGTTGAGGTTTTTCTGGAAACTTTTGCGGTTTTCAACCAGTAAGACCAGGGATATATCCGCATCAATATTATGAGCAGCTTCCAAAGCTCGCGGGTCGAAAGACTGAATGCTGGTTCTTTGGAGCACGTCGTTTTTTTGCAAAACGTCATAGAGGGCCCGGGCATACTGGTCGACTTCCGGATGAAATATATTATCGCCTTCGGGCGCAGACTTAATTTCGATATTGAAAAGTGCCGGTTCACGTCCGGTCTCTTCAGTGCGCAGACTGACCGCTTTGAATACATCATTCAGATGTGGTTTGGAAGCTGCCATTGCCTGCTGTCCGGGGAAGCCGGAGTGACCGCGACTGCCACAATCAAAACCAGCCACCTCTTGATCACTCATGCTGTAGATTTTAAGGTTTTCAGCCTCGTTCCTTTTTACTTTGCTACCGTCGGGGTGCGAGCAGATGCTGGCGGACATCCAGGGTTCGTGTGACAGGATGACACTGCCTTCAGCATTGATGACAACATCCATTTCCAATGTAGTTACGCCCAGGTTCAGGGCATACAAAAATCCCGGGATCGTATTCTCTGGAAGCAAACCACGTGCGCCACGGTGCCCCTGAAGATCGAATGATTTTTGCTGCATAGAATTCTCCGAATCAGGATCAGACTGAATTGTGGAGGAATAGGGGATAGTGAGAAAAAGCGTATAAATAATAACCAGTATTTTTTGTTTCATATGAGAAGTATACCCAATCCGAACAAGCCCCTTTACGGGAAGTTGTAGTTCACCCAAAGCCCGATATTACGTCCCGCTGCATCAATGCCCGAGGCATGCTCACGGTATGCTTTATCGCCCAGGTTCTCCAGGCGTAATCCAATTTGCAATGAGGGCGTGGCCTGCCAATCCAGTGACAGGTTCAGAGTGCCCCAACCAGCGGTACCCGCGGGGTTGATACGGGGATCCCGTACGTCGCGGGGGCTCAAGCGATTCTGGCTGCTTGCGAACAGAAAATATGGTTCGAAGCGCCAGTCAGCTTTGAAAAAGTACTCGAGTCCCAGTTTGCCGTTTACAGGTGGTATCCGGTCAGCCGGGAAGGCTGGACCCACGTCAGCTTGTTCTTCCCCATGGGTGTAATTGACCACTGCAAATACTCGTAAATCATCCATGACGGCCCAATAGCCGCCAGCTTCAAGACCATAGAGTTCTACGCTGTTACGGTTTTCGCTGCGGACGATATCGCGGCCATCCGGTGTGGTTTTACCAGTGAATACCGAAGTAATTTTGTCAGAGTAGTCCAGGTAGAAAGCAAAAACTTCCAATTCCAACTGATTGGTTTCTGCCTTGAAGCCGAGGTCATAACTCCAGACCGTTTCCGGATCGAGATCCGGGTTGGCCACGTTGAATCGATTGCCTGGGCGTGGTCCAAGGGTTGCCAGATCAAATATGTTGGGTGGACGGAACCCCCGCCCGAAGTTTGCCACCAGTTTGAGGCCTGGATTGATCTCATAAACCGCATGAATATCACCGGTAAGATCGGAAGGTTGCAACACCACTTCAGCGTGGTTCTCGACGGCCGGTAAACGGATATCAAACCAGCTATATCGAAATCCGATATTCAGATCAAAGTTCTCAGTTGTCAGCCACTCACCAGAAAAATATACAGCTGTGCTGTCCATGGAGGAACCGTCAGGGAAACGGGCGCGGACTTCAGATGATGATTCGGTGTCTTCAAGGTGCGTATAACGGCGGCTTTTGACCGCATCCGTATAATATTCAGCTCCCCAAACCAATGGGATGCCGGAGGGCAGGGTAGAGTTGAACTGCACTGTCACGCCATCCAGAGTACTGTCATTGTCCTCGGTCACAATGACCGGACTGCCATATTCCTGTGTCAGACGGTCATCAGTGATGATCTGGCGTGCAGCATGGGCCTCAAACTGATCAAACCAGGCCGCTTCCCCATCCAGCCGAAAACGTGCATGGATAAAACTCCGCCTGTTGGGTTCGAACAGAAATTGTTCCGAAGAGGGTTCATCCTGACCAAAACCCGGCACCAGTTCGTCATAACGTGGTGTTGAGGGCTGTTCCATCACCTGTGCCGATAGCATCAGGCTGGAACGGTCGCTGGTATCGAAGACAAACTTGAGATCTGCTGCCTTTGACTTGTAAGCTGATGGAACAAGTTTTTCACCGCGACCGGACGTGCGGGAAGAATGATCCTGGTAGCTAGCTCCACCGGCGAAGCCCCAGCCTTGTTTACCACCCTGTGTGCGGGCACTTAGGACCCAGCCGTCGTCTACACTGTCATAGCTGCCATACAGTCTGCTTTGCTGTTGCCAATTTGTACCGTGGTAATCCGGCTCCTGCGTCAGGATATTTAACACACCACCCATTGCATCGGCCCCATATAGCGAGCCTTGTGAACCACGCACAACTTCCATACGTTGTGCTGCAAAAGAGTCTACCAGACCAAGATATTGATTCGGAGCATTACGGAAAAAGGCATTGTTCAGGCGCATGCCATCAACCATATGCAAAATCTGCGAACCTTTAAGCCCCCGGATGATGGGAATACCCTGGCCAGGCGTGGTCTGCTGGAAGAAAGTGCCGGGTTCACCACGCAGCATCTCAGCGATCACATCGGGGGCTTGTTCGAGGATCCTGTTCTCGTCGATGGCGGTGACGGCCGCGGCAATATCAATGTCACGTTTGTTTGAACGTGTTGCAGTTACCTGGACGTGCTCCTGGATTTCATTTTCATACAGGTCGTCACTGGACCCATCATCGTCCGCCCACAAAAGGCTGTCTGGTAGCAGCAAAAAACATGACGCAAACAAAATTTGCGTCTTCAGGTTGTAAGTCATCAGAATTTTTCAAACAATGATCAGAAATCAGTGCATAGTTTATACTATGTGGTTCTGTTAGACAGGGTGGGAGCCTGATGTGACAAATGTATTAACACTAAGACAGCCGGGTGCTTCTAAAGACCATGGCCTGGAACGTAACCCCGGGATGGACTACACGGCGGAGCTTTTTGCCGGATTGCGTATTAACCGCAGTGCCGTAGAACGCCGTGCAGGAACCATTGCCAAACGCCGTTCAGTTAAAAAGGATTACCAGACCGCATGGCTGCTTAAGGCCCTGACCTGTATTGACCTGACCACACTGGCGGGCGATGACACACCTGGAAAAGTAAAACGCCTGTGCCGCAAGGCACGTCAGCCGGTACGCAAGGATATTCTGGAAGGTCTTGGTGTAACGGATTTGAATATTCATACCGGTGCTGTGTGCGTATACCACAACCTGATAGAGGTGGCGGTGAAGGAACTGGAAGGTTCCGGTATACCGGTTGCTGCTGTTTCTACCGGTTTCCCGGCCGGCCAGATTCCCATGGAAATGAAACTGGCACAGGTGCGTGCATCGGTAGCTGCAGGTGCGATGGAAATTGATATCGTTATCAGTCGAGCAAAAGTCTTGACCGGTGACTGGAAAGGATTGTACGAGGAAGTTAAAGCCTACCGTGAGGCCTGTGGTGAGGCACATATAAAGACCATTCTCGCCACCGGTGAACTTGCCACTCTGACCAACGTGGCAAAGGCCAGTTGGGTATGCATGATGGCGGGTGCGGATTTCATCAAGACCAGTACCGGCAAGGAAACCGTCAATGCGACTTTGCCCTTCAGCCTGGTCATGGTTCGGGCGATTCGTGAATATCACCGTCTGACCGGTTACAAAGTTGGTTATAAGCCCGCCGGTGGTATCAGTAAGGCCAAAGATGCCATCGCCTACCTGATCCTGATTAAGGAGGAGTTGGGCAATGACTGGCTGGACCCACATTTGTTCCGCTTCGGTGCCAGTAGCTTGTTAGGAGATATCGAGCGGCAACTGGAACATCGTTTGACCGGAAGTTATTCGGCCCAATACCGTCACCCAATGAGCTAAGTGTGAAGTAAGTAAAAACATAACACGCATCAATCGGAATCAATCAATGAGCATTAAAGAAATTTTCGCCAATATGGATTATGGCACGGCCCCGGAAAGCACCGATATGGCTGAGCAGTGGTATGCAGGACGGGACAACAAACTTCTGCACTACATTAATGGCGAGTGGCAGCAGGCCGCCAGCGGTGAGTTTTTCGAAACCCGCAATCCGGCGACCAACACGGTGCTGGCCCGGGTGGCGGATGGCGCTGAAGAGGACACCAATCTCGCGGTGGCGGCAGCCAGTGCTGCGGCAGAGGGTTGGGCCGCACTGACCGGGCATCAGCGTGCACGTTATCTTTATGCCATTGCAAGACAGATACAAAAGCACAGCCGCCTGTTTGCCGTGCTGGAAAGTCTGGACAATGGCAAGCCTATTCGTGAATCACGGGATATTGATATTCCATTGGTAGCGAGGCATTTCTATTACCACGCAGGATGGGCCCAGGTCAGGGATCGTGAACTGCCGGGGTTTCAGGCCCTGGGTGTGGTTGGTCAGATCATTCCGTGGAATTTTCCATTACTGATGGCGTCCTGGAAAGTTGCCCCGGCTTTGGCCATGGGTAACACCGTGGTTCTGAAGCCCGCTGAATTTACCTCTTCCACCGCTGTTCTGCTGGCCCAGATATGCGAGGAAGTCGGTCTGCCCAAAGGTGTGTTTAACCTGCTGTTGGGTGATGGCAAAGCCGGGCAGGCATTGGTTGCGCATCCGGATGTGAAAAAAATTGCATTTACCGGTTCGACTGAGGTTGGCCGTATTTTACGTAAAGTTACTGCTGGCACCGGCAAGAAGCTGACATTGGAACTGGGCGGCAAGTCGCCTTTCATCGTATATGAAGATGCCGATCTGGATAGCGTTGTCGAAGGCCTGGTGGATGCAATCTGGTTCAACCAGGGTCAGGTCTGTTGTGCCGGTTCACGGTTACTGGTGCAGGAGTCGGTGGCGGATACCTTATTGGAGAAGGTCAAAGCCCGCATGGCAAAACTGGTCATCGGTGATTCGCTGGACAAGGGTATTGATATTGGTGCGCTTATCGATCCTACCCAGTTAAAAACCATTACCGATATGGTCAACCTGGGTGCAGAAGAGGGCGGCCAGGTGTGGCAGCCTGAATGTAAATTACCGGAAGATGGCTGCTTCTACCCACCGACCCTGGTGACGGATGTGCAGCCCTCTTCAACGTTGGCACAGGAAGAGATCTTTGGACCGGTACTGGTCTCAATGACATTCCGAACACCGTCTGAGGCGGTCGCATTGGCCAATAACAGCCGTTATGGTCTCGCAGCCAGCGTCTGGACAGAGAACATTAACCTCGCACTGGATGTGGCACCCAAACTCAAAGCCGGCTCAGTGTGGATAAATTGCACCAATGCCTTTGATGCGGCAGCAGGTTTTGGTGGTTACCGCGAATCCGGATTTGGCAGGGAAGGTGGCAAGGAAGGGCTGTACGAATATCTCAAACCTGACTGGGAAACTGCTTTACACGATCAACCGGTCTATCCACTGGTGAGTTCATTACAGGGCACGGCTTCAAAAGCAACCAATGTTTCCGCAATTGATCGCACTGCCAAACTGTACATCGGCGGCAAACAGGTACGCCCGGATGGTGGTTACAGCCTGATGGCCCACGATGCATCGGGCAGCGCCATTGCGGAGTATCCGCAAGGTACCCGTAAGGATATTCGCGATGCAGTCGAAGCTGCGCGCAAGGCTGAAGGCTGGACCAACACCACCGCACACAATCGTGCGCAAGTGCTTTACTTTATTGCTGAAAACCTGGAAGCACGTGGTGAGGAATTTACCCGCCGTATCGCTCAGTTGAGTGGAAAAGATGAAATTGCTGCCGCTGCGGAGCTGGCATTGTGTATCAGCCGCATTTACACCTATGCGGCTATGACAGACAAATATGATAGCCAGGTTCACTCCACACCGTTTCGCAATGTCACACTGGCGATGAAAGAAGCGCTGGGCGTGATCGGAATCGTCGCACCTGAGGAGGCTGGCCTGCTGGGCTTGATTTCAACGATCATGCCGGCGATTGCGATGGGGAACAGGGTAGTGTTTGTGCCTTCACAACAATATGCATTGCTGGCAACAGATTTCTACCAGGTGCTGAATACCTCGGATCTGCCGGGTGGTGTGATCAATATCATTACCGGGAACCAGCAAGAACTAAGTGCTGAACTGGCTAAACATTACGATCTTGAAGGGCTGTGGTACTGGGGCACTGCCGAAGGCAGTACGTTGATTGAAACCGAAGCCGCTGCCACCATGAAACGCACCTGGGTCAATTACGGCCGTTACCATGACTGGGAAGATCCGGTACAGGGTGAAGGCGAGGTATTCTTACGTAAGGCAACAGAAATCAAGAACATCTGGATCCCCTACGGCGAATAGGCAACCTGTAGGAGGGATCAGCTTCGCTGGGCCCTCCTACAGGTTGCTTTCGGCTTTTTCGAGGGATTCGCTGGCCTCCAGCCATTCCCACTCGAGGGTTTCCAGGCTGGCCTTTAGTTCGGCTTGCTTCTGTAGTAATTGAGTCATTTCTTCTTTACGCGCGGCATCGGTATACAGGGATTCATCATGCAAGCTGCTTTCCAGGCCCTGCAGGCCCTTTCTGCACTTTTCCATGGCTTGTTCGATCTGCCTGACCTTGTCACTGTGCGGTTTTAAAATTTGCCGGCGCTTGGCCTCGGCCTGACGGTTTAATTTTTTACTGGCGGGCCGGGCTTTTTGTGCCTCCGGAGTGGGCTCCGCAGCGACTGATGCATCCTGTGACTTCAACCAGTTCGGATAATCATCAATTGACTGCCTGAATTCGATCAGTTGGCCGTTATTTACAACGTACAGGGAATCGCACACGCTTCTCAGCAAGTGCCGGTCATGCGAGATCACCAGCAGCGCACCGCTGTATTCAACCAATGCCATGCTCAGGGCATGGCGCATTTCGAGGTCGAGATGGTTGGTTGGCTCATCCAGTAATAACAGGTTGGGTTTTTGCAGCACCAGCAAGGCCAGCACCAGGCGGGCTTTTTCACCACCGGAAAAAGGTTCGACCAGTTCGTCAATGCGCTCGCCACGGAAGCCAAATTGTCCCAGGTGGTTGCGCAACTCCTGTTCCCTGGTATCCGGTGCCAGTCGTTGCACGTGCCACAGTGGACTGCAATCCATACGTAGCAGTTCCAGTTGGTGCTGGGCGAAATAGCCGATATGCGTGTGCTTATTGACGGTTCGCTCACCTTTGAGCATGGTGCTGCCATCAACCAGGGCCTTGACCAGTGTCGATTTACCGGCACCGTTGGCACCTAACAGACCGATCCGGTCTCCGGCGCCCAACCTGAAGCGGATATGGTCAACAATGGTCAGGTCGCCATAGCCGGCACTGGCATCCTCCAATTGAACAAGTTGCTGGGGCTGTCTTTCAGGTTGCTTAAATTTGAAATGGAATTGGGAATCAACATGCGCCGGTGCGATTTGTGTCATACGCTCAAGCATTTTTAAGCGGCTTTGGGCCTGTTTTGCCTTTGTAGCTTTGTAACGGAACCTATCAACAAAACTCTGTATATGTTTGATTTCTCTCTGTTGTTTGACATGCATTGACTGCTGAAGTGCTAATTGCTCTGCACGGACCGCCTCGAACTGGCTGTAGTTTCCGGTGTAGGTTTTTATCGATTGGTGTTCAATATGGGCAATGTGGGTACACAGCCCATCAAGGAAATCCCGGTCATGGGATATCAACAGCAGGATGCCTGCATAGGAGCGTAGCCAGCGTTCCAGCCAAATGATGGTAGGTAAATCCAGGTGGTTGGTCGGCTCATCCAGCAGCAGGATATCGGAGCGGCACATCAGTGCCTGTGCCAGGTTAAGGCGCATCCGCCATCCGCCTGAAAACTCGTTGACGGGTTTTTGTATTTCGGCTGCCGCAAAACCCAGGCCGTGTAATAAACGGGCTCCACGCGTCTCCGCCGTGTAGCCATCGATGTTGTCCATCTGTTCGTACAGGCCATGGAGTTTATCGTTGTGCGCTTCTTCGGCTTCTAAAACTGCAATCTCTCTCTGCAAATCGCGTAAACCGTGATCGCCATCCAGCACGAACTCAAGTGCAGGCTGGTTGGAAGAGGGGCTTTGCTGTGCAACGTGGGCTATGACATCCCTGGCATTTAGTTGCAAGTCACCGGCGTCACTTTCCAGATCCTGAAGAATAAGGGAGAACAAAGAACTTTTACCGCTGCCATTGACACCAATAATGCCCATACGCTGGCCGGAGTGAACCTGTAACGAGGCATCTTTAAATAGCAGTTTGCTGCCACGGCGGAGTTCGATTTTTTGTAATTGAAGCATGCGTAGTATTGCCGGAGACCGTTTATCAGGGACAGGCATTATAAGGCAGAGCGACGACTTGTTCCCCTGTCTTTAATTGCTGGTTAATTAACTGTGTGATTAGGGGTAAAATAGGGCCAGACCCGTCAGCACATTATCAACCCGAGGATATCCAGTGAATAAGATTCATCATGCACGGTCATTTGGCCGTTTTTACCTGTTGTTTGTCATTGCCACCCTGTTCCTGTCGGCCTGCTCATCTGGCCTCACGGTGCGCAGTGATGCGGATCCGAGTGCGGATTTCAGCCAGTTCAAAACCTATAACTACTTCGAGCCCATGGGCATCGAAAGCGGTTATAACTCTCCCGTTTTCGGCGAACATTATCGCTCTTCCATCACCGGTGAACTGAGCAGGAGAGGATACCGGAAGGCAGATACGCCTGATGTTTTGATCAATGTCACGATCCGGGCGGATGACAAGGTTAGGATGAGATCCTATACCTCTCCTTATCTATCCGGTGGTTACTATGGCCGTCCAGGAGGTGCATATGCGGGCTCCGCCGTGGGTGTGGGTGTTTCGGTCGGCCCGCGGGTGACTGAGACTACGGAAGTATCCGTATTTATCGATTTCGTGGACTACGAAAAACACCAGGTGATCTGGCAGGGAGTTACCGTGATCAAGGCCAACGACAAGGTTGCAAAACAATTACGTGATGCGATTTACACATCCGTCAACACCGTTTTTGCAGAATACAATTACAGAGCAGGGCAGGCAGCCCCGGTGCAGAAATGAGCAACTTGCTACCCAAAAGAACCCTGATGGGCCCCGGACCTTCTGACGTCTATCCTGAAGTGCTTGCAGCCATGGCCAGGCCGACCATTGGCCACCTGGATCCGGCTTTTGTTGCATTTATGGATGAACTCAACGAGCTTCTGCGTTATGCCTTTCAAACCAAAAATACAGTCACATTACCTGTTTCTGCGCCGGGCTCCGCTGGTATGGAGTGCTGTCTTGTCAACCTGCTTGAGCCAGGTGATGAGATAGTCATTGCCAGTAATGGTGTATTCGGTGGTCGTATGGTGGAGATTGCCCGTCGCTGCGGTGCTACTCCGGTATGTGTTGATTTCGAGTGGGGAACTCCGGTAGACCCTAACCGGGTAGAGGATGTGCTCAAATCACATCCACAGGCTGTCGCGCTGGCCTTTGTGCACTCCGAGACGTCTACAGGGGTACGTTCTGATGCCGAGACACTGTGCAAGCTGGCTCGTCAATATGATTGCCTGAGTATTGTGGATGCGGTGACATCGCTCGGCGGAATTGAACTGCTGGTGGATGACTGGGGTATTGATGCTATTTATTCAGGCACGCAGAAATGTTTGTCAGCACCGCCGGGACTTTCGCCCATCTCGCTGAACGAAGCGGCCATGGCTAAAGTTGCAGCGCGCAAAACCCCACCGCAAAGCTGGTTTCTGGATCTGAACCTGCTGACGGGCTACTGGGGTCCGGGCGCCAAGCGCGCTTATCATCATACAGCGCCCATCAATTCGCTTTATGCCCTGGATGAAGCGCTCAGAATTCTCAAACGGGAAGGGCTGGAGAACTCGTGGGACAGGCACGCCGGAAATTACCGGAGATTGCTTGCCGGTATTGAGGCCATGGGTCTTGAATTTTACGTCGATGCTGAATATCGGCTACCGCAATTGAATGCTGTTGTTGTCCCGGAGGGTGTGGACGAAGCTGCTGTCAGAAGTTTCTTGCTGAATGAATTCAACCTGGAAATAGGTGCAGGGCTGGGCACGCTTGCCGGGAAAATCTGGCGTATCGGCCTGATGGGTGCTTCCAGTACCGAAAAGCATGTTGAGCTTTGTCTGAAAGGTCTGAAAGCTGCGCTTGATAACGTTTAAGGCAACCCACCCCGCCAAAGTGGCCGGGGCGAGCTTGCTCGCCTTGCTGCTGGTTGATGCCGTCTTTTTTTGGTTAAGCAGTAGTTTTTACCTGGTGATCATGCCTGACCACTTTCTTGTCCGGACTTTCACCCTGAACCTGCTGCCAATAGTCGGTTTCTCGGTTCTGATATGGCTGTTGACAGCCAGGACCCTGGCCAGTTTTGTGCTGACAGTGGTGCTATTTGATGCTTTATTCTTTGCCAATCAACTCAAGCTGGCGAACATCGGCCAGGCACTGATGGCCGTTGACTTTATTACCGCACTTAATGTGAGTGGTCATGGTGCGCTGGTGTCCAATTATTTTAGTTCGGCCTGGCACCCAGGCATCCTGGTGGCACTGCTTATCGTTTCGATCCTGCTTCTTTTTATTGAAAAGCCGGCTTTTCAGATCAAGCCACATTGGCGCATTCTCATGGTCATCGTATTGCTGGCCGGGTTGCGTAGCCCATTGGCAAGTCACACTTTGAACGGTATCTATAAGCCTGGCAAAGACTGGCAAGCCTGGGACCCGAGGAAAAACCTGAATAATTACGGGCTGCTTTACAGCCTGGTCCATGATGCAAGCAAGTTTGCCAGCGGCAACAGGGCGTTTGATGAAGATCGGCTTGAAGTTATCTTGCAGGAAAATCCCGGGCGGCGCTACGGCAGCGGTGATGACCTTCAGGATGTGGAGAATATCGTCGTTATTCTGAGCGAGAGCTTTTTTGATACAGCCGATATGAATGGTGTCAGCTCGGGACAATACGATCTTCCGGCATACAAGGCTCTGCAACAAAAATCCCTGACGGGCAAAATGACCGTGCCTGCCTATGGTGGAGTTACTCTGCGCACCGAATTTGAATTGCTGACCGGTATAGAACTGGACCTGTTTCCGGTACACCGTTACCCACTTATTTCGCTGGTTGTAGAGCCGATCAACTCGATTGCCTGGGAATATCAATCCGGTGGCTACAGCACGACCGGAATGCACCCGAATGTCGGCAGCTTCTGGAACCGGGACAATGCTTACCCTTATCTTGGCTTTGAAAGGTTTCTTGATTTTAAGGAGTTCAAGCGCTCGAAAAGATCGGGTTACTACGTTTCTGATGATGCTGTCACCGGAAAGCTGAAGAAGGAAATTACAGATGGCGACAAGCAGTTTTTCTTCGCCATCAGCATGGAGAATCATGGCCCCTGGAAAACGGGACGGCCCAATCTTGATGAAGACATCGTTAACAGCATCGCTACGCCGCAAGCGCTTGAAGGGGAAAGTGCGGTTGCTTTGCAGCAATACGTTTATCACCAGCAGCTTGCAGAGTCTGCATTACTCGATTTAGTCGAAGATCTGGATAGCCGGGAATCAAGAAGTATTGTTTTATTCTTCGGTGACCACTTGCCCGGTATGGAGCAGACATTTAATGACCTGGAATTTAAAAATGGCCTGTCACGTTACAAACAAGCTACACCCTTTTTAATCTATGACACCCATCGCGACCTGTCTGCGTTGCAGCGTATCGACTCGGTCATCGACGTCAGTTTGCTGGGTTCGATTCTGCTGGATCTGAGTGTTGATGATCTACCCGTATTCCATGCGCAGGCAGAGCGCTTATATTTTGCTGATACAAATTCGGGTGAAATGCAGCATGATGGGCGTTTGACCGATTTACAGCAACTCCAGCTTTGGCGCTTCTGGGAAGAACCGGTAAATAAGGAAGGTGAAGCATATACAGCGGCGGTCATGGGGCAGCGCGAGGCAGTTGCTTTGAAACCACTGTTTTGCCCGGTCGAAACCTGGGGACCCAAACGGGCCTATGTCGGTGAACGGTTTAACGAACAACCGGATGGACGCTCGGCATTTTATGTTAAAACAAACTGTGATGCGGAAGACTTGGAAATCCGCCTCGACGGGCTGTCATTGTGGACTTCAAAATACCCGGGGATTATGACCACTGCCCTGGATGCCGATGAACTGGTCAGTGAAACCGGGCGCCATGTCATGGAACTGCATGAGAAGACGACAGGACGCACGCAGGAACTGGGCATATTCAAAGTGAAGAACAGGTGGTTTTCAAAGCCTCATAAAGAGCGGGAAAATAAATAAAGCGAATTAGCCGTATTCCGGTTCAGGAACCGTGTGTATATTTCACTGCCGGTAAAGCTTTCCAAATCGGCTTCTGAGCGCCGTTTGCATTAAGCTTGTCCCTGCGATGAATCACTCGTAATAGACACGGGCACCCCGTTCAAAGCCGCATTTCCGGACAGGGAGTCGAGAAAAGCTTCGTCGGTCAGGATGTTGGTATTCACACCGGCATGTTCTTGCGCAACACTCAGGTTTACGCCTTTCATGTCATGCCCCCAGCCATGGGGGATGCTGATCACGCCGGGCATCATGTCTTCGGTCAGGGTGACGGGGATTTTGATCGAACCAACCCGCGAGCGGACGGTGATGTCATCGCCATTCCTGATCCCCCTGGACTGGGCATCCAGCGGGTTGATGAACGCCAGGCAGCGTGCCTTTCCCTTTACCATTCTGTAACTGTTGTGCAACCAGGAATTGTTGGTGCGCGGGTCACGACGTCCGATGAGTAGCAGATCAAATTCTGTCGCTGCCGATGCTGACTCATCCCCTAACAGTACCCTGTTGACCTCAGCCATATCAGCAAGGCATTCAGCAGGAGCAATATCTATCATCTTGTCGGTGGTAAACAGACGCCCGGGCAGGCAGGGTTGCAGCGGTCCAAGATCGATACCATGCGGGTTCTGTTTAAGTTTCTTTATATCCAGCCCATGTGATTGAGCGTAGGGACCCTTCTTCAGTTTCTTGTTAATGACCCATTCACTGCCGAGTCGCAGGAAAAGCTCTTTCTTCAACCAGCCAACAGTGCGACGGAGCAGGTTTCCACCTTGCATACGCCAGGCCAGTTCCAGGTAGATTTGCGAATCAGAGCGCTGCAACTTACCGGCCTTGAATACGGGCTGCGAGTATTTGGCACCATTCCTGATCGCCAGCGCCTGGAATGCCAGGTCGTACTGTGACCTTTCCAGCGTTGTCAGTGGCGGCAGGATGATGTTGGCATGACGGGTGGTTTCGTTCAGATATATATCGATTGAAACCATGTAATCGAGTGTCCCAAGCGACTCATCGAGTTGATTGCCGTTGGGCGTGCTCAAAACCGGGTTACCGGCGCTGGTGACCAGAGCCCTTACCTGGTCTTCGCCTTCGGTTGTGATCTCCCCGGACAAGGCTGCGACCGGAAACTCGCCGTTAAAATTCGGTAAGTTGCTCACCCGGCTGAAACCATCGGCAAAGCCCTTTTTGCCAGAGCGGTTAGCGGTGATCACTTCAAACGCCGGTTTGCTGAACATGGTTCCACCGGCTACATCCAGGTTGCCGGTGACGATATTGAAAACCGTGATCAGCCACTGGGTCAGGCTTCCAAATCGCTGGGTAGAAACACCGATGCGGCCATAACAGCTTGCGCTTTCGGCGTGGCAAAAGTCCCTGACCAGGGTTTTTAAGGTATCCGCAGCGACTCCGGTAATGGCTGCGACCCTCTCAGGAGGGTAATCCTTCACCAGTGCTTCGATACTCTCAAGACCCTTGGTAAAGGCTGTGACCGTGCCCAATGTCTGCAGGTTTTCATCAAAAACAACGTGTAACATGGCCAGTAACATCAACACATCACTAGCGGGTTTGATAAACAGGTGTTGGTCGGCAATCGCCGCAGTTTCAGTTTTGCGCGGGTCAATCACCACCAGGCTGCCACCACGCTCGCGAATGGCTTTAAGACGTTTTGTAACGCCGGGGGCAGTCATCAGGCTGCCATTTGAAACAACCGGGTTGGCACCAAATATGATGTGGAAACCGGTACGGTCCAGGTCGGGTAGGGGGATCAGCAAGCTGTGTCCGAACATCAACAGGGAAACCAGTTGCTCCGGGAGTTGATCAACAGAGGTTGCGGAATAGCGGTTTTTTGTTTTCAGAGTGCGAAAGAACACGGGTCCAAACAGCATCGCGTCGAGATTATGTACGGTTGGGTTCCCCAGGTAGATCGCAACTGAGTTTTTACCGTGCAAGTGTTGCACTTTCTTGAGCTCTGATGTGACTTCATCGAAAGCCTGCTTCCAGGATATTTTCTGCCAGCCATCTGCGGTTCTTTTTATTGGCGAACGCAAACGGTCCGGATCATTGTATATGTCTTGCAGCGCGACGGCCTTGGGGCAGATGTGCCCTTTACTGATGGGGTCGTCCTTGTCACCTTTAATGGACCTTATCTTGCCATCTTCCAGTTTGATCTCCAGCCCACAGATGGCCTCGCACAGGTTACAGGCAATATAGTGAGTTTCATTCTTGTTTTTCATTCGGGCTAGTGTACACGCTAATTACTTGCTCATTAATTTAAATAGTTTAAGCTTAAGACATTATTTATCCCATCAATCCTTCGGCTAAGCTGATACTGATCCAGGAGCGTTCCATGCAACAATTCGACATGTCCATTAACGGTAAGGCGGTGCAATCCGGCAAAACCTTTGACGTCATCAATCCCGCTACCGGCAAGGCATTTGCGCAATGCCAGTTGGGTGATATTGATCATGTTAACCAGGCGGTTGCGGCAGCCAAGGCAGCGTTCCCTGCCTGGAGCAGAACCAGCGATGATGAACGCAAGCAATTGCTGCATGCGGTAGCAGGTGCCATCGAGGCTAATATGCCGGAATTAATGCAGTTGGTCACGATGGAAACCGGCAAGCCAATGGGTGGTTTAAACGGTATTGGTTCGGGAATGGAAGTGGGTGGCTCTATCGGCTGGACCCAATACACCACCGAACTGCAATTGCCGGTTGATGTGATCCAGGATAATGACGAAGCACGCATTGAAGTGCATAGAAAACCACTGGGGGTTGTCGCCTCGATCACGCCCTGGAACTGGCCGCTGCTGATTGCCATCTGGCACGTTATCCCGGCATTGCGCGCCGGCAATACGGTGGTGATGAAGCCTTCCGAGTACACTCCGGTATCCATTTTGAGATTTGTGCAACTGGCCAGCGAAATTCTGCCAGCGGGCGTAATTAACGTTGTAACCGGCGAGGGTGCAGTCGGTGCCGCGATCACCAGCCATCCGGATGTTCAGAAGGTGGTCTTTACGGGCTCAACACCAACGGGTAAACGGATCATGGAATCCGCTGCAGGTAACCTGACCCGTTGCACGCTTGAACTGGGCGGAAACGATGCGGGAATAATTTTGCCGGATGTAAATGTTGAGGAGATCGCTCCAAAATTGTTTGGTGCTGCCTTCCACAACAACGGTCAGACCTGTGCAGCCTTGAAGCGTATGTATGTGCATGAATCCCAGTATGAAGAAGTTTGCCAGGCGATGGCTGATCTGGCCAAAAGCGTGGTGGTTGGTGACGGCCTGGAAGAGGGCACGGAACTGGGTCCCATTCAGAATGAAGCACAACTGCGTATTGTCGAAGATCTCGCAGCATCTGCACGTGCCGACGGTGGCCGCTTTCTAGCCGGTGGCAAACGAATTGACCGTGATGGCTACTTTTTTGAGCCGACCATCGTCGCGGATTTAACCGATGGCAGTCGCCTGGTCGACGAAGAACCGTTTGGCCCGATCCTGCCCATCATCAAGTATTCGGATATTGACGAGGTGATTGAGCGCGCCAATCGTAACGACCGTGGTTTGGGCGGTTCGGTGTGGTCTAGTGATGCGGGCAAGGCTGCCGAATTGGCACAAAGGCTGGAGTGCGGTTCCGCCTGGGTTAATGATCATGGCGCAATCCAGCCAGATGCCCCGTTTGGTGGTATCAAGCAATCCGGAATGGGTGTTGAGTTTGGTCTGTATGGGCTTGAAGAGTTCACTTCGATCCAGACTCTGAAGATCGCCAAGTAGAAATTCTGAACCAAAGGCCTGGCAGTGGTATTCGCTGCCGGGCCTTTTTTTGTTCAGCGTACCTTCGCAAGTAGTGCGCTGATCATATTCTCGGCCTGTGAAAGGTAAGCCGATCCAAACAGGTTGAGATGATTGAGGATGTGGTAAAGATTGTACAAATCCCGGCGCAGATTGTAGCCGTCGGGCAAGGGCAAGTGTGCCTGGTAGGCGGAATAGAAATCTGCTCCAAACCCACCAAATAGCTCAGTCATGGCGATATCGGTCTCACGGTCCCCATAGTAACTGGCCGGATCAAATATCACCGGTTGTCCACCGGGCAGCCAGGCCTTGTTTCCCGCCCACAAATCTCCGTGCAATAGTGATGCAGCAGGTTGGTGGCCATCCATCAGCTGATCCATGCATGCCATCAACCGCTCACCATTGATTAGCAGTTGGCCGCTATATCCTGCTGTTTGTGCCATCTTGAGCTGTGGTTTCAGGCGGTAATCTCTCCAAAACACACTCCAGTCATCGCAATGTGTATTGTGTTGGGGTGTGCTGCCGATATAGTTGTCCCCGTTCCAGCCGTGTTGCCTGCTTGTCACGCCATGTAAGGACGCGAGTTGCTCACCCAATAGCGAAGCCGGCCCGTTGGATGTAAGTTGCAGGTATTCCAGCACCAACCATGAAATACCGTCATGGCGCCCATATGCGATGGGTGAAGGTACCCGGATACATACTGATTCCGATATTTCAGTCAGTGCCTGCGCCTCCGCTGCAAACATTCCGCCAGGTGCAGCCTGATGATATTTCAGAAACCAGTCTGTGCTGCCAGCCCTGATCAAAGCCGCACGGTTGATGTCGCCCCCGGGCAGATCACGAACCCACGTGAGTTCGTCTATGTTGCCCAGCACTGTTGATAGGCCGCTGTGGATGGATTCAAGCAGGTCGTTTTTTTGCATCATCGATGTTGGAGACGGCTACCGTAATGGTCGTAAAACCACTTCAGGACAAAAGGCGGTGCTACAGTGGTCAGCGCGATCACAATCACCATGCCCGCATATATTTCATTGTTGAAAATACCACTTACTCTTCCCAGTTCGGCGAATATCAGCCCCACCTCGCCACGGGGAATCATGGATAAACCGATGACCCAGCGTGCCGCCCATGACACCCTGATGAGGTACACACCAGCAACTTTTCCAGCAATTGCAGCTGCCAACAGGCTCAATGAGAACTGCCAGATAAACGTTGAGCCCCAATCGATCTCACGCAAATTCAAAGACAGGCCTACATAGACAAAAAATATCGGTGTAAACAGCTGAACGATGGGCTGCATTTGTGCCTCAATCCGGCGTGCAAATCGTTCATGCGTATGCAGGGCTATCCCGAATGGCATAAAGAACCGCCTGGACAGCGCCAGGCCCGCTGCAAACCCGCCCAGCATCTCCGGCGCCCCGAGCACATGGGCAAGCCAGGCAAAGAAAAATACCAGCGATACGATGGTCGTGGGTAGCAGGCCGGGAATTCTGCTGGATTTTTCGAAACGCTTGATGACAAGGGCAATCGACTTGGCGGCCAGCGGCGCGAGCACAAAAAATGCAATTACAAATGCCAGTACCTTGCCCGCATTGGCCAGGCTGACCCCGCCACCAATCGAGAATTCGTAGAGTAATGCGAGCAGCACCACGCCCAATACGTCATCAAGCACCGCAGCACCCAGAACAATCTGACCTTCCGCTGAATGCTGGCATTTGATGTCGGTTAAAACCCTGATGGTGATACCGATGCTGGTAGCCGTTAGTGTGCCACCTATAAATAAGGAAACCAGCAAAGACAGGTCAAAAACCCAATACCCCAGCAGGAAGCCGAAAACCAAAGGCAATACGAATCCGGATACCGCAACGACAAATGGCTTGATCCCGGTACGCACCAGGCGTTTGACATCGGTTCCCAGGCCAACTTCAAACAATAACAGGATGATGCCAATCTCCGCCATCAGCTTGATTGCTTCCAGCGGCTGAATCCAGCCCAGTAAGCTGGGGCCCAGCACAACACCGGCGAACAACTCACCGATGACAGAAGGTGCCATCATTCGAGTTGCCAGTTCCGCAAAGATGCGGGCCGTCAGCAGAATGACGAGCAGGTATAGAAAAAACTCATGGGTTTCCATCAATTTTTCACCCGGGTTCTATTGTCATTATTTTAGCAATTTGTGACTGTCAGCGCATTCACCATATCTGCGGGAATATTACCGTGGTTGGCTGTATGATGAGCGGCAACTTCCAGTGATCAGACTGTCCCCAAATTATGCGCGCTATTGCTTTTTATCTGCCCCAGTATCATGCCATACCCGAGAATGACCGTTGGTGGGGTGAGGGTTTTACCGAGTGGACAAACGTCAGGAAGACCGTGCCGCTATATCGCGGCCATCAACAGCCCAAAATTCCGGGTGAGCTTGGCTATTATGATCTTAGAGACAGTGCGACCCGCATCGCCCAGGCGGAGTTGGCAAGGGCCGGTGGCATTAGCGGGTTTTGCTATTGGCATTACTGGTTCGGCGGGCAGCGGCTGCTGGAACGCCCGTTTGCCGAAGTTCTCGAGTCCGGTGCCCCGGATTTTCCTTTCTGCCTGGGTTGGGCTAACGAAAGTTGGTCAGGCGTATGGCATGGCAACCCCGACAAGACCCTTATGCAGCAGACCTACCCGGGCCCTGAAGACGAGGAAAGGCATTTCCGCCTTGTCGAGAAAGCTTTTAGGGATCCGCGCTACCTGACGGTCGACAACAAGCCAATCTTTTATGTCTACAAACCCCGGTTAATTCCGGAATGTAAACGCTTCGTTGAACACTGGCAGGATTTGGCCATAAAGGCCGGTTTGAATGGTGTGTATTTTATTGGAGAAGATGTTTACATTGATGATGACCCTTGGGATTACAAGGCCAATGGCTTTGCGGCCATGGTGCCGAACAGCCCGGGCGTCGCATTCCTGAAATTGGCTAAAAAACGATTTCAACCCCGATACCTATTGCCAAGGCTGGTTCACAAGCTGTTAAGGCAACCGGTACGTTACAAATACAGCGATTTTATCCAGCACTGTGAGGTAGAGCCGGGTCACGATGATTTCTTTCCCTGCGTGTTGCCCAATTGGGATAACACCCCGCGTGTAGGTCGCCGGGGGTTTGTGCTGGAACGGTCTTCGCCTGAATTGTTCAAGCTGCAATTACAACGGGCGGTACGGCAGGTGGAAAACCGGCCTGCAGACCGGCAAATTATATTTGTGAAATCCTGGAATGAGTGGGCAGAAGGTAATTATCTTGAGCCTGATGGGTTACAGGGAAGGGCGTACCTGGAAGCCTGTCGGGATGTATTAAATAGTTAAGATTTTTTTATCAATGCCAGTGCAGCGTGAAAGATTCAATCAGGGGGGCTCCCTTCAGAGCATCCCTAAAACGCTTCTCAATCTGGCGACAGCTTTCCGGGCTTGAGTTCTCGTCAAATGGAATTAATGCCTCGACCCGCACTTTTCCTGCCAGGTAGTGCAGCGTAAACTTCTCAATACGTGCAAGCTCTTCTATGCCATCAAGCTGGCGACGGATGTCGCCCAGTAACTCGCTGCGCATCGGCAATTCCAGGGTAGCCTCTTCGTATTCATCATCCTCAGGATCGATATGCACGGTTACATCAGTTACGCCTTCAAACTCTTTGAGCAAGCGGAGACGCACTTTTTCGCTAATGTGATGGCCCTCAGAAATGCTGACGCCGGCATCAATGACGATGTGTACATCCACCAGTACATGGCCACCGGCATGCCTTGTTCGCAGTAGGTGAAGTCCCAGCACCCCATCGACATCCAGGATGTGCGTACGCAGATTTTCGACCTGTCCCTGGTCCACCGCAGTATCCACCAGTTCTTTCAACGCGTTCCAACCCAGGGTCCAGCCAATGTGCAAAATGATCAGCGCCACGCCGATGGCAGCAAGCGCATCTAGATAACTGAATCCCATCATCGTGCCTGCAACACCAATCAATACGATCACGGACGAGAACGCATCCGTGCGGCTGTGCCAGGCATTGGCACGCAACATATCCGAACGCTGACGATTCGCCACCCGCATGGTGTAGTGGTAAATCCATTCTTTGCCTGCTATGGACAGCACTGCCACGACCAGGGCCCAGACTCCAGGGTGTGGGAGGGTTTCCGGCTCAAACAGGCGCATGATTGCGCTATAGCCAATACCGCTGGCGACGAGCACCAGTGCCACGGAGAGTCCCACGGTGGCTATGGTCTCGAAACGCCCATGGCCGTAAGGATGTTCGTCATCCGGTTCGACATTGCTGTGGCGCGCGGCGTACAGCACCATCCCGTCAGTGACAAGATCCGACAAGGAATGAATACCATCTGCGATTAGTGCCTGTGAGGAAGCGAAGTAACCGGCAACCAGCTTGGCAATGCCGAGCACGAGATCCATAATCGCGCCCACGACCGTGACCCGTGCTGCCTCACGATAACGGGCATCCCCGGTCAAGGGGGAAGCATGATGATCTTGACTTTCGTCAGGCAAATGAACCTGCTGATCTTCCATGCGCACATTGTAACCCGCTGAGTGCCAGTCCGAGTATTGACAGCTCCGATATTTCACACTGACAATAGAAATGAATCAATGAGGAGGTTAAAACCCGTGGCACAGACAATTCAAATGAATGAAAACACCGATGACATGCCGATTTGCCCACATTGTGAGAAGAAACTGAGCACAATAAATTCACGCAAGATCAAAGCCAGGATGGGTGTTCGGTACATCTATTTTTGTGATGGCTGTAAAAAAATTCTGGGTATATCCCATCGTAAAGGGTTTTGGATGGGTTGATTGTGAACCGGGACGCTTACGGTCCCCCGGCATTTCCCGCTGACTTTCGGCGTTTTCTTCGAGCGCTCTGGTTTTAATGACATAGGTCATGGCGGCCGTCTTTATCGACCGTTATCGTTCCAAGCTGGGAAGTTATTTATCCCGACAAACCAATTTCAAAAAAACAATACTCAGGAGTCAGAGGGCTTCAATAATGCGAATTAGTGACATTCTCCTGGAAAAGGGGACAAACGTGGTGACAATAGATTCCCAAAAGAGCATCCACGAAGCGATAGGCCGCTTGAGTGAGAACAGGATCGGTGCCTTGATTGTGACGTCAGAAGGTGAGGGTGCTGCCGGCATCATTACAGAACGGGACATACTGCGTAAATGCGGAGAACGCTGTGGTGCTGTGAAAGATTCCAATGTTTCGGGGGAAACAGTTTGCTCATCTTTGGTCGAGGATGCCATGACGAAGGAGTTGGTAGTCGGAGCTCCCAGTGATGATCCCAACTACGTCATGGGGGTCATGACCGAAAAACGTATTCGGCATCTGCCGATCATGGATGAGGGAAACCTGGTGGGAATCGTTTCAATCGGTGACCTGGTCAATGCACACCTTGAAGAGATGGTGTTCAAAGGCCAAACATTGAAAGACTACCTGGCACGGAATAGTTCACCCTGACACCCTTAATTTTGTGGTATCGCGTTAGTTCAGTACAACAATCTCCACGCGCCGGTTAAGAGCGCGGCCATCGGCTGTGCTGTTGGGCTGTGCCGGCGCGTCCTCACCGTATGAAATGGCTGCCATGCGGGCCAGTGCCACGCCTTGCGCATGCAGGTGGCGCCGAACGGATTCCGCACGTTGCAAACCGAGTTGCCGGTTGTACTGCGCCGACCCGGTTGAATCGGTGTGTCCCTGGATTTCCAGGTACACGTTCTGGTTGTCGGCCTTAAGGTCGCTGGCCAGCTTGTTCAATCGCGATTGGGCACCTTCGGGCAATGTCGACTTGTCCGTATCAAAGACGATTTCATCATTGGTAAACACAACCGTGTAGAGGAATTTTCCTTCCGCAAGAACGCCTGCGTCAGTCGCCCGCTCCAGTGCCTGGCGGCTGGTTTCCGTCAGTTCGTTTATTCTCTCATTCTGTTCATCCAGACGTGCGTCCAACCTGGCCACACTTTCATCAACATAACTCTGGGTGGCACAGCCTGAAGCCGAGATAAGCACGACTGCCAGTAGCATTGCTCTGTTTAAATACATAACCCTGTCCTTTACAAAATTCGAGTATTGAGAGAGGCTAGTCTCAGCCCGTGATTATCCACTCAAAAAGATCAAAAAATCCTGTGAATTTGATTAAATTTACTTAAATAAAAAGGGTTTTGAGTGGATTGAGTGCCAGAGCAGAGACAGTCAAATATACCCCCTGCAGAATTAGCCATTGGAATTGCTAATTGCAAGTAAACGCTGTGAAGCGTGTATTGCTTTGAGTTGTGAAGTCGTTGTATGGCTTAAGATTTACCTCTCAGCCTGGGACTGTTATTGTAACGTTCGTGATTGGCAAAGCTCCGAGAGAAACAGTGAGGGGGAATTATGAAATTGCTATTTGGCAGGTATTATGACTCATGAAATGAAGCCACTGCAGCTCATTGCATCGGCGCTGATTGACTATTTTCGATGGACCCAGCTTACGCCGATGATCCTGATGTGGTTTGGTTTGATTGGCATGCTGCTGGCACTGTTTTTCGTCACTAACCAGGAGGTTGGGGTGTCCATGACAGAAAGCGTGCTGGAATGGGTTGCTTCACTACCGTGGATCGGCCCCCGGTTCGTGCAATGGATGGAGGCACAGCAGACTGGCGGCACGCTGGATATCAAATCGGTGAAGTCTACTGTGCTCACCGCGTGGGCACTGATTTCGGTGGTGTTTATGCTGATCAACTGGGTTGCAAGCATA